>Ga0075152_10000821_pt1 | contig 22610 bp, 15 predicted proteins | sample JI61114C2DNA_FD_70964 | JGI IMG/M metagenome (GOLD analysis project Ga0075152, IMG submission 70964) | Wastewater effluent complex algal communities from Wisconsin, to seasonally profile nutrient transformation and Carbon sequestration -... | ecosystem: Engineered > WWTP > Effluent > Algae...
ATCCCCACGGCGTCGATCTGCACCAGCGGGCTCTTCACGAGGTGGAGCACGATTTCGATGTCGTGGATCATCACGTCCAGCACCACACCGATGTCCATGCTGCGGTTCGGGAAGGGGGAAAGGCGATGCGCCTCGATGAAGCGCGGCTGGTTCATGCGCTCTTCGAGCTGACGCAAAACGGGGTTGAAGCGCTCGATGTGTCCGACTTGAAGGATCACGTTCTTCGCCTGCGCCAGCGCGATCATCGCCTGCGCCTCCGCATAGCTCTCTGAGATCGGTTTCTCCACCAGCACATGCACACCGGCATTCATCAGCGGCTCCGCGATGGGGCGATGGAAGATCGTCGGCACGGCCACTGTCGCCGCATCCACGCGTGAGGCAAAGTCCGTCACATCACTCGCCGCCTGCGTGCCATACTGGGCGGCAAACTCCGCCGCTCTTGCGGGGTCGGCATCATAGACTGCCACAAAGGTGATCGCGCCGCCGCTCTTCGCCGCGATCTCGGCCATGATGCGCGCGTGATTCTTGCCGATGGCGCCGACACCGGCCACGCCGATACGGAAGGGAGGTTTGGTAGTTTCCATGTGTGAGCTTGTTTATAGAAGCACGAGCCGCGTGGCAAAGGGAAAGTGCCTCAGCCATGCGACTGCCCATCAAACAAAAAGGGCTGGAACCATGGTCCCAGCCCTTGCTGTTGATTCGATGGATGAAGGCTTACGCCGCCGGAGTTTCGGTCGCAGGCGCGTCTTCCTTCTTCTTTTCCTTCCAGGTGCTCTGGACGTAGAGCTCGCGGAGCTGCTTGAAGTCCACGTTCGTCGGGCTGTCGGTCATGAGATCGCAGGCCTTGTTGTTTTTCGGGAAGGCAATGACCTCGCGGATGCTGTTTTCACCCGCCACGAGCATGGCGATGCGGTCCAGACCGAGGGCGAGACCGCCGTGCGGAGGCGCGCCGAATTTGAAGGCTTCGAGGATGTGGCGGAATTTGATCTGCTGCTCCTCCGGCGTGACACCGAGGACGCTGAACATCTTCGCCTGGAGGTCGCTTTCGTGGATTCGGATGCTGCCGCCGCCGAGTTCGTAGCCGTTCAAAACGACGTCGTAGGCTTCGGCGCGGACCTTGCCGTATTCGCCAGCGTCCAGGAGCGGCACATCTTCGGCTTTCGGGCGGGTAAAGGGATGATGCACGGCCACCCAGCTCTGATCTTCAGGGCTGTAGGCGAGCAATGGGAAGTCCACGACCCAGAGGAAGTTCAGCGCGGTGCTGTCCTTCGTCAGATCCATCATCGTGGCGATCTCGGTGCGGACCTTGCCGAGGATGTTGCAGGCATCATCCCAAGTGCCGGCATAGAAGAAGATGATGTCGTTTTCCTCGACGCCGAGCTTGGCGATGAGCGCCTTTTGTTCGTCTTCGCCAAAGAACTTCCACAGCGGGCTCTTGTATTCGAGCACACCGGCTTCATTGCGCTCCACTTTGATGAAGGCGAGCTGCTTCACCTTCATGCCAGCCTGGATGGCCAGCTCGTTCAGGCGGATCATCTGACCGGTGGTGATGCCGGCGAAACCCTTGGCGTTGATGGCGCGGACGACGCCGCCGGTCTCCAGCGTGCTGCGGAAGATTTTGAAGCCGCTGTTGGCGAAGACATCCGCCATATCGACGATCTCGTTGCCATAACGCGTGTCCGGCTTGTCCACGCCGTAGCGGTCCATGGCCTCTTGATAGGTCATGCGCAGGAAGGGCAACGGGATGTCCACGCCTTGTCCGGCTTTGAACATGCTGGCAAGGAGGCCTTCCACCAGATTGATGATGTCGTTCTGCTGGATGAAGCTGGCCTCAATGTCGATCTGCGTGAACTCAGGCTGGCGGTCCGCGCGAAGATCTTCGTCACGGAAGCAGCGGGCGATTTGGAAGTAGCGCTCCAGTCCGGCAACCATGAGCAATTGTTTGTACTGCTGCGGAGCCTGAGGCAGCGCGAAGAACTTGCTCGGGCTCAAGCGTGCGGGCACGAGGAAGTCGCGTGCGCCTTCGGGAGTCGGGTTGCTGAGGATCGGCGTCTCGACTTCGATGAAGCCATTGCCATCGAGGTAGTTGCGGGCCGCGGTGGTGATCTTGTGGCGCTGGCGGATGTTCTTGTTCATGCGCTCGCGGCGCAGGTCGAGGTAGCGGTACTTCATCCGCATGTCCTCATTGGAAAGCTCACGATCCAGATGGAAAGGCAGCACGTCGGACTTGTTCAGCACGGTGAGCACGGTGCAGACCACTTCGACTTCGCCGGTGCCGAGCTTCGTGTTTTCGGTGCCTTCGAGACGCTTTTCCACACGACCGGTGACCTGGATGACATCTTCATCACGCAGCTCGTGGCTTTGGGCAGCGAGGTCGGCGTTTTCTTCCGGGCGGAAAACCACCTGCGTCAGGCCCTCGCGGTCGCGCAGGTCCACGAAGATCACGCCACCATGGTCACGGGCGGAATTCACCCAGCCGCTGAGCGTCACGTTTTGGCCGATGTGTTTGGCACGGATGGCGTTGCAGTGGAGGGAGCGGTAGTCGTTCGGGATCATGGCGGGTGGCGGAAAGGGGCGCGGATATTCGGGGAGAATGGCCGGAGCGCAAGCGTGAGAGTGTGGAGCCAGGACAGATGCTCTGGCAATGCCACGAGACTTCCATTTGGTTTGAGTGAGCAGTGACTGCTGTGCAGCCTCTCCAAATCAAATGGTGCGCGGTGCAGGGTTCGAACCTGCGACCCCTGCCGTGTGAAGGCAGTGCTCTACCGCTGAGCTAACCGCGCGGTGATTGGGGCGAGAGTCATAGACGTGACCCATGGCTTTGCCAGCTCTTTTTTGAGCTTTTCTCCTCAGCTCCAAAGGCTCTGCGGATAGGCACCTGAAGCGACGAGAGACTGAATGGAGGCGACGACATCGGCTTTGTCTTCCGGGTAGGTGACGCCGAACCAAGAGTCGTTCGATTCGAGCACCTTCACCTCGGCTTTGCCAGACTGGATGAGAGCATCGACTTCCTTCGGCACATAGCACTCGGCTTTCATGTCGGTGCCATTCACCTTGAGGAACTCGGTAAAAGCGGCGCGCAGATGGGCGAAGATGTCAGGGGTGAAGCCGAAGAAGTTCATGGAGACGACTTCCGAACCGCTGAGAGGCAGGGCGGGATCGGTCTCGCGGTTTTCGGCACCGCTGGCGGTCTTGAAGATCTTCGTCATCTCGGTGACGGAGCTGAGCATGCCGCTGGCATCACGAGTACAGACACCACGGGCGACGCTGCCGTGATCGGAGAGGGTGTTCCGCAGGTAATAGCCGACCATGGAATAGTGGCTCTTGCCATCGGCAGGGCGGGGCGTGGTGAGATCGGCGGCGATCTTCGCGAAGGCATCGCGCCCATAAAAGTCGTCGGCATTGATCATGAGGAAGGGCTCATGCACGACCTTTTCCGCAGCGAGCACGGCGTGGGCAGTGCCCCATGGCTTCGTGCGACCTTCGGGCACGGTGAATCCGGCTGGGAGGTCATTGATGTCCTGGAAGGCGTAGTCCACGGCAATGCGGTCGCCAAACTTGCTGCCGATCTGCGCGCGGAACTGCTCCTCGAAGTCGCGACGAATGACGAAAACAACCTTGCCAAAGCCAGCGCGGATGGCGTCGAACACAGAGTAGTCGAGCACGACCTCACCGGAAGGGCCCATGGCGTCGAGCTGCTTGAGACCGCCATAACGACTGCCCATACCGGCAGCGAGGATAAGAAGAGTGGGTTTCATGTGGGGAAAAGAGGTGGGCGATCTGTGCGATGAAGGGCGCGATTGATGGACGGCGGAGAGTGACTGTCAAAGCCGATGTGACGCCTATCGAGACAGAGTCCTATTCCAAAGAGAGCTGGGACGGCTCTGATCGTGATTTGACTGCAACCCTTGCCACAGATCACACGTTTTTTGGACTTCCCCACTTCATGAAACATACCTCATACATCGCCCTCACCACACTTGCACTCGGCTGCCAGCCTTTGATGGCTGACGCCCTCTCGGACTCCTACCTCGCCATGTTCAAGCCGCTGCCCACCGAGGCCCCTGCTGCTGACAACGAACTGACCGAAGCGAAGATCAATCTTGGACGCATGCTCTATTATGAAAACCGCATCTCCAAAGGCGGTAAAATGAGCTGCAACTCCTGTCACATGCTGGACAAATATGGTCAGGACAATCTCCCCTTCTCCCCCGGCCATGAAGGCAAGCTCGGCGGACGCAGCTCCCCCTCCACCTATAACGCAGCGGTACACGTCGCCCAGTTCTGGGATGGACGTGCGCCGACCGTGGAAGAGCAGGCCAAAGGCCCGGTGCTCAACCCTGTGGAGATGGGCATGCCCAGCGCTGAATTTGTGGTCGATGTGCTGAAGTCCATCCCTGGCTATGTGGAAGCCTTCAAGGCGGCCTTCCCCGGCGAGGCTGAACCGATCAACTACAACAACTTCGGCAAGGCAGTGGGTGCCTTTGAGCGCAAGCTCGTCACCCCATCCCGCTGGGATGATTACCTCAAGGGTAAAAAAGACGCCCTCACCGCGGAAGAAGCCAAGGGCTACGAAACCTTTGCCAAAGCTGGCTGTGCCACCTGCCACAATGGTCCTGCCATCGGTGGTGCGATGTACCAAAAGCTCGGTCTGGTGAAAGCCTGGCCTGAACTCAAAGACAGCGGTCGCCAGGAAGCCACCAAGCAGGAAAGTGATAAACACTTTTTCAAAGTGGCCAGCCTGCGCAACGTGACAGAAACCGGCCCCTACCTGCACGATGGCTCGGTGAAGACTCTCGAAGAGATGGTCAGCAAGATGGCAGAGCATCAGCTCGGCAAGACCCTCACCGCTGATGAGACTGCCAGCATCGTGACCTTCCTCAAAGCATTAAAAGGTGATCTTCCGAAGGAATACATCGCCCAGCCGAAGCTGCCTGAAAGCGGCCCGAATACACCGAAGGCCTGATGTGACGTTAGATTGATACAACACAAAAAGCCCGCCAGAGATGGCGGGCTTTTTTTGTGCAGCGTAGGGCTGCTGATTTTCAGAAGGTTGAGACAAGCTCCCGCAGGAGCCAGTGCTCTTTGTTTTTGAACCACTTCTTGTTTGAAGTGGTGCTCGGGAAGGGACTCGAACCCTTAAGCCGTGAGGCACAAGATCCTTAATCTTGCGCGTATACCAATTCCGCCACCCGAGCAGGTGCTGCGTTTTTTTGCAGGGCGCGGAGTATAGCGTGACCATTCAAGATGCAACCCTGAGTTTCAACTTTTTCACAAGCGTTGCAAACAGGCCATGCAGACGACTTTGAATCTTGTCGTCAACAGACTCGCCAGCTATCACGATAACACCATGAAAGCCTATCAGATCACCGGCACAGAAGGTCTCGCCACTCTTCATCAAGTCACTCTTGCAGACCCAACACCCAAGCCTGGAGAAGTGCTGGTGAAGCTTCGCGCCTGCTGCCTGAACTACCGTGACTACATGAATGTCATGGGCATTCGAGGAGTGACTGGCCCCATTCCACGCATCCCTTGCTCAGATGGTGCGGGGGAGATCGTGGCACTGGGCGATGGCGTGAAGGAATGGCAAGTGGGACAACGCGTGGTGATCCCTTTCATGCCAACATGGCTCGATGGTGGCTTCACTCAGGAGCATGCCAGTCAGGCGCTTGGCGGTGCCGTGGATGGCCTGCTACGCGAACTCGCTTGCCTGCCATCCACGAGCCTGCTGCCGATCCCTGAGCATCTGAGCTTCGAAAAAGCTGCCACTCTGCCCTGCGCTGCCGTGACGGCATGGAATGCATTGTTTGTGCGCGGCGATCTACAGCCGGGAGAAACAGTGCTCATTCTTGGCACAGGCGGTGTTTCCATCTTCGCGCTTCAGTTTGCCAAGCAGGCTGGCGCACGTGTGCTCGCCACGACGAGCAGTGATGCAAAGGCAGCCAGACTTCTCGAACTAGGCGCAGATGCCGTCCATAACTACAAAACTGATCCAGCCTGGGATAAATGGGCATTGGAACAAACAGGTGGAGTCGGCGTGGACAAGGTCATCGAGATCGGCGGACCTGAGACACTAAACCATTCTATCAAGGCCACTCGCTTCGGCGGTCATATCTCGCTCATCGGCGTACTCACCGGCACGGCGGGTGATGTGCAGACGGTGGGCATTCTTCGCAAAGGCATCCGTCTTGATGGCATTTATGTCGGTTCACGCGCCATGTTTGCTGAGATGCTGGAAAACATGTGCGCCTCGAAGATGCATCCTGTCATCGACAGCACCTTCGTATTTGATCAAGCAGCCGATGCCTTCCGCCGCATTGAGAGCGGTCAGCACTTCGGCAAGATTGTAATTCGGGTTGGCTGACCCACAAAAAACGCCCGAGGCAGAGTGCCACGGGCGCTTGATGACAGCTTTGGAGGGATTACTTTTTCAGCAGATCGCGGATCTCTGTGAGCAAGACGATGTCAGCGGCAGGAGCGGCGGGTGGCGCAGCAGCTTCCGCCTTCTTCATCATGGAAATGAGCTTGTTCGCTGGCTTCACAATGACAAAGAAGATGACGGCAGCAGTAATGATAAAGCCGATGAGAGCACCGATGATGGCCCCGATGTCGAGTTGGAGGAAGGGCACAAGCTCATTCACCTTGGACTCAGTGCCATCTGCAGCTTTCTTGATCACCTCGATGGTCTTCTCACCGAGTTTGATCTTGAGATCTGGGTTCGGACCACCGCCAAACATGCCGAGGATGGGCTCAACAATACCTTTAGTGAATGCGGTTACGATGTTGCCGAAAGCGGCACCGATGATGACACCCGTGGAGAGGTCAACGACATTGCCTTTGAGAATAAACTTTTTGAATTCGTCGATCATGATGGAGTTGGAGGATTAAGATTGGGGAGCTGATTCCACACGAATCATTCTTTCAATGCCAGCCATTTTTCGGCCAAGATGAGAAGGATTTGTCTCGGCAATCATTCGGCGCATGACCTCCAGCGCGCGCCGATCCAAACGGACGCTCAGAGTTTGTGAACCGCTGCTGTGAATAGCAGTTTCCTCATTGCGCGGCAGTTCCTGAAAGGCTGCCTGTGAAGGACGATAAAGCGCTGCACGTCCGATATTGTCATCGATCAAATCAGAAGTGGTGCGACCCGTGAGGTGACTGACTCCGACATAGCAACCCAGTTCAACAGCACGCGCCGAGGCACAGCGATTCACACGCTCGACGCCGAGAATGGTTTCAGTGGCACTCGGACAAAGAATGAGATCCACACCCGCATCACGCAGACGAGTGGAAAGCTCCGGAATCTCAATATCGAGGCATATAATCACGGCGATCCGGAAGCCCGAAAAAGTCCAGAGATACAGTGTCTGTCCAGGGGTGAACGCGCTTTCCCAGGGCGTGAGATGCAGCTTGTCCTGATACAGAAGTTCGCCATCAGCAAAGATAATCGCACGGTTGCTTAGAGAACCATCAGCCTGCAAACAGGGTGCCGTCCCCAGCACCACCGCCTTACCTTGGCGAGAGAGTCTGCCAGTCATCTCGGGCATGAGGTCATTCCAAAAGACCTCCGCGACACGACGTAGCGGCTTTGTTTGATCGGATGCCAAAAGTGGCTCCAAGCCCACCCAGGCAAACTCAGGAAGCAGCACCATGTCAGCACCACCATCCCAGGATTCTTCGACTCGCTTGACGATAGCGTTGGCGAACGCGCAAACATCCGTGGCAGCCATTCCTGGATCAAAGGTGACTAGATCGAGCGTTAGGACAGAGGCTGTCATGATTGATCAGGCGAGAGTTTTAAGCCAGAAGGTCAGCGTTTTGGGTGACTCGCTGGCCTCATGGATCTCCTTCCAAACAAACGCCGCCTGCAATTCGGGATGCTTTTCATACCCGAGAGACTGCCAGAAGCCATCTAATGGCCGATAGTTCGCAGGACGTTGAGGGTGATGCGTTGGACGATCCACCGCACAAAAGGCTGCAATCCGACACCCAAGCGATCTCGCGTGAGCCTCACGATACTGAAAGAAAGCCTTACCAATGCCTCGCCCACGATAGGCGGGCAACAGCACGGACTCGCCGAAGTAGCATATAATGGAGGTGTCGTAGCCAACTTGCTCAAAACTCGACCGAAAGGCAGGATCTCCATCTGACATACGGACGCAGGTCGTTACGCCCACCGCTTGGGTCTCGTCCATGGCGAGGACAATCAAACTGCTCTGAGCCTCCGCATAGGTGCTGAGGTAGCTTGCTTCCTCCTCGGGAGAGCCTTCATATAGGTAGGGGTAGTCACAGAACACTCTCAGACGAAGACTACCGATCACGTCCAGACAAGACAGAATTTCGTGACTGTGCAGGCTGTAAAAATGAAGATCGTTCATGGTCAAATCAATGGTCAATAACAGCAAATCGAGGTTTTGGCAAAGTAGTCGCCAAATCTAAAACACGGATTGATGGGCAACTTGGAGAAAAAAGATGAACACCAGACTGCGTATTGACTCGAAGCCTCATTATAGTTAAACAAAATTCTAATGTGTCGCTTAAATCGTGGTGCGCGTATCTGGAATAGTCACTCTTGAAAGCCCCCGCGTTGGTTAGCGAGCTTGCATTTAGTGTTTTGTCTAATTTTATAGCAGTGCTTTTTTCTGCCCTCCAGATACCTGATCGAAAGATTCCCATCCATTTTCCGAAAACTAACAAACCCAACATTTCGCCTCAGTGGCACCAGTCACCCCAAACACCAAACACCAAACAACACCGTGAAACATAAACTCTACATCTTCGACGACCACCCGGTCGTGATCGAAGGCCTCAAGAAACTACTCGAAGGTCAGGATGAATTCCAGATCGTCGGGACCGCCAGTGACGAAGCAACAGCGCTCGATCAAATCGCCAAGCTCAAGCCGGACATTGCCATCATCGACATCTCTGCCAAGGATCGCAGCGGAGTCGATATCATCAAAAAGATCAAGTCCGCCAGTGAAGGCGTGCTCGTGCTCGTCTTCTCCATGCATGATGAAAACGTGTATGCAGAGCGCAGCCTGCGTGCTGGAGCCATGGGCTATCTGATGAAGAGCGAGCCTGTCAGCCGTGTTCTCCTGGCCGTGCGTCAGGTGCTCGGCGGCGGCTTTTTCTTCAGTGCCAGCCTCCTCGCCAGCATCGTCTCCGGCGGCAGCCTGCGCAGCAGTGCTTCACGTGGTGAGCCGGGCCGCCTGCTCAGCGACCGCCAGCTCGAAATCTTCGAGATGGTTGGACGTGGCATGGACTCTCACGGCATCGCCGCCAAACTGGAACTCAGTTCCAAAACAGTCGATGCCCACAAGGCAAACATCCGCCAGAAACTCGGTCTCGAATCCGCACGCGAACTCCTCATGGAAGCCGTCCGCTGGGTCGAGAAATAGGATCCACATCGCATCTGCGAAGCCACTAGAAAACCGTCCGGCACAGGGGTGACCGGGCGGTTTTTTATGCAGATGATCGTGTTCACTCGGCAAAGCTGGCTCCTTGGCCAGCGTTAGGAGGTGATGCTCCCCAACCAGCGCCTTGTTTCCTTAGATGCCTTCCGAGGCTTCGTCATGCTGCTCATGGCTTCGTCCGGCTTTGGTCTCGCCCAGATGGCCTCCGCCAATCCCGATGTCTGGTGGTGGCAGCAGATCAAGTATCAGGTCTCTCACGCCCCATGGCAGGGCTGTGCGCTCTGGGATCTCATCCAGCCGAGCTTCATGTTCATGGTCGGCATCGCCGTGCCACTGTCCGTGCGGCGCAGGCGTGAGGAGGGTCAGGGCTTCTTCAAACTCGGATGGCACGCGCTTATCCGAGCCGCGATCCTCGTCTTGCTCGCCGTGCTGCTTTCCACCGGCGGAAGCGCTACCATGACGAATTGGAGCTTCCCCAATGTGCTCGCGCAGATCGGTCTCGGTTACGCCTTCCTCGTTCTGCTTGCCGGGCTGGGCTGGGAATACTGCATGGCCGCCATCATCCTCATTCTTGGAGGCTATTGGTATTGGTTCTTCCAGCATCCCCTGCCTTCCCAAGAGCAACTCGCAGCCATCCAAGTGGCGAAACCACCCGCAGCGGGACTCCTCGAAGGCTTCTTCGCCCATTGGAACATCCACACGAATGCCGCCGCCGAGTTTGATCGCTGGTTCCTCAACGAATACTTCCCGCGCTCCGAACCCTTCACCTACAACGCGGGCGGCTATCAAACACTGAACTTCATCCCCTCGCTCGCCACCATGCTCGGTGGTGCCATCACCGGAAACCACCTCCTCACCAGTCAGCGCACACATGGCCAGAAGTGCGCACGACTCCTCATCGTCGGCATCGTCTGCCTGCTCATCGGCACCATCCTCGGCATCGTCGCCTGCCCGGTGATCAAGCGCATCTGGACACCCTCGTGGGCCATCTTCAGCGGCGGCTGGGTGCTGCTCATGCTCTCCTTCTTTTACTGGCTGGTCGAGATCGCCGGACAGCGGAAGATCGTCTTCCCGCTCGTCGTCGTCGGCATGAACAGCATCTTCATTTACGTCATGCACAATCTTTGTGCCGGATGGATCAGCCAGCAGCTCAGCAAGCACGGCATGGCGGCACTCTTCGCCACGGCCTGGGGACCAGTCATCGAGAAATGCAGCGTCCTCGCCGTGCTATGGTTCATGTGCTTCTGGCTCTATCGCCAGCGCGCTTTTCTGCGCATCTAGCTCACCCCAGCACTTCCGTGTCATACACGATCACCTTCTCAAAGAAAGCTTTGCAGTTCTTCACGAAGCGCAGGTGATCAGGACAGTCCTTCTGGTAGAACTCATGATCCGCCATCGTCTTGAAACTCAAGCTAAGGCTGTAGTCGAAGCTATGGTCTGTCACCGGGCGATCTTCCGTCGGCGCAGGCTTGCCGACACAGCCAGAGGCGAGGTAGCTGATCTTCGGCACTAGACGCACTTCACTATCAAAGGTCGCGCGCTGTTCAGCGGTCATGTCTTTCTTCAGCCAAAAGTAAACGTTGTGATTCATAAGCGGGCGCGATGATGGCGAGACATCACCCATTTGAAATTCGAAAGTTCAGATTTCAAAGCTCACCGCCCCACGCCGCTCGCGCTCCAGCACATGGGAGAGCGTCGTCGCATTCATCCAGCCCTCCACCTGCTGGCGCAGCAGAGAAAAAGTCTGCCCCAGACCGCAGCCGCCCACCACCCCGCATTCGCAGTTGCCGCCATGCTTCTCGGGAGAGGCGCAGGAGATCGGTTCAAAAGGACCATCAATCAGAGACACCACCTCACCCAGCGTGATGCGTGCCGGTGCTTTCTGAAACTGATATCCACCACCCACCCCGCGCTTGCTCTTCAGCAGGCCGCCATTTTTCAGCGCCAGGAGGATCTGCTCCAGAAACTTCAGCGGGATGCGCTCCCGCGTCGAGATGTCCTGAATGCCAAACGTCGAAGTCTCCGTATCACGCGCCATGCACAGCAGGGCGCGCATCGCATATTCGGCCTTCTTCGAGAGTTTCATCACCACCTGCCTTAGTCAGTCACGCGGCACTATCAAGCAGCAGTCTCACCCTTCATTTCGCTTTCCATCCTTGCGCACTCGCCACGCTCTCTAAAGTCACCCCATGCCGCCTCCCCCGGGCATCCAGCCACCAGCATCGGACATCGTTACGCTCAGTCTCATCTCGCACACCAATGCGGGCAAGACCACCCTCGCGCGCACCCTCCTGCGGCAGGACGTCGGCGAAGTGCGCGACTCTGCCCACGTCACCCTCTTCAATGAGTCCTACAAGCTGCTCGAACACGATGCCCGCCTTCTCCGCCTCTGGGACACCCCCGGCTTCGGCGACAGCGCCCGCCTCCTAAAACGCCTCAAACGCGAAAAGAACCCCATCTTCTGGTTCATCTCCCAAACCTGGGACCGCCTCACCGACAAACCACTCTGGTGCAGCCAGCAGGCATTAAAAAACGTCCGCGAAGAAGCCGATGTCGTCCTCTACCTCGTCAACGCCACCGAGCCCCCCGAAGTCGCCGCCTACATCGCCCCCGAGATGGAGATCCTCGGCTGGGTCGGCAAGCCCGTCCTCGTCCTTCTCAACCAAACCGGGCCTACTCAAGAAGCCACCGTCGAAGAAGCCGAGATCCAGGCCTGGCGCGATCATTTGAAACAATGGACCATCGTCCGCGAAGTCATCTGCCTTGATGCCTTCGCCCGCTGCTGGGTCCAGGAAGACCGCCTCATGGAGTCCCTGAGTCCCCTCATTCAGGAACCAAAGACCGAAGCCTTCAAGCATCTCAAACGCGCCTGGCATCATCGTAATCTCGAAGTCTTCCACCAGTCCAGTCGCATCCTCGCCGAGCTCCTCACCGCCGCCGTCGTCGATGGCATCGAAGTCCGGGGAGAGAAGCTCTGGGAGCGCATCGGCATCGCCCGCCAGGAGCTGAACAAAGAATACCAAAACGCCCGCGAAGAGCTCTCCACCCGACTCGCCGACCGCCTTGTCAGCGCCACCAACCAGCTCATCGAACTCCACGGCTTGGAGGGCGAGACCGCACGCCGTCTCGGCCAGCTCTCCCAGGACAAATTCCACCTCCCCCAGCAGATCCCCGAAGCCATCTGGAGCGTCGTCGGCAGTGTCGCTGGCGGAGCCATGGGCGGCCTCATCGCCGACCTCAAAATGGGCGGCATGACCTTCGGCGGCGGTGCCCTCCTCGGCGGCATCGCCGCAGGCATCGGTGCCTATGCTTTGATCAAGAGCTACAACCTCGTCCGTGGCGGCGATCAGCGCCTCCACTGGTCCTGCGAGCACTTCCGCGAGCAAGTCCGCCTCACCATGCTCACCTACCTCGCCATCGCCCACTTCGGACGTGGACGCGGCGAATGGCAGGAGACCGCCCAGCCCGCCCACTGGAACGCCATTTGCGGCCAGATCCTCGAAGAGCACGACGACGGCATCACCCGCCTCTGGAAGTCCGGCGTCGAGTCCAGCGCCCTCCCCGACGTCGTCTCCAAGTCCGCCCACGCCCTCATCCACGACTGCCTCAGTTGCGTGCTTCTCCGCCTCTACCCCAACGCGCAGATTGAGGCTTAGAGAAGACACGAACCACCCGGTTCCAACTGCATGAGGTGAGAGCCTACTTTTGGCCCTGAGTCAGCGTGGCTTCAAACTCGCGAATTCTGTCCATCACGGCGGCCAAGTCCCAAAACCATATCTTACCGTGCTGATCACCAGCGACCAATTCGTGAGACTTTGTGAGTAGTCCCATGCCATTGATTTTCACCGGTCCGATCAACTCACCACGATGCTTTCCTGTGGCGACATTGAACACACTGATACCCGAAGCTCCGCTAGAAGAGCCCGTGGCGGCGAGAACGTAATCGCTATCAGGCGTCCATAGCAGAGACTGAAAGCTCTCTCTGTTGCCACCAGTTTCAAAGGGACGCAGTTCATGCACTTCTTCGCCAGTGTCAGCATGGCAGATCACAAGTGCAGCGCCTTCATGCAGGCGGCTCTGCCAAGGCTGCATGCAGAGGGCAATCAGCGATTCATCAGGGGAAAAGGTGGCAAACATTTTCGCGTCTGACTTCGAACAGAGTTCTCGGATCGGCCGATTTTTGCCAGTGTCCCACAAGGAGACGGCCCCATCAGTTGCACGCACCACCGCACGAAGAACCGACGGTGCAGGAATGAACTTGGTGTGATCTATCGGCAGATCTTCATGGGAATCGACAGGTTCCCATGATTGCGCATCCAATATCTGTATCGGGGCTTTGTGTGAGTAAAGCAGCACACGACGACCATCCTGGGTAAACTGCGCTCCAAAGCGATTCTTGAAAGTGCGAAGTTGTTTTCGCTCAGGGAGATCGATCAGCACCGTATCGCTAGAGGCCTGAACAAGCGCATGGACCTTGTCAGGTGAGAATACGATACCGCGCACATCCTGCACGTCTGCTTCTGCAAGGAACTCATGACTGGCGGCATCCCACCACTGCAAGCGTCGCCCACGACCAGTGAACAGAATCTCCTGCTGGGGCGACACAGCTAGAGTTCCATCATGATCAAAGCCACGCACATCAATGGAACTGGCTGCTTGAAACTGGGGGACGTAAGCCGAACCCGCTCCAAGCAGTCGCATCAATTCATAAACGACTGCGGGGGCATTGGAGCGATCAAAGACCGATGACTGGCTCACGCGTCCACTGATCACCTCGATCAACAAACGCCGGTTGGGTAGCGGCAGTAGTTCATGATCATCTGGCAACTGTGCAATCAACTGATCAATGCGTGCAAGCTGGTCTGCTGGCAATGGACTGCCGCTACCACCACCTTTAATACCAAAGGAGGAATGGTGGAAACTCCGAGTCAGACCGTTCACCAGCAACTCGGTTCCGTGTGTTTTTTCGGGTGATCCCAGGAAATATTCCTGCTCTTTAACATCTTCCCCTTCGACCATGGTCATGACCACTTTGAGATCGACAAGATTGCGCTGGAAGTCGCGAGACTGGAATTCTGTCCGCTGATGCTTCCCCACCCAATCCTGATAGGACTCGGTGGATTTTTCATGCCATTTGGCGGCCTGGTCGCGATACGCGGCAAGCGTTTGTTCTACAGGACCGGTCGCACTGGGTGCCGGTGATTTCATCGCGGCCAGCTTGACCTTGGATTCAGCATGTCCTGCATTCGCGGCCTTTCGATACCAATACTTCGCCATCTGAGCATCTAGTCCCACGCCGTTGCCAGGCTCATAGGCGCGACCTAGAGAGAACATCTCTGGCACGCTGTTTTTTTAAGGGGCCGGCAGCCACCGAGAGCAGATATAACGACGCTCACGTTGAAGGCGTTCTTCGAGTCCTGCGACCGCACCTACTTTCAGCAGTGTTGCCATGGCTTTGTCCAGTTGCCCTTGAGCAACGCTCACACAACCAAGAGCAAACATGGCTTCAGGACTTGGATTTTGCTGAAGTGTTTGTTCTTCCAAGCGTTCTTGAAGCACGTTGAAAGCCACTCCTTCCGCAAGTTGCCGTGCCGGTTCGGAGTCTGGTATGAAAGCATCCATCAGATGCTCTCTGGCCTCTTCCTCCTCTGGAGGCCTCTGTTTGATCATGGAGATGTCCTGGCTCCTGATTTTGACATTGGGAGCAATGATGGATTTGCCGGACCAGATCGAGGCCAGTCCTAACAGTGGATAGGTGGGATAATGGCTCGCCCACATTCCTGCGCGGGCGCTGGGAGTGAAAACCAAGTCAACATGGGTGACCTCCGCTGGCAGATCCACATTGTGAGCCCACCCCTGCATATCGCCTTTCTTCCACGCCATTGGGCCGACCTTCCACATGCGGGCTCCACTGCGGAGAGACACTTCAAAAGCCATGTCGGCAGGTGGATCATCCATCTGCATGTGAACCTCGATCAGAGTTTTGTCCTTGGTGCCCCGCAACAAATAGAGTGAAGACGAACTCTCCCTCAATGCCTTCTCAATCGAACTTCTCAGAGTCACATCAGGCTTCAGTGCGGGCAGAGGCCAAGCCTTGCCATCACCGACCAACAACCATGGCAAAGTCTCCTCGATCACGCGTTCGCCGACAGGCTTTTCGCGATCCACTGCATCATCGAAGACTTCTATCCGGTAGCGATAATGATAAGTCTGTGGTCCAGGAGTCAGCTTGGAGTAATGGTCGCCTGACAAATCAATCTTCCAGCCATTGCCATTCCCGTTGGCAGGTTTGAGGTGAATTGACGTCATTTTCTCCCTCGGGATGGAGATGCCCGACAGGTCATCTTCACGATTACATACAGCCCTGATGCCCGACTGATCAGCGAGCCTGGGTACATCACTGTAAAACCACACTTGCAGACCAGGTGACCGTCGAGCTTGCGCAGCGATGCGCATATGAACCTGCACACAGCCGAGCAGGTAATCGCGCCACGTCGTGTCTCCCAGCTTCCCCTGCTTGTGCGCAAACTCGACAAACTCACCCCAGCGACTATCCCACTCCAAAGCCGCATTGGCCTGAGCGCTTAATGCCCGAGATGCAATCGTTTGGATTGTTTCGTCAGAGAGTTTGTTTCCCCTCAGTTCCGTCAGCCATTGATCGAGCTTTGCCTCTGGCAGGACTCCATTCGGCACCTCTGCCGCATAGAACGCCCCGGCAAACAAGGCCAAACAAAGCATGGAACGAAGTGTGAGCATTGCGGTGTGAATGAAAAGATTGTGCCAAACACCTCCCACTAAAGCAAGCGGTGCCGCAGCAGAACGGACTGCTGCCCAAACTTGCAGACTTCACCTTCATCACCCCGCGCATGATGATACCGTGGCCGGGGAAGGAGTATACAAAGGGGAAGTCACCTGGAGCGGCCAAGGTGAACTTGGGACTTCTTCTTTGCCCATGTCCAGAAGCTTGGTCGGTGGAAAACGTCATCAACAGTGGGGCTGAATCTTTTTCGAAGTCGTCGTCATACAGACCATGCTGGATCGTCCGTCAACTCCGTCACACACACCCAGCAACACATGCGAGCAGGTCATGGATTCCCTCGCGCTTGCATTGTATTTTGAGCTGATCGTTGTCTGGTTGGAAGCCTAATGTACAGAGCTTTTGACAAACTTCAGTCTCATGCGGAACCGAACTGATCTCGATGCTAAAGGCCCCCCGCCACGAAAAGACCTTTAGCGTTGCTTCTGAGCCCTCAGCATCAAATTTAATACATACACACGGCTGATACTCACCTCCCTTCACCGATATGTAATCGGACAGCCTCAGTTGTCCGTAGCGCCTAGGGGCAGCGAGCAATTCGAGGTTGAGCGCGTAGCTGTAGAGTTCAGCATGAAAGCCGTTCATTTGACGTGACTTGAGGAGATATATCTCGGACTCATCAAATCGGACTTCACCCTGCACGCAGTAACTGATGACTTGCGGGTGCTTCACTATTACCGACCTCCAATCATCAATGTCGGGTCCATTGCTGATGATGTCCAGCAGCTGCGGATCGATTGGCTTCGTGGCGTCCAACCTATCCCACAGCGCACGCAGATGTTCACGGTTTGGCGAGCGGAGAAAGGCCTGCCAACTATCTGCATGGTCCCGTGTGTCTTTACAGAAGGACCAGTTCTGACCGCGTTCGATAAGGTAGTCTCCACAAGCCAAAAGCGCACGCTGCCACCCATGGTTGGGAGTGGCACGCAATCCTTTGTCACCAAACATAAGGTCGGCCTTTGCCAAGCAGTCATCGAAGCGTGCCTGCACCTGCTGATGCCGATCAGCAGACCACTCTGCAGGGGCCTGCTCCTTGGCGAACCGCTTGGCATCGCTGAACTCGAGGAGAAACTCGATCTGACCACGGAAGTAGGTATGTCCCTCTGCTTCTTCGATCCGTGCCCGCCAGCCTTCGTGAGACAGGATGAGTTTGGCCTTGAGCAATTCCTCGGGCAGTTGTCGTTGGAAACCTCTCACCGTAGTTGGCTCTGGACTCGCGAGTACTTTGAGAACCTCTCGTCCGCCGGGGCGCAGCAGCATCACGATCGCGCGGGAGCAGACCAAGAACTCATCCGCATCACCGCAGTCACTGTTGTTCACCAAGTTGAATACCACCCGCATCCAATCGCGCATCTCGTGCTCGTGGACTTCGCCTTCATGCTTGCTCAGGTAGCGAACAAAGGCACCAAACATCGCGAGGTCGCTATAGTTGAGGCCCGCTGGATTCTTCACCGCGCGGGTGAAAAAGGCCAACTCTTCAAACCGGGAATCCTTTGCCGCGGGTGCCAGTTCTCCGTGCTCGCGGCTCCACATGTCGAGCAGGCAGATAGAGCGCTGCAAGAACTCGATCTTGAGTAACTGGTGGGTTCGCAGCAGATCGAAGCTCATTGCACAATCCTTCGCGGCAAGGATTTTGCATATGGCGGTGAAGTCTGTGCGAGTCGTATTCACGCAGGCACGTGCCAAAGCCCAAAGCAAGTTGAGCGCCTCACGATCAAACACCGCCGTGCGTGTATTCTTGGCCACATGGGCCCAGAAGAAGTGAGTCCATTGGTTGTCTGCGCGGTTCGCGAAGTAGGTCGCCAGAGGGACTTGCTCACCGTTCAGTGTGTGCTGGCGATCAGAATGGTTCTCGCGCAGATGTTCCTCAGTGCGCGCCTTGAAGACCTCAAAGGACGTAAGCGGGCGGCCACGAGCGTTCATCTTGATGTAGAGGTCATCAGCCAACCCGAAGTGCTCTAGCAGCAACAGCTCAAAGGTGATCGCTGGGTGCTGTGCATCGGTTAGTCGACTGTAGAGGTCCGCCGTTTCGCGGAAGCGCTCGTGGATCGCATCCAGCATTCCGAGCGCAGCGTTGATCGTGGGATCCAATCGCCAGTATAGGAAGAACCAATGCTGGTCTTCAATGTAGGTGCGCACGGAATCCAAGCTCTCCACTTTCACTGTAGGCTCATGCGCCATCAGCTCATCGAAGAACTCCTGGCTCGAAGGCCGGACACTGTAGGTGAAGCGCGAGCGATGCCCATCTAGCATCTCTTCTCGGAACGCAGGGCCTTCGCCATCCGTCCATGCTGCATACCAGTGCATCAAGCAAAGTGTGGTGAGACGCTGCTGACCGTCAAGCGGCTGGAAGGTCGCGAGCCCATCGACGCTCACGCGACTGCCGTAGATGAAATCCAGGTTCATCGGCAAACGCGAGTCATCCGCAGGCAAGCTCACCGCTTCATGCAGTGCCACTAGGAACGCATCTCGCACGCTTTTCGCACTGCTGCGGCCCTGCACATAGTCGCGCTGAATGCGTGGAATTTCGATGCGGCCGCACTCACGGATCAAGCCTAGGAACGTGCGTGTGGAAGTAGGCGCACTCATTCGATCCAGCCTCCCATGAAAAAGTCATGCAGCATGGCGATGATGGCGTTGCGGTAGCAGTCGCGATCTTCCTTTCCCCAAAACAAGAGGCTATCCGCTTTTGCGTTGTAGCACTTCAGAAAGACGTTGCGAGTGCAGAGCGGGATGAAAATGCCATCGCGATCCAGCGCCAGAACTTGCCTTCGTTTAAGAGCAAAGGTTGCGTTCTTGTAGCTGCGGTTCGTCCCCTCATCAAGTAGCGCTAGGTTGCCGATTTGGTGAGTTTCATCGTCCTCAGCATTATCCTCACGGAAGCGCTCTCGCACTTTGCGATACAACGGCTCGAAGGCCGGACGAGGCGTCTTGCCCTGATGATTCACCCAAGCCTCAATCACGGTGATTAGCTCAGCATCCTCATCTGTGCCATCGCTCCGCAGGTAATCCAAACAAGGCTCTAGCCATGCTCGCTGATCGCGCTCACGCTCAGGAAAATGCGCCTGGGAACGCACATGCTCGATGTCCCAGCTGCCCGACTTGTAGCTATCGAACTGGAAGCGCAAATTCGAGCGTTTGTTCGAAAGCAGAGTGGCCACGTTGAACAGCAGTAGGGAGGATCGAATCTGTCGGCTATGCTTCGGATATCGTAGATTGTTGAGCCGTTCCTCGATGGCGGCTTGAAGTCCATCGCCGCTTTCAGCCAACATTAGGGCCTTGCGGCATGCAGCGAGCAATCGCGTGGTGAACTCAGATTTAAGACAACCCGATGCCATGTCTAGCAATCGGCACATGTCATTGCCCCCGCATATCAGGAAGCCAACGAGATGGAAGAGCGTGCGGTTCTCAAACCACTCCTCTAGCAGCATGACCACGCGCTTGACCTCGTTCCATTCCTCCTGCACATCGACCTCGGGTTCATTGAGTGCGGAGCTGAACGCACTGAACACAGCATAGGTCTGGTCGTTGATGGCCTGCCCGCGCCGGGTGGCCACGATCTCGAAGATCAAGTCGATGCGGTTACCATCCGTCGCGGGCCTGTTGGTCAGGAAATACCAGAACTCTGGGCGCTGCAGGGACTTCTCGATCAGATCCCACTCGTAGGCGATGCGGAGCTGGAGCGATTCGGAGTCTCCGACCTTCGCCTTGCGTAGCAGCAGGCCGCGAATCAACTCGCCATTAGTGAGGGGGATCTTCCCCACATTGAGCCGTGTGAAGGCAGCCACCGGGCGCTCTGTGGCGGACAGCTCAAACCAGATGACCTTGGTGCGATTGAGGAAGTGATCCTTGATCACTTCGACCTCCGTCTCCCGCGCATCAAACCAAGCCTCAATGGTCTTGATCGCCTGATGGATGTGGAAGTAGTCGATGTTCGTCAGGGCTTGCTCATCCGACGGGTCATCGAGGAACGCACTCAACCCAGGCCTTGTCTCGTAGCTAAGCGAGTAGAGCGGGAGCTGGTAGCGCTTTGCCAGCCGATCATTGAAGTGCCGCAGGATGAGCAGCAGCGTAGTGAGGCGCTGCTGACCATCCACCACCTCGCACTCCCCCGTGTCTGGCTTTGGGAGCAGGACGATGGGTTGCAAACAGTAGAACTCCTCCGGCGTGCGGTGGCCGTTCCGGAACTCATTCACATCCTCGAGCAACTGCGTGACCTCATCCACGGTCCAGCGATAGCCACGCTGATACGAGGGGATGCGATAGCACCGGGGAGACTGGGCATCATCAAGGCGAAGGTCGGTGACCTTCATGAGAGAGATCGCGGGAGCGGACATTCGACTATGCTAGCAGTAGGTCATCTTCTTTCGAGCACCATTAACTCACTTCACCTTCAACACCCCGCGCATGATGATGCCGTGGCCGGGGAAGGAGCAGATGAAGGGGTAGTCGCCAGCGGCGGGGGCGGTGAAGCTGAGGACTTCCTCTTTGCCGTGGTCGAGCAGCTTGGTGTGCCAGAGGATGTCGGTGCCTTCGGGGATGAAGCCGTTCTCGAAGCCCTTCGCGCCCATGACGATGGCGGCGTTGATGACGGCATCGGCTTTGCCGGGCTTGGTGACGAGGAGGTTGTGCGGCATCACGTCGGTGTTGGCGAAAGTGAGCTTGATCTTCTTCCCGGCCTTCACGTTGAGCTCTTTCACGTCATACATGAGGCGCTCGCGGATGGTGCCGATGCGGATCGTGGTGAGATCGGCGGTGTCGCTGAGGATGCCGGACTTCTGGGCCTTCTCTTCGGCTTCTCCGGCGATGACGCCGCCTTTGGTGCTGGCTTCGACGTTGAACCAAAGCTGCTGCACGACATTCGCGGCGTTGCGGGCATGGAGTTCGGGCGAGGTTTGCAGTTTGGCGAGCAGCGCGGTGTCTCGCACATTGTGCTGCTGATGCAGCCAGAGGGCTTCGAGCAAATGATGCGCGTCTTCTTTCTTCGTGGCTTCGAACTCCTTCATCCATTCCTTCGTGGCGGCGATGACTTCGGCGGTGGGGCGCTCGCTAAGTTCGACGCGGGTGCGATGGCGCACGCCATCGGCGGGATGCTTGAGATTTTCGAGCAGCGCGGGGATGGGCTGGCCGTCGATGGCGACAGGATTCTGCAATTCGCGGCCTTTGGCGGTCATGCGGTAGATGCGGCCGTGTTTGTGGTCGCGGTTCGGGTCGCGCACGTTGTGCTGCATGTGGCCGATGATGACGTTGTGCCAGTCGGCGATGTAAAGAGCGCCATCTTCGCCGAAGACGGCATCGCTGGGGCGGAAATTCTTGTCGCCGCTCATGAGCAGGCCGCGGGATTTGTCCTCGGTGACGGTGCCGTCGGCTTGCGTGACCTTCACGGTGAGTTCAGCGCCGGCGGGTTCGCCCCAGACGCTGGCTTTTTCCGCGTCGCGGGCCAGGTCGTAGTGCTTGATGCCGAGGAAGCCGATGACGTTGCAGATGAGGAAGTCGCCCTGCATGTCCTCGGGGAAGTGCGTGCTGCTGACGACTTCGCTGGCGGTGACGGGACGCACTTCCTTCTTCAAAAGCTCATGCATTTTGAAGCCGTTGCCTTCGGGGCGCACTTGGTAAGCGCGACCGCCGGTGCCGTCGGTGGCATAAAGATAACCCCAGGTGTCAAAGCTGATGCCGTGCGGGTTGGGCGAGTTGTCGGCGTGTTTCGCGATGGTGAAGCGGCGCGGATCGAAGCGATACATGGCGCTGGTGCCGGTCTGCAACGACGGACCCCATGGATGCTCGTGATTGTGCACCATGAAGACGCCGCTCTGCCAGTAGATGCCGCCATCGGGGCCCATGACGAGGTTGTTCGCGCCGTGGTGCGTGTCGGCGAAATCGACGCCTTGCAGCATGATCGTGCGCACGTCGGCCACGTCGTCGCCATCGGTGTCTTTGAGGAAGATGATGTCCGGGGCGCAGGTGACGATGACGCCGCCGCTCCAGAACTCAAAGCCGAGCGGATTCTGCACGCGGGCGAACTCGGTGATGCGATCCGCTTTGCCGTCTTTGTTGTCGTCGTGGCAGATGACGAGGGCGTCCTTCATCTCCTTCAGCGGCTCCCACATCGGGTAGGTGTGCCACACGGCGGCCCAGATACGACCTTTGGTATCCACCTGCATCTGCACAGGATTCACGAGCTGCGGGAACTGCGCTTCATCGGCAAACAGGCTCACTTCAAAGCGCGGATCAAAGGCCATGTGCTTGATGGCTTCCTGGCCGCTGATGTATTCCGTGCGGCCTTCTTTTTGGGCGCTGGAGGACTTCGACTTGCCGCCGACATTCGAAACCACCGGCACAGGCGGCGGCACGTTGCTGTCATCGACTTTGAGATCGCCGCC
>Ga0075152_10000823_pt1 | contig 22530 bp, 18 predicted proteins | sample JI61114C2DNA_FD_70964 | JGI IMG/M metagenome (GOLD analysis project Ga0075152, IMG submission 70964) | Wastewater effluent complex algal communities from Wisconsin, to seasonally profile nutrient transformation and Carbon sequestration -... | ecosystem: Engineered > WWTP > Effluent > Algae...
CACATTCCTAACCGCACCAAGAACCTGCCCCCCCTGCGCGTGGGGATCGGCGGCCCTGTGGGTTCTGGCAAGACCACGCTGCTGGAAATGCTGTGCAAAGCCATGCGCGAGAAATATGACTTGGTGGCCATCACCAACGACATCTACACAAAAGAAGACCAACGCATCCTGACCGTCAGCGGCGCCCTGCCTGCCGATCGCATTATGGGCGTCGAAACCGGTGGTTGCCCGCACACTGCCATCCGTGAGGATGCCTCCATCAACCTAGAAGCCATCGACCGCATGCTGGTGGAGTTTCCCAATGTCGACGTGGTGTTTATCGAGAGCGGTGGCGACAACCTGGCCGCCACCTTCAGCCCTGAACTCAGCGACCTGACCATTTACGTCATCGACGTCGCCGCCGGCGAAAAAATCCCCCGCAAGGGTGGCCCAGGCATCACCAAGAGCGACATGTTCGTCATTAACAAGACCGATCTGGCGCCATATGTTGGCGCTGATCTGAATGTCATGCGCGAAGACACCATCCGCATGCGTACCCCAACCAACAAACCCCTCAAACCCTTCGTCATGACCAACCTGAAGACTCTGGATGGCCTGAAAGATGTGATTTCTTTCATCGAAACCAAAGGCATGCTGCAAGCCAGCTAAAATACGCGCTCTGGAAGCTTGGCCGAGCGGTTTAAGGCACCGGTCTTGAAAACCGGCGAGGATGTGAGTCCTCCGTGAGTTCGAATCTCACAGCTTCCGCCAAATATGTTTCTAAGGCTATAGTGATGCTGCAACTTCAGGACGCGACATCGGCCAAGAACAACGCCTGCAAATCACTCAAAAAGTCAAACCCGCGAACAGTGGGTTTGACGCGGTTCAAGTCCCGCTCAATTAGCCCCTTGCGTTCAGCCTCTGCCAAACCATCTTGAATGGCGTTGACGGGCAGGCCGGTCCGCTCCGAAAACTGGGTCAGGCTGAATCCGTTGCGCAGACGCAGTGCGTTGAGCATGAACTCAAACGGCAATTCAGCCCGGCTGACCTCTTCTTCCTGAGCAACGGCCTGCCCTGCCAGAGCGTTTGTCATGTACAACTGAGGTTCCCGAAAACGGACTTGCCGAACCACACGGTGAGCAAAACTGAGTTTGCTGTGCGCCCCGGCGCCAATGCCCAGATAGTCACCAAACTGCCAGTAATTCAGGTTGTGGAAACAGCGATGCCCAGGCTTGGCATACGCCGAAACCTCGTAGCGGTCCATGCCTGCAACCTGCGTCATCTCGGTGATACGATCCAGCATGGCATAGGCCGTGTCGTCTTCCGGAATTTCAGGCGGAAACTTGGAGAAATAGGTATTGGGCTCGATGGTCAGGTGGTAGATCGATATGTGAAATGGCGCTAGCCCCAATGCAGTCTGCATATCCTGCTCCACCTGTTGTAGCGTCTGACCCGGCAGCGCATACATGATGTCGAGGTTGAAGGTATCGTACGATTGGGCAGCCTCCTCCACCGCCGCCAGCGCTTGAGCCCGATCATGTACACGACCCAACGCCTGGAGATGATGATCATGGAAGCTTTGCACACCAATCGACAAACGGGTCACACCAGCACCACGAAAGGCCCTGAAGCGGTTCTTTTCAAAGGTCCCGGGATTGGCTTCCAACGTAATTTCACAATCGGGCTCAAGCCGGAGACGGGCACGAATACCGCCCAGCAGGTGGTCAATTGCTTCGGGGGAAAAAAGACTGGGTGTACCCCCTCCGATGAAGATGCTGTGAACTGTTCGGCCCCAAATCAGCGGCAAAGCGGCTTCCAGATCGGCCATCAGCGCGTCAACGTAGCGCTGTTCGGGCAGTCCACCCGGACGCTGCTCATGCGAATTGAAGTCGCAGTAGGGGCATTTTTTGATGCACCAGGGTAGATGCACGTAAAGCGACAGAGGAGGAAGTGACGCGAGTTGCAGTGTGCCCGGACGCATGTAATGCTGGGGGTCACGCAAAGGTACAACGGTTGACGGCTCCCCGGTCGGGATGATCGGAATCATGGTGGCGCCAGCCATCTCTCCCGGATGAGCTCAACCATGACTCGCGCTGCACGGCCCCGATGGCTGATGCGGTTTTTGATGTCCGTCGGCAACTGGGCAAAGGTCCTGCCCAATTCGGGAATCCACATCACGGGATCAAACCCAAAGCCATTTGCCCCCAGCGGTTTTCGCGTAATTTCGCCGGCAACACGTCCTGCAGCAATCAGTGGCTCCGGGTCATCGGGCGAGCGCACTGCCACCAGCGTGCTAACGAGCGCCGCTCGCCGGTTCTCGACGTGCTGCATTTGCTCCAACAAGGCTCTCACATTGTTGTCGTCACTTTTCGGATAACCATATTGTGTGGCGTAGTATGCAGTGTCTACGCCCGGCAGACCTTCAAAAGCATCGACACACAGGCCAGCGTCATCTGCAATGGCCGGCAAGCCCGAATACGCACTGGCATTTCGCGCTTTGGTCAACGCGTTCTCTACAAAAGTCCGATAGGGCTCTTCCGCCTCCGGCACACCCAGTTCAGACTGCACCACGAGATCTACACCGAGCGGGGAAAACATGGACTGCAACTCCGCCAGCTTGCCGAGGTTATTGGAAGCAAGAACAATACGCATGAAATATGGCTTTAACCCTTATAAACAGCGTGCGGTCAGCTATCTATTTGATAGTGATTGAGTTTGCAGGATCACCAGCTCGGAAATGCCCTTTTCAGCCAGAGCTAGCAGCGTGTCCATCTCCTTGCGCGAAAAGGCAGCGCCCTCTGCTGTGCCTTGCACTTCCACGTAATGCCCCGCACCGGTCATCACCACATTCATGTCAGTGTCACAAGCTGAATCTTCAATGTATTCCAGATCCAGCAGTGGAGTGCCCTGCACGATGCCCACGGAGATGGCCGCCACGTGTCCAATAATCGGTGAAACCTGAAGCTTGCCGGACGCAAGCAGTGTGTTCACCGCATCCTGCGCAGCAACGAACGCGCCGGTGATGGCGGCCGTTCGGGTGCCACCATCAGCCTGAAGTACGTCGCAATCCAGGTGAATTGTGCGTTCGCCAAGTTTTTTCAAGTCAAACACGGCTCGCATGGAACGCCCGATCAAACGCTGGATTTCCTGTGTTCGTCCACTCTGCTTGCCCCGCGCTGCTTCGCGGTCACTGCGTGTATGAGTGGCGCGAGGCAGCATGCCATATTCGGCCGTCACCCAGCCCTCACCACTGCCCTTCTTATGGCCGGGTACCTTTTCTTCAACCGATGCGGTACATAAAACCTTGGTCGCGCCAAACTCGATCAACACCGAGCCCTCCGCATGGATGGTGTATCCCCGTGTAATGCGCACGGGGCGCAACTGGTCCGCTGCGCGTGCGCCGCTTCGTTTATATGAACTCATGATATTTTTTTAAAGTTGAATACACTGCCAGACCATAGTCTGGCCAAGACAGACGGGTTAGCCCCGCTTGGCGGCTGTTCGCCGGATGGCTTCGTTGATTTCTGCGATTGAGCGCTCTATTTCAGCGTCGTTAAGGTCATCCACTCCAGTGTCATTCCAGCCAGCCTGTACCGTGGAGGCAAAGACGCCTTCATTGATGCTGTCGGTCGACACGCCACCCAAAACCGATTCGCTGGCGTCGGGAGTTTCCCACTCAAACGCGATTACCGTAACATTGTCACTGCTGTTACCAGCCTTCGCGAGAGCCTTCTCAACCAGGTCAGGCGCAGCCTGAGTCACCGCTTTTTGGCCAAGTTCGTAAACGATTTCAATATCGTTCAGACTACCCCACAAACCATCCGAACATAGGAGCACCTTGTCCCCCTGCTTGAGTGCAACGGGCCCCGTTACATCAAAGACAGGCTTGGTAGGTGAGCCAAGGCAGGTGAAAAGAATATTGCGGTTGAACCGCCCCGGTGGTCTTTTGATCGTGGCCTCTGTGACTGGCTGCTCCATATAAGAGTGGTCCCTCGTACGGGCCAGCAACTCCCCATCACGCACGAGGTACAGACGGGAATCGCCGCTGTGGATCCATGTAGCGCATCCGCCCTGCACCAGCACCGCAACCAGAGTAGTTCGGGGCGTGTCCAGGATGCTTTGCTCAATCGCATAACGCAGGATTTGTCGATGTGCGGCCAGCAAGGCCGTCTGCAGAAACGCGGTGACATCCGCTACCTCCGGCTGAGCCTCCTTCTGGAAACTCGCCGAAAATGACTGCAGTGCCAATTGTGCGGCTACCTCACCCTCAGGATGCCCACCCATGCCATCGGCCAGCAAAAAAATACCTGCGCCACGCGTGTAGCAATAGCCCATCCTGTCTTCGTTTTTTGGCCGACCACCCCTGCGGCTAAGCTGAAATACGGAGAACTTCATTTTGTCTTGCCGCCAAAGCCCGTCGCGTTTTTGACACTCTTCTTGGTGTCCGAGACCATAGTGTCAAATTGCAGTCGGACCTTCTCACCCACAGACAACTTGGTGTAGCGGCGCTCGCCTTCTCGACTGAGTTCTTTCTGGAGAGCAAAGACTGACTGTGGTCGCGAGAGCGGATCCAGCGCCATGCACCACTCGACTACCTCTATCAGGTTGTCGGAATACACACCTCGCAGGCGCGCCAGCGCGATCGCAATCCGATCCTTTTCCAGACGTTGCGGCGCTTCATTCGGCGGATAGCCCTGCATACAGGCATAAATGCAAGCGCCGATAGCGTAGATATCCGTCCAAGGGCCCATGGAAGCATCGCGCCGGTACATCTCTGGCGCCGCGAAACCGGGCGTATACATGGGTCGAATGAAGTTGCCTTCCTTGCTCAAGACCTCGCGGGCTGCGCCAAAATCAATCAGGACTGATTTGTTGTCATCCGTAATGAAAATATTCGCGGGTTTGATGTCAAGATGCAACATCTTGTGCTGATGAACAATGCGTAGACCACGCAATATTTCATCAAACAGCGAGCGAATGGTGGACTCACGAAACACTTTTTGCTGCTTCAGGTCTCGCGCCGTGATGATGAAATCCTGGAGCGCAGCTCCCTCCAGGTAGTTCATCACCATGTAAACGGTTTCATTCTCGCGAAAGAAATTCATCACACTGACAACAGACGGGTGTGAGATTTGGGCCAGTGACCGGCCTTCCTCGAAGAAGCTCTTCAGGCCCAATCGGTACAGGGACAGCTTTTCAGACGCCACCTGGGGGCGCAATTCGCCGGGTGCACGCGTGGCCAGCGATGAAGGAAGATATTCCTTGACCGCCACTTTCTGTCCCTCAGAGTCCAGCGCCAGATACACAACACCGAAACCACCAGCCGCCACTTTTCGAATGACGCGATACCCCCCAATCATGGTATCTGGCGGCAACGGGGTGGGCTTGACCTTTGACATATTTTTGGACTGAACGCTCGTCGGATCAGGTTGAACCGGGTTATTCTCGAAGCCCCTCCGATCAAGAAGAGTATCTCAATGCCAGTTTACAGCATGACTGGCTATGCCAGTGCACAGCACAGCACAGCCAGCAACACCGCCGACAGTGAGACAAAAACGACACCCCCCAGCCAGTTGGGTCTTGAGATTCGCTCTGTCAACAGCCGCTTTCTGGACCTCTCATTCCGGCTACCCGAAGAATTGCGGATGTATGAGCCTGCGCTACGGGATTTGTTGATTGGGCAGATCAAGAGAGGCAAGGTGGAGGTTCGCGCTTCAATTGAAACCGGTGATTCCAGCGCCATTGCGGACCCATCTACCCGGCTATTGCAACGACTCAATTCAGTACAGGATAGCGTCAAGGCCTGGTTACCCGATGCCCGCGCGCTCAGCGTTGCAGACATCATCCGTCTGTCATCTGCAGAACAAAACTCAAACCGGGACTGGAGCAAGGTGATTTTGCTGGTGGCAGAAAAAGCCGTCAAAGCCTTAGTTTCGGCACGTCAGCGGGAAGGCGACCGGTTGGCAGTCATGCTGCTGGAGCGAATTGGTCAATTGCGGACTCTTGCGTCCAAGGCCGGCCCGATGATTCCCAAATTGGTCGATCAACAACGTCTGCGGTTCCTGGAGCGCTGGAAAGAAGTGATGGCCCTGACCGATGGCACGGTAGCGCCCGAGGCCGCGCGGGATCGGGCCCTGACTGAAGCCACTGCATTTGCCATCCGAATTGATGTGGCCGAAGAAATCTCCCGTCTGAATTCGCATCTTGACGAGTTGGAAAGATTGATCAAGAAAGGCGGCGAAATTGGCAAGCGTCTTGACTTTTTGATTCAGGAACTCCATCGCGAAGCCAACACCCTGGGTTCCAAATCAGCCGCACTTGAACTGACCCATGTGTCTGTTGATATGAAGGTCTTAATTGAGCAAATGCGGGAGCAGGTTCAGAACATAGAATGAGCAGATTGTTGTAAATAACAAACAAGAGCCTTTTCATGGACTATCCCGGCAATCTATTTGTTGTTGCCGCCCCAAGTGGGGCAGGTAAATCGAGCCTGGTTAAAGCATTGCTGGAACTGGATTCCCATGTTCAACCATCCGTTTCCCATACTACCCGCGCGCCAAGGGGGCAGGAAAAACACGGCCGGGAGTATTTCTTTGTTTCACAGGCTGAGTTTGACTCAATGGTCATCGCAGATGCCTTTGTTGAGTGGGCAAATGTCCACAGTCATCGTTACGGGACATCCAAAAAAGCAATCGAAGAGCGGATTGCCCAAGGGGCAGACGTTATTCTGGAAATTGACTTTCAGGGTGCGTTGCAGATCAAGAAAGTTTTTGCCAACGCGGTTTCCATTTTCATACTACCCCCCAGTTGGGAGGAGCTTCGCTCCCGACTCGAAAGACGGGGTGAAGACTCGGAAGACGTCATCGAATTACGGCTCAAAAACGCGGCCACAGAAGTAGCTCAAGTCCACAATTTCGACTTCGTTATAATCAACGAGATGTTTGATCGGGCGCTTTTTGACCTGAAAGCAATCGTTCACTCCCAGCGGCTCAAATTTTCAGCCCAGCGCAGAGCCCGTGCTGAGACTTTCAAAGCCTTGAATATTCCCTAGTCCTCTCAAGGAACCCCATGGCTCGTATTACCGTTGAAGACTGCCTTCTCCAGATTCCCAATCGTTTCCAATTGGTATTGGCAGCGACCTACCGTGCGCGCATGCTGAGCCAGGGTCACACACCAAAGATTGAGAGCAAGAACAAACCCGGCGTAACCGCCCTGCGCGAGATTGCTGCGGGCAAAATCGGCGTGGAAATGCTGAAAAAAGTACCGCTCTGAACATTGCCACCTCAAAAAAACAGCACCCTAGAGGGTGCTTTTTTTTGACCTCATGACTCGAAATTCCACTCGCACGCTATATTTGTGGGGTGAATACTCCGGTCACTCCCCCAACTGAGAGCCCTCCAAGGGCCAAAGGGAAGAGCCGTACCGGCACAGTTCACATAGCAGCGGCAAACGCGGCCGCGGCAAGTTTCGCCGGGTTGACGGCGCGTCTGGACTACCTGAACCCTGCCGACATTGAGCAGGTGCGTCTTGCCTATCGTTTCGCAGACGAGGCACATTTAGGCCAGCTTCGAAACAATGGTGAACCCTACATCACCCACCCCATTGCTGTCGCAGCCCAGTGCGCAGACTGGCGACTGGATGCGCAGGCTTTGATGGCAGCGTTACTTCACGATGCCATTGAGGACTGTGGAGTAACTAAATCTGAATTGATAGAGCGGTTCGGCTCGGCGGTGGCCGAGCTGGTTGACGGGTTGACCAAACTGGACAAACTGCATTTCAATACCCGGGAAGAAAGCCAGGCAGAGTCTTTCAGGAAGATGTTACTTGCAATGGCCAGGGACGTGAGGGTCATCCTGATCAAGTTGGCAGACCGCTCCCACAACATGCGCACGCTATCGGATGTGCCGCGCGAGAAATGGGGACGGATTGCTTCGGAAACACTCGAAATCTATGCACCTATTGCCCATCGTCTGGGTCTGAATCAGACCTATCGGGAACTGCAAGACTTGTCTTTCAGACATCTCCGTCCCTGGCGATACGCGACCTTGTCCAAGGCCGTTGAAAAAGCCAGGAGTCGGCGCAGAGATTTGATCCAGCGTGTGCAAAAAGAGGTGGAAGCGGCATTTACTACAAGCGGTATGGATGTGCGCATCGCTGGCCGGGAAAAAACTCTGTATTCCATCTATAGAAAAATGGATGATAAACACCTGAGCTTTGCACAGGTAACGGACATCTACGGATTCCGCGTATTGGTACCCGAAGTCATCGACTGCTATACAGCGCTGGGTACCCTGCATCAACTATACAAACCTGTGCCAGGAAAATTCAAGGATCACATAGCCATTGCCAAGGTAAATGGCTACCAGTCGCTCCATACAACATTGGTCGGTCCTTCTGGTGTTAACGTTGAATTTCAGGTCCGGACCGAGTCCATGCACATCGTCGCAGAATCAGGTGTAGCTGCCCATTGGCTTTACAAAGAGAAAAGTGCCGATGGGGCGTCGTCAGACCGTCTCGGTGCGCAGTGGTTGCAATCGCTCCTGGATATTCAGGATGAAACCCGTGATGCAGCCGAGTTCTGGGACCATGTCAAAGTGGACTTGTTCCCAGACGCTGTTTATGTCTTTACACCAAAGAGCCAGATCATGGCGTTGCCTCGAGGGGCGACTGTCGTGGACTTCGCATATGCAATTCACAGCAACGTAGGTGATCGCACTGTTGCGGCCAAAGTGGGGGGGGAGCTGGTCCCATTGCGCACGGAGCTGAAGAACGGTGACGTGATTGAAATCATTACGGCTCCCGTTTCAGCACCTAATCCAGCCTGGCTTAGTTTTGTTAGGACGGGTAGAGCCAGATCGAAGATACGCCATCACCTCAAAACAATGGCTCACACCGAGTCTGAGGATCTGGGTGGAAAATTGTTGTCTCAGGCTCTCAGGTCAGAGGGAATCGAGCATTTGCCGGACGATTCAGAAGCTCAAACAGGCATTTGGGAAAAACTGCTTCGATTCACCGGCAACAAAACCCGTGCTGAGCTGCTCGCAGACATTGGTATGGGCAAACGCATTGCCAATATCGTGGCCAAACGCTTGGTCAATTTACTAGCGGAACAGGGCGAAAAACCCAACGCCGTTTTGTTGACCCGCGAGCGCTTCGATACAACAGGATCCTCGTCGTTGACAGGTCTCGCTCTCGACGGTAGCGAGAACGCTTCGGTGCAATTTGCCAAATGCTGTCGCCCGATACCGGGCGACAGCATAGTAGGCTATCTGGGAAGAGGTGAGGGCCTTATAGTTCACGCCGAAAATTGCCCCACAGCAAGAAAGCTGCAACACAAAGACAGTGAGCGCTTCATTCAAGTGGAATGGGCGGATGAAACAGTGCGGCCCTTTGAAACCGGCATCTCAGTGATGGTGTCCAATGGCAAAGGTGTTTTGGCCAAAGTCGCTTCCGCTCTGGCGGCTGCAGAAACCGATATAACCCATATCGACATGGGCGAAGAGGCTGCACAAGACACAGCCGAACTCCGTTTTGTGATTGCAGTAAGAGATCTAGCCCATCTGGAAGCAGCACTTCGTAGTCTGAATCGCTCCAAATCAGTTATCCGGGCGGGCCGAACCCGCGTGGCTTCCTAAATTTCTTTTGTAACCGGTGCTGGGTAAGTCACGCGAATTACTTCAATTTCAGTGACCTGAGCTGGGGTTACCAACTGCAACACGTCACCTTCTCTTGCTTTTAGCAAGGTTCTCGCAATCGGGGATACCCAGCTGACCTCACCTTTCGAGCTGTCAGCCTCATCCACGCCTAATATGGTGACGGTTCGCTCAAGCCCAGAGTCATCAGCATAGGTCACCGTAGAACCAAAAAATACCTGCTTGTTTTGAAAATGAACCCGTGGATCGGTGATTTCGGCTAGTTCCAGCCGTTTCGTCAGAAAGCGGATACGTCGGTCAATTTCCCGTAAACGCTTTTTCCCGTAGATGTAATCTCCATTTTCAGAGCGGTCACCATTGCTGGCAGCCCAATGAACAATATCCACGACTTTGGGACGCTCGTTATCGATCAAGTCGAGCAATTCGCTTTTTAAACGGGCGTATCCAGCGGGTGTGATGTAGTTCTTGCCACCTGTGGGCAGCGGAGGCAATTGCAGATCCTCATCGTCTGCGTCATCGGTTTCTTTTGTGAAAGCCTTGCTCATGACATTTGACGCTGTTGGTTGGCAAATTACCCATTTTCCGAACAAGAAAAAGGCCTGCAACCGGAATAGTTGCAGGCCTTCGCTTGATGGTGCGGCTGGCAGGAATTGAACCCACGACCCCTTGGTTCGTAGCCAAGTACTCTATCCAACTGAGCTACAGCCGCTAAGTTTTCTATTATAACACGATCGCTCGAACTGAGATTGCAGAGACCTAAGGCTGCAGAGCCAGCAGGCGTCGCGCTTCCATCGGGCTGGCCACCGCCCGTCCCGCGCGGTGTGCGCAGTCCGCCAGAGCGGAGATCAAAGATCCGTTCCCTTTGGCACGTGCCCCATCAGGCAGATAAAACGTGTCCTCCAGTCCAGTACGGAGCATCCCTCCCAGTTCTGCAGTTTTCTGATGCACAGGCCAAATTTCAGCCCTGCCAATCAACGTTGTTTGCCAAATGCAGTTCAAAGCCATCCAGCGGGGCAATAAAGCGAGAAGTTCGGCATCACATGGCATGCCCGACGCCACGCCCATAACCAGGTTGTATTCAGGACGCCCCAACATCGACGGTAGCATGCCCGCCTTCAGATACATGCCCACCGCACGTACGATACCGACATCAAAACACTCAAATTCCGGGTGAACGCCACACTCCATCATGACATCCAGAAATTGCTGAACCTTCGCCACTGGGTTGTCAAACACCATTGGCGGCCAAGCCCACTGACCGTCCTCCCTGATTTTCAGGTAGTTCAAGCTACCTGCATTACAGGCAGCAATTTCAGGCTTGACACGCCGAATACAAGCCAACGGCCCAGATATGTCTTTTCCCACAACACCCGTTGTCAAGTTGACGATGACCCCCGGGCAGGATTCGCGAATCGCGTCCACCACCTCAGCAGCGACGTCTGGGTCCCACGACGGCAGGTGTCCTTTGCCCGCATCCTGCTGGCGGACATGAACATGCATGATCGAGGCGCCTGCGTTAAAGGCATCGCGCGCCTCGGAGGCCATTTGTTTCGGGGTAACAGGAACCGGGTGTTGATCAGGATTGGTTAGCACACCAGTCAGCGCACAGGTCAGAATGGCTTTGTCAGACATGATTGCCTCCTACGGACCCATGTGTTCCTTCATTAATTTTCAGTTCGGCCACGATTGCGCCCGAGGCAACTTGCTCACCGACGGTTGAATGAATACCAATCACCTGTCCATCTGCCGGTGCTGTTAACCACATCTCCATTTTCATTGCTTCCACGCAGATCAGGGACTGACCAGCAACCACACTGTCGCCCACGCCAACGCGCAGTTGGGTCAGCTTTCCGGCAACAAACGCCACGACCTGTGTTGCATCCCGGATCACCTCGGTTTGCGTAAAGGGAGAAACCTCGCTAAAAATAAAGGCAGTTGCGCCCACGACAAGATGCAAGTCATTGCCGGACATCACTGCCAGCGCTTTACGGCTCACGCCATCCAATTCATAGCGCAGCCAGCCGTTTTCTGTGAAATCGAGCTTGATCGAACTTTCATGGCCATCCACCGTAACCTTTACCAAACCAGCTCGATCAGGTTGTACGCGCAAACTTCGCACATCACCGCCACATTTCAGGAACATGTCAAACGATGCGACTCCAATTGGACGCCAACCGGCACCGCCCTTGATTGAGAAAAGAGCAGCGGACAAAGACCACGAGTCATAACCCGGCTGGCGGCGTTGGAGCATGAGTTCATCATGCTCCATCCACTGATCGATCGTAGCCGTGGTCATGGACGAATCGCGAAAGCGCGGGTGATGCAAAAGATCCGACAAAAATTGACCGTTATTCTTCACACCAAGCAAGGGGGCATTTGTGAGTGCTGCCCTTAAGCGCCGAATCGCGTCATCCCGGTCTCGTCCTTTAACAATGACTTTGGCCAGCATCGGGTCATAAAACGGAGAAACAACACTCCCTTCGACAACGCCATCATCAATTCTGACGCCTGCAAGCATGGCGTCTTGTGGCCTCCACCAGCAGATGGTTCCAGTTTGCGGCAGGAATCCAGCATAGGGATCCTCTGCATAAAGGCGGGCCTCAATAGCATGCCCGTTCAGCCTGACATCAACTTGCTGGACAGGCAAAGGGAGACCAGCCGCCACCAGCAATTGCCACTCCACAAGGTCAAACCCGGTGATCATTTCCGTAACGGGGTGTTCAACCTGCAACCGGGTGTTCATCTCAAGAAAGTAATGCTTGAGATCAGTGTCCACAATGAACTCGACAGTGCCTGCCCCACAGTAACCAACCGCCAGCGCAGCCGCGACAGCATCCTTGCCCAACGCCTCACGCATGGACACATTCACCGCTGGCGACGGGGCCTCTTCAATGATCTTTTGGCGTCGCCGCTGCGTCGAACAATCGCGCTCCCCCAGATGAACGACATTGCCGTAAGCATCCGCAAAAATTTGAATCTCAATGTGGCGACCATTTTCGATAAGGCGCTCGAGCATCAGCTTCCCGTCTCCAAACGAACTTAGGGCCTCGCGTCGGGCATCAGCAATTGCAAGTTCAAGTTCGGCCAAAGTTTTTGCCAGACGCATTCCCCTGCCCCCGCCGCCAGCCACCGCCTTCACCAGCAAGGGGAATCCGATTTTCACGGCTTCATCAGTCAGCCGTTCAAGCGTCTGTTCCTCGCCCAAATAGCCTGGGGCGCACGGTACACCTGCAGCCATCATGCGTTTTTTAGCGAGCGCTTTGTTACCCATGGCCTCGATAGCGTCAGCGTGGGGCCCAATGAACACCAACCCAGCATCAACACAGGCTCTGGCAAAGAACGCGTTCTCGCTCAAAAATCCATATCCGGGATGAACAGCGTCAGCGCCTGTCTTGCGGGCTGCTTCCAGCAACACGTTGATATTCAGGTAAGACTCTGAAGCGGGAGAGTTTCCAATTGATACCGCCTCGTCTGCCTGCTTTACATGTGGGGCCGACTCGTCCGCATCGCTAAAGACCGCAACGGTTTGATACCCGAGATGCCGTGCAGTACGAATAACCCGACATGCAATTTCACCCCGGTTGGCGATCAGTACTTTTGAAAAGCCAGTCACAGCCGCGCAACCCCGAACGTGTTGGTTTGGAGCTGGCGGGCCTGTGATTCAACCGCGAGCGCCAGGCACATGCCGAGCAATCGGCGGGTATCCCGTGGATCGATGATGCCGTCATCCCACAAACGCGCTGTTCCAAACAAAGCTTCCGACTCCCGGTCAAGCCGCGCGCGCAGACTATCAGACATCACCTTAAGTGCAGCCTCGTCAGGCGCGAAGCCATCACGCAGGATTTTGTTGCGATTGACGATATCCATTACTTCTGCAGCCTGGGTGCCGCCCATGACAGCTGTGCGGGCAGTGGGCCAGGCAAAAATGAAACGAGGATCAAACCCTCTTCCACACATTCCGTAATTTCCAGCGCCATAGGAACCACCAAGCACAAAAGTGAATTTGGGTACCCGGGCATTGGCAACCGCCTGGATCATTTTGGAGCCATGCTTGATAGCACCGCTTCGCTCCGCGACAGAACCAACCATGTAACCAGTAGTGTTCTGCAAAAAGACGAGCGGCGTTCCGCTCTGATCGCACAGCTGGATGAATTGAGCTGCTTTGGTGGAGCCTGTTGGCTGGATGGGGCCGTTGTTGCCGAGAATGCCAACCAGATGCCCTTGAACCCTGGCGTGTCCGCAAACAGTCTCGCCAGCGTAGCCTGATTTGAACTCAAGAAAGTCGGAACCATCAACCAAACGGGCAATTACCTCGCGTACGTCGTACGGTTCACGGCTGTCCACAGGAACAATACCCAACAGATCCTGCTCGTCGTGAACTGGTTCAATATACCTGGCTCCTGGCGGGACCACATCCCACTTCAGTTTGTCCAGAACCTCCCGTGCGACTGCAATAGCGTGGGCGTCGTCTTCACACAAATATTCCCCCAGACCAGTCACACTGGCATGGGTCTCGGCCCCACCCAGTTCCTCCTCCGTACTGTCCTCGCCTATCGCTGCTTTCACCAGAGGTGGACCAGCCAGGAAAATAGACGAGCGCTTGCGAACCAGAATCACGTAGTCAGACAGGCCGGGCAAGTATGCGCCTCCAGCTGTTGAAGACCCATGCACCACGGATACCTGTGGCAAACCCGCTGCCGACATGCGCGCCTGGTTTGCAAAACTGCGCCCTCCCTCAACAAATATTTCGCTTTGATAAAGAAGGTTGGCGCCACCACTTTCAACCAGATAAATAACCGGCAGCTTGTTTTCGCGAGCAATTTCCTGAGCCCGTAACGCCTTTCGCAACCCCATCGGAGCAACAGTTCCCCCTTTTACCCCGCTATCGTTTGCTGAGATGAGACACCGCTTGCCGGAGACAACACCTATACCGACTATTGATCCTCCCCCGAGGACAGATATTTTGCCGTCGTCGTCATGCATGTTGAGCCCCGCCAGACGGCTCAATTCAAGAAACGGGGAACCTCTATCAAGCAATCTTGCGACTCGCTCGCGAGGCAACAACTGGCCACGCTTCTCAAATCTCGCCCGTTTGGACTCGGATTCCAGCACCACCAGGTTTTCCAGCCGCTGAACCTCATCAAGCAGTTCACGCATGCGTTGGGCATTCTTGACGAATGGGTCAGACTTGATCTTGATTTTGGATTGAATGACGGGCATCGGTTGTTGTCTCTTGGTTTTTACCCGACATTAAAGGGTATGCCAAAGCCAACGTCAATCAAAGCTGCGACTCGCAGAGAAAATGGTAGGGCGTGTAGGACTTGAACCTACGACCAAAGGATTATGAGTCCTCTGCTCTAACCAACTGAGCTAACGCCCCAACCGAACTATGGATTGTAAGGGGCTACTTGTGATGGCTCAGCGCGTTGCTCACCAATTTGGACGTGATGTCCACGATCTGGATCATCCTGTCATAGGCCATCCGGGTGGGACCAATCACCCCGAGTGTCCCCACAATCTGCCCATCTACCTCGTAAGGCGCACTAACTATTGACAGCTCTTCAAATGGGACTACCTGACTTTCCCCACCGATGAAGATGCGTACGCCCTCGGCCTGCCCGGCAATGTCCAGAAGGCGCATAAGCTGCGCTTTTTGCTCGAACAACTCAAATGCCCGGCGCAAGTGGCCCATGTCACTGGAAAAATCCGTCACTGCCAGCAGGTTGCGCTCACCGGAAATCACCACTTCGTCCTGCGTCTGTGTGATGGCTTCGGAGCTCACGGTAACTGCCGCCTGCATCAACGTGGCGATTTCCGAGCGCAATGACTCCACTTCGGCTTTCAGTCGCTCCTGCACCTGTTCGATCGCAAGACCGACGTAATTGGAATTAAGGTAGTTAGCCGCCTCGACGAGCTGTGCCTGTGAATAGTCGAGTTCCGTAAAGATGACGCGGTTTTGGACATCCCCATCGGGAGAAACGATGATCACCAGCAACCTGCGCTCGGACAACCTGAGAAACTCGATATGCCGAAACACGGACGTCCGGCGCGGCGCAATCACCACACCGACAAACTGCGACAGACTGGACAACAGGTTGGCCGCGTTGGAGATGACCTTTTGCGGCTGATCGGGAGCGAGGCTTTGCGCGGCAAACTGCCCGCTTCCTACAGTCAGCATTGTGTCCACAAACAGCCGGTAGCCACGGGCCGTTGGAATCCGCCCGGCGGAAGTGTGCGGGCTGACGATCAGGCCCATTTCTTCCAGATCGGACATGACATTGCGAATGGTGGCGGGCGACAACTCCAGCCCCGACGCCCTGGACAACGTACGTGACCCCACCGGCTGTCCATCAGCTATATAGCGCTCAACCAGCGCTTTCATCAACAACTTGGCTCGATCATCCAGCATGAGATCATTTTAGTGATGTAATTTGCGAATGAAATCGAAATTCCGGCACATCGCCCTGATTGGCAAATACCATGTTGTTGCGTCGGGCGCCCCCAGCGCACCATCCAGGATCGCCATCGAAAGCATTGCCAAATTTTTGAGCCAGGTGGGTTGCGACGTCGTGATGGAGCAGGAAACAGCGACCAACATAGGCATTTCAGGCTACCCGGTGATGGATGTTGAAGCGATTGGGGCCAATTGCGATCTGGGTCTGGTCATCGGTGGCGATGGCACCATGTTGGGCATCGGGCGGCGCCTGGCCCGGTTCGGTGTGCCCTTGATTGGCATCAATCAAGGGCGTTTGGGGTTTATCACGGATATTCCACTGGATCACTTTCAGGCGGCGCTGGAGCCCATGTTGCGTGGGGAGTACGAAGAGGACCACCGTAGCCTGATGCAAGCCAGAGTGATGCGCGGGGGCCAATGCGTATTTGAGGCGCTCGCGATGAATGATGTGGTGGTTAACCGCGGTGCAACGTCAGGCATGGTCGAGTTGCGTGTGGAAGTTGACGGGCATTTTGTCGCGAACCAGCGTGCGGATGGCTTGATCATTGCCACCCCGACAGGATCCACGGCTTATTCACTATCTGCCGGCGGACCTTTGCTTCACCCCTCCATTCCGGGCTGGGTACTGGTTCCCATTGCTCCTCATACACTGTCAAACAGGCCCATAGTCCTTGCCAATGCTGCCGAAGTAGCTATTGAAATAGTAGCAGGTCGGGATGCCAGTGCCAACTTTGACATGCAGTCCCTCGCCTCATTGCTCCACGGCGACCGTATCGTGGTAAATCGCTCTGAGCACCATGTGCGATTTCTACACCCCAAGGGCTGGACCTACTTTGACACCCTGCGGCAAAAGCTTCACTGGAACGAGGGAGTTGCCTGACCATGGGTTTGAGACGCATTGTTTTGCGGGACTTCGTGATCGTCAGCGAGCTCGAACTGGAGCTTGCTGACGGCTTTACCGTGCTGACGGGGGAAACTGGCGCCGGCAAATCCATCCTGATTGATGCTCTGCAACTGGTCACAGGTGCGCGTGCAGATGTGGGCGTTATTCGCGAAGGCGCCGCGCGAACAGATGTTTCTGCTGAATTTGATTCCAGTGAATCCGTGGACGCCTGGCTGGCTGAAACGGGATTTGATGCCCAACCCGCCTTATTGCTGCGTCGCACAGTGGACACTCAAGGAAAAAGCCGGGCCTGGATCAATGGCAGCCCGACCACCGCTACACAGTTGCGCGAACTCGGTGAACAGCTGTTGGACATTCACGGTCAGCACGCCTGGCAAAGCCTGACCCGGCCAGATGCCGTTCGTGGCCTACTGGATGCCTACGGAAAAATCACTGACGCTAACCTCACCCGCCTCTGGCTGCAGTGGCGGCAAGCCCAAACTTTGCTTGAGCAGGCCCGTTCCGCTCAGGATTCTCTACAGCGCGAACGCGAGCGACTAGCCTGGCAGATTGGTGAGGTGGAGAAACTGGCGCCTATGGCGGACGAGTGGGAAGAACTCAACACCAACCACAGCCGCCTTTCTCACGCCCAAACCTTGCTGGACGCGGCGCAAAGCGCTGTTGATATTCTGGCTGGCGAGGACCAGAGTGTCGAAATCTCGCTGACGAATGCAAACCAGATGCTACAAACTCAGGAGCATCTGGAGCCTTATTTTAGAGGTCTGAACGAGCTTTTGGTATCGAGTCTGGCGCAAATTGACGACGTGGTTCGCTCATTGCGTGCCTACCTGCGAAACACAGAACTGGACCCGGCTCGCCTTGCGCAGCTGGATGAGCGAATGGCATTATGGGTATCGCTGTCGCGGCGCTACAAACGTGCGCCTGCCGATTTACCAGCACTACTTTTGGGGTGGAAGGACGAGTTGACCCGGCTGGATGCGGCTGCCGACCTTGCCGCCATGGAGCAATCTGAAAAATTGACTCATAACGCCTACCTCGCTGAGGCAAAAGTCATCACCAAGGCGCGTACCAAGGCGGCACCAATGCTTTCCAAGGCAATCACCCTCGCTATGCAGGGACTCGGCATGCAGGGAGGCAAGTTTGAAGTAGCACTGGAGGCGCTGCCCCAGCCCCAGCAGCACGGTATGGAGGAAGTGTCTTTTCTTGTGGCGGGTCACATTGGGAGTACTCCCAGACCTGTCAACAAAGTAGCCTCCGGTGGCGAGTTGTCGCGTATCGCACTCGCCATCGCGGTCACAACCAGCCAATTGGGCACGGCGCAGACCCTGATATTTGACGAGGTTGATTCTGGTGTAGGAGGTGCCGTGGCCGAAACTGTCGGTCGTCTGATGAAGCAACTTGGTCTGGACCGCCAGGTACTGGCCGTCACACATCTGCCACAAGTCGCCGCATGTGCTGATCACCATCTGGTTGTCGCAAAGCAGTCTCTTGGCAAAGGAGTTCACAGTATTGTGTCCAGCGCGATGGGGGAACAACGGGTAGCAGAGGTCGCCCGGATGCTTGGCGGAGAACACCTGTCGGGCACCACCCTCGCGCATGCCAAGGAAATGCTTCAAACACGTCACTGAACATGGAAATAGTGCTCATCACCGGCATGTCCGGCTCTGGAAAATCCGTCGCACTGCATGCGCTGGAGGACGCTGGTTTTTATTGCGTTGACAACCTGCCGCCTGAGCTACTGTTGCCCTTTATCGAGCTGGAGCAACAACACCGGGCGCTTCGGGTCGCTATCGCCATGGATGTTCGTAGCGCAACATCCTTGCACTTGGTGCCCCAGTTATTGAAGAAACTTCAAAGCCAGGGCATTGCCGTCAAATCACTCTTCCTGGAGTCCACAACCGGGACTCTGGTGCGCAGGTACTCTGAGACGCGCCGCAAACACCCTTTGTCGCAGTCCGAGCCGGATGGTTCGGCGAAGGACTTCCGTCGTGCATTGGTAGATGCCATCGAGCTGGAACGGGAACTACTCGCGGATTTGCGTGAAAACGCCCATGTCATCGACAGCAGCCTCATCCGGCCGTCTCAATTGCAGGGTTACGTCAAGTCAGTCATTTCATCTCGCAGCGACCAGTTGACTCTGGTTTTCGAGTCTTTTGCCTTTAAACGTGGTGTTCCCGGCGATGCAGACTACGTATTTGATGTGCGCATGCTCCCTAACCCGCACTACGATGCTGATTTGAGGGCATTGACAGGTCGTGATGAACCGGTTGCACGGTTCCTACAGGACCAACCGGACGTCGGCAGAATGTATGGGCACATCGAGCACTTTTTGAACGAGTGGCTTCCCTGGATGGCGGCTGATCATCGGAGTTATGTCACTGTCGCCATTGGCTGCACAGGGGGACAGCACCGCTCGGTTTACCTCGTTGAGCGTCTTTCCGCCGGTTTTGGCGATAAATGGGTGACCCTCAAACGACATCGGGAACTGGACGCGCTCGACGGCGTCCTTCAGGCTGGCTGACGGCTGATCAACTTTTCCTGACGTGAGCTCAGCAATAGCTTGCGAATAGGGGCAGGCAGTCCCATTTCACGCCACTGTTCAGGCTTTAACCACGTGCCATCGCCATCTTTTATCGAGGCGGTTGGCAGTTCAACCTGGACGGGATGCAGGTAAAGATCTTTGTGCGTCAGTACATGTTTGACAACAGCACTGACCTCCAATTTTGTGCGATAGCGGTCCGGAACGGCCGCTTCCAGTGAAGCCCAATCATCAAATAGCGGGAAGCAATACAGTCCAGCCCAAACACCGGGCGCTGGTCGCTTGCCAAGCCATACGGAGCCATCGGGGGCTAGCGCCCATAACATCCAGATCGTCTGGGCGCTGCGCTTGATTTTTTTTGATTTCACCGGGAACTGCAATTGTGTGCCCATGCTTTTCGCAACACACAAGACGGCCAGCGGGCAAGTGCCGCATTCTGGTTTACGGGTTGAACATACGGTCGCCCCCAAGTCCATCAGGCCCTGGGTATATCGCGGCATCGTTCGTTTAAGGTCCTTGTCTGGTAACAGTTTCTCGGCCTGATCCCACAGTGCCCGTGAATTGGCTGCCACAGACAGATCGGCCTCAAATGCAAGAGCCCTGCTCAGCACGCGTTTCACGTTTCCGTCCAGAATGGCTACGCGTTGACCAAAACAGATGGCGGCTATGGCTGCAGCGGTAGACCGCCCGATACCGGGCAGTGTTTGCAAGACTTCGGCGGATTGAGGGAAAACACCGCCGTGCAGCGTAACAATCTGAACTGCGCACCGGTACAGGTTTCTTGCCCGGCTGTAGTAGCCCAGACCGCTCCACAATGCCAGAACGTCATCCAGATCAGCACCAGCCAATGCTCTCACATCTGCGAAGCGCGCCAGGAACCGGGCGTAGTAATCCTTGACGGTTGCAACTTGCGTTTGTTGCAACATGATTTCAGACAACCACACGCGATAAGGATCGCGTGTATTTTGCCAGGGAAGATCATTTCGCCCGTGAATTTCTTGCCAGCGAACCACCCTGGTCGCCAGACCTGCCGCCATGCCAGTCAAACCCGCTCAAGTGCGGAGACCACCTCAGATTGACGGGGTGAGCGGGAATCGATCAGATAAGTAGTCAATTCCGACAGTTTTCCGTCGAGATGATTGAGTGTGCCTTCCTGATGCTCAATTTCCTGGATGCGGTCAACCAGACCACCCGCCGCCTGTTGAATGCGGTCAATGGCTTCAATCCTCCGACTGAAATTGCGTCGACGCTCGCGCAGCTGAGCATCAAGTTGGGCAGCAGCCGATTTACTCCATAACTCCACGTCGCCCAGCGCAGTTTCGTGCACCGTGCGCAAGCGGGTGGAAAGCGCACGCACCAAGCGGTCTGCGAACTCAGGTTGAGCCAGCCGGAATGCATTGCCAACGCCCAAATACTGGAGGTGACTACGTTCGACCAGGTCCAGATCCCGCAAATAGCGCGTCATGGGTGGCTCAGCAGGCACTTGAAGCGAGAAACCGTACTCACCGTTCAGTTGTTTGAAGGTAGCGCCGAGCATTGCCTGAATTTCGGCACAAGTGGACTGGACTTTTTGCAGCCCCTCCCGCAAACGCCCAAAGGTCTCGCCATAAGCTTTCTTCACGCCTAGCTTCAGGCCTTTCTGGTGCAAGGCTGAGGTCAATTGGGACATTTCAGTCTTGAGCGTGGTAGAACTCAGCATGCCAAAAACTTCGCGCAGCAGTTTGAGGTGGACAGAACGTACAGCGTGAATCTTGGCGCCCCCAAGATCAAACTCGGCTTGCTCCTGCGAAATCCGGGTCCGCATATGACGAATGACAGACGCATTCTTGCCCTGCAGGCCTTTGAGCTCCATCATCTGGTCCGCCAGATCACGGCGCCGAATATTGATCACCCGACCAGTCTCGGCCCGCAATTCTGAAATTCCGGTAGCCACTGCAGAACCCAGAATTTTCTGGCGCTTTCCCATGATCCCGCGGCCGAGTGCGTCTTCCAGCACGGGCAAGCAGCTCTTTTGCAAAAGTGCCAGATCATCAGTTACCTTGGCTACCAGCCCTTTTTGCGCCGACACCGCAATAACCTGATTTTTCGGAATACCCAAAATTTCGGAAGTGGACAGGCGCTGCCGCTCAATCTGGGCCTGCACCTGCTCGGGAGAGCTCAATTCATCCCACAGCGTGTCAATCTTGTTCAGCACCACGAGGCGGGCGTCGGTGTTGTCGACGGATTCCGTGATCAGGTGCTCCCGCCAGATGGTCAGGTCTGACTTGGTCACGCCGGTATCGGCTCCGAGGATGAACACCACGGCATGCGCCTGTGGAATCAAACTGACCGTCAGTTCGGGCTCGGCACCAATGGCATTCAACCCCGGCGTATCCAGTATCACCAAGCCCTGCTTGAGCAGGGGATGGGCAATATTGATGAGCGCATGACGCCACTTAGGCACTTCAACCATGCCCTGCGCGTCAACCATGGGGTTGTCTTCAGGTGCCTGGTTGTGCCAAAAACCCAGCGCTCTGGCTTCGTCTTGAGTAACGCGCCGCGTTTCGGCGACCTTTTCAAGCGCAGCAGCCAGTTGGTGAGGATCATTGACGTCGAGATCAATGCGTGTCCATTTTTCGGGCGCCATCCGCCATTCCATAAGCGCCTGCGGCTGCAAACGGGACTCAATAGGAAGAAGGCGCAGGCAGGGAGGCACTTCTGCGTCGTAAGCCATTTCGGTCGGGCACATGGTGGTGCGACCAGCGCTGGCCGGCATGATCCGGCGACCATAACCCGCGAAAAACATGGCATTGATCAGCTCGGATTTGCCGCGAGAGAACTCTGCGACAAAGGCGACCATTACCTTGTCCGAGCGGACTTGGGCCTCTAGCCGCTTGAGCCGCTCTTCAACAGCGGCATCCAGCAGATCATGATCCTTCATCCATTCTGCCAACAGCTTCAAACGAAGGGCAAACTCACGCCGCCACGTGCCATGTTGATCGAACTGTTCGTTAAATGAAGT
>Ga0075152_10000826_pt1 | contig 22493 bp, 18 predicted proteins | sample JI61114C2DNA_FD_70964 | JGI IMG/M metagenome (GOLD analysis project Ga0075152, IMG submission 70964) | Wastewater effluent complex algal communities from Wisconsin, to seasonally profile nutrient transformation and Carbon sequestration -... | ecosystem: Engineered > WWTP > Effluent > Algae...
CAAGGGCCCCAAGCAGATCTGGCCGAAGGTCGCCGGGTGGATCGCCGCCCACAGCGAGCCGCTGGAGTCGACCTGAATGCAGCGCCCGCGAGCATGCGCGCGTTCGGCCGCGATCCTCGCCGCGCTTCGCCCGACCTACTTGCCGAGCCAGGCGACCATCTTGGCGACCGCGTCGGCGTGCCAGCCGAGCTGCAGGTGATTCCACGGCAGGATCGCCGTGCCCGCGAGGTTGCCGATCCCGTCCTCGGCGGCGCAGGAGTCGATGAAGACGACGCCGTCGCTGGGTCCGGCGATCTCGTTGGGCACGCCGGTGAGCATCGCGCTGCTGTCCTTCAGGTCGATGTCGCCGCAGAGAAGATAGGTCTCGATCCCGGCCGGGATGCCGGCGGCGACGATATCGTCGATGATCGAGCCCTGGGCGATCGCGGCGTCGATGCCCTTGCCGCGGGCGTACAGGCCCTTCACCTTGGCCTGGGCCTCGCCGACGTAGGTCGACTCGCTGTCGCCGACGATGAATTCGCCGAGGCCGAAGTTGGCCACCGTGGTCAGCGGATACTTGGCGTCCCAGCGGGCGAGCGACTGCAGCTGGCCGCGGTAGTTATCACCCTTGGCGCTCTTGAAGATCCCGTGCTCGGCGCGCTCGACCCACTGGAAGTTGATGAGCAGCTCGTCGTGGGGGATCGGCGCGTTGTTCATGCCGCCGAAATCGATGACGACGCTGCCGTTCAGGGCGGTGCCGTAGCGGAAGCTGTAGTCCATGCCGAGGTTCGGGCCGCCGATCAGCACCACCTTGCGCACGTCGTCCTGGTACGGGGTGCCCCACGGCTGGGTCAGGCTCGACGCGTACATGCGCACGGGCATCGTGCCCTTGCTCCAACCGATGAGGTCGACCTTCGCCGCGCCGGTGCGGGCGCGAATGATCGTGATCGTATTGTGGATCTGCTCGGCCCAGAAGTAATTGTCGCCGTGCACGTGCGCGAACGACACGGCGAACACGCTGTATCCCTGCTCCGCCAGCGACTGCATCAATCCGGTCTTCGGGCAGGACTTCTGGCCGCAGCCGTAGTCGCCCAGCTCCCCGGGGTTGGCCCATCCGCGGTCGGCCTGGTCGGCCCCGTGCACCAACAACACCGGCGTCGCCTGCTTCGCCTTATCCCAGCCGGGCGCGTAGTACACGATGAACACGCTCGAGTGCGGCACCGGGTCGTCGGCGAAGAACTTCAGGCGCTGACCGGTCTGCGCGGCCCGCATGTCGAGCGAGAACCGATCCTCCTGAATGAACGCCGGGTTCGGGTCCCTCCAGCGCTCGACCCGGACCCACCCGTTTAGCACGCCCTGCTCGAAGGTCTGCTCGAGCTCGAGCGCGCCGAGCGGGTCGCCCGTGGTGCCCTCGTCGGCGGTGGTCGCCTCGCTCGTGGTCGCGTCGCCGGTGGTACCTGTCGGCTGCTCGCCGCTGCTACCCGTGCCCGGCGCATCGGCGGTGCCGCCCTCGCCGCTGGTCGGCGTCTCGCCGCTGCTGGCCGCGGTCTCGTTGCTCGCGCCGGTGATCGAGGCCGAGACCGAGGCCCCCTGCGTGACGGAGTCGCCGGAGCCCTCGCCACAGGCGGCGAGCAGGACCAGCAGGACGGGGGAGAGGGGCGCGCGTGGGCTTCGCATTCGGCCGAGCATAACCGAGCGGCCGGGCGCCGCGCGAAGCCGCGCGCGTGAGCTTTGTGTGCAGTGCAACAAACCGAGGGGCCGCGGCCGCCCCGAGGGGCGTTCAGGGCCCCGATGACGCGCTCAGGTGCCGGCGAGAAAATTGTGCAGCGCAGCGAGAAACGCCGGGGCGCGCTCGATGTGGGGCGAGTGGCCGCACTCGTCGAGCACGAGCTCGTCGAAGCGGCCGCCGCGGGCGCGATAGGCCTCGAGGACCGCGCGGGTCTGGCCGATCATCGGCTGGGCCGGATAGACGTCGTCGCCGGGCCAGCCGGGGACGAGGCCGAGCTTGCCGAGGTGGCCGAGGTCGAAGAGGCAGGCGTCGCTGACGATGACGTCGGCGGCGCCGCGGATCCACAGCACCGGCGGGCGCGGCTCGATCTGGGCGAAGGCCGAGAGGTTCAGGTACTTCGGCGAGAGCGCGTTGTTCATGCCGCGGGTGCCGGGGGCGACCCCGGGCCAGTTCGGCGAGGGCGTGAGGTCCCCCGGGTAGTGGTCGTCGCCGACGCGGGTCGTCAACATCGCCGCGACGTAGGCCTCCTCGCGGGCCTCGTCGACGCGGAAGGGCGGGCGAAAGTAGCAGGTGTTCATCACGCTGCGCGGCGCCACCGCGTTCTCTCCGCCGCGCTCGCCGGCCACCAGCAAGCGCACGAACTCGGGGTTGGTCGTGCCGCCGCCCGAGCCCGCGAAGTCGGGGTGACAGGGCGTGCCGGCGACGTCGCGGGTGCCACCATAACCGTAGGGAGAGACCGGGGCCTCGAGCACCAGGCCGGCGACCTGGGCCGGGTGGTCGATGGTGAACTGCATGCACACGCCGGCGCCGGCGGACCAGCCGAGCAGGTGCACGGGCCCGGTGATGTCGAGGGCGAGCAGCAGCGCGTGGAGGTCGTCGCTGAAGTCACGCAGGCCGCGGGTGGCGTCGATCGGCAGCGCCTCGGTGGCCCCGAAGCCGCGCAGGTCGGGGGCGATGACGCGGTGGGTGGCCGAGAGCGCCTCCATCATCGGCTCCCAGAAGGCGGAGCTGGAGACGTTGCCGTGGATGAGCACCACCGGCGGCGCGGTCGCGGGACCGGCGACGAGGGTGTGGATCGCGAGGCGAGGCGTGGGGACGATCTGGGAGGTGGCCATGGCGCGTGACGCCGCAGGGTCGCACAGGCCGGCCCGGCTCGCCAGCGCCGGGTGTCCGAGCCGGCGAGCGCAGAGGTGCGGCCGCAGAGAGCCGGCCGCGGTAATGCTCAGGCGACGTTCAGGCCGAGGGCGCGGCGGGCCGCGAAGTACTCCTCGCTGACGCTGTAGACGATCAGCTCGCGCAGGGCATCCTTCGGGCTCAGGAACGATCCCAGCATCCGCTGCTCCTGCGAGATCGCGTGGGCCGCGGTCGCCAGGTCGTTGCAGAAGATCAGGCCCACCCGATAACCGGCGAGCTCGGCCGCGCGGGCCCAGGCCTTGACGTCGATCGAGTCCGCCTGGGTCAGCCGGCGCAGCAGCCCGCCGATCTGCTCGATCGTCGCCGGCGTCAGGTGCTGGCGCAGCTCGCGGGCGCAGGCCGCCACCCCGGGCGAGGACTCGTGCGGCTGCGAGCCCGACACCTGCATGCACGCGTAGATGACGTCCTTGAGGTTCTCCGGCGAGCGGTCGATCACCATGAAGCCGTAGTGCGGCGGGTACAGGTCGAGGGCGTGGCGGCCGACCGCGAACACGAGGTTGTTCTCGTTCTTCTCGCGCAGCGCGTTGGCCAGGGCGATCACCGTCGGCCGCACCCGGCCCTCGCGCTGGACGTTCAGCACGTTGAGGTCCCCGGGCTCGTCTGGCCGAAAGTACAGGTCGGGCTGGCCGAGGCCGAGCACGCCGGCGACGTAGACCAGCATCTGCCCGACCGGCGAGGGCGTCTCGTCGAGGTCGACGCGGTCGCCGGGGCGCAGCGGGTAGGGCAGCTGCTTGACGCGCCAGGCCGACAGCACCGGCGCGGCCAGGCCGAGGATGGCGCTGATGACCGGCTCCTCGTCGGCATGGAACACGCTCTTGCGCAGCACCTCCTCCGACAGGCGCTGGCGGATCTTGCGAAACTCCGGCTGCGGATAGCGGCCGTGCAGCGCGGTCTCCTGCTGGTTGGCCTGCTTGAGGAAGACCAGCGTGCGGGCGACGCAGAACGCCTTGTCGAGCTCGCGGCGGGCCAGGTAGATCTCGAAGAGGCGGTGGTAGCTGGCGAAGCGCGAGGGCTCGAGGCCGAGCAGCGTGAAGTGCGTGCGCACCAGGTGATCGGTGAACTCGCGCGGCTCGCCGCGCGCCAGCATCTCGTAGAGCTCGGCGAGCAGGGTATAGCGGTCGAGGTTCTGCGGGTCGAGGGCGGCGGCGACCTCGAAGGCCTTGGCGGCGGCCTTGAAGTCGCCGAGCCGCGAGCGGTAGATCTCCGCCAGGTTGGTCCACAGCAGCATGCGCAGCGGGGCCTCGCCGCTCGCCGGCAGGCGGTTGATCATCTTGCGATAGGCCCGCTCCAGCGCCTTCCAGTCCTTGCGCTGGGTCATCATCGTGTCGATCGCCTGGAAGGCCTTGAGCAGGGTCGGGTCGTCGGCCAGCACCCGGTCGAAGCGCTCGAGCGCGGCCTCGACGGCCCCGAGCTCGTCGCGCAGCAGCACCGCCGCCGTGTAGTGATAACGGGCCCGGCGCCCCGGGTCGATCTCGACCTCGACGATCTGGTCGACGATCGCCACCGCCTCGCGCCACTGCCGACGCTCGGTGTAGAGGTCGAGCAGGCGGTGCAGCACCGCGGGCTCCCGCGGCCGCAGCTCGAGCGCGCGCTGAAACGCGATCACGGCCTTGCTCGGGTCGCCGAGCCGCTCGCGAAACAGCCGCCCGCTCTCGACGAAGAGGTCGAACTTCACGTCGTCGCTCGGCGCGTGGTTGATCATCGCCTTGCGGGTGTTGAGCGCGCCCTGATAGTCGCCCTCGGCCATCTGGGCCTCCAGCGTGGCCTGCAGCGCCGGCCAGTTGCTCGGGTCCTGCTCGAGCGCGCGGCGCAGGAAGGGCGCGGCCTGGGCGGCCTGGTTCTGGCGGCGCTTGATCTCGGCGAGGCGGAAGTTGATGGTCGAGGCGACCTTGTCGGTCTTCTCCTTGGCGCCGAGCGTCAGCAGGTTCTGGTAGGCGACGAAGGCCTCGGCGTAGGCCTCGGCCTCGAACTGTAGATCGGCCTGACCGAGCAGCGCGCCCCAGTTGCCGGGCTCGAGCTCGAGGGCCCGGCGAAACAGCTTGAGCGCGCGCGGCCCCTGGCCGAGCAGCCGCTCGACGCGGGCGGCCCGCAGGCACAGCTCGACGTGGGCCCGCACGGTGATCGGCGCGCCGACGGCCTTGCGCACCAGCATCTCGAAGATCGGCGCGGCCGCGGTGTAATTGCCGGCCTCGTAGTAGATCTTCGAGAGCACGGTGCCGACGCGCACGTTCTCCGGGTCGAGCTCCATCACCCGCGCGAACACCACGGTGGCCTTGTCGATCTCGCCGGTCTGCCGGTAATAGAGCAGCCCCGCCTCGGCGCCGGACTCGATGCGCTCGTAGTAGCTGGCGCCGCCGACGGCCAGGGCCTCGAGCGTGGCCGCCAGCCGCGGGTAGTCTTTGCGGCCGCGATAGATGTCGGCGAGCAGCACCAGCGCGGGCGCGTGGCCGGGCTGCAGCTCGAGCGCGCTGTGCAGGTAGGCCTCGGCCCGCTCGGAGGCGTGCAGGCGCTGATGGAGCAGCTGGCCGGCGCGGGTCAGCTCCTCGCCGCGCTGCACCGGGTCATTGCACAGCGACAGGAAGTGGTCGAGGGCCGCGGCCGCCTCCTCCCAGGCGCTGGTGCGCTCCAGCAGGCGAGCGAGCGCCAGCACGGCATCGGGGGCGTTGGGCTCGAGCGCGATCATCTCGCGATAGGCGGCGATCGCCTGCCGGGGGTCGGCGAGCGAGTGGTCGTAGACGTAGCCCATCGCGTTGAGCAGGCCGATCTTCTGGTTGCGGTCGGTGGTGGCGTCGGCGTGCTCGCGGTAGACCTCGACCAGCTCGCTCCACTGCTCGGCCGCGAGGTGGCGCTCGGCGAGCTGGTAATAGGCGTACTCGCGACCCTGGGCGATCCACCCGCGCCAGGCCTCGGCCTCGGCGCTGTTCTGGCCGCCCGAGAGGGTGACCAGCGCGCGGCCCATCTTCTCGTAGATGCCGAGCTGCGCGCGCGGGTCCTGGGTCGCCGCGAGCATCGTCTGTAGCGACTCGAGCGAGTAGAACATCGCGCTATCGGTGGTCGGCTGGGCGCGCACGGTCTCGGTGGAGACGCCGCCCCGACCGCCTCGACGCTGGCCGTCGTCGCCGATCTCGCGCAGCGCCTGCTCGAGCGTCGCCATGTCGGCGAAGCGGCTCTCTCGCCGCTTCGACATCGCCCGGAGGATCAGCGCCTCGACGACCGCGGGGATGCCGGCCTCGGGCGCCACGCTGCCGGGGGCCGCCGCGGTCGCGAACTTGTGCTGCATCGCCACCTGCGTCGGGCGCCCGAAGAACGGCACGCGGCCGGTCAGCAGCGTGTAGAGCAGCACGCCCAGCGAGTAGATGTCGCTGCGGGCGTCGACCTGCTCGCCGAGCGCCTGCTCGGGGGCGATGAAGTGGACGGCGTCGCCGAGCACGACCGTGCCCGGCTCGCGATCGGCGGTGACGTTCTCCAGACGCACGAGGCCGAAGTCGACGATCTTGACGCGGTCCTCGGCCTGCAGGAGCACGTTCGAGGGCTTGATGACGCGGTGCAGGACCCCGGCCTCGTGGGCCGCGCGCAGGCCGGCGACCAGCTGCAGCGCCAGCTTGCGCACCCGCGCCCACGGCAAGCGACCGGTGCGACGCAGGAGCACGCCGAGGTCCTCGCCCTCGACGTACTCGCCGACGATATAGACCTCGCCCTCGGGGCTGATGTCGGCGTCGAGCACCTGGGCGACGTGGTCGTCGATGACCGCGGCGGCGGCCCGGGCCTCGCGCAGCAGCCACTCGACCTGGCCGCGATCCCCCGCCAGCTCGGCCCGCACGATCTTGAGGGCGACCAGCGCGGGCGGGTCGAGCAGCTCGGCGAGGTAGGTGTCGGCGACGTCGCCGCGGCCGAGGTGGCGAATGAGTTTGAACTCGCCGGCGAAGACCGTGTTGACCCGGCTCTTTGGGCTGCGATCGGCGGGCGATGCGGGGAGCGTGTCGTTCATGGTGACCCGGCAGCAACCATACCCGAAAGGCCACCCGCGAGACGCAGCGCGCTGGCCCGTCCGACTGCGCGCAAGCGCCCTTGCCTGTACAAGGAGGCCGCGCGGACGGCATTCGCGGCGGCGGTGAAACTGTGGCGTCCGGGCCCCGGTCTGATTGGGCGAGACGAAGCTCTTCGACGCGAGGCCGCCGGCGCTGCGACCCGCCTGTCCGAGAGGTCAGCTCGAGATCCGCACCTGGGCGGCCCGCGCCCAGCCGCGGGCCGCATCGGCCGCATCGGCCGCGGCAGGCGCATCGGCTGCGTCAGCGCGCACCTGGCCCGCAGCGATCTGCCCATCCACCTCGCCGTCCACCTCGCCCCCCTACACCCGGGCGAGCCCCCCGGGCCTGCGTCCGCATCGCGGCGCGAGCTCACCCATCCATCCGGAGTACGACCATGTCCCGTCTGTTCACCCTCCTGTGCCTCGCCATGTTCACCCTCGCCGCCCCCGGCTGCGACCCCGAGGACCCCAAGGACACCAGCTCCAGCAGCACCACCGCCGAGGACAGCTCGAGCGGCGGCTCCAGCACCGGCAACCCCGACGATCTGAGCCCCGGCGACGAGGGCGGAGCGAGCAGCGAGACGGGAGAGAAACCAGGGACCGCGACCCTGGCGACGCCACACATCACCACCGACGAGACGCTGTGACGCCTCAGGCGTGCGCGAGCAAGCAGGCGGCGATCCACAGGCCGCCCGCCAGCATCCACAGCGCGCAGTAGCCGGTGATGTCGCGCGCGCGCACGCCCGTGATCGCCAGCAGCGGCGCGGCCCAGAACGGCTGCAACATGTTGGTCCACTGATCGCCGTACGCGATCGCCATCAGGGCCTCGGCCGGGGCCACCCCCTGCGCCTGCGCGGCCGCCATCACCACCGGCCCCTGCACCGCCCACTGCCCGCCACCCGACGGGATCGCCAAGTTTAGCAGGCCCGCCGACAGGAACGTGACCAGCGTGAACGCGCCGGCGCCGGCCTCCGCGAAGCGACCCGCGAGCGCGGCCGCCAGACCCGAGCCGTTCAACATGCCCATGATCCCGCCGTACAGCGGGAACAACAGGATGATCCCCGTGCAGGCGCGCACCCCCGCGTCGCAGGCGCGCAGGAATCGATCCGGTCGGCCATGCAGGACCAGCGCGAGCAGCCACAAGCCTAGGTTGACGGTGTTGAGGTCGAGGGTCGCCAGGCCCTCGGCCCGCACGTACAGCGCCAGCGCGGCCGCGAGCGGCAGCGCGAGCGCCCAGGTGACCAGGCGCGCGCGCTCGAGCCGATCGAGCCATGATGTCCCCGAGGACAGGTCATCGTGGGCCCCGCCGCCCACCGGCTCGGCGAGCGGCGCCGGCTCGGCGAGCGGCGCCGGCTCGGCCGCCCGATCGGCGCCGTCACGCGGGGTCATCGCCATGAACAGCAGCGGCGCGAGCAGCCACAGCCCGCCCGTCACCCACAGGTTGAGGCCGCCGAACAGCGTATCGGTGAGCGGGATCGGGCCGATCTGCCCGGCGAGCGCGGGGCCGAGGACCTCGCGCAGATCGCCGAGCGTCGTCGCCTTGAGCGGCGCCGTGCCGCTGAGCCCGCCGTGCCAGACCATCATCCCGGCGTAGCCCGCCGCGCACAGCAGCGGATAGTGCACCCGCCACCCGCGACGCGCCGCCTCCTGGCCGCCGCCGCGCGCGAACACGGCCCCGCAGATCAGCCCGAAGGGCCAGTTGAGCAGCGCCAGCGTGCACGATAAAAGCGCCGTCATGCCGACCAGCCGCCGCGGCCCGCCGCTGACCCGCGCGAGCCACGATAGTCCGCGACGCACCGGCGGCGCGTCCGCCAGCGCCGAGCCGAGCACCAGCATCACGCACATCTGCATGCCGAAGCCCAGCAGGCTCCACAGGCCGCCGTTGCCGTGCAACAGCCCGAGGCTCCGGCGCAGCGCGTCGCCGTCGCCGCCGAGCTGGACGGTGGCGAGCACGAGCACCACGACGCCGAGCAGCACGGCGATGGTGAAGGGCTCCGGGGTGAGCCGCGCGAAGCCCCGACGCGCGGCCACACCGAGGGCGGGCAACCAGCCGAGCCGCGCCTCGTTCACGCCTGGTCCTGGCTGTCCCCCGGGACAGCTGGATCGTCCGCGGCCATGAAGCCCTCGATCCGCCGCCGCAGATCGTCGGGGATCGCCAGGGCCCGGCGAAAGCCCGGAGAGGCCGGGTCGAGGTCCATCACCACGCAGGTCGTCGCTCCGTTCACCCGCAGGTCGCCGGCCGCGCCACGCACCACGTAGCGCAGGTCGATCGTGCTGCGCCCGAGGCGAGCGACCCGCAGCTCGACCGCGATCGCGTCGCCCAGCGCGCAGGGGGCCTTGAAGTCGGCCTCGGTGTGGACCGCGGGGAAGCCGATCTTGCGACCGACCACCAGCTCGCTGTACGGCAGCCCGAGCCGGGCCGGGAACCAGGTCTCCATCGCGTCGTGAAACAGCGCGAAGAAGCGAGGGAAGTAGACGATGCCCGCGGGGTCGCAGTCGCCGAAGCGGACATCCACGAGGTGTACATGCACGCCGCTCATGCGCTCGATCGACAGCTCCGGCCGCGAGTGTATGCGCCCCCATATCCCACGTCGACTGTCACGCCGGGGCCGGCCGCACGATCGGGCTCGCCAGCGAAGATGCGGAGGCCCCAGGGGCTGCATCGGGCGCTGAGGGCGCTCCGCCGCTGCCCGTACGGGTTTTGTCGTGGTAGGGTGACCGCCATGAGCGGCCCCCCTCACGAAGCCCCGGGCCCGTTTCGTGCGCACCAGATCCGCGACGGCGACCCTACGAGCTCAGCGACGGCCACGCGATCCGTTGCATGACCGCGGGCGAGCGCCACGCGCGGGCCAACCTCGAGGGTGGTCGCGTGCTGGCGACCGACCCGGCCGTCAACGGCGCCGTCGGCGTCGACGCTGGCTTCAGCTTCAACGGGGACCGCAACCTCCGCACCCCCGACCTCTCGGTCGGCGTCGGCACTCACCACCCGCGAGCAGCGGCCAGGCCTCAGGCCTTGCCGGGGTGCTCGTTGCGCCAGGTCTGGATCGACTCCTGGGTGAGCTCGACGGTGAGGTCCGTGTCGGCGACCTGGACCTGGCAGCCGAGGCGGCTGTAGGGGCGCACGTCGAAGCCCATGTCGAGGCGGTCCGACTCGGCGTCGCTCATCTCCGGCAGGGTCTCGAGGCCCTTGCGGATCCACGCGTGGCACGACGAGCAGGCGCAGACGCCCCCGCAGGCCGAGCCCATCTTGATGTGGTGCGCCTCGGCGACCTCGAGCAGGGTCTGGCCCGCTTCAGCGTCGATGATCTGGGTCCCGTCGGGACCGATGAAGGTGATCTTCGGCATTCACTCCCCGTGCTCGTCGTCGTCCTGGATCAGCGCCGCCGAGTGACCGCCGCGCCGGGCGTCGAGGCCCTCCTCGGCCAGCGCGGCCTCGATCTCGTCCAGGCTCTTGCCGGCCATCCCGGCGCTCAGCGCCCGCTGCATGCGGCGCGCGGCGAAGGGCTCGCTGATCCGCTCGAGGGCCTCACGCGCGCGGGTGAGGCCGGCCGCGGCCGCCTCGCTGTCATCGATCGCGCTCACCGCGACCATCGCCGCGTCGGCCTCACGCAGCGCCGTCTCGATCGCCATGCGGTCGTCAGGCGGCAGCAGCGACTCGATGTGGCCGACCTCGCTGAGGGCGCGGCGCACGGCGAGGATCACCCGACCGAGCTCGACCCGCGCCTCGGCGAGGTTGCGCGCGCTGTAGTCCTCGCCGGCGTGGTCGAGGCTCTCGATCACCAGGCGGTCGACCTCCTCGGCCGAGAGGCCGTGGGTCGGCTTGACCTCGACCGACTGCTTGACGCCGGTCATCAGCTCGCGGGCCGTGACGGTCAGCAGGGCGTCGGCGTCGAGCTGGAAGGTGACCTCGACGCGGGCCATCGACGGCGGCAGCCGCGGGATGCCCTTGAGCTCGAAGCGGGCCAGGCTGCGGTTGTCGCGGGCCAGCTCGCGCTCGCCCTGGACCACGTGGATCACCATGCCGGTCTGCTGCTCGGAGTAGTTGGTGAACACCTGGCGCGCGCTGATCGGGATCGTCGCGTTGCGCGGGATGATCTTCTCGACGATGCCGCCCATGGTCTCGAGGCCGAGGCTCAGCGGGACGACGTCGAGCAGGGTCACGCCGGGGCGCTCGGAGCCCGACAAGATGTCGGCCTGGATCGCCGCGCCGTGGGCGACGACCTCGTCCGGATCGATGTCGGTCAGCGGCGGGCGCCCGAAGACCTGCTCGACCAGCTGGCGGATCCTCGGCACCCGGGTCGAGCCGCCGACCAGGACCACGCCGTCGAGCTCGGCCGGGCTATGGCCCGCGTCCTTGAGCGCCGCCTTGCACGCCCGGATCGTGCGCTGCGCGAGCGGCTCGATCAGCGCCTCGAACTCGGCGCGTGTCACCTCGAGGTCGACCAGGCCGAGCGACGCGAGGCTGACGCGGGCGCTGTCCGCCTCGCTGAGCCGCTCCTTGAGCGCGCGCGCGGCGATGCGCGCCGCCTCGACCTGCCGGCGATCGGGCGCCGCGAGGCCGGCCCGCGCGAGCAGGTGGCGCGCGAGCGCGCGGTCGAAGTCGTCGCCGCCGAGGGCGCTGTCGCCACCGGTGGCGAGCACCTGAAACACGCCGGCGTGCAGGCGCAGGACGCTGATGTCGAAGGTGCCGCCGCCGAGGTCATAGATCGCGAACACGCCGCGCTCGCCGCGGTCGAGGCCGTAGGCCAGCGCGGCCGCGGTCGGCTCGGCGAGCAGGCGGTAGACCTTGAGCCCGGCGATGCGGCCGGCGTCGCGGGTTGCCTGCCGCTGGGCGTCATCGAAGTAGGCCGGCACGGTGATCACCGCGCCGTCGACCGGGCCGCCGAGCTCGGCCTCGGCGCGCTGCTTGAGCGCGCGCAGCAGCTCGGCGGAGACCTCGACCGGCGAGACCTGGCGCCGCGGCTCGTCGCCGACGGCGATGCGCAGCACGCCGCCCTCGCCGACCAGCTGGTAGGGGTGGGTGAACTCGATGTCGCTGGCGCCGCGGCCCATGAAGCGCTTGACGGAGCTGACGACGCGCTCGGGGTGCTCGGCCTGCTGGGCCATCGCGGGTGCACCGACGAGCACGCGCTCGCCGACGTAGCTGACCACCGAGGGCAGGATCGCGCGGCCCTCGACGTCGAGCAGGACCCGCGGCGCGGCCCCCTGCGGGGCGATCGCCACCAGGCTGTTGGTCGTGCCGAGGTCGATGCCGATGCCGCGGCCGGGCGCGCGTGGAGCCGCCTGCGGCCCGGTCGGTTCGGCGATCTGAAACAGCGCGCCGGTGTCTTGCAGGTTGATCTTGCTCATGTCCGGCGCTCCTCGCTGGCGTCGACCTCATCGAGGAAGCGCTGGAAATAGCGGCGCGCGACCAGCTCGCGGGCGGCCACCGCGACGTCGCCGCGGTCCAGCGCGGCGACGCCGGCGGCGAATGACTGCTCCGCGCGGGCCTCGATCTCCTCGCGTACGGCGCTCACGTCGCCCTCGGCGAGGCGCTCACGCAGATCGATCATCTCGATCAGGAAGTCCTGGGTCGGCCTCGGCGCTCCGGTACGCGGGTCGCTGCTGTCGAGGTCGATCCCCCCGAGCTTGACCAGGTACTCGGCGCGCAGCACCGGGTCGCGCAGGGTCCGATGGGCCTGGTTCAGCTGGCTGCTGCGCTCCATCGCCGCCCGCTGCACGCCGCTGTCCTGGCCGATGAAGCCGTCCGGGTGGCTCGCCTGGCTGCGCTCGAGGTAGCTGCGCTCGAGCGCGCCGCGGTCGAGCCGCCAGCGCCGCTCGAGGCCGAGCAGGCCGAAGTAGTCCGCGTCTGTCATGGCTGTCCCTGCGGACCTGTCCTGAGAGTCAGAAGATGCTTCAGAAGGTGATGGACTCGCCGCAGCCGCAGGCGCCCACCGTGTTGGGGTTGGTGAACTTGAAGCCGTGGCCGCGCATGCCGGTCTCGAAGTCGACCTCGGTGCCCTTGAGCAGCAGCATGCTCTTGGGGTCGACCACCACGCGCACGCCGTCCTTGACCAGCACATGGTCGCTGGCGCGGGGCTCGCGGTCGTCGAACTCGAACAGGTAGGAGTAGCCGGTGCAGCCGCCGCCGCGGATGCCGAGGCGGATGGCGGCCTGCGGGGTGCCGCGACGGGCGAGCTGCTCGCGCATCACCTTCGCGGCGCGCGAGGTCACGACCAGCGGGGGGACCGCAGACGGGACCACGACGGGTGCAGCGGCGGGCGCGGAGGAGACGGCGCCGTCGCTGGGCTCGCGGCTCGTGCTGTTCGTGCTCATGCTGATGGCCTGCGCGTACATGGTGCTCAGTCGGCGGCGGGGGTGCCGTGCTTCTGCTGATAGTCGCGGATGGCGGCCTTGATGGCGTCCTCCGCGAGCACCGAGCAGTGGATCTTGACCGGCGGGAGCGACAGCTCCTCGGCGATCTGGCTGTTCTTGATCTCCATCGCCTTGTCGATGCTCATGCCCTTGACCCACTCGGTCACGAGGCTCGAGCTGGCGATCGCCGAGCCGCAGCCGTAGGTCTTGAACTTGGCGTCGGTGATGACGCCGTTCTCGACCTTGATCTGCAGCTTCATCACGTCGCCGCAGGCTGGCGCGCCGACGATGCCGGTGCCGACGTCCTCGTCGTTCTTGTCGAGGCTGCCGACGTTGCGGGGGTGCTCGTAGTGGTCGATGACTTTGGTGCTGTACGCCATGGCTGTGAATCTCCGGTCTCGCTGGATCTCGACGGTGGGGGTCGGTCGCGGCTCAGTGCGGCGTCCACTCGATGGTGCTGAGGTCGATGCCGTCCTGGACCATCTCCCACAGCGGCGACATCTCGCGCAGGCGGGCGACCTCGCGCGCGATCAGGGCGGCGATGTGGTCGACCTCCTCGAGGGTGGTGAAGCGGCCGACGCTGATGCGCAGGCTCGAGTGCGCCAGCTCGTCGTTGAGGCCCATGGCCTTGAGCACGTAGCTGGGCTCGAGGCTCGCCGAGGTGCAGGCCGAGCCGGACGAGATCGCCACGTCCTTGAGGCCCATCAGCAGGCTCTCGCCCTCGACGTAGGCGAAGCTGATGTTGAGGATGCCCGGCAGGCGGTGGGTCGGCGAGCCGTTGAGCGTCGCGTGCGGGATCTCGGTCATCAGGCGCTGGCGCAGGTGCTCGCGCAGCGCGAGGATGCGGGCGCCCTCGCTGGCCATCGACTCGCGCGCCAGCTTGGCCGCGTAGCCGAAGCCGACGATGCCGGTGACGTTGAGGGTGCCCGAGCGGTTGCCGCGCTCGTGACCGCCGCCGTGGATCTGCGGGGCCAGGCGCACGCGCGGCCGGCGACGGCGGACGTAGAGCGCGCCGATGCCCTTGGGGCCGTAGATCTTGTGGGCGCTGATGCTCATCAGGTCGATGTTCATCGCGTCGACGTCGAGCGGGATCTTGCCGAAGGCCTGGACCGCGTCGGTGTGCATCAGCACCCCGTGCTTGCGGCAGACCGCGCCGATCTCGGCGATCGGCTGGAGCACGCCGGTCTCGTTGTTGGCGAACATGATCGAGACCAGCGCGGTGTCGGGGCGGATCGCCGCCTCGACCTGCTCCGGGGTCACGAGGCCGTCCTGGTCGACCGGCAGGAAGGTGACATCGACGCCGTGGCGCTCGAGGTACTTGCAGGTGTCGAGCACCGCCTTGTGCTCGGTGACCGCGGTGATGACGTGCTTCTTGCCCGACTCGCGCAGGAACTCGACGGCGCCCTTGATCGCGAGGTTGTTGCCCTCGGTCGCGCCGGAGGTCCAGGTGATCTCCTTCGCGTCGGCGTTGATGACGGCGGCGATCTCGCGGCGCGCGGCCTCCACCGCCTCCTCCGCCTGCCAGCCGAACACGTGCGTGCGGCTCGCGGCGTTGCCGAACATGGTCGTGAAGTACGGCAACATCGCGTCGACGACCCGCGGATCGGTCGGGGTCGTGGCGGCGTAGTCGAGGTAGATCGGCGTATGGATCACGGCGTGGCTCCTTCGGGCTTGCGGGCGTGCGGGCTCAGGTGAATGCCGACGACGAGGCTAGGCGGAGTGTCGCTGCGACGCTCGCTCGTGCAGGTGTTGCAGACCTCCGGCGTCGCCGGCTCGCGGCACACCCGACAGCCCTCGAGGTACGCGAGGCTCTCCGAGAGGTCGCGCTCGAGCTGCAGCAGGCGCATCACCTGGGCGCGGGTCTCGTCGAGCTTGGCCCGGAACAGCTCGCGCACGCTGGTCATCGCCTCCGGCGCGGTCTCCGAGGCGTGCACCGTCGCCAGCAGGCTCTGGATCTGCGGCAGGCTGAAGCCCATGTCCTGCAGCTTGCAGATCCAGTAGACCCGCGCGACCTCGTCGGGCCCGTACAGGCGAAACCCGCCCTCGGTGCGCGAGGGCGGCTGCAGCAGGCCCATCTCCTCGTAGAGATGCAGCGCGCGCGGCGTCTTGCCGGTCTTGCGGGCCAGCTCGCCGATCTTCATGCGCGCCGGCGGCGTGCGCGGCGGCGACGGCGGGCTGGCTGGGATGGAGCGGATCATGCGGACCTCGGCGTCAGACTCAACCCTTACGTACACGTAAGGTTGACTCCGATGGCTGAGGGTTTGCCACCGCTCCCCCCGGCTGTCAAGGGTGGGTGGCCCAGCACCCCGTGCGGGAAGCTCCATGCCCGTCAATGCGGCCAAATCGCCGCTCAGCGGGCTTCTGGTCGACCTTGCGCGACATCGAGCTGACCCTCGGACCAGGTCAATGTGAAGTCCAGCGGGTGCGCCGCCCCGAGCCGGTCGACCACCTCGACCCGCGCCCAGAACGGGCCAGCCCCCTCGTGGCGCACCACCGCGCTCTCGCAGACCAGACCGCGCTGATTGCGCGTCCGATGTTGGCGCTGGCCGGCTCGCAGCGGCCCGCCCGCCGCCATGAACTCGACCGACCAGCTCTCGACCAGCTCGCGCCAGTCCGCGAGCGCGGCGCGCAGGTCCGGGGCCAGGCGCTCGGGGCGCTGCAGCGTCGCCCCGCTGAGCACCAGCTGAACCGTCTGCTCGGGCCCGGCGCGCCACTCGAAGGCGAAGCGCGGGCGTTCGCCGAGCCCGCCGTCCTCGCGGGCGAGGGCGCGGTCGTCGAGCAGCTCGCGGCGCAGCTGCAGGCAGGTCAGGGCGACACCTGTCCCGACGGACAGGTCCTCGTCGGCCGGGAACTCCCACGACCAGGCCAGGGCGTCGAGGCCGGTGAGCTTCTGCGCCGCTGCCTCGGCGAGCGCCGCCTGCACCGCCGCGCGGCCGAGTGGCGCGTCCCAGGGCCCGATCACGACGCCGACCGCGCCGCGCAGCCCGTGCAGCGCGCCCGGCCCGAGCGGCGCGGCCCCGTGGTGGCGCAGCAGCCGGGCGACGTGCTCCCCTGCCCCGCCCTCACCCAGCCACAGCCGGCGCTCGGCCAGGCCGAGCCCGCAGCGATCGAAGCCGACGCCGACCGGTTCGGACATGTCCTCGGGGACATCCGCGCGCAGCTCGAGCAGACGCGCGTGCGCGACCTCGACGGCCGGCAGGGCGCAGTCGCAGCCGATGAAGCGGCGGCCGAGCTCGGCGGCGGCGACCAGCGTGGTGCCCGAGCCGCAGAAGAAGTCGGCGACCACGTCGCCGGGGCGCGAGCTGGCGGCGACGATGCGACGCAGCAGGCTGGTGTTCTTCTGCGTCGCCCACCCGGTCTTCTCGCGCGAGAAGCTCTTGATCTGGATCGAGTCGAGCGAGTCCCGGCCGCGCAGCGCGAACTCGGCGACGTTGGCGTTCCACACGTCCTCCATCGGCACGCCGGCGCTGCGGGCGGCCGCGCCGTCGCGCCGGCGATAGCCCGCAGGATGCGGCACGTACTGCTTATTAAAAGTGAAGCGCGCCGGGTCCTTCGTATAAAAAAAGATCAGGTCGTGGTTGCGGATCCAGTTGTTCGCGCGGGTCTTGTAGCCGGACAGCCAGCCGATCCGCCACACGATCTCGCGCTGGAAGCAGGCCGCGCCGAACACCTCGTCGAGCACCAGCTTCGCGTAGTGACCGACCGTCGGGTCGACGTGCAGGTACAGGCTCCCCTGCGGCGCGAGCAGGCGGTGGCACAGGCGCAGCCGCGGCTCGAGCATGCGCAGGAAGCCGGCGAGACCGCCCGGCCAGCGGTCGTGGTAGGCGTGCGCCTTCAGCTCGCCGCGGCCCTCGCCGTCCGGGCCCGCGAAGCTGGTGCGCACGAAGTCGTGCCCGGTCGCAAACGGCGGGTCGAGGTAGATCAGGTCGATCGCCCCGACGTGCGTGGCCTGCAGCGCCTGCATCGCCCGCAGGTTGTCGGCGCAGATCAGGAGGTTGCCCGCGGGCTCGCCCGCGCCCACGCGCTGCTCGACCTCCAGCTCGAGCCCCGCAGGCGCTGCCTCGTCGGCCTCGCGCTTGCCCGGCCAGCGCAGCTCGACGCGCTCCTCACGACTCATGGCATGGGCGCGGGCGCGGGCGCGAGGACCGGCTGCCCCGGCTGCGACAGCTGGCGGACGAACGCGACCAGCACCTTGAGCGAGGGCTCGGCGAAGTGCGTGAACGCGGGCATGGTCGGCGGCTTGCCCATGCGGATCGTCGCCTTGACGCGCTCGTCCGTCAGCATGCCCATCAGGTTGGCGTCGGTCAGGTCGCGCACCCCGGGGACCTCCTTCAAGCCCTTGCCGTCGAGACCGTGACAGCGCGCGCAATGCTGGGCGTACAGCCGCGCCCCGTCGATCGGCTTCTCCGGACCCGTCGGCTCGCTACAACCAACCAGCAGCCCCAGCGCCAGCACGAAGCCACCTGTCCCGCAGGACCTGTACCGAAGTGCCGAAAGCGCGCGTCGCATCCGCCCGACTGTAACCGATGACCTCGCCTACCGCTGCGGCAACAGGGTGAGCGCACCCACGGGCACCACGGGCCCCGGCGCTCGCTGCGGCGCTTGCATCTCGCCGGCCCGCGGCGCGCTCGAGGGCGCCGAGCGCAGCGTGTGCCGCGGCGAGGGCACCGTCGGAGCCGGCTCCGGGGCGGGCTGACTCGCCGGTCGGCTCGGCCCCTCGGCGCCCGGCGGGAGCACATCCTCGGTGACGACGAAGCCGTCCTCGGTGACGACATCGACGCGCGGGATGTAGCTGCCCTCCGGGGTCATGACGCCGAGGCGCAGGCCGAGGCTCTCGTTGTAGACCGTGACCGCGCGGTCGTAGCCGGTGCGCGCGCGACGAAACAGGACCCCGGCGACCACCGCGAAGGCCACCGAGCCGAGGGCGCCGCCCAGCAGGGTGGCGTTGCCGGCCGAGGGCTCCTGAAAGCTGAAGCCATCCCGCGCAGTGGCGGCGACGCCGGCGACGAACAGGATCGACGAGGCGATCGCCAGCCCGGTGAACACCCGCGAGCGCCGCAGCTGCTTGGCCGGCAGCGCCTCCGCGCTGTTCTGGTCGGAGCGCAGCACCGCGTCCAGCGACTGCCAGCTGCGCCGCGGCGTGCCGTCGGCGTTGCCCTTGGTGTAGCGGGTCCCCTGCGGCTCCTCGTGGGGGTAGATCGTGTTGTCGCGGAACGCCTGGTCGCGCTCCTGACGCGTCGGCAACTGCTCGATCTTGGCGAAGTCCGTCGGCTCGAGCTGCGGCGTCAAGGTCATGCAGCCGCTGAGCGTGAGACACAGCGACGCCCGGGCGGCGACGCGGACGAGGACCCGGGTTGTGCGAGGAGAAGGCACGTCCACAGACGCTAACAGGCCTGGGCTCCGATGCGCAACGGACCCGGAGCGGACCTCGAGCCCGCCAGCTTGCGCCGGAGCCGGGCGACCCGCCGGGGACACGGAGCGACGGAGCCGCGCGCGACCTCGAGGGCCCGCCCGAGCTCACCGGTGTGGTGCTCGAGGTGCTTGGCCAGGGCCTCGTGGGCCGCGGGGTCACCCGGGCAGATCCGACAGACCTCGGCCCAGAGCTCGGCGGCCCGGCCCCGCGAGGCCTCGTCGCGGCGCAGCAGATCCGCCGCCAGGAGCAGGGCCCGGCGCCGCTGAGCCGGCGCAGCGGCCCGTCCGAGCCAGTCCCCGAGCAGCGCCAGCGCCTCGTCGCGACGACCGGCGGACAGGCTGTGCTCGGCGGCCCGCACCGCCATGTCGAGGTCGCCCGGCGCCTCGATGCAGGCCCCGATCGCCGCGCCCAGCGCCGGCAGGGTCACGAGGTCGGCGAGGTTGTGGTCCGCGACCCGGCCCATGACCGCCTGAACCTCGGGATCCGCGGGGTTCCGCAGCCAGGCCCAGAAAACCGCCGGGATCTCGTGCCCCTCGATGTCGTGGACCCGACGCACCCCGAGCTGCGTGCGCTCGAGGGTCACCAGACGGCAGTCCGGGCCGCGCCCGCGCCACATCCGCCGCGCGAGCGGCAACAGGTCGAGGTGCGCGCGCTCGAGGCTGGTCGTCGGCAACCCCGCCCGGCGCAGCCGCGTGCGCAGCAGCGGGACATCGAAGCTCGCGCCGTTGAAGCTCCCCAGCGTCGCCCCGGGGCCGGCGAGCGCGACGACCCGCGCCAGCACCTCCGCGAGCATCGCCGACTCGGCCGACAGCCGGGTCAAGATCCACTGCTCGACCCGCAGCGCGCCGTCGACCAGCGCCGCGATCCCGACCATGAACGCCAGCGCCCCGGCCCCGCGGTCGAGCGCCGTGGTCTCGACGTCGAGGAACACCACCGGCGATCCGCCCGGCCCGGGCGCGGCGCCGGCCAGCAGCCGCGGCAGCAGCGCGCGCATCCGCCCCGCGTCCGGGAGCCCCAGCCGCGCCAGCGCCCCGCCGAGCAGCGCCGGTCGGGCCCCCGGCACCAGCGGCCAGTCTACGGCCCGCCGCACGAAGCCCCCGAGGTCCGGGCCGAACGCCATGCCCTGATCGATCGGAACCACCGGCGCGACCGCCCGTGCCGGCGCCGCCTCGTGCAGCGCGGCGCCCGGCGCACGCGTTGCGAGGCTCGGCGCGACCGCCCGTGCCGGCGCACGCGCGACCTCCCGTGTCGCCTCGCGCAGCGCGGGCGCAGCAACCGGCGCACGCGCGACCTCCCGTGTCACCTCGCGCTGCGCGGACGCAGCAACCGGCGCACGCGCGACCTCCCGTGTCACCTCGCGCTGCGCGGGCGCAGCAACCGGCGCACGCGCGACCTCCCGTGTCGCCTCGCGCAGCGCGGGCGCGGCAACCGGCGCACGCGCGACCTCCCGTGGGCCGGTGCGTCGCGGCGTACCGCGCACGAACAGCCGATAGACGCCGTGCGCGTACGCCTCGCCGCGCACGCGCGAGGTGTCGGGCGCCGTGATCGTCGGCACCGCAGGCGCGATCGGCCGCGCCACCGGCTCCGTGCTCGTCGGCACCGCAGGCGCGATCGGCCGCGCCACCGGCTCCGCCGCCTGGACCCGCTCGTCCACGAGCACCGCGGGCGCCCACCCGACGTCCGGTTCGGGTCGACGCTGCCCGAGGTGCAGGGCCACACGCGCGCGCAACATCATACGGCCGCCTCCCGGAGCGCGCGCAGCAGGTTCAGCGCGTCGGTCCGCAGCTCCGCGCGCAGGTCGATCGGCCGCAGCATCGGCCCCTGCGGAGCGGGCGGCCCCGACGGGCGGCCGACCTGGGCCGCGCGCAGCCGCCCCAGCAGCCCGAAGCTTGTCGGCGCCGGCTCCAGCGCGCAGGGCTCCGGCTCCGGCGCGCTCGCGCCGGGCACTCGAGCCATCCCGAGACAGGTCGGGCACCCGCCGCGGCAACTGCAGCCCTCGATGATGCGGAGCACCTGCGCGAACAGGGTCGCCCCGAGCGCGTGCGCCTGGCTCGCCAGGCCGGCCCCGCCGGGCATGTTGTCGTAGAGGTACACGCAGGGCAGCGCGCTCGCCTGGGCCAGGATCTCCTGGCTGACGCGACCGCGACCGCCGACCACCGGCGCCCACTGGCCTGGCGCGCCGCGCCCGGGGCTCGCCGCGACCGCGTGCCCGAGGTCGTTCACGTCGCACATCAGCAGCATCGCCGCGCCGTGGTGCAGCGCGTGGCCGACCGCGAGCGCCGCCGCCGCGCGCCGCCCCGGGTCGACCACGTGGGTCAGCACCCTGGCGCTGAGGGTCCAGTACGCGGCGAGCGTGTGCAGCTCGAGGTCCGGAAGGTTGATCGGTCCGAAGCCGACGTTCTCGTGGCTACGAAAGCGCAGCTTCTTGAAGCCCGGCACGCTGCGGACCAGGTGGGCGTAGCCGAGGCCGTGGCCGCGCGCCTCGTCGACCGCGATCGGTGAGACCACGCGGAGCTTGAGCTGGCAGACGGCCTCCGTGTAGTAGGTCGCCTGCACCGCGCGCACGTAGGCCTTGCGCTCGTGCCAGTCGAGCCGCGAGACCTCGTAGGTCTCGCCCTCGATCGGGTAGATCGCCCCGGGGTGCAGGTACAGCGGCCCGTCCTCGAAGTCGACCTCGGCCAGCAAGCGGCCGTCCGTCGCCAGCCCGGGCGCCACCTCGAGCACCGTGAAGTTCTCCTCCATGCCGCCGCGCAGGTCGACCTTGTCGGCCGGGAACGAGTCGCCGATCGAGAAGTATCGCCGCCGGCCCTCCTCGTCGATCTCGCGGTGCAGCACCCCTGAGGCGGCCAGGTCCTCGAGCACCGGCGCCAGCTCCTCCGCGGCGATGCCCGCGAGGCCCTCCTCCGCCGTCAGCGGCAGCTCGTAGGCCGCGCAGCGCAGGTGCGGGACCAGCAGCTCGGGGTTGTCCGGGTCGACGCGCGCGTGCTCCGGCGGCTCGTCGAACAGAAAGCCCGGGTCGGCCGCGATGCACTGGTCGAGCGGGTCCGACGACAGCACCATCGCCGTCAGCGCCGCGGATTGCCGGCGCCCGGCTCGACCCGAGCGCTGCAGCGTCGCCGCCCGGGTCCCCGGATAGCCAGCGAGCACCACCGCATCGAGGCCGCCGATGTCCATGCCCAGCTCGAGCGCGTTCGTGGTCGCGACCACCTGCGCCTCGCCGCTGTGCAGCGCCTGCTCGACCTCTCGTCGGTGCGCCGGGAGGTATCCGCCGCGATAGCCGCGGATGCGCTTCTCGGCGCGGGCCAGCGCGACCGGGTCGATCCCCGTCGCCTGACCGGGCTCGATGCCCGCCTCGTCCTCGCGCAGGTAGCGGGTCAGCAGCTCGACCCCCTTGCGCGTGCGGCAGAACGCGAGCGTCGCCACCTGGGCCCGACGAAACGCCCCGGTCGCCGCGCGCGTCACCTTGAGGTAGTCCCGCCGCACCCCGGTCAGCGGGTCGACGACAGAAGGATTGAGGACGATGAAGGTGCGCGGCCCCGCCGGCGCCGTGTCGCGGTCGATCAGCGTGAAGTCCGGACGTCCGGTCAGCATCCCGGCCAGCTCGCGCGGGTTGGCGATCGTCGCCGAGCAGGCGATGATCGTCGGCCGCGCGCCGTGGTACGCGCAGACCCGCCACAACCGGCGCAGCACGTTCGCCACGTGCCCGCCGAACACCCCGCGGTACGAGTGCAGCTCGTCGATCACCACGTAGCGCAGGTTGGCCAGCAGCGCCGACCAGCGGTCGTGATGCGGCAAGA
>Ga0075152_10000831_pt1 | contig 22376 bp, 38 predicted proteins | sample JI61114C2DNA_FD_70964 | JGI IMG/M metagenome (GOLD analysis project Ga0075152, IMG submission 70964) | Wastewater effluent complex algal communities from Wisconsin, to seasonally profile nutrient transformation and Carbon sequestration -... | ecosystem: Engineered > WWTP > Effluent > Algae...
ATTCAACTGCTCTCGCATGGGGAAGGCTTGCACTCTCTGATACTGCCTCCGGTGCACCAGGTGTCGCTATGTTCTTTAACTTTCAAACATCAACTCTCATACCCAACCAAAGTGTCATTGAGCTATCCTTTCCCAATGAATTTTCTCTAAATACTTCCAACCCAGTACCGACTATCGAAGCGCCAATGTTCTCAGATGCCTCCCCAACACTGCCGGTAACTATTACCGTCGGCAAGACGACAGTAACGTTCGCAAATGTATCTGCAGTACCACAGCTCAGCACATTTAGCATTACTCTCCGAGGAGTTAGGATCCCGAGCATAGCCTCCCTACCCAACAGCACTAACAATTTCACATTAAAAGTGACAAAGAATGGTAAGGCTGTCACGAGCATAAGCAACTTCGACACCCTTCATTACTCCACTGCCTTTTAAATGGACAGGATAGCTGCTCAACTGATAGTTGGAAAACCAGTCACATCTCTGACTTCGCTGTATACGTTACAGCTTGAGCCAATCCACTCAATTCCAAAGTATGGTAGTGTGCAGATTCATTTTCCATTCAACCTTTCCTTTCTAAGCTGCGGGTTAGTTGGTGCTGTCAGTGATTTCTCCAGCTGCACCTTGGCAAGTGACAATCGTACCCTCACCATAATTCTCGCTGAAAACTACTATACCGGGGTGTTCAATATTACACTCCAAGATGTCATTAACCCGTCAACAGCTGGATCCTATACGGTGGGGGTGAGTACTATCTATGACGGTGTCATCATGGATTCTATTACTCTCGCCACTCAGCTCTACAGCATAGCCGACACAATTACCGCTACAGTCGCTGCAACCCCCACCAGCGAGGGAGAATGGGGCATCTACAACCTTACAGTAACTCTCACTCTTCCAGCTGATACTATCATGGTCTCCTTGAGCAGCGGCTTTTCCCCTGAAGCGCAGTAGTTTGCTACTACTGGACAGTTTATTGCTGGAACCTATTACATCGGGTTTGGTTCGGTGAATCCATCGAGCTTTCGGAACAACACAATTGGCATACTTTCATGGAAGCAAGGAACCGCCATCGAAAAGGGATCAGTCAATTATACGAGCAGCGCCAGTCCGAACTGGCTGCAGCTCAACAGCTATCTTCTCAACGATTCGATGGTAGGCAGAGGAATTCAAATCAGCCTTTCGATGGTGGTTCCACAGTTGCAGTCGATCTCCACTGCCGGAAGTCTCCAGATAGAGTTTGATACTCGCTTTGACTGTACATATGCCACACTTTTGGGAAGTTCGGTTCCGCTGCAACTTAGCTCGACGGCGACAGTAATCACCTTGCAAAGTTAGACTGTAGTAACAGGCTTGATTACTGTGAACCTGAGCCTACTGAACCCCAACATCTCTGGCACTTACAGCTTCAGCATGCGTAGTCAAACTAGCCAAGCTATACTGAGCCGAACATTCTCCAACATGGACTACCTTGATCTGAAGATCTCGGATATTGGGCCGGCATTTTGGGTGAACTACAATCAGTCATTGCTGGTCTACTAGAACACTGTGTCTGGCTATTATCAGTTGCAGGTCGGATACCCCAGCAGACTGTCTTTCGTTGTGATACCCATCGTGCTAGCCCAGGGAATTTACATCGTACCGAGTATCATTGAAATCGGCTTGTACTCAACAAACGCCTCATTCCAGATAGTTGCTTCGAGTGCCTCTCCAGGGACATACCAAGTGAAGTGGTCGATTTAGTCTGCCGTCTACCGCACATTCTATAACCCGATAGTGGAGTCAACGATAGTGGTGATAACCTGCCCAGCGATGAACATTATGGTGCAACCGGTGAACTTGGTGCCTGTAAGCGGGACCTCGCTTCCTTTGTAACTATCAATTCCATTTGTACCAACTACACCACTTCAAGTCACGATTACTCCAGTAGCAGCGGACCCTTTTATCTACAGCTCAACGACACTACTGTTTGCCAACGCTACATCAGCATGGTTTAGCATCAACTCTACCCTCAGCAGCACCTCATCCTCCTTCTTCCAGGGAACCTTGTTTAGCTTGAGTAGCAATCACTCCAATTACACGCTGTCAGTCAGCTAGTTCAGTGTCATTAGCTTGCCCTATGATAGCCAGCCACCATTTGTAAGTTAGCTCAACCTCATTGAGCAGCAGCGCGACCACGTTGTAGTCAGTGTCGGAACTTCATAGCTATCCGTTGCTCACTTAGTAGTGCAGCATTGGTACGACCCACCACCGGAGATCACCAACCACTTGTTGCTACCCGTGGTGTCTACACCCGTCATAACGACTCTTACAGTCAACTTGACAGTATCAGTTCTACAAAACATTACCGTTTACGGTCTGAGTTCTAGTACTCACTACATTCTGTACTGTATGGCAGTGGACCGTGGTGGGAACGACTCCCCGATGCGATCATTAGAATTCCAAACATCCTCGCATCTTCCAGCACTGTAGATACTCTATCCTTTCGCCCAACCAAATATCACCTCCCAAGAGCGTGATTCCATATTGATTCCGCAACTTTCCTTTTACCTGAGTCTCCCAACCACCTACCTCATTAGCCCCTATACCACTACATTATACACTTCTCAGTCTGCTGGGCAATACCTTCAAGGGGTATTCTACCAACCATTGTGGGTCGTCATCAACGATAGCTACACTCCCCCTCAGATGCTGAAGGAACTTGAGGGAAGTCTCACTTACATTCAGCAGTTCCTTCCACACACCGCTGTTACTACTAAGATAGCTTATTCGGAGGTTTCCTGGAGAATTCCTAATGTGCTCAATGTCAGTGCCAGCCAAACCATCGGCAAGCTGACCGTATCTGTAACTCTCGACTATTATGGCACGGTGTACGTCAGTGCCTACCAGAAACAGCTGAACTACACCTATCAAGTCCAATAGCTCGCAAACTGCACAGGTGTTGTTGTGGATACTTTAAAATTTACTTGTAGCTTTCCAGCTGACACTGCCACGATTTACTTCATCCACGCAGCAGTAGGGGACGTCGGACCACTGTTCCCGATCTTGAGCAGCAACCTTCTCAGCATAAACATAACCACCCTACCCGCCGAGCAAGTATACCACCTCAACATTAACTATTGGCCAATAGCCACGATGCCAATCCTCATAACGTCGCTATCCCTCCTACTCATGGCCTTGTGACACTCATCCCATCGATTATTATATCAATATGGAACCAGACCCTCCGCCAGCACCAGGCCCGATACTTCGATGCGAAAAGTGCGGCAACCAGCACTAGTCGATTTGCGCGAGCGATATTACCGAGTTTACCTGGCCACATCCAGCCAGAGAGGTCTTCATCATGGGCGAATGGTCGAAATGGCAGTCCAAGGAGCAGCTGCATCGCATAAACAACAGTTTCGTCCTGCATAAAAATCTGAAGGTGGGCACTTACCGGTACAAGTTCGTGGTAGATGGGAAGTGGCAGCACGACTGGGAGCAACCTCATGAATCTGATAGCTACGGTGGCTACAACAATGTGAAGTAGGTAAGCAAGTACCTTACTGAAGGTGTTCCCACGAACAGTGTACCCTCCCATCGCCGAAGTCGACTAAGACATGCCTAGTGACTAGAAGGTGGTAAAGGTAACCACCCACCTAATCGGCAATGATGTGAGAATACTTGGGAGTTGGGATAACTGGCGAAATGAGCTGAAGATGGAGCGCAAACACAACCCGCTACGGAACTGTGATGAAAGCTTCACGAACTTAATCCTCAAGAATGGCATGTCTTATGAGTTCAAATTTAAAGTGAATGGGGACTACGTCATCGATGAAACCATGCCGACGATCCGTAACATGTACGGTACGTTCAATAACCATATGATCGTCAAGGAAGTCAACCACATTGAGTCACCGAATGCCAGCAGATCCATCGGTCGTAATAGCCAGGGGGCCAAGGAAATTGAGCCGAAGGGTAACTGTTGCTAATATGTAGTGTGGAAGTGGACGAGAGTGTCGCTCGAGGAGTTCCGTGATTGTATCTTTGGTCACAGCATATCCAATGTCGGTGATGATCTGTTCATCTTCGGAGGTAAGCGACGGGGAGCCTTTACAAGTGATCTGATTCGAACTAAGGCCAGCGATCTTGCTCATGTGGAGATTGAAAGGATAGCGATAACGCCGCGCGCCTTCCACAGCACACTTGCCTATGGCAACAAGCTCATCATTTACGGAGGGTGCAGTCAAGCTGATATCCTATCAGACTACCATGTATTTGTCACACAGACCAACCAATGGATATAGTCCACCCAAATCAAAGGAACACCTGCCCACAAGCGCGAAAAGGGAAGTTGTGTGCTCTTCAAAAAGCTACTGGTGTTCTTCGGAGGGTATTACTGTTCGCCCGATATCGAACTCGAAACCTTCTTCAATGATATCGAAGTGCTCGACATTGAGAACATGGAATGGACCAAGACTTCTAGGATTGAAGGGCCAGAACCACCAGCCCGATTTAGCCACACAGCCAGCATGTTCGGGGAATATATGGTTGTGTTCGGTGGTGAAGAGAACCATAACAAGTACGATAAAATGGCGACTTAGAAATCTAAATGACGTTTGGCAGATCAACTTAGACAGGACAGGAGATACTCTTAAGTGGGAGATGCTCAAGCCTTCGGGTAAGCCACCAACACCGCGACACGGCCACTCCTCCGACATCATCCAGCACTACATGATCATCTTCGGAGGGTTGGGAGATGATAATGTTGCCCTCAACGATGTGAAAATCCTGGATCTGAAGCTGCTGCAATGGTATCTTCCATTTGGACTTAGGATCCACCCCGTCGTGAACGGAGATATTCCAAAGCCACGTCACTACCACGCCACCATAACCGTAAACCATCAGTAGATCATCATGTTCGGCGGTAAGACGAGCAGTCACCGCAATGAAAACATATACATCCTCAGACCGTCGGAGGTCGCTGAAATACTGAACTTCGACAACGAATCCGAAGTGTGATCTACTGTTGGTTTGGACCTGCCTGTACAGCAATATACGCAGTGATCACTAGCTCTTGAAAAGCACCAGTATTGGTGCCAGCAGCAGGCGTGTCAGTGATTGTTTTGCAGGGCTCTTCTTGGCGAGTTTGATAACGGCCAGAAGGTAGAGCACAATTAGCACACACCACTTCCAAGGGAATTTGTGTCGCCGGTGGTGCCTTCGCCTCTCAAGATTGAGGTGGCCAAGTGGGGTGGCTATTAGCTCGGAAAACCACTTATTGCCGACGCGGAGCATTTCATCGCATTCCTCGTCGTGCTGAAGCTCATGATAGCCGTTTTCAAACAAGTGCAGCAACTTGCGCTTGCTGGCGGTCCTGTCGATGAAGTTTACGCTATCGTGGTAGTTGGTTACTGAATCGTGCTTTCCGTGAACAATCAGTACTGGAATGGTATAGTTGGGAGAAAATTCTTGGACGTGCTCCACATTTATCAGAATGGAACGGCCCATCTTCACGCTCAGGAACGGGATCATCAGTCGGTCTGTGAATATTGTCTGCATGTGCTTATTGCTTTTGGTCAGGGCCGTTGGGTTTACCATCGAGTTCACCACAAAATCTTCCATCTTCTTTCCCAAGAGCTTTATAAGGACGCGTTTTGCCCACGGCAGCTGCCTGTCTGTTGGGAAACCAAGCAGAGGGCTCGTCAGCATAATACCCGACACGTTAAGATGCAGGTATTCGTAAGTGAGAGTTAGTACCACTAATGCACCCAGACTGTGGCCATACAGGAACAATGGAAGCGATTGGTTGGCCTGTTTGATCACTGCAATCACATCCCGCTGAAGATCCTCAATCTCGGAGCATCCTCGTGGTCCACCACTATAACCGAAGCCGCGCATATCGACGAGTAGCACCTCATAACGCTGCCTAACGAAGTTCTCAGCGATATGTATGAACCTACCGGAGTGTTCGCCAAAACCGTGGATGATGACGATGGTGGCTGTGGGATCGACTTTGGGTGTGAGCTTGGTAAAGTATAAGCGAAGATGCCTGCCCTCACCATCAACGAAGGCCTTGTTGAGGATGTAGTCTTAATGCTCGCTGCGTCCTAGGAAGTCGTTTTCCATGGTAAGTGATGACGTAGATACCAATGTTATTATAGAAAAGTACAGTCAAAATGCTCGTGGCTTGGCAGTTAGGCTTATATTCCTACCGTTGAGTTTTTTTAGTTCCTGGAAGGCTTTGTTTGGCATCGTCGCCGACATCTGTTGGTGCATCACGCCCTTCGCCTTCGCAAGCATATTGTTGTAGAGTTGCAGGTAGGGTCTTATGAATTTTTAGCGGATATGCCTTTGAATTTTTCTGGCTGCGACTGTAGCTCTGAAGGTTTGAACTCTGGCTTTCCACTCGATCAGCCACCTTGTCTTGTAGAATTCTTACAGGGTTGCGTTGAGACATTTGAGTGATAGCTAGCCCAGCAAGTTCTCATCGGAAGGGATTGGAAAATGGTTGGCTCGGTGGTCGATATCGTCCAAGACTTGATACAGCTGCTGGTGGCCTACTTCGCGGATCTTGCTGGTTATGCTGGCTAGGAAGTGCAGAAAGTGCTTGCATCGCATGAGGCAATTATCGCTTTCAAGTTTCTTCTGCAGGAAGTATCGTCGATAGGATTCTATTGTGTAGTTGATCGAGTCTACTCCGAGATTGATTATGAGCTGGGAGAAGTCAGAACCTGGAGATAGTAACTCACGTAGCTGTTGAAACACTGGTGGTAGGTAGCCGAGGCACGGCTGGACGGTGTTACAGTCATCGCTCCCTTTGAGCATCATCGGCAGTCTATGGAAGGTTCGAATACGAAGAGATTCCAGAAATACACGATGCTCGGTAAGCACTGAAAAGATAACTTCAGGGGTTACTGTGCCTCTCGATACTGAGTAGCATTCCCGATACAGTCCTAGCTTCGTGGTGTAGGTAAGCCCGCCGAAAAGACCAAATACCTTCATAGTTTTGACTAAGTCCAGTTTGCCAGTACTGTGTCGATCGTTGGGATCTTCTGATGCAAGCTGCTACCGGCACACTTTGCTGATAAATTTAAAACGGTTTGTCCGTTCCACTTTATAGCACTCCAAAAGGCACCTCAACAAGAATCCGCTCTCAACCAACTGTTTGCCCTTGCGCAATACTGCTCGCTCGCTCAACCTTGTCAGGAAGTACTCGATGTTGGTAGGGTCGAATTCAGACATTATCGTATACATCACTGACCTAGCTATTCCTAGCTCAACCATGATAGTGAGATCGCCGAAGAATAGTTTTTCAGCTGTGACTGCAGCGCGCCTATATAGGACATTTTGGCACATTAGGTAGAAGTAAAGCTCCTCGAGCGACAGCTCTTCGAGTAGGAACTACCGGAAGGTCACGACTTACCAAGTCTGATCCAGTTTGAAGTTGATTAGATCGGAGTAAAATCGTTGAGCTTGGCTTGGTTATCCGTTGGGACGCAGCACAACTTCGCCAGTGCTAGGTTCAAAGTCGTATAGATCAAGCCAGCTGAGCACGAACTCAGGAAACCGAGTATATTCAACCACTGGCAACAGCAGAAACTCATTCAGCTTTGAGTTCATAATACCTCTGAGTTTTTGCACGAATTCTCGACTGACTTCGTTGCTGCGACGTGGCTTTGGGTCTGCCGGGAGGTGTTCGATGAGGTTATAGAAGGTAGGTCGCCAGTATGAGTATTGAGGGAGGTATACCTCTTCTTGCTTTCGAGCGCGGAGCACTGCGATTTAGTACTCGAGATTGCCCACTTCAGCTCCGAGATCATCGTTTTTGTAGCGAAGTTGCTGTCGGTACTGGGGAATTTTCGCATCCTCACCTCTCACTCCCTTCAAAAATTACAGTTCAGCTTTGAAAGTCTCGCTCCGCATGACTACCTTTAGGTTGCGCTCAGTGCTATTAGGTCTTCGTTGCTCAGCAGTCGTTCTCTTGTCTTTAAGCCGACGAAGGTAAGAAAGGATCATTTCCTCACGATCCGCTCTACCCGATAAATCTTCTTGGAGCATCATACATCGTTCTCTCCAGGTTCGAGTTACAGCCATTGCCTCCTCTTCGATTCGTCGTCGTTAATCAGTTAGCAACGTGGCTTGGCGCACAGAAAGTTGCATAGCCTCAACCTCCTCCATCAACATTGCAGTCTTCTTCTCCTCGTTCTTCAGCTTCATCTCCAAATAGTGGCATCGATCAATTGCATTCAATGCTTCCTGATCAATATTTGATTGCCCTGGAGAAGTTACCACCGCAGACTCTTTTAGCTCTTTCTCCAGTTCTTTGACTCTCTGTGCAAGCGACTTGTTGACTAATGCTAGCTTTACATTCTCCAAATGAGTACGATTCTACTGCTGTGGAGATTGGTATTAGGAACAGCATGCCACCTTGAGCAATGGCTTTGGTTTGGCTTGTCTTACATTCTCTTCCTTCCTCTATGACAGCTGTCGTTACCTTTGAAGTTGTTGCAGCTGTCCTTGTTGCTGTTCGCTCTTGAGTTTATCCAGTGCGTTGATGAGTTTGTTCAGCTCCTCAGATACCTTTTGGATGAAGGATATTAGAATAGTGTATTCCGTTGAGCAGGAATGTCCCTATTTGCACATCGAATACGAGAGCTCGATGAAACCAAGTCGAATTCGATCGTTTGGAAGCGATTCAATGGCCTCCTGTAAAGTCTTTCCCTCAAGAGGTTTTGATGGCGATCTCCCCCTTGGGCTATTCAATAACGAACTCCCAATTGGAGTTACATTTCGTAAAGTATGCAGTAAGCTCACACCGTCAACTTCTCCTTTTCTGCTGTTCACTCTTATTTTGCTCAGCGGTTCATACACCATTTCCTGGCTGCTGCTGGGTTTGACAAGGGGAAGATATCTCTTGGAATCGGGTCGAAATGCAAAACGATTGGTGGTGTTTTTGGGATTCATTATTGTTCTATTATGGAAGAGGCACGCCAGGAGAAATTCCGGAGCGACCTTGGCTGTCTCTTTGAATGGATGAATATCATCAACCGCTAACGACGTGGTCAGAAACAACCTCTGATGTCGACAACCAGTAGCAAACTCCTGCAGCCCAATGATTGCCGTCAGCAGCTCAAACAGTTTCTGAACTTGATGCAAGTTCAGTTTACTGAGAGCGAACTTGCAGTTCTGTGCAGTGTCATAGACCCACAGGAGAAGGGTTCACCGCTTTCTCGGGACGATCTTATCCGCTGCTTTGCTCCTGAGGAGGAACTGAAACGAAAGAATGACAGACAACTCAAGGAAGCCTTGAAATACCTTTCAGGAGGTAAACAGACAATCGAAATCAGCGCTCTGCGTGACCTTCTCAAGAACTACTCAAAGTGGCCTGACCTGACTGAAACTGTGCTGAATGAACTCAAAGGGTGCGCAAACCCCCAAGGGGAGATAGATCTTAATGATGTGCTTGCCTTGCTGACCTGATTCTTCCTAAATCATAACAGTTGTCCGCTACTGAGCAACTCCGACAACACCCGCCGGAACTCAATTGCAATTCTGATTGGATGATTGGCTTAAATCTATATTGCCTCGCGAATTGATAATTAATTCATGCAGGCGGAGGAAACTGTTCAAGTACTAGCCAAGCTGCTTGAAACACTCATTGAAAAGCTCAAGGGGCAACAGCAATCTGCTCCTGTTCAACTGCCCACCAAGGAAGTTGCGAGGGTGGTGCGAACGCCCAATATGACCTACCAAGCCTATCTCAGTAAAGTGCTTAAGGAACGTGCGCACATTCCTTTGCCATCGGTTGCTAGTAAGAAGGCGTCGTACCGTCTCTACGAAGACTTGGAGATCTTCCTCGAAATGTCGAGCTGCAAGAATATTAGTTCGCAGGTGTTTGAAGACATCGCCAGCAAGGGAAAAGTCAACCGCACAGCCGAAAGCATCAAAGCACGTTTCCACGATTACCTCATCAAGGTCACTGAAAAGGACATGAAGAAGATCGTTGAGTGGGTCGAAAAGGAAGGTATTGAGGGCTACTTGGTATTCGACAAAAACGAGGTACGAGTAAGCAAGACTGATCCCAAGGAATCCAACAGAGAGTTGTCTGCTGCAAAACGCCCAAGGGAGGAAACGTTAGACAATGAGGGCAAGGCAATGGAAAAACAAGTTAAACGAGTTGTGCCGCCACAATGCACCGAACTCAACAACATCTTGTCTATCTACTCTAAGATGATGGGCGTCTCCGTGAAGTTCCTCCTCGAGAAGCTTGATGAGGTCTCAGGTGACTTGTTGGCGTTGGACAAATACGTTGAGACCAGGGACAATCGACTACTATGGAGCGATGATGACGACAAGATTCTTGTTAAGGGAGGAGTCGAGCTACAGGTGCTCAAAAAATACCGTGGTGAGAAGGAAATCGAAAAGAGGAGAGAGTATCTTGGACTGTGATCGGAGAAGACAATCTATTGGCTGAATCATAAATGCTGCGATTCCTGGAATTACATTGGTAGGTAGCTGTGGTTGTTCAGTTCGGTGGCAACGCGGTCCCACAACCCTTGATAGACAATCGCCTTTTCCACGTACACTTTTGCTTCATAAAGCTCTCCCTTGGTGCTCTAAGTTTATGAGATTGTCTACCTTTAACTCCTCCGCTTCACGACGTGAGTATTCGTAGAGGAGCAGGTTGCTCTCGTTCAAGGTTTGCTCCAATGCTCTTCGATACATTTCAGAGTTGGCAACGAAGAGTTTGTCGATGCTTTCCTTGTAGATAGTGAAAGCGGTGGATAAGTCGCGTCGCATAGCAATTGCAGACCTGAAGTTGGACTCCATAGTAAGTGATTATAGGCTCCCGCATTGTTGGAAGTCCTTTAAGGCAGGCTACCAATTAGTAGAAATTGCAACTAACTAGTATACAAAAGAAGCAACAATGAGATTCATGAGATTCAGTTCACCCTTGGCGAAGGTACACGTGGGTTATTCTTGCGGCAGACACAGAACTTCTAATCTATGCGGCGGCTACATCAACTAACTTCGGTACGTTTGTCCACATTTTGGGCAGTTCTTGCTCGTAGATTTCTAGCGGAGTTCCGGAGTGGCGTTTCGCTCACCCTTTTCCAGATCTGACCGCTCCTTGGCACGTAGTATAGGTTTTGATCGTTCAGTGTGAGTTGGTGGTGGCTCTAAGTAAGCCGAAATCTGCTCGCGACCGATCATGTGCCTAAGAGTGTCCTTCGCTGAGCTCTCCGTGCTGATAGTCGCTCTGGTTAGATTTGCTGAGCTTCCTGCCGATCTCGCTGACACCTTAAATTCCACTCGATCGTTTCTCTTGAGTATGGTAAGTTCGGCGTTGTAGTCGTCTTCGTTGTATATCTCAGTATGCTCCCCCGATTCGTGGATGTAGACCACCTCCAGCTTGAGCTTAAAGCAATGACTGGCAACCTTAAACAGCTTGTACTCAAAGCCGTAACTGTAGTCCTTGAGGAGTTACTGCTAGTTGCCTAGGAAGTCGATGCTGTGCTGAGGTACCACTATCTTTGCAGTCTCCAGCATCAGACTTCGAACAAGCAGCTCGAAGGCAAAGGCAACGCTCGGCTGCTCCAAAAAAAGTGCAGTCAACTAACTAAGTCTGTTGGTGGAAGTGGTGAAGTCTCCGGCAGTTTCCAGTCCCAGCCGTACTAGTTCGAGAAGTTTGCTGGCGGTGTAGAGCTGCTTGAGACTGTGTGGAATGGAGTTAGGATGGCAGCACAGAAGGTTTACAGCCCCTGAATCAAGTTTGCTCAGCAGGCTGTTCAGCTGTTCCTTGCGCTGCAAAAGCTCATTGAAGTAAGCGAGTGTTAGAACTAATGCCGACCAGTTCTTGCGATAGGGCAGAGTCTGATACTCCTCTGACGCATTCTCCTCGCTATCCTTGATGACAATCCTGGGCACTGCAAACCCAAGGTAGGTTGGTGACTTGTGTGGTGAGGAGTCCTTGCTAGTGGTTGACAGCATTGGTCGTAGGACTGGTTGATTAGAGGGACGTCGTTTGATCATCCGTATATTATTTATAGGTTCGATCGTAGTCCGATACGTTTATTCGCGCAGTCATACGTCCACATTCCAAAAATTATCATCGTTCTGGGAGGCTGCTTTGGCACGCTGGCGGTTCTACTTTTGGGAATCCAACTTCCTGTTCTGGTGGTGCTGCCCATCCAAAGTAGCATTGAGGTACATGCGCAGCTTGCGCATACTCTCGAGCATGTCGCTGAGCTACTTGTACTACTTTTCGACATGCTACAACTCACGGTTGAGTTTGTCCTTATCTGCTTGCAGCTGCTCTTCTTTCTTTAACAGGTTCTGTTCCTTTAGTCGGAGATCGTTCTTGCGGGCTTCGATCTGCATTAGCTTGCGGTTGCGTTCGTTTAGCTATAAGCGCCCATCCTGCAGATTGGCATCCAGGCTAATGATTTCGTCGTCAAGACCTTCGTTCTACTTATCCACTTCCTTCAGCTTTTAGGCTGCCTCTGTGCGCATCTTATTGGCTGACTCCAAGGTGTTGAACAGCGTTTCCTGAACTTTCTGAACCCATAAGCACAATCGGTACGTCTTGCAGGGTCTTTGACTCCGTCTCGATTAGTTCGGCGATCTTCTACTCCTTCTCTTTCAGCTCAGTGGCTAGTGTCTCTCGTTTTTCGCGTTCTTCCTCGAGAGTATTCTGCATTTCTGTGATCGATGTCTGCATGTTACAACGACTACCTCAGCAAGCTCCAACCTTTCTGTGAGCATCTTGATCAGCTCATCCTTAGTCTTGGGTACGACCCTCCTGACCTGACTGTTATCCTTTGTGGCCATCCCTATAATATTATCTCATCGTCTGCAGCAATTATCACACAGTCAGGCCACTTCATCCTCGTACTCGTCATCATGACCCTGCAATGTTCGCTCAACTGATATAGTCGCAGGCTCTTACATTCGATGAGGTCATTGATCTACTCATAGATCTGGTTGATTTCGGGCTCTGTCGCATTCTTGAAGTAGAAGCCGTGCTTCCACCCATTGATGAACTCCACCGTCATGTACGAGGAGATTGATTTGTAGTCGTTGCGGATGTTGGTCTCCAAATCTAAGATTGTACGCAGTGTACTTGGCTGCTTGAACTTTGGGTTGCTCTTGGCTCCCATCTGATACCAGTACTTAGCCATGCCAGCGCCTTTTGGGTCGGATATGGGGTTGATACCGATGTCCAGTTTGAGGGTGTAGCGAAGTATGGGTTGCAGCAGCGACCCGCGAAGCACCTGATACCTTACCTTCTTGCCCATATCAGAATATATAATAGTTCTATTGCTGCAGTCAACCCTGCACAACCATCATTGTTGACAACAGTCAAAACAGCGTGTGCGCCCTGAATAAATTATAATCGCATACCTTCACAAAAACTATTCCACATGAGCTTCTACAACTCAATGTAAGGATCATCACTAAACGTAGCATCCGAGAGCTTGAGGCTAGCCGTATGCTCGATAAGGAGCTCGCTGTGGACCGTTATAAGCAACAGCTTGAGAGGGAAAGGCTCAGTCAAGAGATCGATACTCTTAACCGTTCGCGAAGGCTGCTGATCCAAAAGGAGATCGATGAGGCTCAGAGGGAGTATGAGGATAAACTTCGAGCTGAAAAGGAACTCGCTGCGGAGTTTCATCTCAGGCAATCAAGGGCCACACAAGAAAGAAACTAAGTGCTGAGACACGATATCGCCAGGGAAAGGGAACTGCTGCTGGAGGAAGACCGAAAGTATGCCAAGTTAGAGGGTGACCTTGCAATTCTTGAAAATGATCTGGCTCGGCTGAAGTCGAACAGCAAATTGGCTTACGATGAGGAGAAGAGATCGCTGGACCGCTTGGAAACTAGGAAGACACAGACCATTGATTTGCTTGACCAAAGCAAAAAGCGCGAAGCAATACTCTTGAACCAGCTGGACGACCTGAGTCTACGCATCTGATTTCACTGATTCTCTCAATTACCCAGCCAACTCCTGCTGCTCTGGGAGAATTCGCTAATTCCTCCCCTACTGGCTAATATTTAAATCGTTACAATGCACGACGGCAATGGAAAGGCAAAGAAGTTAGTTGTAGCCGTTCGCAAGCTTATTGCACCCACCAACGTCAATAAGCAAGCTGAATCGGTTCGCGTAGCCAAGATATCGACGGTAGTGGTTACCGATAGCAAGCAAAATGGGATGACTGCCCGCCTGAAACTTCCCAACGCAGGCCGTTCCCGGCAAACAACCTTCACTTTCGATCACGCATTCGAATCCACAGTCGACCCGAAACAGGTACAGTTCTGCACTGAAGTAGGTTTACGAGCAGTGCTTAAGTTTGCTGATTGGGCATACCATAAAAGGCAGCAAAACTGCTTGCCTGCTTTACCGGTCAAAGGAGCAGTTAAAGAACGCAGACGGAACTCCAAGCAGCATCACATAGTTTGTCTTGCTTGCAGCTAGCCAACTGCTGAAGTGGCTTTCCGATGTACCTACCCGGTAATTTAGGTAGCGAACGCGCATCTCAGCCTATGGTTAACTTGGAGTGAGTATGAAAGCCTCAACGGGGAGAGCATGCTGGATGTGCTGAGTGATCGCAATGAATTAGCATTGCTACGTGAGAAAAACGATAGTGTTAGGACTGATGCCGCTTTATCAGAAAAGCAAATCGGCAGTGTCGGAATGATTGAACAGGTATTCGAGGAAAACATCGACTGCACTCAGCTGCATTACAGCCTGTTGGAGCTTGTGGTGAAGAATGGCGATAATATGCATGGAAAGGTTAGCTTTTGGGAAATCCCATTACCAGAAGTTTCGAAGCAAGGAAGAAGCAGTACGGAGTGTGAAAGGATCTTCTTGCTTGGAGATGCCACGAGAGACATGAACCAAGGTCGTGTTCGTATTCAGGAAGCAAAGGCAAATAGGCTTGGGCAGCTGCTGAAGTAGTAGTTCAAAAAGATTGATCGAACATTGGCTATGGTCAATATGGATCCTACTTCGAAGTTGCTTTAGCCGACACTGACGGCATTCCAAGCAATTATGAAGCAACCTCAGCCTCCTATGACCCAGCGAGCAGCGAAACAAGAATAGCCTGCAAGATTAAAGGGAGTACTACCATAGCATCGAACCAATATACTCATCGAAGAGGAGGCTGAGCAGGTAACTCACACTCGCAAGACAGTCGATCCAAAGAAAAACCTTCAGCTGGGCACATACTCAAAGACTATGAAAATGAGCCTACGGCCTAACACTCTTAGGCTATTTCCTGCAAAGCCATCCTACCGTGCTGCAGGTGTGAAGCCAAGTAGATAGAACTCTCAGCTCAAGGAAACAGTCAGAATACGGAATAAGACACTATGCGAGATGTCAGAGCTGCCATTTCGGATGAACAATAGCAATAGTAACACCAACCGGCAGCTGGACAACCTCGCCAAAATGCTCAGAACCGAGGAGGACTATGTCAAATAGAGTGAGCAGTCCACTTGGGGCGGAGACACACAACCTTTGATTCACCAGTACTGCAAAACGGAAGAGCTCGTTGGTGAGGATACCCAGCAGCCTTACTTTACATCTCGCTAGCAGGAAGCTTACAATGAGTCAAACGAGCACTCCATTGAGCATCTTCTACCTTACGAACCAGAGCTGTGCTAGTCTATATACAAGACCACAGTTGAACCAGTTCTGGAAGACGATATGATACTCCCTTCGACCTTCAGCAACCAGTTTGAATGGGGCAAGCTTGTCAGACAATTCACTGAGTGGGAGTTCGAAAAGAGCAAAGGCTGTCAATACTTCGGGTAGGCTGGGTAATACCTTGCTGAAAGACTCCGATAGTAGAAGGATGCATTAACCTGGCTTCACAATTAATGCATTGGGAAGGAGGTTGAGACCATCAAGGGGTAAGTGGAGCTGGTGAACCGTCTGAAGTAGAACCGCGGTGACTGTGACCCATTAGTGTATATGGACACAATCGAGCTGGCAATCGAAATAAAACTCGAAGGTCTGCTGAAATTGAAGCAGCAGTAAGTGCTTTCTTATTCAGAACAGCCACTTTCCGCCAGCATTCCATGGAGCTCCGATGCTGTTAATAAAAATTGCAGCAGGCACGCAACCAACAACAATAGCAATGCCCTTTCGAAGATCTTTTGGATAGTGAGGAGAGCTTGCTCTGATTGTTCATTCTACTACCAAACAACATCACTGGCTCTCAAACTCGTCGAGGTATTCCTTCCACACGCTGATGTCTTTCCCTGCGGCGAGGTCGGCAGCTTGGAGCAGTTTTCGCATGGGGATGCGCTTGTAAAGGGTCGCGATTTGTTTAGCTATCGAACCGTTAAGTTTGAGTTCGTTGGTCAGTACCTCTTCGATTTCCTTCTAGTTTAGCTCTGGCACGTTAATGCGGATGTTAAAGGCTTGTGGTAGCCCCATATCATACAGCTTCATCATACAGGAAGTAGTGCCGATGATGAGCAATTTGCACTCCGGTTTCTTCGGCAGCCGCTTGAGAAGAATCAGCAAGGTCTGTAGCACATCATTGCTGAATCGCGGCCCCAGGTCTATGAACTATAGTAGCCTTTCAATGTTGTCGATGATAATGCAGGCCTCTTTCGAACGGTAGGCATCTTCAAATATCTTGAGAATTGAGCTGATCTTTTGCGACTCCCCTGCTGTGATGAACTGCTAAGGGCTGACGAACTTTACGTACGGGAACGAACAGTTCTTCGCGAAGTACGAAGCTATAGATGTCTTTCCGGTTCCGGGCTTACCCTACAGCAGAACAGTGTTAAGCTGCATCTCCCCATTGAGACAAACATTGAGGGAACCGTTGAGGAGGTTGATAATCCGAGCGAATCGGGGCCCATAGTTGAGCAGCCTACCACGCAAAAACACATCGAACTTTTCCTCGTCGACTCCAAACTGTGGTTTGATCTACCGCAAGGCTCGAATGAAATCTTCTCGCTAGACCTTGAAATTTTCCTTAATGACTAACTTTGCGCCGAAGTCTTTGAGGTTAGACGAACGTTCCATTGCGTAACTGGAGGCACTCTTGACAAGTCCTTCAATCTCGGCGCCAGTGAAGTTCTTGGCGAGGTTGGCAAGTTCGTTGAGATCGACGGTCTAGCCAAGCAACTTATTTGTCTTGAGATTCTTTGTTTGGATAGCGAAGATTTGTGAGCGACCGTGTTCGTTGGGTAAACCTACTTCAATATGCACCTCAAACCGTCCGGGTCTCAGAACAGCCTCATCGATAAGGTCCTTTCTGTTGGTCATGCCGATGACAATTACATTGTTGAGTGCTTCCACACCGTCGATATTTGTGAGCAGTTGGTTGACAACCAAATCGGGAGCGTCTACATCAACCAATAATTACTGGTGCCGTTATTGACTGTCCCTCTCTGCTTGCAAATAGCATCGATTTCATCGAATACTATAATATGCAGTGGGCTTTCGTCTCCGTACTTTGTCTCATCCTCCCTTGCACCAATGAATAATTTTCGGATGTTCTCTTCCGACTCACCAACGTACTTGCTGAACACCTAGGGTCCGTTCACTATCTTCAGCTACTTCGCCTTCAGGCATTTTGCAAGTTGCCGAGCTATCAATGTTTTGCCAGTGCCTGGTGGACCGTAGAGTAGAATACCCTTGACATGCTTGATTCCAAATTTCTCGATGACCGATGGTGGAAATCTCCTCGAAGCGAACGCTCTTCTAAAGATGTTGGTCAGCTCTGCATCGAGCCCTCCGATACCCATCTACTCAATTTTGAAGTTGCTCTGAAAAATGACTTGAGTCTTCTGCTTCTGAGATTTCAGTTTTAGCTTCTGGTTGCCCTTCGAGACAAAGGTGAGTTTGGTATCAGGTCCCAACCGACCATTTCTGTCAGTAGGTATTGCCTTTGAGACAGTTGCCACTAATAGTGCTGTATTGAATGGCAAGACCACGCACTGTCCATCCTTGAAATACTTATAGAGATGCAGCTTGCGGATAGCGTCAGCCAGCAGAGTATCCTCGATGTCAACTACCTGCTGATTTTAAGTGATGACTCCCAACTCTAATTCCATTTCAAGTTATCCCAGGTAAGGATCGCCAGGGCCCTCGTAGAGCTCAATTTCTATTCTCTCTCCGAGAGTAACTCGCAACAGCTCCCTCATCTTCTTGTTCATTCCTACCTTCTCCAGCGGAACTTCCTCGGCCAGTCCGCACGTGTAGATATACGACTTGATCCGTATGTACAGTGGGAAACTTGTCGCTGGCTTCCCGGCAAACTCCTGACCAGGATTAATGTAGACCATCCCGCTGTGCAGCTGGTTCTCCTTTGTGATGGCGAACGGAGTCAGCATTGCAGAACTTCTTCGCATGGCAATTAATTATTTCGAGAAGTGCTTTCCGATGGCAAGGCTATGCCTTTGTTTTACTTTATCCTACCATAAGATAATCTAAGGCGTCAAATATCTCCCGGATGAAGGTCGATGCCATTGAACAAGCAACTGCGAAGGTTTAATCAAAAAGCGGGAAGAAGTTGCCGAGCAAGAACGGAGTAACTTCACAGCAGAGACCGGTAGATATGGAGTGCCATGTATGTGCATGCCCATTATTCTAACCTCGTCCAACTTGGTAAGCAACTGGTGATAGTTAGTGCTTTCTGCCAACAAGGTGCCTGTACCGACCATCTTCGTAAAAAGAGGAAGTTCCCCCTGGATGTATAGCAACCTCAACTGGACAGAAAAAAGTCGGATGGCAAACGGCCTCTTATGGATATCTGCGACACCTGCGAAGATTCCTATTTGTTTGGGCTGGTCACGAAGTAGGAAGACGTCGCAGCAGGAATCAGGACAAACGAGGACCTTGCCAAGCTCCTGGATGAGGTTGAAAAGCTTGAGACCGATAAAGCTTCTGAAACAACTAGTCGACTTCAAGCAAAAGAGATTAAATACTCCAAACTCAGCAGCCAGAAGGAACGTGGTGCTGCTGAGGTCTGGGAAAAGTCGTAGGAAGCCCACCAGACATAAGAAAACATCTCAAAGTAAGAGCAATAGCTCGATCAGCTTACCGAACTCGTTAATGCTGCGACTGTAGAACTGGACCAGATGGAGGCCTAGCCGTTTGTTAGCCTGGAGGACGACGTGAAGTTATTGTAAGTGTTGCAGACTATGCAGAGAGACTGAGAATGCTAAATTAACCCGCGAGCTGCTGAAGTTGGACAAGAGCCTATCGGATGTGCAAAACGGCATGAGGAAACTAGAGGCTGAACTGGTGACTGCCTACGACAACTGGTAGAAGGGGGAACTGGCCAAGAAGGAACGCGCAGCCAGTGGCAAACAGGAGAAGTGTGTTATATTTTGAGTGTGCGACTTCACTGCTATAATAATTGAAATATATCTATGCGACGCCTTACGGCGGCTCTGACCACCAACCCTCTCATGAGAAGGTTCTCTACGAACGTGCTAAAGCTGGATCTCCCTCCGTTCCCTATCAGGAAGAACCCCCACATGATGTACCCAGACAAGCCAGATCTGGCAGCCATTGAGCAAAATGCCTTTGTGGAATACAAGCAGTACCCTTACTTACCGCATCAAGACCCTAACTCTAAGGAGTACATCGCCTCAGAGCTGGATGAGTATCACGATCGTACTGACGCTCAAGCCTTCAACAGCGTCATCGATCAGCTCAAGCACGACCTGCGACTACAAAGGTAGGTATGGGATGCCATCGATAAGCTTGATAGAACCTACAAACGAGGTGTGCCAGGAGTTGATCGCAACATTGAGACATACCACACAACCTAAATTGACGATATTGGTTTCGAACGAACTGACGATATGAACTCCGAGGGAGACTTCTTTTTGAATCAAGACGCATTCATATCTAACACTCCCTACGAGTCAAACTGGAAGCCTAGCAACATCAAGGAGTGGGAGGAAGAGTATAGGAACCGTCCAGTCACTAAACATTACAACCATGCAAAGGGCTACAAATACGATGTACCAGTCAAGCCAGAGGATAAGTACGAGTTCCTCGCTGATAGGTTGGGCCACCCAGAACTTCTTGGTACTCCCATCGATAGGTTGTTCAAGTTCGAAAACGATATCTTCCACCCAGAGTATATTGACCAACCGTTCGTGAAGACTCCCTCAGCGAGACCTGATCCAAGCCTTAACTTCGAAGAGGGCGAGGTTATCTACGAGAACACCCGCCTGCTTGAATGGCTGAAGTTCTGGCAACTATCCATCTTCACTGCTGCTGCCTATGGAGTTCTCTTCGTGCCCTACCAACTGGTTATGAAGACCCATCTGGTAACTCCTCTTGCTGATGAAATCTCCTTCTTTCCGTACCACTACGTGTCTCCCTTCAACGTCGATACCTATCATGTGGGAATCCCCTTCATCACTGGTATTGCTGGCTACGGAGTCTACCTCGTGCTGAACATGGTCAACAAGATGACCAGCAGCTATGTGGTAAAAATGTCCTACAGCAAGGATAAGGTAAGAGCAAAGATATGTAGGAACTCGTCTTCGTCAAGAGAATAGATCTGCACGGAGCCGTCGAAGAGGAAGTCTATGAAGCTGCTCACCTCGAGATTCTGCCTCCCAGCGCACGCACCTCCCTTAACTACATGTCTGCTCAGGACAAGGACGGTCTGACTGTCCTCACTTGCATGAACACCCAGAATGAGCTGCTACTGTACAACGATAAGAAACATTGGAACCCTCAGCTTCGAAAGCCTTTCTTCTCGAGCGTATAAGCATCGACTATCTCAGCATCTCAACTTATGGGACAAGAGCTACTACGGCTTCAACCGTCAGGAGGCCACCGAACGTCGTAACAAGTGGTAGGAGGAACTTGCAGCTTCCCTCAATCAGAAGGAGCTTCCCAAGTGATTGCGCCAATGGATAACCAAAACTATAACGGAGCCGTGCTGACTGTGAAAGTTTGGTTTTGGTTGCACCCGAATTAGTTTCTGCAGGTTGCAGAAAGTAGTGGATTATTACACAGAAGGTCAGCTGGAGGAGTCCGAGCTGTCCTTCAGCAGTTGCTCAATCTACTTGTCTAGCTGCTCTGAAAATGGTTTGCCTTTGAGTGCCTCCTGTAATCTCTCCGGCCTATTGGTCTACTCTTCTTTGAACTTATTCTACGTTGGCGATGGGCATACCTTCACTTGGGTTTTGGTTTTGCGCGGCAGAAACTCCTTAATCATGTTGAAATCGGTTCCGTACTTGCTGAGGAGCTGCATCAATGCCATCATCGATACCTTGTAGAACAGAGTGGTCTAGCGATTGCTCCAGAGCTTCGACTTCTACCGGTGAGGGGTATCCCGGTGGTCACTCTCACGACTCTTCGATTTGATTCGTTGGGAACTTGCAGATTTGCTCTGACATCTCGGTAGTGCGTACCGCTGACTGGATACCCTCAATCATCTGCGCGAGGGTTTCAGAGAGGAACGAGCTGCTTGTGCTGGGCTCCATCGAATCAAACATTTACCAATTGTATATTGCCACTTGATTAGGCACTGCAAATTCTTTTATATTATCTTCGATGATTGTCGCTAGAAAGAAGCATACTAGCCTCCCAAAAGGATGGTTTTTAGGGTCCGTTGGGTAGCTAACCAGTCGAATTCCATCATCCGCCAACTCATCTATTCGAGGGAATTACTAGCGTATACCTCGCTAGTTTAATAAATATTGATTACTAATGATAGCTGCAGAGCCAAGCTTCGATGTTGCTGCGCTCGAGGGCGAGCTGAGATAGGAGGACCAGGGGCCATTACAGTTCTACATGGACCGTCTGCTCGGAGACAGTTTGCTATGTAAGGAGCTTCTCTACCGTTTAAGGGACGCTGTTAACGATCGAGACATCAAATTACTTATTGATCGGTGCCTGGAGAGCACTCGGTCAAAAACCGAAATATAGAAGGAACACAATCGACTGGAGTACCACGCGAGTATCAAACGGGATAGCGAGCGCATCGATAAGGCAATATTCAATATCGAGAAGAGGCGCCGCAAAAACAAAGTGATAGAGGATAAAATCCAGCAAATAGCAGAGCGTCTTTAGAAAGATCCCAAGTTGTCGAAGGAGGAACTGAAGCAATCACGAGAGTTTTTGATGAAGTTTATCGAGGATAAAGGCAGGACAAAGAAGTTGTTAGACGCCAACATTCTAACAATTCAGAAGAAACTCAGAGAGCTGACTTACGTGCCAATGAGGGCTCGAAAGGACTATACAGAAGCCAAGGATAATCTCGGCAACATGCGCAAGATTGTGGCGGAGAAGACTGAGTCCATAACGAAGATAAAGCTTTAGCTGGATACTCTGAAGCTTAGCGTACGTGAACTGGACCTTGCTTTAGAGAAGAACAAACTAAAGACTCTGATGATTGGATC
>Ga0075152_10000832_pt1 | contig 22371 bp, 21 predicted proteins | sample JI61114C2DNA_FD_70964 | JGI IMG/M metagenome (GOLD analysis project Ga0075152, IMG submission 70964) | Wastewater effluent complex algal communities from Wisconsin, to seasonally profile nutrient transformation and Carbon sequestration -... | ecosystem: Engineered > WWTP > Effluent > Algae...
TCCGACTTTGAGGATGTGTTCGTCAGTCTGTGACTGACATAAAATTAAACATTCCGAAACAAAATCAGTCCGAGACTGAAAGTCACTACCTCAAAGTCGGATACTTTGCGGAGCATTATGCAAAAACAACTACCCCAACCAACCATCTCTATCCAAACTTCTATACTGAATGGCTTCGGCAATGTGGGAAGATATTACTTTTGGAGCAGCTTCTAAATCGGCTATGGTTCGGGCTACTTTTAAGATTCTATCATAAGCACGAGCCGAAAGATTCAGGCGTTCCATTGCGGTTTTTAGTAATTGTTTAGAATCATCGTCAAGAGCGCAATATTCCCGAATGTGTTTGGTATTCATTTGGGCATTGTAATGAATGTTTTCCATTTGAATGAAACGTTCCGACTGAATTTCTCTAGCAGCAGTCACTCTTTTTCGAATTTCGACACTGCTTTCCGCTTTTTGTTCTTCCGACAATTTCTCAAAAGGGACTGGCGTCACTTCTATATGAATGTCGATTCGATCCAATAAAGGCCCTGATATCTTGCTCAAATAGCGTTGCATTTCGTGTGGTGAAGAAGTTTGTGGAGAATCGGGATCGTTGAAAAAACCGCTCGGACTTGGATTCATACTCGCCACCAACATAAACGACGATGGATACGTCACGGTAAACTTAGCTCTGGAAATCGTCACTTCCCTATCTTCTAAAGGTTGACGCATCACTTCGAGAACTTCACGCTTGAATTCTGGCAATTCGTCCAGAAACAAAACGCCATTATGAGCCATCGAAATTTCGCCGGGTTGCGGATAACTTCCTCCCCCAACTAAAGCTACGTTCGAGATGGTATGATGCGGACTTCTGAAAGGTCTTTGATTCATTAAACCTACCTCTTTTAACTTTCCGGCAACACTATGAATTTTGGTAGTTTCCAAAGCTTCTCGCAAAGTCATTGGCGGCAAAATACTAGGCAAACGTTTGGCAAGCATTGTCTTTCCTGCTCCCGGAGGTCCAATCAGAATGATGTTGTGTCCACCGGCTGCGGCAATTTCCATACATCTTTTTATAGACTCCTGCCCTTTTACATCGCTAAAATCGAATTCAGGAAAATCTAATGTTTTATAAAATTCGGCTCTGGTGTCAATAATTGTAGGTTCTAACGTGCCTTTGCCTTCAAAAAAATCAATCACTTCCTGAATGTTTTCGACACCGTAAACATCAAGTCCAGTAACGATTGCGGCTTCTTTTACATTTTGGATGGGTAGAAAAAATCCTTTAAAACCTTCTTCCTTGGCTTTTATGGCAATAGGCAAAGCTCCTCGAATAGGTTGCAAACTTCCGTCTAACGAAAGTTCTCCCATAATTACATATTTGTCAATCTCGTCACCTTTAATTTGCCCTGAAGCAATAAGAATTCCAACGGCAAGCGTCAAATCATAAGCCGAACCTTCCTTTCGTAAATCGGCTGGCGCCATATTGATAGTGATTTTCTTGCCTGGCATTGCATAACCATTATTTTTGAGTGCGGCTGCAATTCGGTAACTACTTTCCTTTATGGCATTGTCAGGCAAACCCACTAAATGATATCCAATCCCCTTGTCAATGTTTACTTCAACAGTAATTGTGGTGGCTTCTACACCAAAAACGGCACTTCCAAAAACTTTTACTAACATATATGAAAATTAAAAATCTAAATTTAGTCTAAATTTCCCTTCAAAATGAAAATTATTTTTAGATTTTTAATTTATACAAATAATTATTATAAAATAGTTCAATCTATCAGTTCGAGCGCAGTCGAGAACCACTATTGCATCTCGACAGCGCTCGATGTGACAAAAAGTAGATTGGATTCTATATTGCACTGGCTTTTGATTATTAACTTACTCATTGCTAAGAAGGATATTCCAATCCGATTTGATTTTTGACCTGATCAACAATTTTAATAAGATCTAAACTATTTTGGTGTGACCAAAGTGTGCTTTCAATCCTGTTTTCTTTAATACATTGATTACATTCCTCAATTTCATAGGTAAAACCTTTACCTTTTGTTGGTAATAAAACCTCCTCTTCCTGATCATCTATTGTCAAAGTATAGGACTGTGCTACGTGCCAAAGTGTGTTTAAATTAATTCTGCCTTTGGTACCATTTATTGTTGCCTTTATATTGGAAGTAGAAGCAAAACCAGAATGTAAAATAGCTTGTGCATTTTCATAATGCAAAATCATTGAAGTTTGCAAATCGGCTCCTGTTTTATGAAAATTTGATTTTGCCAATATTTCAAGAGGAATTCCCAAGACTACATAACACAAAAATAAAGGATAAACTCCAATATCCAAAAGCGAGCCACCTCCTAAACTCATATCCGAATTTCTATTTCCAACAACATCAATGTTTTTGTCATAAAAAGCAAAATCGGCATTAATGTATTTCACTTCGCCAATCTCGCCCTTTTTGATTCTAGAAAATGCTTCTCGAAAAGAAGGATTAAATCGTGTCCAAAAAGCTTCCATAAAAAATTTATTATTGGCTTTAGACGCATTAATCATTTGCTGCGCATCATTATAATTTAATGCAATAGGTTTTTCACAAAGCACGTGTTTGTTGTTCTGCAAGGCTTTTATGGACAAGGCGGCGTGCGAATTATGTGGTGTGGCAATATATAAAATATCGATTTCCGGGTCATTTATAATTTCATCGTACGAAGAGTATGCTTTTTGACAATCATACTCTTTAGCAAATCCTTGAGATTTTTCAAGGTTTCGAGAAGCCACAGCCGCAAGATTGGCATCTTCGATTAGCATTAAATCTTTGGCGAATTGATGAGCTATATTGCCCAAACCTATAATTCCCCATCTTATTTTTCCATTATTATTCATATTATTTTAGAAATAAATTTAATTAAAAGTCTAAATTTAATGCAAATCCCTTTCAAAATAAAATTTACTTCCCATTTAGTTTGCAAACAGATTTATATTAATTTACTTTGTTATAAATTCAACATTTAGCCAATAATAAGTCATAATAATGAAAATAATACTTCGAACATTCGACCTCAAATTAAAACATCCGTTTACTATTTCACGAGAATCTCATACGATTCAACCTTCCTTAATTGTTGAATTACAAAGTGAAGGTCATTCTGGTTTTGGCGAAGCCACTTCAAATCCTTATTATAAAATTACGGTAGATTCGATGAAGCATAATTTGGAAACAATGATTCCATTTATCGAAAGTGTTTCTAACGAAACTCCAGAAGAGTTTTGGCAAAAAGCGCATCAATTTTTGCAGCACGATATGTTTGCACTTTGCGCTTTGGATATGGCTTACAATGATTTATATGCCCGAAAGCAGGGCAAAAAACTCTATGAATTATGGGGTTTTTCAACTGATAATAATCCAATGACTGATTACACCATTGGCATTGACAGCATCGAAAAAATGGTTTCTAAAATGAAAGAATTACCTTGGCCCATCTATAAAATTAAGTTGGGAACTAAAGAAGATATTGCAATTGTCACTGAATTAAGAAAACACACCAACGCTATTTTCAGAATTGACGCCAATTGTGGTTGGACCGTTGAAGAAGCCTTAAATAATGCTATTGAATTGAAAAAATTAGGTGTTGAATTCTTGGAACAGCCTTTAAAAGCTGATAATTGGGAAGGTCACAAACAATTATTCGAAAATTCGGTTTTGCCTATAATTGCTGATGAAAGTTGTATTGTGGAAGAAGATGTGGCTAAATGTCACACGTATTTTCACGGTGTAAATGTCAAATTAGTAAAATGCGGAGGACTAACTCCAGCTAAAAGAATGATTTCGCAAGCCAAAAAGCTAGGAGTGAAAACTATGGTAGGTTGTATGACAGAATCTACGGTGGGGATTTCAGCGATTGCACATTTATTGCCCGAATTAGATTTTGTAGATATGGATGGCGGATTATTATTGGCCAAAGACATTGCAACTGGAATAAAACTTAATAAGGGTGTAATTGAATATTCAGAATTGAATGGAACTGGAGTTACTTTAATATCCTAAATAATGAATGTAAATGAGTTTCCTGATCGAAAAATACTAGTTGATGGCATAGAATATTTATATTTTGGCGGAACTAATTTTTTAGGAATTACTACAAATGCTAATTTCCAGAATATTTTATTCGAAAGCTTCAAAAAATGGGGAACTGCTTATGGAAGTTCTCGAAATTCGAATGTAAAACTCTCCATTTACGAAACTGCCGAAAAATTATTAGCAAAAAACATCCATTCAGAGGCAGCTCTTACTGTTTCTTCGGGAATGTTAGCAGGAAAATTAGTTGTCGAATACCTTTCGAAAACCACCAATGCGATGTTTCATTTTCCTGATGCACATCCCGCATTGAGGTATCCGCAAAGTTTACCTATATTAATTAACGGTGAATTGAATTCTAAATTATTTGACAAAAGTATTTCGAAAATCGCAGTTTTTACAGATGCCGTTCCTTCGCAATATGTTGAACCAATTGACTTAAGTATTTTACATAAGATTCCAAAAGAAATTCAAATCAACTTGGTTATAGATGAATCGAATAGTTTTGGAATACTTGATAACGATTGGCAAAACGCTTTAAAAAAAGAGAATTTCAATATTATTAAAGTGGCTTCTTTGGGTAAAGCAATTGGCATTTCAGGTGGTTTTATTGCAGGAAATCAAAACTTTATATCTGAAATTCAAAATCAAGATTGTTTTATTGGAGCAGCAGGAATGAATCCAGCTTTTTTAGAAACGTATGCCAATGCGCAAGAAATCTATGTTTTGCAAATACAAAAATTGCAACATAATTTAAATTATATAGATACCTATTTTACAAATAGAACTCCATTTACGTATCATCCCTCCTATCCGATTATTTATTTTGATGATGAAATGATTTCAAAAAAGTTATTGGAAAACAAAATCATTACTACTTCTTTCAAATATACCAATGCCTCGGGCAAACTCAATCGGATAGTCATCACAGCTAACCATACTATTGAAGATATAAAACAATTGATTGCTCAATTATCTTAAATTTATCATAAATCTATATTAACAAATTGTAAATTTTATTTAATAATTATTTCGTACCCATAAAATTATAGGGGGTAAAATATAAATTTGATAAAAATTACACATAAAATCATATTTTTTATGGGGGTTTGAAATGATTTTATACTTTTATCGAAAATTATAACTAAAAAAAACCAAATTATGCGAAAGATTATTTTAAGTGTGATTCTAATCACAATTCTGGTATTAGCCATTTTTTCAATTTATTTGTTCCCTGAATCTACCGTACTAGGTGCTCACGTAGTGGAACTAAAATTAGATACTGGTGATACAGCTTGGATGCTAACAGCCACAGGGCTTGTATTGTTAATGACTCCTGGATTAGGATTCTTTTATGGTGGAATGGTAGGTAAAAAGAATGTTATTAGTACTGTTCTTCAAAGTTTTATTGCGATGGTGATTGTTACTGTCCTATGGGTTGTTGTTGCTTTCGGATTATGTTTCGGACCATCTATAGGTGGAATCATAGGTGACCCAACTTCAAATATGTTTTTCAGCGGAGTTAATTCTACAACTGCTTGGGAATTGGCACCGACTATTCCTTTTATCTTGTTTGCATTATTCCAAGCAAAATTTGCTATAATCACCCCTGCATTAATTACAGGAGCTTTTGCAGAACGTGTTCGTTTCTGGGCTTATTTATTATTTATGGTGTTGTTTATCTTGTTTATTTATGCTCCATTATGTCATATGACTTGGCATCCTGATGGATTATTCTTCGGATGGGGAGTATTAGATTTTGCTGGAGGAACTGTAGTACACATGAGCGCTGGTTGGGCTGCATTAGCTGGAGCTATGTTCTTAGGTAAAAGAAAATCAGAAAAATCAAATCCTGCACGTATTACTTACGTATTATTAGGAACAGGTTTATTATGGTTCGGTTGGTTTGGTTTCAATGCTGGTTCTGCTGTTGGTTCAGGAAGTCTTGCTGCACAAGCTTTAGGAACAACTACAGTTGCCGCTGGAGCTGCTGCAATGGCTTGGGTTTTCTTAGACAAAATTTTAGGACACAAACTTTCTGCAATGGGAGCTTGTATTGGAGCTGTAGTAGGTTTGGTTGCTATTACACCTGCAGCAGGATTTGTATCGATACCTTCTGCACTTGCGATTGGTTTTATTGCAAGTATCATAAGTAACCTTGTTGTAAGTAATTTCCCTAAAGGAAAAATCGATGATGCATTAGATGTATTTGCTTGTCACGGTGTTGGTGGTATGGTTGGTATGCTTTTGACGGGTGTATTTGCTTCAAAATCAATAAACTCAATTGTGGGTGACAATCAAGGTTTAATCTACGGTGATGCTACTTTGTTTTTAATTCAATTAAAAGCATTAGTTATCGTATCAATATTTGCTTTCTGTGCTTCTTATGCTTTATTCTTTATTGTAAATAAAATTACTCCTCTAAGAGTTTCAGAAGAAAAAGAAGAATTAGGATTAGACATTTCTCAACACGGAGAATACCTATAAAAAACCATTTATTTAATTTTTGAAACACGCTAAAGATTCGTTTTTAGCGTGTTTTTTTTGCAGGTTGGTTAAATTGTATTCGATTCAAATTAGTAAGATACATGTCTCAAAACTAAGGTATTCGCATTTAAAAAATTTACGCTACGAATTACACGAATTAACACGAATCACAACCTATATTTTTTTTCAATTACACTAATTCTTAAAACAGTAATAATTCGTGGAATTCTCTTTTAATCCGATAAAAATTAGTGTTAATTGGTGTAATTCGTGGCTAAATTTTTCTTTAAAAGCATATGCCCAACATCAATACATTATTGATACGCTTACAGTGTGACAAGTAAAAAATAAAGTAGTACCAACTATAAACATTTGAGCTAAAAATGACCAATAAAAAAAAGCTTCTATACCTTAAAAGAATAGAAGCTTTTTATCAAATATGTTTTTATGTTATTTCTTAAACTTAGAAATTCCAGTTTTTAACCAGCTTTCATATTCTTTAACACTGGTGTAACTTATTGTTGGGTTGCTTTCGTTAAGATTATTTCCTTCTAAATCAGTCAAAACGTATAATGGTTGCGTATTGGTTTTGTATTTTGTAATCATAAAATCAGTCCACTTATCCCCTATTGTTTCAATTTCAGCACCAGTTGATTTGGAAATAAATTGTTCGCTTTTTGGTAATTCCCGTTTGTCATCAACATAAAGCGAAATTAAAACTATCTCATTTTTCAAAATGGATAAAACACGTTCGTCGGACCAAACATTATTTTCCATTTTTCTACAATTTACACAGGCAAAACCAGTAAAATCAAGCATTATAGGCTTGTTAACCGTTTTGGCATACGCCAAACCTTTTTCATAATCATCAAAAACTACAATTTGATGCGGCCCTAATTTGGCACCATCTGGCAATATCGCTGTTGGAGAATCAATTCCTGAACCGCCAAAACCAAGAGGGCTTTCACTGTATTCCATTGGTGGCGGAAAAGCATTTATCAATTTTAATGGCGCTCCCCAAAGTCCTGGAATCATATAAATGGTAAACGATAAAACTATTAATCCAAGCGATAATCTACCTACTGAAATGTGAGCCATTGGGCTGTCGTGTGGTAAAGTAATTTTTCCGAACAAATAGAATGCTAAAGTTCCGAAAATAGCGATCCAAATAGTCAAAAACACTTCTCTTTCTAACAAATGCAATTGTAAAACCAAATCCGCATTGGATAAAAATTTGAATGCCAAAGCCAATTCCAAAAATCCTAAAACTACTTTAACGGTGTTAAGCCATCCTCCAGATTTTGGCAAAGAATGCAACCAACCTGGAAACATAGCAAAAAGCATAAATGGTAAGGCTAAAGCCAATGAAAAACCAAACATTCCAACTATCGGCGCAATTCCACCTTTCGACGCAGCTTCCACTAATAGTGTTCCAACGATTGGTCCTGTACAAGAAAATGAAACAATAGCTAATGCCAAAGCCATGAATAAAATTCCAATAATTCCGCCTCGATCAGCTTGACTATCTACTTTATTTGCCCACGAATTAGGCAACATAATCTCGAAAGCTCCCAAAAACGAAACCGCAAATACTATTAATAAAAGGAAGAAAATAATATTAAACCAAACATTGGTGGACAAGGCATTCAACGCATCGGCACCAAAAATCCAAGTTACTAATAACCCTAATATTACATAAATTAATATAATCGAAATACCATAAATGATTGCATTTCGAATTCCTGCTGCCTTATTTTTACTTTGCTTGGTAAAAAAACTAACCGTCATTGGAATCATCGGAAAGACACAAGGAGTCAACAAAGCGGCAAATCCTGAAAGAAATGCTATAAAGAAAATAGACCATAAACCACGTTGTGACTCAGGCTTTTTTTCAGACGGAACAGCTTGTTCTGGCTTTGCAACAGTACTATAACTAGTCCCTAAACTTGGCGAAAGGTCATCAACTTTTGTGGTGTCGCTTTTTTCCAAAGCTTCATTTGAATTCTCTACTGCATTTGGAAGTGCAGCTGTAGTAGAAGGTATAACGAAACTAAATTTTTTCTCTAAATTGATGCAAGATTGTTTGCAAACTTGATAATTCAAAGCAACTTCAATAGTCTTGATTTTGGGATTTATCAAAGAAATCTCTTGCTGAATTAATGCTGTTTTTACAAAAAAAGTTTCGTTTACTTCAAAAACATCATTGTATGCTGTTGTAGTTTTTCCTTCTTTGGCTTTGCCAATTAAATTGAAATTCACTTTTTGATTTTCAAAAATCACTTCCATTGGCAGTGGACCACCCTCAGGAGTAAACTGAGAATACATATGCCAATCGTTTTCAATAACACCGTTAAAAATTAGAATATAGTTAGTTTCAGATTTTTTCTCAATTTTAGTTGTCCATTTAACTGGATCAAGTATTTGCGAATTCCCATTGGCGAACGCCAAAAATGCAAGAAGGACAAAAATAATTTTCCTCATTATTTCAATTGTATTTTAAGAATATTTTTTGTTGTATTTTTTATTTTAAAACGTTCGTCTTGGCGTATTCCCACAATCCAAACTATTTCATTATCAGAACATAATAGCCAAGCTTTTTCTTTTTCAATCAAAGACAATTTCTCGTCTTTAAAAAATTTGCTGACTTTTTTAGTTTTCCCCTCCATTCCTAAAGGTTGAAAAGTATCTCCATCTCTCCATCGACGCAAAACCATTGGATACCAAATTTTATCTTCATCGACAAAGATAGTTGTATTTGGAACCATACTAATGTCGTCCACTTTACAAATAGAAAGATTTAAGGGAACATTAACTTTTTTTTGATTTTTATTAATAAAATATTCTTCGGAATCATCGTCCAAATTCATTGGACTCAAAATAAGAAAATCTCTATTTTTCAGCAATCGAAATTCATTCGAGAAAACTTGTTTCCCCGATTGACCATCAACCAAATCATAAATATCTTCCCAAGCGGAAAAGCCAAAACCGTTGAACCAATGATATAAATAGGACTTATAATTGGGTAGCTTTTTTAGTTGATTCAAATCAAAATGTATTTCAGTTCCTTTTTCTTTGGCTACTTGCTGGTAAACCAAAAACGAAGCATCATCGACCATTGCTTTGGATTCTTGCAAATAACTTTGAGTTTTATGAAACGAAGTAAGAAAATCTGGATTTAACTTCTTCAATATAGGAACCAAATTATGTCTGATTTTATTTCGCAAGTATTTATCCGAAGCATTGCTGCTGTCTTCCCTCCATTCGATAGCATTATCGGTAGCATATTGCTCGATTTCTGACCTAGAAAAAATCAAAAGTGGGCGAATCACTTGCTCGTTTTGTGATGGAATTCCAGTTAGCCCGTCGATTCCAGTTCCGCGAACAAGATGAATCAGAAAGGTTTCTAAATTATCATCTGCGTGATGTGCTGTCAGAATGTAATCGTAATTTTCTGTTTCCAAAAGCTCATAAAACCAATTGTATCGTAACTCACGAGCAGCCACTTGAGTAGAAAGTTTATAATCATTGGCGAAAGCTTCGGTGTCGAATTGAGTTAAAAACAATTTAATTTCGTTGGTTTCGGCATAATCTTGAATAAACCTTTGGTCCTCAAAACTTTCTAAACCCCGAAGTTGAAAATTGCAATGAGCGATTGCTATTTCGAATGGTAATTTATGAAATAAATCTAGCATTACCATACTATCTAAGCCACCACTAGTAGCCAAAAGGAGGTTTTTTCCAATTAAAAAAGAAAAATTCTGTGCGATGTGATTTTCGAATGTCTGTTGCATATTCAAATTTAATCATTTCTACCGAAATAAAAATTTAAATTTTACTTAATAAGAAACGTGATTTTACTGAAAAAGTTACTACTTTTTGCTATCTCAAAACCTCTCTCATTGCTTTGGCTTTAAGCAAACATTCTTCATATTCTTTTTCTGGAATGGAAAGCGAAGTTATGGCACTTCCAACGGAAAATGAAACATATTTATTTTCCTGATTATACAAAATACTTCGTATGACCACATTGAAATCGAAATCGCCATTTGGTGTAAAATAACCTACTGCTCCACTATACAAACCTCTTTTAGTTTCTTCCAATTCTTCGATGATTTTCAGTACTGAAACCTTTGGGGTTCCCGTCATACTTCCCATCGGAAAAGTTGTTTTAATAGCATCAATAGCAGTGTATTGACTGTCTATTTTTGAAGTGATGGTCGAAATCATTTGATGCACTTGTTCGAAAGTATAAATAACACATAATTCTTCGACTTTTACAGAACCTTTTTGAGCTGTTCGGGACAAATCATTGCGAACCAAATCAGAAACCATTATATTTTCGGCATATTCTTTTGGGTCTGAAGCCAATTCATTTTTTGATTTTTCATCTTCAATTGGATCCCAAAAACGTTTGGCTGTTCCTTTAATCGGTTGGGAAATAAGCAAATCTCCTTCTTTTTTGATGTAACGTTCTGGTGATGCAGAAAGCAAAAAATGGGCATTATTTTTAAAGAATACAGCTTGTGGAGATTTCGAAATTTCGTTCAGTTTAAAAAACTTATCCAAGGGATTAATGACTGCATTTTCGATGTAAAATTCCATACAAAAATTAACCTCATAAAAATCACCACGATGAATATGCTCAAGTAAATTAGATACTTTGTCTAGATAATTGTCTTTTGAAATTCGCTGTTTTATCTCAATTTCTGAATACATACTATCTGTAATCTGTAATCTGCAATCTGCAATCTGCAAACTTATCTCCTCAAAATCGGCTGAAACTTCATCATCACACATATTGAGATATTGAATTTCGAGTTGATTTCCTTTCAATAAAAATAGTTTTTTGGGTTGAAAAAAAAACAAATCAGGAAAACTCAAACCGTCAAAATTATTGGAAAGCAAGTCCTCAATATCATTTTTCAAATCATACGATAAATAGCCAAAAAGCCAGTCTTTCGTAACTTGTTGATATTGTTTCAAGTCTTCGAAAGCATTGTGATAATCGGTTTTTATTGATGTAAAAGCATCAACAGCAAGCAGGCAATCGTAACTGAAATACTGTTGTGGATAATCGTTACTGTCCAAAAAAATAACCTCTCGAAATTGCTGAGACCAAGTCAATAAGATTTGCTTGAATTGGAATGGATTCTCTATATGTTTTATTATTGATGTTCTCAAGGAATGAAATATTTTAAAAATTCAAAATTACAACAAATTTATTTTAAAATTTTCGCTACATTTATAGTGCTATAAATCATAAAAAACAGTTAATTATGAAAAATTTAGTTATTATTATTCGAACTGCTATTGGCCTTTTACTTCTTTCCGTAGCTATTGGTTATTTTTTGAAACTGATGCCAGAGCCTGTCACAAATGGAAATTTCAAAGCATTTGAGATTGGGTTTGTTTCCTCAGAATATTTGATGCCAATTGCAAAATTTGTCACACTACTTTGTGGGTTAGCTTTTATTTTTGATCGTTATATTACTATTGCAAGTCTTCTAATTTTACCTTTTACCATAAACGCACTGTTTCTTGACTATTACCTTACACCGCAGGCATTACCTGTCTCAATTTTTGTTTTTTTAGGGAACTTTTTTATAATTTATTTGCATAGAAAAAATTATAAAAAGTTGTTTAAAGTGAAATAACAACATAAGAAACCCAGCTTGCACAAAATAGACTGCCCAAAAAATTTAGACAAATTTATTCTAAAATTTTTATTACATTTATTCTGTTATTAACCAAAAAAACAGTTAAATATGAAAATCGCAATCATTATTATCCGAACTTTAATTGGACTTTTGTTCCTAGTTTCATCGCTTGGCTTCTTTTTAAAATTATTTCCAGAACCAACTACAACAGGAGATTTCAAAGCTTTTCAGGTTGGGCTTGTCGCATCATCGTATCTAATTCCTTTAGCAAAAACAGTTGAATTACTTTGCGGATTGTCTTTTGTTAGCGGTAAATATGTAACCTTGGCCAATCTTTTGATTTTACCAGTCACAGTAAATATTCTATTTATCAATTTTTTCCTAAGCCCAGAAGGAATTCCAATAGCATTATTTGTGTTTTTTGGAAACTTGTTTTTAATTTTTAGTCATTGGCAAAATTACAAGAGCATATTTACAGCATAAAAAAACAAACCCGACACGTTTTTGAAAACTGTCGGGTTTGTTTTTTTTAAAAATATATTTTTCCAATTACACGTGCAAAGCTCTATTATCTGTAGCTGCTAAAGCCGCTTCTTTTATAGCTTCGGCAAAAGTTGGATGTGCGTGACTCATTCTCGAAATATCTTCGGCAGAAGCTTTAAATTCCATTGCAGTTACCGCTTCGGCTATCAAATCGGCACAACGAGCTCCTATCATATGGACACCTAAAACTTCGTCTGTTTTTTTATCCGCAAGGATTTTTACGAATCCGTCCAAGTCTCCACCAGCTCTTGCTCTTCCCAATGCTTTGAATGGGAAACTTCCTGATTTGAATTCAACTCCCGATACTTTCAATTGCTCTTCAGTTTGTCCAACAGCCGCAACCTCTGGCCAAGTATAAACTACTCCCGGAATCAAATTATAATCGATATGTGGTTTTTGTCCTGCCAAGATTTCGGCAACCATAGTTCCTTCTTCTTCGGCTTTGTGAGCCAACATTGCTCCACGAACCACATCACCGATGGCATAAATATTTGGAACATTGGTTTGCAAATGGTCGTTTACTTCTACCATTCCTCTTTCTGTAATTTTCACACCAGCTTTATCGGCATTCAAACCATCTGTATAAGGACGACGACCCACAGAAACCAATGAATAATCACCTTCAAGAGTTATCGTTTCTCCTTTTGCATTTTCGGCTTGAACCGTTACAGTAGAACCTTTTCTTTCCACCGATTTTACTTTGTGGGAAACGTAGAATTTCATTCCTTGTTTTTTCAAAATTTTTGTCAATTCTTTAGACAATGAAGCATCCATTCCTGGAATAATTCGGTCCATAAATTCCACAACGGAAACTTGCGCTCCAAGACGCAAATAGACTTGTCCCAATTCGATTCCGATAACCCCACCACCAATGATTACAAGGTGTTTTGGTACTTCTTTTAATTTCAACGCTTCGGTTGAAGTAATAATTCTTTCTTTGTCTATTTTTATGAATGGCAACGAAGATGGTTTAGAACCTGTTGCAATAATAATGTTTTTGGCTTCAATAGTTTCCGAAGTTCCATCGGCTTTGGCAACAGCTACGTGTGTAGCATCGACAAAAGAACCCAATCCTTCCAAAACCGTGATTTTATTTTTGTCCATCAAAAATTTTACACCACCCGAAGTTTGGTCAACAACAGCTTGCTTGCGAGCAATCATTTTTTCCAAGTTTACTTTCACTTCACCCGAAACTTCGATTCCGTGCTCAGCAAAATGGGCGATTTCACTGTAATGATGCGATGATGCCAACAATGCTTTGGATGGAATACAGCCTACATTGAGACAAGTTCCTCCAAGCGTGGAATATTTTTCGATAATAGCTGTTTTGAAACCTAGTTGTGCGCAACGAATGGCCGAAACATATCCGCCTGGACCAGAACCTATAATGACTACGTCAAATGAACTCATAGTAATGTGTTTTTGTTTTTAGTGTTGCAAAATTAGTTTTTTTTGTTTGAAGTTAAAGTTAAAAATTTAAAGATTTCTTAACGGATTTCACTTATTTAGTTATCAATTTCTAAATCTCAATTACCGTAGTATTTTTCACTTCACTAATCATAAATGTACTGTGTGTACTTCCAATGTGTTCCAAAGTTGTCAGTTTTGTGACCAAAAATTCTCGATACGCTTCCATATCTTTTACTAAAATTTTTAAAATATAATCATAATCACCGCTCACGTGATGACATTCTAACACTTCTTTGAGTTTTACCACTTCGCTTTCGAATTTGGTCAAAAATTCTTTGGTGTGCTGAATGAGTTTAAGATGACAGAAAACCACAAATCCTTTTTCGACTTTCGAACGATTGAGCAAAACCACATATTTATCAATAATACCTTCTCTTTCCAATTTTTTGATACGCTCATAAACCGCAGTCACTGATAAGTCTAGTTTTAATGACAAGGCTGCAGTAGTTCTCTTGGAATCAGTTTGCAGCAGAAAAAGTAATTTTTTATCAATTGAATCTAAAGCCATTTGTATGCAATTTTAAGATTTGAAAAATAAACTAAAATAGTTTAATTATTGAATCAAATATAGAAAATTTATTTAAAAAATAAACAAATAGTAGTTTAAAAATCTAATTATTTTTGATAGTATTGATAATTAGTCTAAAAAAATCAAACTTTGTATCATAACCATTAAAACACTAAAACAATGAAATTCAATCCAGCAGATGATATTCAAGATTTACAATATTTTGGCGAATTTGGAGGTGTAAATCCATCTATTTCAGACAGTTCTACTTATACTTTTTTGTCAGCAAAAACAATGTTCGATACTTTTGAAGGCAATGCCGATGGTTGTTATTTGTATTCACGACATTCTTCACCAAGTAATTTATATTTAGGTCAAGCATTGGCTGCTATGGAAGGAACAGAAGCCGCTAATGTAGCTGCATCAGGAATGGGAGCTATCACTCCTACCCTTTTGCAATTGTGTGGTGCTGGAGATCATATTGTTTCGAGCCGAACTATTTATGGTGGAACCTATGCTTTTTTGAAGAATTTCTCTCCACGATTAGGCATCAAAACCACTTTTGTTGACATTACAAAATTAAATAAAGTCGAGGAAGCAATCACTGCCAAAACTAAAGTTTTGTACTGCGAAACCGTAAGCAATCCTTTACTTGAAATTGCTGATATTGAGAGTTTGGCAAAAATTGCAAAAAGATACAATATCAAATTGGTTGTAGATAATACCTTTTCGCCTTTATCTGTTTCTCCCGCAAAATTAGGTGCTGATATTGTTATTCACAGTTTGACTAAATACATCAACGGGAGCAGTGATACCCTTGGTGGCGTGACTTGTGCCTCACAGGAATTTATCGATAGTTTAAAAAATGTGAATAATGGTGCCAATATGCTTTTGGGCCCAACAATGGATAGTTTACGTTCAGCAAGTGTGATGAAGAATCTGAGAACTCTTCACATTCGAATGAAGCAACACAGTCATAACGCAATGTATCTGGCAGAGCATTTTGAAAAAGATGGTTTAAAAGTCGTTTATCCAGGTTTGAAAAGTCATCCGAGTCATAATTTATATTCCAAAATGATTAATCCCGAATATGGCTTTGGTGGAATGATGACTTTAGATGTTGGCACTTTGGACAAAGCCAATGAATTAATGGAATTAATGCAAAGTCAAAAATTGGGTTATTTGGCTGTAAGTTTAGGGTTTTACAAAACTTTATTTAGCGCACCAGGAACATCAACTTCTAGCGAAATTCCAATAGAAGAACAAGAAGCAATGGGTTTGAGCGATGGGTTAATTCGTTTTTCGATTGGACTAGACAACAATATTGAACGAACTTACCAAATGATGAAAGATTGTATGATTGAACTTGGAGTTTTGCAGGCGGAGAGTTCAGTAGAGTTGTAATTACAAGTATTAAATGCAATAAAAGAGGCTTGTTTTCATTTTAACAATAAAAACAAGCCTTACTAAGTCTTAAATTTTATATACTACATTTCATCTTGTAGATTTCATAATGATTTTAACTTAAAAAGTTTTAAATAATTCCTAGAAAAAATACAAAATATATTGCCATTCAATTATTTAAAATCATTCAGCGCTTTTTCAATTATTACCAAACATTCTTGAATTTGTGCTTCGGTAATCACTAATGGAGGTGCAAAACGTATTTTGTTCCCGTGTGTTGGTTTTGCCAATAATCCATAATCTCGAAAACGAAGACAAATGTTCCAAGCCAAATCTGAATCTTCGCCACAGTTGATTACAATTGCATTCAATAATCCTTTTCCACGAACCAATTCGATTAAGGGATTTCTTTTGGCAATTTCATTCAATCCATTTCTTAAAATAATACCTAATTTTTCGGCATTTTGAGATAAATTTTCCTCGCGTACGACTTCAAGAGCAGCAATTGCAACTGCTGCAGCAACTGGATTTCCGCCAAAAGTAGAACCATGTTGTCCGGGTTTAATCACATTCATAATTTCGTTGTTGGCCAAAACCGCCGAAATAGGATACACACCACCCGAAATTGCTTTACCTAAAATTAAAATATCAGATTTTACTTCAGGATTATTTTCGCATCCATTTTGGCAAGAACAATTTCCACAAGTGGCTAATAATCGTCCTGTACGAGCAATTCCTGTTTGCACTTCATCGGCAATGAACAATACATTGTTTGCTTCACAAAGGGCTTTTGCTTTCGCCAAATAGCCTTCGGTTGGCACATAAACTCCTGCTTCGCCCTGAATGGGTTCGACCAAGAATCCGGCAATGTTATTGGATAATTTCAAAACATTTTCGAGAGCCTCAATATTGTCGTACGGTATTTTTATAAAACCTTCGGTGAAAGGGCCAAAACTTTTGCGCGCAGTTTCGTCGTTGGAAAAGGAAATAATAGTAGTAGTTCGTCCGTGGAAATTGTTTTCGCAGACGATAATTTGTGCTTGATTTTCAGGAATGCCTTTGACTTCATACGCCCATTTTCGGCATAACTTTAAAGCTGTTTCTACAGCTTCGGCTCCTGTATTCATTGGTAAAACTTTGTCAAAGCCAAAATACTTGGTAACATATTCTTCAAAAACGCCCAATTGGTCATTATAGAATGCACGAGAGGTCAACGTCAATCTTTGTGCTTGTTGGATCATTGCGCCAATAATTTTTGGGTGACAATGCCCTTGATTTACAGCTGAATAAGCCGAAAGAAAATCAAAATATTTTTTCCCATCAACATCCCATACAAAAACACCTTCGCCTTTTTCTAAAACAACGGGAAGTGGATGGTAATTGTGTGCTCCGTATTGGTTCTCTTTTTCGATTAAAACTTCCGATTTTGAGGAAAGAGTTGGATGTGTGTGTTGCATTGTGAATGGTTTTAAATTAGAAGACAAAAATACCATAATATTTTATTTTACCATAAAAAATGATGATTTTGACTTACATTTGCATTAAATAAGTCATATTTATTTTTTATAACAAAATATAAGTCAATTTAAATATAAAATATATGGAAAATCTAGACCAATTTGATATTTTAATTATCAAAGAATTAGAAAAAGACGGTCGAATGGCGTATTCGACCATAGCCGCTAATCTCAAAATTTCGAATACGATGGTGCATCAGCGGGTCAATCGGTTGATGGAACAAGGTGTTTTATTGGGCATAAAACCCGTAATCAACGAGAAAAAAGCAGGCTTTGATTGGGGTTCTTTTACCGGAATTACGTTGAATAAAGATCAGGATTCTACTCGAATAATAGAAGAACTAAAAAAAATTCCCGAAATCACAGAATGTTATTATATTTCGGGTTTGTTCACGCTTTATATCAAAATCAGTGCTCGAAATCACGAACACATGCGAAAAATTCTTTATGAAAAAATTGATAATATTCCAGGCATTTCAAAAACCGATTCTATAATGGAATTGGGATGTGCTTTTAAGAGAAATGTGAGTTTGTAAATGATGCTTTTTTTTGATAAAAATTCCTTAATTAACAAACGTTCATCCACAACTATTCTTTTTTATTTCGGATATTTGTATAAAAAAATATCATTATGAAAATTTTTGCTGTTTTACTTGTAATGCTTTTTGTTCATTCTAATAATTCTTTTGCACAATTAAAATCGGTACAATATAAAGACGGAACTCAGATTTTAAACGGTTTTAGTATTCAACCCAAGTCAAAAACTCAACAAAAACCTGGAATCCTGATTCTTCCTGCTTGGATGGGAATTGACAAATTTTCGAAAGACACTGCCGAAAATCTATCAAAATTGGGTTATTATGCTTTTGTTGCGGATATTTATGGAGAAGGAAATTATCCTCAAAACTATAATGAAGCAGGCAAAAATGCAGGTTATTACAAAACCAATTATGCAGAATACCAAAAACGTATTTCATTAGCATTAGAGCAATTAATACTTTTAGGTGCTAATCCAGATAACATTGTCGTAATTGGCTATTGTTTTGGAGGAACTGGAGCACTCGAAGCTGCACGAGGACAATTGAAGGTAAAAGGAGTAGTTTCGTTTCACGGCGGATTGGGATTTGATGCAAAAAGAACAATTATACCATTAACCCCCAAAGTTTTGGTATGCCACGGTGCAGACGACCCTTATGAATCTAAAGAAGAAATCGAAGCTTTTCAACAAGAAATGAGAGATACAAAAGCCGATTGGCAAATGATTTATTATGCCAATGCGGTACATTCTTTTACCAATCCAGAATCAGGGACTGATAATTCAAAAGGAGCAGCTTATAATGAAATTGCTGCAAAACGCTCATGGGAACACTTAAAACTCTTTTTGAATGAAGTTCTAAAAAAATAAGCACTAGTCATTAGCAATTAATATATATACATTTAAAATGAAACAACTTCTAATCCTTTTTTTATTAATATCAACAGTTTCGTGTACTTCACAAAAGAACAGTGTTTCCGATGTACCGCCAACTAAATATATCAATACTATCACCGAAACAGATTTAAAAACACATCTTTACATTGTGGCTTCTGATGAAATGGAAGGTCGTGAAACTGGCTCCTTGGGACAGAAAAAAGCAGGTGATTATTTGATAAATCAGTACAAAAACAACAAAATTCCGTTTCCAACTGGAGCAACAGAGTATTACCAAAGAATTCCTGCTGCCTATTTGAATGCTAATAAAAACGAAAACTTACCGGATTCCGAAAATATCTGGGCTTATATCGAAGGTTCTGAAAAACCCAACGAAGTTGTTGTAATTTCGGCTCACTATGATCATATTGGTGTAAAAAATGGAGAAGTTTACAACGGTGCCGATGATGATGGCTCAGGGACTGTAGCCTTGCTCGAAATTGCACAAGCATTCAAAATCGCTAAAAATGAAGGTCATGGACCTAAGCGTTCTGTGTTAATTCTTCACGTTACGGGAGAAGAACACGGGCTTCACGGTTCGCGTTATTATTCTGAAAATCCTTTGTTTCCGCTGGCCAACACCATAACGGATGTTAATATTGATATGATTGGACGAAGTGATGAATTTCACAAAGACTCCAATAAGTATGTGTATTTAATAGGTTCCGATTATCTTTCGAGTGATTTATACAACATTTGTGAAGATGCCAATAAAAATTATGTCAATTTGTTTTTAGATTACAAGTTCAATGACAGAAACGATCCTAATCGGTTTTATTATCGCTCAGACCACTACAACTTTGCCAAACACGGAATCCCATCGGTTTTCCTTTTTAATGGAGTTCACGCCGATTATCACAAAGCAACCGACGAAGTAGAAAAAATAGAGTTTGATGCTTTGACCAAAAGAACCCAACTTGCCTTTGCTATTGCATGGGAATTAGCCAATAGAGACAATCGCCCTGTGGTTGATAAAAGCGGGGATTAATTTTTCACAATTTATTTTAAATCAAAAAGCCTCGAAAAATTTCGAGGCTTTTGCTTTTTTATATAGTTCGATTACAAATCTTCTTTTACATCCGCATCGGGAGCATTTTTTTTGACTGATTCAATTCCGTTGTCACGGGCTGCAACAGATTCGTACATTTCACTATTTCCAATAATTTGTCCATTGGTTGCTTTAAGATTGAAATAGAATTTTCCGTTTTTAGATTCTAATTTATCAAATCTTGCGTCAACTTCTGAATTTTTCCTTACCGATTCAATTCCATTTTCGCAAGCTGCTTTGGTTGAATAGCCTTCACTGGCGAGGATAACTTGACCATTTCCAGCTTTTAATACAAATTGAAACTCTTCGTTTTTTCTTTTACTAATTAAAAATGTTCCCATAAATTTTGATTTAATTGATTAATTAGATGCAATTTAATAAAAATCAAATAAATGATAAGTTAACGAATTAATAATTATTTCACCGAAAATAAACCCCACAAAAAAAGCCTCGGATTTCTTCGAAGCTCTTGCAGTTACAATGTCATTTTGAGTAATTCTTTTTCCAGTCTATCGAAGTTTTCCTCGTTTTTGTCCACTACGAATGGTTTCAATTTATTGCATTCTTCTGGAGAATCAAAAATCATTCTAAAAATAATATTTGTCTGCTCGCTAGTAATTTCTTCAAAAGTGGCCACTACTTGGAATAGCGGTTTTGAATGGCGTTTCCAAGCTATTAGACTCGGTTTCTCAATTTTTACAAATTCGCATTCGTTATGGTAATTTCCTTTGTCGGGACCGTGCATAATAAAACTCCATTTGCCTCCCGGTCTTAGGTCAAACTCGTTGAATGTATTGGTAAAACCTGCTGGTCCCCACCAATTTTTTAAATGATTTGGATCTGTCCAAGCACGATAAACTAGTTCTCTGGATGCATTAACAATTCGTGAACTTACAATTTCACATTCTGGATTTGTTGAATAATTTACTAATGTCATTTTATAAATTTTTAAATGATTTCGCTAATTTAAAAATTATTATTTCCAGTACGAAAATTTATTCCACAAAAAAAGCCCCGAATTTCTTCGAAGCTTTTGCATTCTGGGTGGCTGACCGGGTTCGAACCGGCGACCCTCGGCACCACAAACCAATACTCTAACCAGCTGAGCTACAACCACCATTTTTTAACGAGTGCAAATATAATACTTAAGTTTGCTTTTGCAAAGAAAAACCTCAAAAAATTATATCAAATCGCTTAAACTATTGACTGCCAAATATCTTTCGACTGTAAATCCTTCGGCATAATCTGTTCCTATTAATCTTCCTAAATCCTGAGGACGATAATTAAGACTTTCCAAAAAGTTTTTTGAAGCAATCAAGGTTTCAGGCTCGTTGGAATTTGGATTGTAAAATTGAGAACTATAAGCTAATATTGACGCTACCCTTTTGTCGTTAAAGCCAGTGATATCGACTACAAAATCAGGTTCAATGTTTTTCCATTGCGTATAATGATACACTAATTTGGGTCTCCAAGCTTTTTGATTTTCTCCATTTATTTCGGTTTCAATTTTCATTAAACCGGATAAAAAACAAGCGTCAGAAACTAACTGACTTCCTTTTCCGTGATCGATATGTCGGTCATCAATAGCATTACAAATCACGATTTCAGGTTGGTATTTCCGAATCATTTTTATAATTTTCAGTTGATGTGCTTCGTCATTTACAAAAAAACCATCACGCATATCGAGATTTTCTCGAACTGAAACTCCCAAAATTTTTGCTGCTGCAGCTGCTTCTTGGTTTCGGATTTCGACTGAACCGCGAGTTCCCAGTTCACCTCGAGTTAAATCGATTATGCCTACTTTTTTGCCTAATGAAATTTCTTTGGCAATAGTTCCACTACAACCTAATTCCACATCATCGGGATGTGCACCGAATGCTAATATGTCTAGTTTCATTTTCTTTTTTTATTAATTTAGTACACGGATAAACGCTGATTCGCAATGCGAAAACGCGGATAAAAACGGATTTTATATTTCTGTTTAATTTGAGTGACTGTTTAATTTTTTTTAAAATTCGTTTTTATCTGTGTTTTTACGAAGTAAATCCGTGTCCTCTTTGTTCCCTTTTATAAAATCTTTTTCATCGTTGCTGATTTATTCTTGCTTTCCTCCCACTCTTTTTCTGGAATACTGTCCTTTGTGATGCCACAACCCATAAATAAATGTGCTTGAGCATTATCAATTTCCATACAGCGCAAATTTAC
>Ga0075152_10000833_pt1 | contig 22366 bp, 20 predicted proteins | sample JI61114C2DNA_FD_70964 | JGI IMG/M metagenome (GOLD analysis project Ga0075152, IMG submission 70964) | Wastewater effluent complex algal communities from Wisconsin, to seasonally profile nutrient transformation and Carbon sequestration -... | ecosystem: Engineered > WWTP > Effluent > Algae...
AAAAATGCGGTTAGAGCATTCAATGTTCACAAAAACGTATTTTACAAAGATATTAAGCACGAGCAACACGAAAACCTGACTAAAAAGTTAGCATTAGTTGAAAAAGCAAAATCGTTAAAAGAAAGTACTGACTTTGGTGATACCACTCCAATTATGAAGAAAATTCAGGACGATTGGAAAAAAATTGGACATGTGCCTCGTAAATATTCGGATAGCGTTTGGAAAGACTTTAAAGATACGTGTAATGCCTATTTTGATAGAATGCACGAAGCTAAAAATGCTGAAACTAATGAAGAAGTAGAAGCCTTTGAAAAGAAAAAAGCCTTTTTAGAAGAGTTGAAAGATTTTAGCCTTTCGGGAGAACATAAAACCGATTTAGAGGCGATAAAAACACACATTGCTACCTGGAAAACATTTGGTAAAGTGCCTTTTAACCGCAGACACATCGAAGGAAAATTTAATAAAATTTTAGATGCCTTGTTTGAAAAACTAAGTATGTCTAAAAAAGATACCGAAATGATGCGTTTTAGCAACCGTTTAGAACAAATGAGCGACAACGATGACAAACGTGCTTTAGAACAAGAGCAATTCTTTATTAGAAAGAAAATTGACGAAATGCAAAGCGAAATTTTCCAGTTAGAAAACAACATTCAGTTTATTAGCAGTAGTTCGAAAGGTGAAAATCCTTTTATTAAAGAAGTTCAGAAAAACATTGAACGCCACAAAGACGACTTAAAATTGTGGAAAGAAAAACTACAACAAATTAAAAACATGTAGTAACCCGTTGGGTATAATTATTTTATAATAAATACTTGCCCTACAAAAAAGTAATTTTTGGAATAAATCAGTAATGAGTATTAAATGAAACAGTATCAACAATTTTTGGTACTGTTTTTTTAATTTCTAAATTCTGTAATCTAATTTTAAAATCTATCTTTGCACCTTCAAAAATTTTCAGTAAAAAGACTTTTAGCTTTTTACTTATAACTTTTTACTTTAAAAAATGATTACAGTAAACGACATAGCCGTAGAATTTGGAGGAACTACTCTTTTTAGCGAAGTAACTTTTGCTATCAATGAAAACGATAAAATTGCCTTAATGGGTAAAAATGGAGCAGGAAAGTCTACGCTTTTAAAAATTGTTGCTGGAGCAAACAAACCAACTCGAGGTGTTATTTCGACACCAAGTGATGCTGTAATTGCTTATTTACCACAGCATTTATTGACAGAAGATAATTGCACTGTAATGGAAGAAACATCAAAAGCGTTTGCTTTGGTGTTGAATATGAAAAAAGAAATCGACGAAATCAATGAACAATTGACTATTCGTACCGATTATGAAAGTGATGAGTACATGAAATTAATTGAAAAAGTATCGGAATTATCTGAAAAATATTATTCAATTGAAGAAGTAAATTATGAAGCTGAGGTTGAAAAAATATTAAAAGGTCTCGGATTTGAAAGAAAAGATTTCAATCGTCCAACCAAAGAATTTTCCGGAGGATGGAGAATGCGAATTGAATTAGCAAAAATTTTATTGACAAAACCAGATCTAATTCTTCTAGATGAGCCAACCAATCATTTGGATATGGACAGTATTGAATGGCTGGAAGATTTTTTGATTAATCAAGCGAAAGCAGTTATGGTTATTTCCCACGATAGAACATTTGTAGACAATATTACAAATCGTACTATCGAAGTAACAATGGGAAGAATTTATGACTATAAAGCTAAATATTCTCACTATCTAGAATTACGAAAAGATAGAAGAGTTCATCAACAAAAAGCCTACGAGGAACAACAGAAATTTATTGCAGACAATCAAACTTTTATTGATAGATTTAGAGGAACTTTTTCTAAAACAGAACAAGTACAATCACGTGTTAGAATGTTAGAAAAAATTGTTCCTATCGAAGTGGACGAAATTGATAATTCGGCTTTAAAATTGAAATTTCCACCATCAGCTCGTTCAGGCCAATACCCTGTAATTGTTAAAGATCTAGAAAAATCATATGACGATAACTTAATTTTTAAAGACGCAAATTTAGTTATAGAACGCGGACAAAAAGTAGCTTTCGTGGGTAAAAATGGTGAAGGAAAGTCGACCATGATTAAAGCTATCATGAAACAAATAGAAATAAATAGTGGTTCTATAGAAATTGGTCATAATTGTCAAATAGGTTATTTTGCTCAAAATCAAGCATCAACATTAGATGAAAACGCAACAATTTTCGAGACTATTGACAGAATTGCTGTTGGAGATGTTAGAACACAAATAAAAAATATTCTTGGAGCGTTTATGTTTCAAGGTGATGATATTCAAAAGAAAGTTAAAGTGCTTTCTGGTGGAGAAAAAACACGTTTGGCAATGATTAAGTTATTGTTAGAACCTGTGAATCTTCTGATTCTAGATGAACCTTCAAACCATTTAGATATGAAAACTAAAGACATCATTAAAGATGCATTACGTGATTTTGACGGAACATTAATCTTAGTTTCTCACGACCGTGATTTCTTAGACGGTTTAGCAGAAAAAGTATTTGAATTTGGACACAAACGTGTAAAAGAACATTTCGAAGATATCAAAGGTTTTTTAGCTCATAAAAAAATGGATTCTTTGAAAGAAATCGAAAAATAGTACATTTTTATAAGAGTATAAATAACATTAACGGCACACTGCTATTAACAAAGCATTAAAATAGTTTTGATTATCCGTAATTAATCATAATCATTTATCTTCCAAACTTAAACTAAGTCTTGTAACTTGAGGAAAATGATCACTTTGAAAAAAAGTATCAAACGATTTAAATTGTTTTACTTTTATTTTATCTTCAACAAAAATATAATCTATTCGAGCTGGATAATATTTGTAATTATACGATTTTCCAAAACCTACACCAGCTTCTTCAAATGCATCTTTCATATCACCTTTAATCGTTCTATACACATATGAAAAAGCACTATTATTCAAATCACCACATATAATTTTAGCATACTTACACGTTTCATAGTGCGATTTTATAAGTTCGGCTTGTTGTTGTTGAATAGTGAATGCCTCACTTAAGCGTTTAAAAATAAATTTTGATTTTTGTTCGTCAATATTTTCATGAATATCTGTACTAATTTTTATAGATTGCAAATGCATGCTGTAGATTCTAATCGTATCTTTTTCTTTAACAATATCAGCAAAAATTACATTATTACTCGAATTTGGAAATTCAATTTCTCCTTTATCAATTATTTTATAGTTGGAATATATTGCCTGACCATATTTGTTTTTCTCGCCATATAGTTTTGTGTAATTGTACTTAAAATTAATTGATTTTAAATACAATTCATTCGGGGAAAACTCTTGCAAACACAAAATATCAGGTTTTTTATCCTGTATTAATTTTGAAATTTGTTGAGGTACATCATCTTTAGGTAACCATCCAAACAGATTAAACAAACGAACGTTGTAGCTCATTAAAGTAAAATCGGTAGTTTCTTTTGGTAAGTTAGTTTCTGAAAATTTATAAAATCTATTGATAAAAGTTATTCCGAGCAACAAAACCAATCCAGAAAGCAACATATATCGTTTCAACTGAAGCAACCAATATATGAAAAAGAAAAAATTAAGGAATAGTAAAAAAGGTAATCCTAAAGAAAAAACACTCAAAAAAGGAAACGCTTTTGGTGCTAAAAATGGTAACGAATAAGCAATAAATGTAACTATAGTTAGCACTACATTTAAATAAAACATTATTCTACTTAACCATGATTGTTTTCTCATTTACTTTCCTGCTTTAAAAAGAAACTCTTTTTCTTCTTTGGTTAAACTATCATAACCAGATTTACTTATTTTATCTAAAATATCATCTATTTGTTTTTGAGTAAAATCTTTATTTGATGCTGACGAATTTACAACATTTTTCGTTGTATTAAGATGTACCTTTTTAAAAGGTGTTTTCTTTTTAGGTTGAAACAGATTCGCAATAGCATCAAAAAACATTGAAAGCGGTTTGGTTAAATCGGTTCTAGATTGCAATAATTTTACATAGATAAATCCAAATAAAGCTCCGCCAAGATGCGCTAAATGTCCACCTGTATTTTCTAAAGGCAATTGAATTAAATCAATAAATAATATTACAAAAGCAACATGCCAAAGCTTCACAATTCCTATTAACGGAATGCGCAACAACATAAAAGGTGCATACGTTGTTGTAGCAATTAAAATAGCCATAATAGCACCACTTGCTCCTACTAGCAAACCAGCTTTTCCAATAAAAAAATAGGACAAAACAAAGGTTATTCCGGAGAAAATGCCACCTAAAACATAAACACCGAACAATTGCTTATCTGTAAAATAGGTATTGAATAGTCTTCCGGAAAAATGAAGAACCATAAGATTAAAAATCAAATGCAAAAATCCGCCATGAAAGAAATTAAACGTAATTAATGTCCAAGGTGTTCTAATGAACGTACCTAAATCAGACGATAAAACAATCCATGTTGGAATTTGGAATTTCCCAGTAGAAAAACTATAAAAAAACACAAACGAAAACAAGAAGAAACCGATGTTCCAAAAGATTAACTTTTGTACCATTCCTCCTGTTTTGTATTGTAGTTTTATATCGTCTAAAATGTTCATCTTTTCTCTTTGTTCTTTATTCTACTTTCTAAAAACTATCTATCCCAACGGTTTTTATTAAACTGGTTTTTCTTCCAATACCACATCATAATAAAACCAAATAAAGCACCACCAACGTGTGCAAAATGAGCAATTCCTCCTCCAAAAATACTATATCCTGTAACTCCAGAAAATAAATCTAACAACACTATTGCAGGCACAAAATACTTAGCTTTAATAGGAACTGGAATAAACATCAAGGCTAATTCTGCATTAGGAAACATAAAGGCAAAAGCAACTAACAAGCCATAAATTGCTCCTGAAGCTCCAACCGTTGGCGTATTGTATGCATCACCCATTTGATTTACATATTTCTGAATTAAAACTGTATCGGGATTATTAATATTAATACTTCCTCCTCTCAATAAAGTTTGAATGTCAACCACAGAAACTCCTTGTTGTAAAAGAATATTTTGAGCATTATGAAACTCATAATAATTAACTCCTGTATGTATCAAAGCTGCTCCTAAACCACAAGAAAGATAAAAGAACAGAAACTTCTTTGCTCCCCAAAAATGCTCTAAAGCACTTCCAAACGAAACCAAAGCAAACATGTTGAAAAAAATATGCATCAAACTTCCATGCATAAACATATGCGTAATGGGTTGCCAAAATTTAAAACCATCACTCTCAAAATAATGTAGCGATAATAATTCATTGGCTTGTGGCACAAAATAACTTCCTATAAAAAATAAAACGTTAATAATTAATAACTGTTTTACTGTATCTGTTATATTATTCATCATAGAGCAAATCTTTTATCTAAATCTTCTACCGTTAAGGTAATAAATGTGGGTTTTTGAAAAGGAGAAGCATTTGGATCTTTACAAGCAAACAATGAATTTACTAAATTTTCTTGCTCTTTCACAGTCATATAAGTTCCAGTTTTTACAGCCAAACTTTTGGCCATCGATTTTGCAATGCTATCACCTTGAGAAAAACTACTTTCCGGAATTTCATTTTGTAAATTACTGATTAATTCTTCTAAAACTATCGAAACTTCGCTTTCCACCATTAAAATGGGTAAGCCCGAAATTTGAACGGAATCCACATTAAACGCATCAAAAACAAATCCTGTATTTTCTAATGTAGATTGCAATTCTTTCAATAACTGCATTTCATCTGACGAAAAATACAATTCTAATGGAAATAACAATTGCTGACTTGAAGCTTTATTAACGGTAATGTTAATTAAAAATTGTTCGTACAAAATACGTTCATGAGCTCTTCGTTGATCAATAACCAACATACCTGACTTGATACCACTTATAATGTATTTTTTATGAATTTGGTAAGTAGATGAACTTTTCGTTTCCTCCACCTCATCGTCAAATAATTTTCCAGTTACTTCTTCGCTTTCAAACGAAAACTGTTCTATTTCTTGAGCTTCTTGTTTTAATCCAACATACAGACTTTCCCAGTTTTGCGTTGAAGATTCCTTTTTATAACTTCCAAAAGAAGCCAAAGATTTAGATGATTTTTCAGTTGCAAACGGATTAAATCCTGAATCTACTTGAATGGTTGGAAAATCAGCTTCTTTACCCTTGTATTGATAGGGCGTGTCTAAATTTGAATCGCGTTCAAAATCTAAAACAGGTGCTACGTTAAATTGTCCTAAACTGTGTTTTACAGCCGAACGCAAAATCGCATATAACGAATGTTCATCGTCAAATTTTATTTCGGTTTTCGTTGGATGTATATTGATATCAATGGTATGTGGTGGCACTTGTAAATACAGGAAATAACTTGGTTGATTGCCTTCTTTTAGCAAACCTTCATAAGCGCTCATTACTGCATGATGCAAATAGGCACTTTTGATGTATCTATCGTTCACAAAAAAAAACTGTTCTCCTCTACTCTTTTTAGCAAATTCGGGCTTTCCTACAAATCCAGAAATTTTAATTAACTCGGTATCTTCTGAGACTGGTATTAATTTTTCATTTGTTTTCCCTCCAAAAATATTTACTATACGCTGACGATAATTTGAACTTGATAAATTATACAACTCACTTCCATTATGAATCAACGTAAATGAAATTGATGGATGCGCCATCGCCACACGTTGAAATTCGTCCATTACATGACGAAATTCTACCGTTTCCGATTTTAAGAAATTTCTTCTTGCTGGAATATTGAAAAACAAATTCTTAACAGCAAACGAAGTACCTTTTGGTAAAACAGCAACTTCCTGAGTTACTAACTTACTGCCTTCTATTACAATATGATTCCCTAGCTCTTCTTGGTCTTGTTTGGTTTTCATTTCTACATGAGCAATTGCTGCAATAGAAGCCAATGCTTCTCCACGAAAACCTTTAGTATGTAAATCAAATAAATCTTCCGCTTGACGAATTTTTGAGGTAGCATGACGCTCGAAACACAAACGAGCATCGGTAGTATTCATACCTAAACCGTTGTCAATTACTTGAACTAAGGTTTTACCAGCTTCTTTAACGATTAATTTTATATCGGAAGCTGTTGCATCAACTGCATTTTCTAACAATTCTTTTACTACAGAAGCTGGTCGTTGAACGACTTCTCCTGCAGCAATTTGATTGGCGACATGATCGGGTAAAAGTTGAATTATACTAGCTGTCATTATTTTTTTCTAAAGATGGATAAATCAAAATCGATGAGATACATAAAAACCAGAAAAAAAAACAATATAATGACTAAGATTCTCGTATTAAATTGATGATTTCCTCTATGACGACTGCTGGCTCTGGCTTCGCTCCAATGTGCTCTGAAATCATTATAATTAACTGATTCTCTGTCTTTTTTGATTGAAGAATTAAAATCAAATGGATTATCCACCTCTTTACCTTGGTAATGACGTGGTGTATAATTAAACTTTTTATTTTGTGGCAATTTGAATCCTCCTCTACCAAACTTAAACATATCACATTATTTTTTTCAAATTTAGGTATTTTTACTCTTTTAACCTCCATTTTTTTGTTAAGAAAAAATCCCGATTTTCATCGGGATTAGTATATTGATTTTAAAAAAAATCCTTTTATTTTCTATTCAAATCTACCATTTTAATTGCAGCAATTGCAGCCTCTACACCTTTATTTCCGTGTTTTCCACCACTTCTATCTAACGATTGTTGCATGTTATTATCGGTTAGTACACAAAAAATGGTTGGTACATCATATAAAAGATTTAAATCTTTCATTCCTTGTGTAACACCTTCGCATACAAATTCGAAGTGCATAGTTTCACCCTTAATTACACAGCCAATCACTATTACAGCATCCAGCTCTAATTTCTCATGCATTTGGCGTGCTCCAAAAATCAATTCGAAACTTCCTGGTACATTCCAACGAATAATATTTTCTGGCAAAGTACCACAATCTGTTAAAGTTGCGAAAGTTCCGTTATACAAACCTTCAGTTACTTGTTCGTTCCATTCTGAAACAACAATCCCAAACCGAAAGTCTTTCGCGTTTGGGATTGTGTTTTTATCGTAATTAGATAAACTTTTATTTTCTGTTGCCATTCTTATTCAGTCATTGCAATGAAAGCATCAATATTCATTCCTTCTTTAGAAGTTTCATATTTTTCTTTAATCTCCACAAATAATTTATTTGCTTCAGCTTTTTTACCAGCTGCTAAATACAATTGAGCTGCTTTTAATAAAAATCTTGGTGTAGTGAAATCATTTTCAGAAGCTTCAGCTGCTTTTTTGTAATGAGCGATAGCATCATCTACTTTATTAGTTTCTGCTAAAGCATCTCCGATAGCTCCTAAAGCCAATGGTTTTAAAATAGCATCTTCCGATTTGAATTTTTCTAAATACGTAATAGCATTTTTAAAATCCCCTAGGTTTAAGTAAGCCATACCAGCATAATAGTTTGCTAAATTTCCAGCATCTGTACTAGTATATTGCTCAGCAATTCCAATAAATCCTAATTTTCCTTCTCCTCCTTTAAGCGCTAAATTATACAAAGAATCTGGTTTTGCTGTAGCATCAACTGCTTGTTGAAAATATTGTTGTGCTTGAAAAATTTCGTTATTTGCTTTAGATTCTTTTACTTCAACAACATATTTATTGTACAAAACATACCCTAAAGTAGCAATTGCAATTGCTCCAACAATTCCTAAAATCATCTTTTGATTTTTAGCAACCCAGTCTTCAGTTTTAGATGCTGTTTCGTCTAATGTATTGAAAACCTCAGCAGTTGTACTATCTGTAGCATCAATTACTTCTTCAAATTCATTTTCAACTTTAGCTTCTTCTGGTTTTGGAGCTTTGTATCCTCTTTTGTTATATGTTGCCATTTATATATTAAATTTAATGAGGTGCAAAAATATAATTTTTATTAAAATTAAAAACCATTTTAGTATATATTTTTAACAAATTCGATTTACTTTTGCATAAAGTCCTTTTTTTAGTTCAATATCAAAGTATATTTATTGTGTTTTTAAAACAATTATCTCTTCTTAATTACAAAAATTTAGCCCAAATCGAATTTGATTTTGATGCTAAAATTAATTGTTTTGTTGGAAAAAATGGCGTTGGAAAAACGAATATTTTAGATGCAATATACCATTTAGCATATGGAAAAAGCTATTTTAATCCGTTAGCGATTCAAAACATCAAACACGGCGAAGAGTTTTTTGTAATTGACGCTTTGCTTGAAAAAAAAAATAAAGAAGAAAAAATTATTTGCAGTTTAAAAAAAGGACAAAAAAAAACCATCAAACGTAACGGAAAAATATACGACAAGCTTTCTGAACATTTAGGTTTGATTCCGTTGGTAATTATTTCACCCTCTGATTCAGATTTAATTGTAGAAGGAAGCGAAACACGTAGAAAATTTATCGATAGTGTAATTGCAACATTAGACAATTCATATTTACAATTACTCATTCAATACCAAAAAACGTTAGCGCAACGAAATGCTTTATTGAAGTATTTCGCTTTAAATCAGACTTTTGACGCAGATAATTTATCGATTTACAACGAACAACTAAGTAATTCTGGACAATTGATTTTCAAAAAAAGAAAACAATTTCTTGCCGAGTTTATTTCAATTTTCGAAAAACATCACATCAATATTTCAGGCGGAAATGAAAAAGTTGCTTTAAAATATGAAAGTCAGTTGTTTGAAAAAGAGTTACTTTCACTTTTAGATGAATCACTACAAAAAGACCGAATTATCCAACATACAAGTACAGGTATTCATAAGGACGATTTGATTTTTGAAATTGATGGTTTCCCGATTAAAAAATTTGGTTCGCAAGGCCAACAGAAATCATTTTTGATTGCTTTGAAATTGGCGCAATTCGAGTTCATGAAAAAACAAAGTGGCGAATTACCAATCCTCCTTTTTGATGATATTTTTGATAAATTAGACGAAACGCGTGTGCAAAAAATTGTCACTATGGTGAATGATGCCGTTTTTGGACAAATTTTTATTTCCGATACACATGCAGAACGAACGGAATTAATTATCAAAGAAACCCATCAATCGTATAAAATATTTCCGATTTAAAATTCATAATACTACATTTGAAAAAAATTATTCTAATGAATATCCAAACCGCTTTCTCTTTAAAAAATTACAATACTTTCGGAATTGAAGCCAAAGCCAAACAATTTGTTTCGGCAGGTTCAATTGCTGAATTGAAGGAAGTGTTGACAGAAAACAACAATATTTTTATTTTGGGTGGCGGAAGCAATATGCTTTTAACGCAGGACATTCAAAAATTAGTCGTCCATGTTAATTTAAAAGGAAAAGAAATTGTTGAAGAAAATGATGATTTTGTCATTGTAAAAGCACAAGCTGGCGAAAATTGGCACGAATTTGTACTTTGGTGTATTAACCAAAATTTTGGCGGTATTGAGAATTTATCATTGATTCCAGGAAATGTAGGCACAACTCCAATTCAAAATATCGGTGCTTATGGTGTAGAAATTAAAGATACGATGTTTTCATGCGAAGCTTTAAACCTGAAAACATTAGAAATTGAAACTTTTACCAACGCGCAATGTAAATTTGAATACCGTGAAAGTGTTTTCAAAAACGAATTAAAAAATCAACACATAATTACTTCGGTTTGTTTCAAATTAACTAAGAAAAATCATAAAGTTTCTACTACTTATGGAACAATCGAGACCGAATTACAACATCAAAACATACAAAACCCAACATTAAAAGACATAAGCAACGCTGTGATAGCCATTCGTCAAAGTAAATTACCAGATCCAAAAGAATTAGGCAATAGTGGAAGTTTCTTTAAAAACCCGATTATTACTAAAGAAGCATTTGAAAAAGCAAAATCACTTCACCCTGAAATGCCACATTATGTAGTTTCTGAAACCGATGTAAAAGTTCCTGCGGGTTGGTTAATTGAACAGGCAGGCTTTAAAGGAAAACGTTTTGGTGATGCGGGTGTACATAAAAATCAAGCTTTAGTTTTAGTGAATTATGGAACTGCAACTGGAGCCGAAATTGTAGCGATTTCGAAGAATATCCAACAAACCATTTTAGAAAAATTTGGAATTGCAATAGAAGCTGAAGTAAATATTATTTAGTTGGGAGATGCGAGATGGAAGTTCGGAGTTTAAAATCTTTAAGTTAACTTTTTAAAACACATAGACATAATAGATTTGCTTTGTGTTGATTTTAGACGTTTCACATGACATAGTGAACATAAGAAATCCGTTTTAATCTGCGTTTTGCATTAGCAAATCAGTTCCTTCCGGGTGCTAATCTTTTTTAATTTAAAGATTTCTTCCATTTCTTCAATCGGTGTTCCAAAAATTTTGAATTTGTTTTTTGAGATTTGTTTGGAATTTGGGATTTGTTATTTGGATTTTAATTAATTTTGCAGTTCAAATCAAAAAAAAAAAATGAAACTTCTATTAGTTACCATAGGAATTTTAGGAATTGCATTTGCAGGAATTGCAATAAAAATTTGGGCAAAAAAAGACGGGAAATTTGCAGGAACTTGTGCAAGCCAAAGTCCGTTTTTAAATAAAGATGGGGAAAACTGTAGCTATTGCGGAAAAACTCCAGAACAAATGAAAGATTGCAACGAAGAATCGCACGCATAATTTTATCCATTTATGATACAAACAATACTCTTAATCGCTTTTGCGGTTATCGTGTTTATTCAATTTATTTATTACCTTTTTATTTTCGGAAAATTCTCATTTGGAAAAAAAGCTGATGGAACTCCGAAACGATTACCTATTTCAATCATTGTTTGTGCTAAAAACGAAGAAGAAAATATCAAAAAATATTTTCAAACCTTAGTTACACAAAACTATCCTAATTATGAAATCGTTTTAATTGATGATGCTTCGAGCGATGAAACTTTAGAACTTTTTGAAGCATATGAAAAGCAGTATGCGAACGTAAAATTGGTAAAAGTGCAAAATAACGAAGCGTTTTGGGGGAATAAAAAATTCGCTTTAACCTTAGGAATTAAAGCAGCAAAAAACGAGTATTTAGTTTTCACTGATGCCGATTGTTATCCAACTTCAAACGATTGGTTATTGCATATTTCAAGCCAATTTACGAAAGAAAAAACCATTGTCTTAGGTTATGGTGCTTATGAAAAGGTAAAAAATTCATTCTTAAATAAACTCATTCGTTTTGAAACGATGTTAACCGCTACGCAATATTTTTCTTGGGCAAAAATCGGAAAACCATATATGGGTGTTGGAAGAAATTTAGCTTATAAAAGAGAAGAGTTCTTTAATGCTCGAGGTTTTATCAATCACATGAAAATTCGTTCGGGTGATGATGATTTGTTCATCAATCAAGCAGCAAATAAAAAAAACACTGCTATTTTATACACTCCAGAAAGTTTTACTTTTTCGGAACCAAAAACAACTTTTAAATCTTGGGTATACCAAAAAAGAAGACATGCAACTACTGCTAAATACTACAAAAGATTTGATAAATTTCAGTTAGGTTTATTTTTCCTTAGTCAGTTTTGGTTTTTAGTTTTGGCGATTGTATTATTGGCGTTTCAATTCCAATGGATGATTGTGGCTGGAATTATCATATTTAGATATTTATTCACTTGGATTTCTTTAGGTTATGCCGCGGGGAAACTAAAAGAAAAAGATGTGATGTATTGGTATCCGATTATCGAAATTGCACTTATCTTTACACAACTGAGCGTATTTTTTAGAAACCTCATCTCAAAACCTGTACATTGGAAGTAAATTCAGTTATTATTCAAGAAAACATTGAAAAAGCAAAAAAGGGAGACCAAGTTGCTTTCACGTTTTTATTGGATTTTTTCTGGAATGAAGTGTACGGATTCATGCTAAAACGTACCGAAAACGAAAACGACACCGAAGACATCGTAATTGAAACTTTTGCAAAGGCATTTGATAAAATTGCGACATATAATCCCGAATATGGTTTTAACACTTGGCTAATTGCGATAGCTAAAAATGTCCATATTGATACACTTCGCAAAAAGAAATCGGCTTTATTTATTGAAATGAATGACGAAGAAGACCATCAAGCCTATAGTGTTGCCGATGACTCCAATTCTGCCGAAGATGAATTGATTATCGAGCAAAATTTAGCCCAATTACTACAATACATCAAACAATTGAAACCTGCCTACCAGGAAGTTATTCAAATGCGCTATTTTCAAGAAATGACCTATCAAGAAATGTCAGAACAAATTGATGAACCGCTAAATAACATCAAAATCAAACTTCTTAGAGCTAAGAAATTATTAGCTGAGATTATTTCGGGGAAGTAAATTTAAAATTTTTATATTTGTTGTAATCTCAATACTTCAAAATGAAAAAATATTTTTTCCTTTTTTTTTTAATTTCAAAAATTGCATTACCTCAAAATAATGAATTATTCGATTATAAATATGATTTTTCTGGAGAGAAATTGACAACTGCTTACTCAAAGAAAAATGGTGTTCTATATAAATCAAATAATAATATTTCTTTCAAAAAAAGCTCAAATTGGTATAAAAATAAAAATAATGAAACTTATTTTTTTTCTGAACATCATAAAGATTCGGTTTCTTTTACCTCAATTGATTTTTATATTGTAAATAAACATTTTATTTCAGATAAATTTTATTTACAAAATAGCATAAAACAGTTTATGTCAACTTTTGGAGGTGTCAACTTTGAAAAAAATTACATAGTAAGTTATCCTTCAAAAAACAAAAAATATAATGTTACGGAAATTTTTTACGAAATTAACACAGATAAATACATAAGACTTGCTATTACCTCAAATAAAATTTTAAATGAAAATTTTATTACTGATAAAAAATTATTTATGGGTTTCTCTAATTTTATCAAAGAGTTTAAAGAAAGGCCAGGTAAAGTTATTGATGTATTGGATGTTTATTTTGAAAAAGATTATAGTGCACAGATTGATTTAATAAAGCAAATAGATTTAGAGGCTTATAATACAAATTCACTTTATGGTTCTGTATTAGTAGATTTACACACAAATGAGGGAAGTTTTGATAAGATTAGAGATCATATTGTTAGGATTAGAAAATTAAAAATTGATAAAACTAAAATTAAAGATGCAGGAGAACAAATTTCGATGAAGCCAGATATTTATATGTTTAATGAGTTTCATGCATATCCTCATACTCGATTTAATTTCATGTATATGTTAAAGAAACTTAAAGAAAGAGGATTTGATTATTTAGCTGTTGAAGCATTTCCTCCTCCAAATGAGAGTGAAAATCTGATTACAAAAAATGAAAATATTTCTGGTTACTATGTCGCTGAACCAACTTATTCTTTAATGATAAATTATGCTGCTAGTTTAGGTTTTAAATTGGTTGCTTATGAAGAAGCCGATCAATGCAAAGAAATTAAAGAAATGATACCAAGTGCAACATGTCGGGATAGTATTCAAGCTTTAAATATTGCCAAAATTTATGAGTTAGATAAAAACGCTAAAATTGTTGTATTTGGTGGGCATGCACACATTGAGAAAAAATCAAGAGATGATTGGAAATTTATGAGAGTAGCTCTTCAAGAGTTATTTCCAAATAAAAAAATGTTTTCAATTGGTCAAACTAAATATATTAGAACCAATTTAGACTCAATTGACATTAACATGGAAATGCCTGTTTATTATGATGAGGATGATGGTCAATTTGATGGTCAAATTATTAGCCCACATTATAAAAAGTACTATGAATGGTATTACAGAAAATCTGAATTAATGAACAATAAAATTCTTATTGATACATCAAAAGATTTTTTTTCGGTTGAAATTATACCTATCCAAAATAATCAAGAAATATATTACCCAATATTTAGATGTAGAAAAGAAAATCTACAATCAAATATAATTTATATACCTGATAGTATAAACTATTTAATAGTTTATAAGAGTAAAGAAAATAAAAGAATATAAAACTTTCCTAAAGTTTTCTCATTTTCTAAATTCATACTTCAAAATTCTAAATTTCATATCGTATCTTTGCCTATCAAAATTTTGATTATGGACACGGCTATTGACAATGTTTTTCCACCAAGAGAACCCAAACCAAAATGGTTGCGCGTAAAATTACCAACCGGTAAAAACTACACCGAACTTAGAGGTTTAGTAGACAAATACAAACTGAATACAATTTGTACTTCGGGAAGTTGTCCTAATATGGGCGAATGTTGGGGCGAAGGAACAGCAACTTTCATGATTTTAGGAAACATCTGTACGCGTTCGTGCGGCTTTTGTGGTGTTAAAACAGGTCGCCCTGAAACGGTGGATTGGGACGAACCTGAAAAAGTAGCACGTTCTATCAAGATTATGAACATCAAACATGCGGTTATTACTAGCGTAGATCGTGATGATTTAAAAGATATGGGTTCGATTATTTGGGCAGAAACCGTGAAAGCGATTCGTCGAATGAATCCAAATACTACTTTAGAAACCTTAATTCCAGATTTTCAAGGTAACACGAGAAATTTAGACCGAATTATCGAAGTAGCTCCAGAAGTAGTTTCGCACAATATGGAAACCGTAAAACGTTTAACTCGTGAAGTGCGTATTCAAGCGAAATATGAGAAAAGTTTAGAAGTGTTGCGTTATTTGAAAGAGCAAGGTATCAAAAGAACAAAATCGGGTATTATGTTAGGCTTGGGCGAAACAGAAGAAGAAGTTATTCAAGTCTTACACGATTTAGCCGATGCAAAAGTGGATATTGTTACAATTGGTCAGTATTTACAACCCAGTAAAAAACATTTACCGGTTAAAGAATACATCACGCCAGAACAATTCGCAAAATACGAACAAATTGGAAAAGAATTAGGTTTTAGATATGTAGAAAGTGGCGCTTTAGTGCGTTCGTCTTATCACGCAGAGAAACATATTCACTAAAAGTTCAAATTTAATAACAACTTCAAAACAGATAAAATTGAAAACACGAATTGCTATTAATGGTTTGGGAAGAATTGGACGTAATTTGTTTCGATTGCTTTTGAATCATCCTACTATTGAAATAGTTGCCATCAACGACATTGCGGATAACAAAACGATGGCGCATTTGGTAAAATACGATAGCATTCATGGTGTTTTGAATCATAAAGTGTCCTTTTCTGAAGATTCGATTAGTATTGATGATAAAACGTATTTGTTTTTTCACGATAGAGAAATCAAAAATTTAGATTGGAAGTCGTTAAACATTGATATTGTTATCGAATCGACAGGGAAATTCAAAACATTTGAAGATGTTAACCAACATATTTTAGCTGGAGCAAAAAAAGTAATTCTTTCTGCACCACCTGAAGTTGATGACTCGATAGTTAGCGAACAGATGGAGCAAATAAAAACAGTTGTTTTAGGTATAAACGAACATATTTTAGACGGAAACGAAACGATAATTTCCAATGCAAGTTGCACGACCAATAACGCGGCTCCGATGATTAAAATCATTCAGGAATTGTGCGAAATTGAACAAGCTTACATCACCACTGTTCACTCATACACTACCGACCAAAGTTTACACGATCAACCACATAAAGATTTGCGCAGAGCTCGTGGCGCGGCACAATCTATTGTTCCTACAACAACGGGGGCAGCAAAAGCATTGACAAAAATTTTTCCAGAATTAGAAGGAAAAATTGGTGGTTGTGGCATTCGTGTTCCTGTTCCAGATGGCTCATTGACCGATATTACTTTTAATGTAAAACGACAAGTTTCGATAGAAGAAATCAACTTAGCATTTAAAAAAGCCGCAGAAACTAATTTAAAAGGAATTTTAGATTACACCGAAGACCCAATCGTTTCGGTAGATATTATTGGCAATCAAAGCTCTTGTCTCTTTGATGCACAACTTACTTCTGTAATTGATAAGATGGTTAAAATTGTAGGTTGGTACGACAATGAAATTGGTTATTCTTCTCGATTAATCGACTTAATTACTTTCGTTTCAAAAAAATAAAGTTTTTTAATAACCCTAAAAAACTTAAATTGCAAGGTTAAAATAATTTTTGATATAAATTGACTAAACTATTTGTAATATTTTTACTGTTTGTAACTTTTTCAAGTTACACACAATCTGTATATAAAGATGTTGCTAAAATTAGCGATAGTACTGACTATTATCTAGAAATTGGTCTTTTTAACAAAGAAGATAAAAAATCCTATAAAAGAGCAATTGAATTTACTGAAAAAGCAATCGCATACGCAAAACATAATAGCCTGAGCAACAAATTAGCCGATTCGTACTTGCAATTGGGTAATATTTATTATGATTTAGAAAAAAATAATTTAGCAATTGATTATTATATTAGAGCAGTTAATACATTTAACACGAAAGAACCGAAAACTAATTTAGCACTTTCTTATTATGGCCTTGGAAAATGTTATCTAAAAAAAGACAATTTTAAAGTGGCCGAAATTTACTTTGAAAAAGCTATTTTGTTATATGAAAAACTAAACTTTTTTGAAGCTATTGAATTGATTAATTTACAGAAAGGAATTATCAAAAAAGAAAAAAAAAAATATACAGAAGCAACTACAATAATTTTATCAGTAATTAAAAATTTAAACTATGAAACGTTTTTAAGTGCCAAATCTGAAGCTTATTTTCAATTAGGAGAAATTGAAATGGCACAAAAAAATTACACAAAAGCAATTGATTATTATGATTTGGCAAACGTTGCTAATAAAACAAATGAAAGTGATTTTGAAGTTACGAAAAAAATTCTAAAACAATTAAGTATTGCATATGAGAAAAATAATGATGTTAAAAAATCTCAATTATATTTAAAAAAATATGTCGTATTAACAGATTCTGTTTCAAAAAATTTACTAAGTTTTAACTCGGAAAACATAATTGATAAAATTCAATTTGATGAACAATTAAAAACAATTGAACAATTAGACAAAGAAAAGAAAAGCCAACAAAAAACATTACGTTTTTCTAAATTAATCAGTATTTTAAGTATTACTTTGATTTTAATTTTATCACTTTTGAGTTTGTCTTTATACAAAAACAATAAAATTAGAACTAGTACAAACAAGCTATTAAAAGAAAAAAATAAAGAATTAATTACCGAAAAAGAAAGAGCAGAATTAGCCTCAAAAGCAAAAGCAAATTTTTTATCAACTGTAAGCCACGAATTAAGAACACCATTAAATGCAATTAACGGAATAACATATCTTTTATTACAAGAAAAACCAAAATCAAGCCAATTAAACTATCTAAAATCACTTGAATTTTCAGGTAATTATTTATTGAATTTTATCAATGATATTTTAGAAATTAACCGTTTAGAATCAGACAAAATAACCGTTGAGAACATTAGTTTTGATTTAAAAGAACTTATAGAAAATATTACTATTTCATTCAAAAAATTTATCAATGAAAACAATATCAATTGCCATTTATATATTGATGATACTATTACTTCTAATCTAAAAGGTGATCCAACTAAATTATCACAAATTCTAATTAATTTACTAAATAATGCTATAAAATTTAGTAAAGATGGAGATGTTTGGTGTACCATTAAAAAAATCAAAGAATCAAATAATGAAATCAGATTATACTTTGAAGTAAAAGATAACGGAATCGGAATTCCAATCGATAAACAAGAAACTATTTTTGATAGTTTTAGCCAAGGTTCAGTTGAAATTAATAGAACATATGGTGGAACAGGTTTAGGACTCTCAATTGTTAAGAAAATTCTTGAACTGATGCAAAGTACTATTCATTTAAAAAGTGAAAGCGGAAAAGGAAGTGTTTTTTCATTTGAATTAGAATTCGAAAAAGCAGCCAAAGACGAAATTAAAATTGAAGTTAATCAAAAAAATGAATGCTTAAAGCAAAAAAGAATTCTGCTGGTTGAAGATAATAAAATCAATCAAATGATTACTCAAAAAATGCTTGAGAAAAAAGGTATTTCATGTGTTGTCATTGACAATGGAGAAGATGCGATTGAAAAAGCAAAAACCAACCATTATGACCTAATTTTAATGGATGTTCATTTACCTGGCATCAACGGAACTGAAGCCACAAACAAGATTAGAGAATTTGACATAACAACTCCTATTATTGCATTAACAGCTATTTCTTTAAATGAAAACAAAGAAATGCTAATGTCCTACGGCATGAATGAAGTAATCACCAAACCATTTGAACCAGAGCATTTTTACAATGTAGTAACTGCTTATTTAACTAATAATAAGCGATTAAATTCTTAATTAAGTTTCTTACATGTGGTTCTGCCTTTTTAGCAGCCTCCAAAACTTCTTCATGATTTACTTCTTCGATATTTTCTTCGTCACCCATATCAGTAATCACAGAAATACCAAAACATTCCATATTCATGTGGCGCGCAACGATAACTTCTGGAACAGTTGACATTCCAACACAATCAGCACCTAAAGCTTTTACCATTTTATATTCGGCAAGCGTTTCAAAGGTTGGTCCTTGTAAACCCAAATAAATTCCTTTTTTTAAATTGATATTTAGTGCTTTTGCTAATTCAAATGCTTTTAAATTCATAGCTTTTGAATACGGTTCGCTCATATTTACGAATCTTGAACCAAAACGCTCATCGTTATGACCACGCAATGGATGTTCGGGCATCAAATTTATATGATCTGTAATTACAGCCACATCTCCTACTTTGTAAGATGGATTTACTCCACCTGAAGCATTGGAAACAATTAATTTCTCAACACCCAAATATTTCATTACACGAACTGGAAATGTTACTTGCTTCATATCGTAACCTTCGTAAAAATGAAAACGCCCTTGCATAGCCAATACTTTTTTCCCTTCAATTGTTCCAAAAACTAAAGCACCTTTATGTCCTTGAACGGTTGAAACTGGAAAATTTGGAATTTCCGTGTAAGGCAAAGTATATTCTATGGTAATATCTGCTGTGAAACCACCTAATCCTGAACCTAAAATTACACCATATTCTGGCATAAAATCGGTTTTATTTTTAATAAAACTAACTGTTTCTTGAACCTTGTTCCACATAATTTTGTATCTTATTATCAATATTTGTATTCAAAAAAACTGATTTCATTGGCAAATAGAACAATTGTGTTTTTGGCAATAATCCGTTTAGACGAACAAAATCTTTCTCTGTTGTAATTATCTTTCTTCCGTTGGCTTTTGCCAAAATTTGCTCACAATCTTGTTTTGAAAAATGATGATGATCTGGAAAAACTAATGTTTCATCAGATTCATTTTTAAGAAAATTAAAAAACAGTTTTGGTTTTACAATTCCAGCAACTAAAAGTTTACTTTCTGATTGAATTTCCGAAACCAACAATTTAATCTCATCTCCAAAAACAAAATCGTCGTATTGAATAGTTGTGAAATAAACCGATTGTTTTACCTTCAAATTTTCTGTAAATTTCTGCTGCACAAATTCTGATAAATCCTTTGGACATTTGGTGACAATTATCATATCCGCTCTTTTTTTACCTGAAGATGGTTCACGTAAATTTCCGAAAGGCAAAATATAATCGTCGCAAAATAAATCATCATAAGCCGTGAGCAAAATATAAAATCCTGCTTTTACTTTTCTGTGCTGAAAAGCGTCATCTAATAAAATAACGTCTGGTTTATCTTGAAACTGTAATAATTTCTCAATTCCGTTTTTACGATTGGCATCAACCGCCACTTGAATGTTTGGAAATTTTGAATAAAATTGAAAAGGCTCGTCACCAATTGAACTCGCTGTAGCTTTTTCGTCCGCCAAAACAAAGCCTTCAGTTAAACGCTTATAACCACGACTCAAAACCGCAACTTTGTAATCTTTAGAAAGTAATCGGATTAAATACTCGATTTGCGGAGTTTTTCCTGTTCCACCAACGCTTAAATTCCCTACTGCAATTATAGGAATATTAAACGAATAGCTCTTTAAAATGCCTTTGTCGTAAAGCCAGCTTCGGATAAACATAATGAGCCAATACAAAAAGGCTAATGGGAAAAGTATTTTTCGTAACAAAATCATACTACGAAAGTATAATATTTTATCTTTATAATAAAGTTTATGTGATTTATCATTTCATCTCTAACAAGTATTTTGTTAATTTGTGTAATAATTTACCAAAATCAAACAACATGCAACTTTCTAATATACTTTCTATTCTTGAAGAAATGGCACCACTGGGTTATGCCGAAGATTTTGACAATGTTGGCCTTTTAGTTGGAAATCAGAGTCAGGAAATAGATGGTATTTTAGTCTGTCATGATGCGTTGGAATCAGTTATTGATGAAACAATTACAAAAAAATGTAATTTGGTAGTTTGCTTCCATCCTATTTTGTTTTCAGGAATTAAGAAAATTACAGGTAAAAATTATGTGGAACGTGCTATTTTGAAAGCAATTAAAAACGATATTGCTATTTATGCTGTTCATACTGCGTTAGACAATCATCAAAATGGTGTAAATAAAATTTTCTGTGATGCATTAGGCTTGAAACATTCAAAAATTTTGATTCCGAAAGAAAACTACATTCAAAAATTAATCACATTTACCATTCCAGAAAATGTTGAAAAATTGCGAAACGCCTTGTTTGACGCTGGTGCAGGAAAAATTGGCAATTATGAAGATTGCAGTTTTAATTCGCAAGGAATTGGAACTTACATGGGAAATAAACATTCAAATCCTGAATTTGGTGAGCGATTTGAATTTGTAGAAACACCCGAAATTAAAATCGAAGTTATATTTGAAAAACATTTGCAAGGTAAAATTTTGAAAGCTTTATTCAAAAATCATGTATACGAAGAAGTGGCTTACGAAATTTATCAATTGGAGAACAAACATCAAAACATAGGTTTAGGGCGTGTTGGTGAATTAGAAAATCCGCTTTCTGAAACTAATTTTTTACAATTAGTAAAAGACAAATTACAATGTGGAGGCATGAGACATTCGGCTTTTACAGGAAAATCAATAAAAAAAGTTGCGGTTTTAGGTGGAAGCGGAAGTTTTGCTATTAAAAATGCAATTGATTCAGGAGCAGATGCTTATCTTACGGCAGACCTAAAATATCATCAATTCTATGAGGCTGAAAATCAATTGCTTTTAGTAGATATTGGTCACTTTGAGAGCGAAAGATTTACAAAAAATTACATAGTTGATTTTCTTAAAGAAAAAATCACTAATTTTGCACCTAATTCTCTGCAATGCAGAATTATTTTATCAGAAGAAAATACAAATCCAGTTAAGTACTTTTAAATATGGCAACCATCAAAGAGATAA
>Ga0075152_10000835_pt1 | contig 22356 bp, 30 predicted proteins | sample JI61114C2DNA_FD_70964 | JGI IMG/M metagenome (GOLD analysis project Ga0075152, IMG submission 70964) | Wastewater effluent complex algal communities from Wisconsin, to seasonally profile nutrient transformation and Carbon sequestration -... | ecosystem: Engineered > WWTP > Effluent > Algae...
ATATTTGATTACTGGGATTTTGATTAAATTTTCTTTTAAATCCTCTTTAGTTAAAGAATGCTCCTTTACAAATTCATTAAACTTCTTTTTATCGGTAGTTTTGAATTTTAAAGTACCATTATCATAGTTAAAAATCATCGTGTAATAAATCACACGTCTTGCTTTGCTTCCCTCGATAAGTGTTGCTTTTGCTTCTTTGATTTGATTAAAGGTTAAATAATACGGCTGTTTAAAGTTTATCGGCACTAAATATCCTTTGCCATTTTCATCAAATTTCACATCAAAATTCAGCAAAAAATTTGCTCCAGTATATTCCTTTTTACTCACGTAATTTTTTGCCGTTCCATCACTTCCCGAACCTACCCACTCTTTCTGCCAAGGCAAATGCCCAACTTTCTCAATCGTATTGATGATTAAATCAGTAATATAGCTGTAAATATCATCTGGAGAAACCCCGTTTAACCCCTGTGCTGAATCCTCTTCCGATTGGTATTCTAAAGTGGGTAAAATAATTTCTTGCTCCGCCCCACTTAGTCCCATAACATCCACAAAGTCGTTTATCTCAATAGAAAAAAAAGCGTCTTTATTTTGTCTGAGTAAATTACTCAATCGCTTTGCAATAAGCTGGTGGCTTTCTTTTTTTGCTCTTGTTAAAAGTTTTCTTAGCGCAGTTCTTGAAACCTTTTTACCGTCTAAATTATTAAATGTTGTTGCTAAATTCATAACTTTATTGAATGATGGAATACTCTTTACCTAAAACGCCTATTATGGTTTCAATTTGAATGTCTTTGATTGACTTTATACTCACTAGAGATTGCATATTAGAAAGGTTCTCTACAATTGGAATCTCTACAATCAAATCCTTTAGTACAAACTTGCCTTTGGCAGGAACAGAAACAAAGGATTTATTAACGGTAATTGTGGCTATTTTTTTGGCTGTTTTGTCCTTTAACACAATTCTTTTAACCACTGCAATGATGCCATCAGGAGAAAAATTATCGCTAGTTGGATTGAAAAGCGTTACATCCAAATTAAAGCGCATTCGCTTAAAATTAATATCAAAATTTCTAAATCCTGTGGGTAATGCTTTGAGTTTTGCCATTGTTTGTTTCCATTTATTGAGCCTACTGCTGTACCATAATAATCCTACTCCAAAAACGGCTGTAGTAATTACGATATGTTTTGCTTTTATGCTCATAGTATTTTTGTTTTACTTCTAATAAAAACAACCGCCTTAAACCCAAGAAACAAAAGCGTTAAAATCCCCAATCCCATTAAAAACTTCTCTAGCTTTGAGAGTGGTTTTACAATCTCAATAGGCACTTTTTTAATCTGAACAAGTACCTTATCGTTTTGCTTATTGACTTTGGAATTTTCATTTTTGGTTTGTGCCATTTGGCTGTAGAACTCTATTTGTTTTTTGAGTTTATCATACATCAAAGAATAAGAGTTATCGCCTGAGGATTTGAAGGTATTAAGTTTTTGCAGAATCTGTTCAACTTTGGCATTTACCAAACTATCCAAAACCGCATTTCCTGTTTGACTTTGAACTACGGGAGTAATTACTTTGTCTTTAATCTCTTTGTTTATAACTACAACACTAGTGCTGTCTTTCTTTTGAATTTCACTCTTTACAATGGTATTTTGCTCTTTGTACTTTTTAGTAGAAGAGCAACCAACTACTATTGTAATGGTTAGCATCAATAGAGTTAATTTATAAATTGCTGTTTTCATTTTTTTTATTTTTAAAAGTGGATTTTAAGGTAAATACTATCATCTGGGTTGCTTCAATGGCATTGAAAAAATCAAATCCAAAATACAATCCTGCAACTTCTATTAGTTTGTTAAAGATTTGTTTTTTCATTAGTTAACAATTGTTTTAGCTTATCGAAAAACACACCCAATAAATCTTCCATTCTCTTGTGGAAAATAGTTGAAAGTGAACCACACCAAGCGCAAATCATATAGGTAAAAAACTTATTGAAATGTAAAAACTCATCAAAGAATCCATACACTAAAAGAGCCACAAAAACCGATACAATGGCTTCTGCTAAAAACCATTTATAAGAGGCTTTTACTCCTTGATTTACTTGGCGAATTATCTTTACAACTGCTCCCATAGTAACAAGGATTAGAAAAAGTAAAAAATCAATTATTTGCTTAGAATGGCTTGTAATCCATTCCATTATTTGCTGTTTTGTCATTGTTAGTTAAGTTTATTTATCAAGATGCAAAAGCCCAGAGAAAAAAGGGTAAAAGGGATTAAGTAAGAGGCTCGTTTTGACTTTTTTTTTTAATATCCCTAGTGTATCAACTGCGATGTAATTGTTAAAATGATGCTCTCTTTCTGTTAAGTGAGTTAATCCTCCGTTTATTTTCTTGGTAATAGATTTTATACTATTACCATCAGCAATAGGATTTAGATTGTAGCGAACCGACCAAAACCAACCTGCAATATCAATAGCTATATCAGCTCTACTGGCTAAATCAGGATTAGCAATTACATCATGACCCGAATAGTCTTTATAAGCCTGGTAATTGGCTCTTCCTGTCAGTTGAATTAGTCCTCTTCCCCTAAATCGCCAACCATCGCCCACTTGCGTATTACCAAGATTGAGTTTTCCCCACGCTCCACCATAGACTATATTGGCTATTGCCTCCACATTGGCTTTATGGGCTGATGTTCTACCATAAAGTAATGCCTGAGCCTTTGAGATTCGTTTACTTCCAAAGGTGCTTATTAGTCCCTCTGGAGTGTAATTAAGGCTCTCTACAAACCTTGTAAATCCTGCGCTCTCTTGATGCAATTGAGCCAAAAAATGCGCTATACGTCTTGGGGTACTGATAGCATATTTTTTAAATATGCTCAAAAATGTGATGCTGTTTGCTAGTAAAAAATCCATTACAATACTACTTTTTTAGGTTCTGTTTTACTTTTTTTCTCTGACGCTCTTTTGGGTTCTGCTTGTGGCTCTTTAGTATCGCCCTGCATCGTGGCTACTACTAAAATCCCTGTTAAGGCTAGCCCCAATAATACTGTGGCACTTTTATTCATTACTAAAACTGATTTAAAGTGATTTGATTAACTCCCTTTTGGGTAAATAGCGCATTTTGGGTATTTCTTCCAAAATCGCCATCAACTTTGACTTTTAAAAGTGTTTGTAAGGCTCTAACTTCTGCGCCTTTGCTTCCCTTTTTTAAGAGCTTGTTTTTATCAAGTGATACGCCAGGAACTGGACTTGTTGAGGCAATAGTTGGAAGTAGTTTTCCCACTGGCTTTATTACATCCTTATCAGCAATCCAATAAATATCATTTAAAAGCATTCCGTTTCTTTGTACTACGTAACGATACGTGCCATCAGGTTTTTTACCCACCCAAATAATAGTGCCTATTTTATCGCCTTTTTTAAATGTGGCTTTTCTAATTCCTTGACTTATATAGTTTCCATCAGCCATTTTTCTAGCATCATACCCCTTTGTACCATTAAATCCTGTTGCCATTACTTCCTGCCCTACACTGTATCTGAAATTATCGGCTAAAACAACTTGTTTTACAGGTTGAGTTTTTATTGGAGTAATTGGTACTGTAGCGAGTTTTGGCGGTTTAATGGGTTGTTGTGTTGTCTCTTGCTCAAAAGGTGTCTCGCTTGTAAAATCATTACTCGTATCTTTTGCATTTTGAACAAAATAATAAATACCACCTCCCACAGCTAGAGCAATACCGCCACCAATCCATAATTTATCTTCTGTACTCATTTTATAACTGATTTGGATAATTTGATTTTAATAATTTGTAATCCTCTTGGCTTAACTCTTCTTTGAGCCAAACCTTTAGCGGATGCTTTGTTGGAGTTTGCCATAGCGCAAAATAAGTGTTGCCTGTTAGGGTATTGTAATACCGAGAACCAAAGGCTTTAACAACTTGTGCAAATTGATTTTGAGTAACTCCTGTAAGAGCTGTAAATATGGCTTGTCTCTTATCTGTATTGGTGAGATTTGCCTCTTTCATAGCATCATAAAGCATCGTTACAATCTCCTGTGCATTGAAACTCGAAGTATCAAAACCGCCATCTAAATAGGCTTTCCCTTTTTTGTTCTTACTTGTTTTAGAAACCGCAAAAAGCAGTATGGCAAGTCCTGTTAGTCCCATCGAAATAGGCACTATTTTTGAAATTTCCATATTAAAAAAAGTGAGGTATTATAAATCGTAATTCTATAAGTTCACTTGGGCTAAACTGATCAATAAACCACTGTGTCAAAGTCATTTTCTTGGATAATGGATTAATGCCTTTTCGCTGTCCAAAAGCATTATAAATCCTAACAAACCCGTTGTAATTAACTCCTATCAAATTTTGCTTTACCGCTTTAAATCCACTGCCTAAACCGTACATTGCGCTAAAAATCGCTTCGGCTTTATTCTTTGCCATACCACTTGAGATATTACTTGGCTTCTCTTTCTTGTTTTCTGTGAGTGTTGAGAATCCGTTAAATATTTTAGTGTAAGCAAAATATCCAACCCCTAAAAAAAAGCCAGTTTTAAGAACGCCCTTTACTATTGATGCCGTTACATTAACCGTCGTATTTGCCCTTTGAATTGTGCTATTTATAGCATTTTGTCCCTCTTTTGATGTGGCTAGAGCCACAACGGCTGGATTATGTAAACCTTGCTTTTTCATTATCATTTGTATTGGCTGTAAGGAATTGCTCCCAATTTCATTTAGTTACTTTGCGAATTTTGTTTTTAGTATCCATAAGAGGTCAAAGACATTACATTAGTTCTAACTACTTTGTTGCATTTGATAAATTACTCTCTTAAAATGGAGCAATACCGTCAAATATGTTTTAAAGCATATCGTTTTTACAGCTGTATTTTGTGCAGTTACTCTGCCTAAAAAAAGCAAATGGAGCTTACTTTTTTTTAGGCTTTGAGCAACCACTTTTTTACATAATAAATTCCTCTATGGTTTGCCAACCCTCTTTGGATGTTACCATACTCATAGCTTTTGAAGAGTTTTTAAGGGCTACCAATTTTTGTAAAACCTCATTATCTAAATCCGCTAAGGCTTCTATAAGTTTTGCTTTTTTTTGTAACTTGAAAGGATTTGTTTCTTTTGTTTTTATGCTCATTGCGCTCATATTATACTAGCATTTGATGTTTTTGTAATAATTCAAATAGTTCTTGTGAAAAAACATTATTCTCTGTATTCTCACTTATCTTTTGATAGATAACCTGTAAAAGAGTTATTGTATCATCATCGAGAGTTTTAACTATATCTAAAAAGGATTTTTTAACATCCGAATAATTCTCATCCTGTAAATCATCCTCTGAAGCAATTGATAAACCGCTGGATTCCACTGGAACATTAAACCCCAATCCTTTTAAAATAATGGGAGCTTGTTTGACCACTCCTAAAAGCATATTGTTTAAACTATCGTTGCTCTCTTTGGTGTACTTCCTTTGAAGTTTCTCCTCATTAAGAGCCTCATTCTTTGCTCTTAGTTCTTTGTTTTGGCTTTCTGATTCCTGCAATTTTTTTGCCAGCTCCTCTCTATCGTAGGCTTGCAATTTCAAATCAAAAATTTCACTCATCCCCAGTCCCATTAGTCCCTTTTTGGATTTCTTTTTTTTGCTTTTTTTCTTCTTTACCACTTTTTTTGGCTCTGCTTCTACTTCAGGGTTCAATTGTATTGTCTTTTTTGGCTTTTCTAAAGATGTTGCTTGTGAAAAAGTAACATCAAATGGATCTGCTTCTGATTTAAAAGCCTTATAACCGTTTCTACGCTTTTCTTGCAAGGATAACTCTGTATATCCCAAAGAAAACAAATGCTCAAAAAAATTCTCTGCACTTGAGTACTGCATCTTTATTTGTTCATGGGTTAGATTACTAAAAATCCACTTGGAACTTTCTTTGTCCAAAACTGAAACAGCACTATTGTAATCCGTATTAAGCTTCTCTATTAAATCATCTAATTGCTCCATTTTTAAATTAGTTTTTTGTAGATAAGTAAAATTTTATTCTCTGGCTTTTGTCCGCTCTTTTCAAGTGATACAGTAGTTAAATAACTAACCGATAATTGTACTTTACAATAAGTTCCATCAGGCACAATTAAAATCTGTTTTTGACTTGGGTAAATACTAACTCCGTTTACAAGGGCAACACTTGAGCCTTTATTGACAACAGACAAACAAGTAACATTCTCTAAAATTGGGATTTGTTCCTCTTTAAACTCTCTTGTTATAAAAGCTGATTCTAAAAACATGACTACATTGTTTTAACTTGGTTGTTGTATAAAAAAACGACATGAAATTTTAATGGGATTTCACTTTCTAAAGGCTCTTCAAGAGCAAACAAAAGCGAATAATCTTTGTTGCCTGTATCAAAATTCAAGGGCTTAAAGGTTTTCTCATATTCTCCGCCCGAGCTTTGCCTCCAATTATCAATATGCACCATTGGAATAATAGCAATACTATTATCATCTTTCATCTCAATAGATGCCATTGCGCCAACTTTCTGCTCCACACCATTGGTATAAACTGCAACGGCTGTTGTAAAACCTGTGGGAAGTTTAAAGTTTTCACTCGTATTACTCTCGCCTTGTTTTATCATTGCCTTAACAACATAATGTATCTGTCTCATGCTTTTTATGATTTAAAAGCCATAGCCTTTTTACTATGGCTTTGTTAGGTTACTGACTTTATTATTTTTTTGCCTCTGTTACTCTAAACTCCAATCGCATAAAAAGAGCTTTTCCAACGGCAACCGTTACACCTTTTGGAAATTCTAACTCCAATTTAAACTCCTCTTTGGCTCTTAAAAGTGGTGTTGTAGCAATTGGTCTGTGGTCTTCCTGTTTGAAGTTCTGCGTGTCGGTCATTGGCAAATCAATAAGCATATCATTGGTTTGAATCAGTCTTAAATCAGCGTTTTGCAATTGTGCAGGGATACGCTCCGAGTTTTGCCAATTAGCGTTTTCAACCGATGTACCATCTGAGGTAAAAAGCGAACGAATCGAATCGATAACTACATCACGCCCTGAGTTTAAAAGGTTTCCGTCAAAGTTGGTTACTCCAACTAATTTTTTAGTATTGGAATCAACTAGTTGATTAATTCCACTCATTCCGTCAACTCTTACGTTTAAGTAAAACGTTTTATCTACTAATTTGGTTGCTTGTGGTCTAACGGCTTGTATTTGTTGGCGTTGTCTTGCTCCCAAAACTTTAATTGCTCTTTGCAATTGTGGATTTCTATTTTCCATTTTTCTTTTTTTGAATTACTGTTATTTTTCTTTTTTTTTACAAAATGTAGTTTCCGTTTTGGTCGATATAAGCACCCAATCCTTCTTCGTCTTCATAACCTGCCAAACCATCTTCAAAATAGTTTCCTGCATCATCATAATAGCCGTTTAATCCTTGCTCTTCATACCCACCTAATCCGTTATCTTCAATGTAATTGCCGTTTATATCAATATATCCGCCCAATCCGTCTTCGTGGTAGTTCCCATCGCTATCGATATACCCATTAAGTCCGTTTACTGCTCCAGATAATCCCGCTGCCTTTTGCATAAATCTTCCCATTGTAGTATCAGCACTTAACTTGGATGCGATTTTTTCAGAAGAAAAAATATTTTTTACTACCTCCAATCCGTGAGCAATGGAAACCCCAATTGCTGAACCTCTTAAAAGTGAACTCTTGGTGTCACTGCCTTTGACTTTGACCGCTAAAAATCCAGCTCCAAAAGCAACTGCACCATTGACAACACCTTTTACCGTATTGGAAGAAGACTCTGTAACTGTGCCTGTAAGTCCTCTAAAGAGCGCACCTACAGCAACAGCAGAACTAATTGTTATTAACTCTTGTTTCATTTTCTATAATTATTAATTGTTTTTTGAACTTGTTGCCAGTAGAATAGCTCCTACTGCCGTAGCACCAATAACTATGGGAATAGTATAATTGGATTTCTCTGTAGTACTACTTTCATTTTTTGCTGTTTCTTTTTGAGTTGCAACCTCTTGTTTTAAATCCTCAATCGGAATATCTTTAACCTGTGAAATGGTCTCTAATTGGGCATCGCTTGGCAAGGCTTCATTTATTTGGGTATCGGTTGCCAAACTCTGTGCTGGTACTCCTTTAACCTGTGCGATAGTTTCTAATTGCTGGGGTGTTGGTGTGGCATTTTGCATTACCTCTGCCTGCTCTTGATTATCGTAACTTGGTTGTAAACCACTGCTTGCCATAGCATTATTAATAGTTGGTTTTATTACATTTTTAATGGCAAACTGCCCAACCTTACTATTGGCTACTTTAGTAATGGCTTTTACGGCTTTACCATTTTTGATTTTTGTAAATACCTTACCCACTTTGCTATTAAGTAACTTACTACCAACTCCACCACCTGGAATAAAACTCATTGCCGTTGTTGCTAGTGGAATAGCAACCTTGCCCACCTTGACAGCATTCTTAATGGAGACATTTCTAAGACGCACATTTTTCTTTAGCATCTTACCTATTTTTAGTCCTTTGTTAAGTCCTGCATTTAATCCTGTTTGTTCTTCTAATATTATCATACGCTTAATTTTTAAAAAGGAAATCGCTTACTGCTTTGTGAGCTACTTTTTTTAGATGCTCCTTTAAGTCCTCTTTTACTTGAATAAACACTTTTTGCTTTTACATAAATGTTATACAAACCACCCTCGCTTTTTGATTTATGGGCTATAGCATCACTTCCCAAAGAAGCAAGCATATTTTTAGCTTGGGTAGCACTTCTAGCAAAATCATACAACTCAAAGGCTTTTAAACAAGGCTTTTTTGTAACATACCAACCTGTTTTCTTAGGTGCTGGACAATTAAGTCCAACGTGGGGCAATTTTAAACTCATAAAAACATCTTCTTTACTGGTGTACTTGGGTTCTTTATTACTTTGCAGGGTTCCATCGATTATACAATAGCCGTCTTCAATCTTTGCGCTTTGCTGATTGGTGGGGACAACCACATAAACATGGGTGTACTGCTTTGGGTTAAAATTGGGCTGTTTGATTTGCCTGATGTAATGCTTAATTCCTAAATTCAGAAGTACACAACTAGCAAAAATCGAATAGCTCTTACAATCAATCCCCTCTCTTCTGTTAAACCAACTATTGGCTGGACTTCTTATATTTTGTGTTATTCCATCTGCTTTGTATTGGATGTCATAAAACAAAAAATAATGAATCTTCTCTGTCGTCTCTTTAATAGATTTACCCTTTAAAATCTGCGACAACTTGGCTACTTGCTTATAAAAAGTCTTTGCCCAAACACTCATAATTTTAACCGAATGAAAAGTATCGCCACTTGGAAGTTTTACTTTTTGATTTCTTGGTTTTTCTATTAGATCAGAAAACTCATCGCCTTTTTTTATTCTGCGCTTTAGAAGTAAATTAATCTCCTGCTTTGTCATCTTTTTTATTTTCTGATACAAAGGTCAGATACAAAAAAACCTTACACGCAGTTACGGTAAGGTTTGGAAAGCTTTAGAAAGCTTTAGAAAGTTTTGGAAAGTTTTGGAAAGGTATTTTTTGGCTTTTATAGAATTTTAGTGTAATTTATTTCTGTTTTCTTGTTCAAGATAATAACCTTTAGGTACTCCGTAAGTCTCCACAAACTCCTTAAACTCATTAGCAGGAATTATTTTGATGTTTTTTGAATAATTGCTTTCTTTCAAAATCTCATTGATATAAGAGCGAATACGCTTCTCACTGAACTGGTCTCCATACATCTTAAACAATTGTGTTTTAGTTACACAATTGGGTAGCGGTTTTTTTTCACTTGTACTCATCTTTTTTTTGTCTTTTTAAATCATTGACCTCAAATAACATTTTGAAAACTTTTTGCTCCAAATATTTAAAAACTCTGTTTTTCTTAGTAATCAAATAATCTAGTATCTGTAAAGGCATTGTTAGAACCAAACAAAAAAACATAAACACAACCCACAAATTAAGTATTACAATTCTTAAACAGACTTTACTTTTCATACATTTTTTTTTAGATTAGATTAATTAAATTTTGGTGTATCGCATCGGATAAACTTTGCATAACAAAAGTATTTTGCTCATTTCTTTCTTTGGCTTGCCACTGATGACAATAATGCAGAATTACCCCTTGTGATGGCGATAAAATAAGGTTTGAACACGCCTTTTGACTCTCAATTTTACATCTTAACAAATGAAACAATCCTTTCAAAAGGTCAATTACAAGTACATCATTACAATAACTCTGATAATCCATTGAACTGGGCAGAGCATCGATTTTATATCTAAGAAAGCTTAATAACTCACTTTGGATAATTTCTAAATTTTCTCTTTTTACTTTTTTTACTACTATTCTCATCATAAAATTATTTTATTAATTAATATTCCATCCTCGTAAAATTGAAGCACATTAGTAATGCTGTACTTGTTTGACTTTTTAAAACGTGTGTACATTTTTTGTATAATCTTTTGGTTTGGTAAATGATTCTCATTTAAAAAATTATACCAAACAAAATTCTCAAATCCGCTTTTGGTAAGTATTTTCATTGCAATTCTTGACTGCTCTTTATTATAGGCTTTTTGGCTCATTGTTTAAATTTTAAATAATTCATAAGGCATCGTTTTACTTTGATTTAGCTTTACATTTTTAACATTTACCTCAAGTGATTTTTTTAGTATCAAACTAGGTAGTTTATCTAGGTAGTCTTTAGGTAAATTCTGCTCGACATAATCAAATAAATGGGTATAGGTAATTTTATCCTTAAAAAAACGGTTTAGTGCAGTTTCACACTTTTTGGCATTATTAATGGCTTGTTTTCGTTTACCTGCATTAGATTGCTGTTTCTTTTTCAGTGCATCGTATTTATCAATGGCTCTTAAATGGTCATTCCACTTGGATTTGGTGTACTCAAAACCTACTTCTTTTGCCGTTTTTCTTGTCATATCCAAATAATCGCATGGAAATAGTGGCGAAAATTCATTTTTAATAAACCATTTTACCGCCCAAGCTATACGCCAACGCATTTGTTGTATTTCATCCACTAATATACTTTTATTAAAACTACTGCCTGTAAAAGCAATCCACTTGTTTTGATAATACAGATTGATCGCTTTTTTATAACTTCCCACATAAGGCGTGGATAATCTGTAAATCTTGGAAATGGATTTAAAAAAATCTTGAATGGCTAACTCTCTAAACTCCTCATTAGTAAGCGTTCCACTAAAGGCTTCTTTATACAAATAGCGAATGTCAATAGGTTTGTAATTGTAGTACATACCATTTGCGAGATTCTCAGCCAATTCTTGTGGATGCAGAATTAAATCATATAACCTTTGGGAGAGTTGGTTTTTAATTGTTTTTTTTTGCGCCTCCGCCCCCTTAGCCTGATTTGCTTCTTTGCTGGTATGTGTTCTGGTAGAAAAATTAAAATCTGTGAGAGCTTTGCTCGAACTCCAATTACTTTGAGAAATGTTTTTAACATTCTCATTCATTTTTATTTCATTTTTAAATGTTCTAGTAATCTCATTGTTATCAGGTAAAACTTTCCCTTTTAAATCACTAACTTTCTGATTTTCAATACTAATCAATTCCATTGTCTTAACATCTAAAACCACTAAAATCTTTGGGTTTATATGAAGCTCAATCGCTCTGTTTTTTCCTGCAAAATGGTATTCTACAAAAACACCAGCTTCCTCTAATCGTTTTCTGTGATTGCGAACCGTTTTACTACAAATTGCCAAACTGCTCACTTGGTTTCTTTTTAATTGAGTAACCAAAAAAGAATTTACTTTAAATTCCTGTATAGGTCTTTTAGAAATAAGTCCTGCTTTAATGAATTTTTCGTTGCGCTTCATTAATTGAGAGTTGTACAAATGCAAAAAGTTTTGAAAAATTACCTCTGTAGCATATTTAACGCTCTGAATTTTCTTTTTTTCAATGATTTGACCATAATTTTCGCAAAATTCCGCAACCGCTTTGTTATAGTCTCTTGGAGAACTAACTTTTTTGTTTTTTAGTAGAAACAATCTTTTAAACTCGGTTTGTAATTCGGATAATTCGTTTTGCTTATAAAACTGCTTTACATAACCATTGTGTAACTCTATATTTTCATTCTCTGCCTTTACTTCAAAATTATAAGTAGCAATATGCTTGCGAAAATTATCCATTGTACCACTAAATGCTTTTTCAATAATGGCTGGATAAGTAGCCATTATTCTGTCATTTATTGCTAACTCTACTGGCTTTTTTGGAACATTATTTTGCTGTTTTGGCTCAAAACCAAAAAGTGTTGATGCCAAATTATAAACCTTATCATCTAATTTTTGTACCGTGTTTGTTCTCATATTTTTTTATTGATTGTTGCAATCCTTAGCAATCCAATGTTTATGGATATTATCATTATCTAGCAATCCTTAGCAATCCATAACAATCCAATGTTTACGGGAGTTATTAATTATCTAGCAATCCTTAGCAATCCTTAGCAATCCATAACAATCCATAACAATCCAATGTTTACGGGAGTTATTATTATCTAGCAATCCTTAGCAATCCATAACAATCCTTAGATTAATAATCACTAACCTTTCAGCAAGGCGTACAATGTACGCCTGTGCGTCAAGGGAATTACAGCTTCTGCCGTGTATGTATCTTTATTGTTTCTATATTCTGTTATTCTTATATAATTCTACCGTACTCTTGATAAATGTTGTTTCATTGCCTCTTCCTTTATTTCCTTTTTTGGCTACCCTTAAAAGACAATTTGGATTTTTAAGGTCTTTCTTTATTTTTTCAACAGATATATTCAAATAAGTAGCAACTTGTTTAATTGTTGGCTCTGTAATAGTTTGCCAATTGACAAGTCCATTAAGAACCGCCAATAAATCGTTTGAAAGGATTACCACCTGATGACCGTCGGGAATTAATATTGTTTGCATGACCTAATTTTTAAATTATGGAGCAAATACAAGAATTAAAAAAAAGTCCGATAAGTACTTTTTGGTCTTATCAGACTAAATAGTTTGGGAAACCCTATAAATAAAGGAAAGTTAAAATTGGTGTTTTTGCAAAAATCAGACTTTGCACAAGTGAGGGCATTTTTAGTAAAAAAGTGTGATTTTAAGCTAAAAAAAGGTTGAATTATGGTGTTTTATGGATTAAATTTGGTAAGGTCTGATAAAGTCCGATTAGGTATTATCAGACTTTGACCTTTGGGAAGCACTATCAATAAAGAAAAGTTTAATAATTACTTTTTATAAAATCAGACTTTGAGTAATTCTATTCTTTTTTTGTTCAGAATAACTCAAAAATAAAAATCCGATAGCTTTTAATTACTATCGGATTATTAAATATTTATAATATTTTCCCCGTTGGGGTCTTTATCATTTCGATTGGGTGAGAGATACGTTTGTATTGTAGTTGGTGAAAGAGGATGACCGTTTTCGTCTATAAAATTATCACAGATAAATTCTGAAACTTCTTTAATCTTGCATTGCAAATAAGGCTTACCATTGGGTTTAACAGTAGTCATCATTTGCTTAAAAACGTGAGTTAATATGTTAATTGCTCCGTTTAATCTCATTGGTTCGGGTTTAGAGTAATCTTTTCTTTTAACTGGTTGCTCATTCTCAAACTCAGCTCTCATCTTACGTAAGGTTTGAATTCTCTCTATTAATTGATTACATTGTAAATCATAATCTAATAATTTACTATTTTTTGAAATAATATCTGCTTGTCTATACTCGAAAATCTCTTCAGTTAAAAATATGATTTTATCGCTAAAATTAGATATAGCTTCAAAGTTCATTTTTGTTTCATAAAAACTAAAGTATCGTTCCTCACTTTCTGCATTAATAAGCCTCTTTGGGATATCAAGTTTTGTGGTTTTTAAAACTACGGAACATTGTAATAAATCTCTATGCTTTTCAACTAGATTAATGAGTTTTTGATACTTAAAAAGAAGATTATTCTCAATAAAAAATCTTTCATTACTAACAATTAGCAAATCAAAGCAATCAAGCCAACCTAAAGGGTCGTTTACTAGTGCTAATTGATAAGCAACAAAATCGGACAACTTGGATTGTTCAATCAAAAAAATGAGGTCAATTAATGCTTGACAATACTTCTCTAAATTAACTGGTGGAGTAACAATTACATCTAAACTACTTGTCGCATTTTCTCTTTCTACAGCAACTAACTGCAAAAAGGGAACATTTAATACAAGGTTTTTGTTCTGTTTCAATTAAAAAAAATTTTGGTGTATATCTCATCTCACATCGAAGTAATTCTCTATTAATTCAGTTAAAAGTTTAAAATGCTTTTTAAGTTTATTATCGAATTAGTCGAAAAAAAAATCCTTTGCAACAAGGATTTAATCAATCAATAAATTAACGTTTAAATAATAAAAATATTATATTAAGCAAGTATGTTAGCCTAAAACAGCATCAATAATTTTTCTATGAACTAAATCTTTAGCTTCATAAGAAAATGCACTCTCATAAATTGAATGTACATCGCCTCTACTATGTCCTGTAAGCTCCATCATAATATCCCTGTTAAGTCCAAGTTGCTTTCCAAGATTAATAAAAGTGTACCTTGCTGTTTTAGAAGTGAAATAACTTTCAATAATTTGCTCTCCATTATCATCCTTAATGCTATAAATAAATTTAGCAAAACGTTTTGAATAATTATTCCTTAGTGAAATATATTGATACTTATGTATGTTAATTAAATAGGGGGCATTATCCTTGTACTTTTCTAAAATTTCTAAAGCTTCTGGAATGATAAGATTATCAATAAATTCTGATGTTCCACCTTTAAATCGAGTAAACTGAATACGACCATTTTTAACATGTAAATCATATCGCAAATTTGCTAAATCGACAAAATCAATTCCTCCAAGATAAAAACATAATAAAAAATAATTATGGTAATGGTAATCATAATCTGGGCGTAATCCTCTTATTTTAGGTGGAAGATTAGAATACAATACTTTCATTTCATTCAACAAAAAATGCTTATCTTGAGTTTTTTCCAATTTAGGCATTACTCCTTTAAATGGGCTTATAAAACCATCAGGTTTATAATCACCTCTTCTAACAGCTTCATTGTATGTAGCACGTAAAGTTCTTAAATAATAATGAACTCCTCCAGCTTTACATCCATTCTTCAATTTAAAATCTCTAAACCTTACAATAAAGCCATAATCTATTTCAGAAAAATAAACTTCATCTTGATACTTTTTTAAGACATTATAAGCATCACTATAGTTTATCCAAGTCTTTTTACCATTCTCTTTCATTTCCTCAAAATAATTCTTTAAGAAATTCAAAAAAGAATCAGGATTGTCATTTGCTAAAAAACTTTCTATTTGATTAATTGAAACGTAATTTTTGGGCTTTCCTAGAATAGTATTAATTTTGATTTTTGTTTTCAAAACATAATCTATCATATCAAAATAAAATGGATGACTTCGTTTAGGTTCTTTTAATACATCATCCCAATCATCTATTTTACAATGATACGGTGTTGATATTTTTTTTATTTTATTTAAGTAAACGTAAATAATAAGTGCATAACCTTTTTTTGATTCTTGATTTGAGGTGTTTAGTTTAAATTCTATAGTCATAATTTAGAAATAATAAGTAAAAAATAAGTAAACAAAGATATTATTTTGTACATATTTTGTACCTATTTTAGCGTTTTTGTGATTATAAAAAATAACGCAAAAATGAAGATTTAAGTATAAAAAATAAAAAAAGCCCTGAAAATCAGGGCTTTAAAAAAGAGCGGAAGACGAGGCTCGAACTCGCGACAACCAGCTTGGAAGGCTGGAGCTCTACCAACTGAGCTACTTCCGCATACATTACTTAGACAAACGTCCTTGTTTTGTGAGTGCAAATATATAGCATTTGTTTTATTCAATGCAAATTTTTTTTGAAAAAAATTATAGTAGAAATAATTTTACAAAAACCTTTCTCTATAATGCTTTTATTATTAAATTGTTATCGTTTCTTTGCGCAAGATAATTTTATGATAAATATTTCTGAAATAACATTTGAAGAGACATTTTCTGTTCGACATATAGTGTTGAGAGCAGGAAAGCCAATTGAAACTTGTTTTTTTGATGGAGATGATTTGCCAACAACTAAACATTTTGGATTATTTGTTAATAAAAAAATAACCGGTGTTGTGTCCGTTTTTCAAAATAAAAACAATACTTTTATTGCAGATAATCAGTATCAAATTAGAGGAATGGCAGTTTTAAATGAAGCTCAAAAATTGAGTTTTGGGAAACAGTTAGTTATGCATTGCGAAACTTATGTTTTAGAACAAAAAGGTTCTTTAATTTGGTTTAATGCAAGAGAAAATGCATCACTATTCTATGAAAAACTAGGTTATGAAAAAGTTGGAAATCCATTTTCAATTACTGATATTGGGTTACACTATTTAATGTTTAAAAAAGTTGGCTAGATTGCCTATGAATAAATTTTACTTAATTTTAATTGTTATCGTTTTTTCAAATTGCAAAGGAAAAAGTTCTGCTGATTCTTCTGCGAATGCTTCTTTTATTGACTTTTCTTTTTTTGGAAATGATAAAATTAAAATTGATTCTACCCTAATTAATTCTTCTACCGACGAAAATTTTAAAGCTTTTTATAAAAAATATAATTATGAAACAGCATGGAACACAAAAGAACATCGTGACTTTGTAATAAACGAATTTGCCAATGCTGAAAATGAAGGATTGCAATCGAAAGATTACCAATTCAATCAATTAAAATCATTTGAAGAAAAATTTGATGATTTGCCTGATTCATTGATTGTAAAATATGATTTTCTTTTAACAACAACCTCACAATTATACATTAAACACATTACATCAGGAAAACTAAATCCAAATGAATTATACAAAGATTGGGATTTAACAGAAAAAAAAGTTGATGTAAACAAAATCCTTTTTGAATGTATCGACGACAATGACTTTTCAGACGTAATTGAAGAGGCAAAACCTCAACATTTAGTTTATAAAAAATTAAAAAACGCTCTAAAAATTCTTAATCAAATGCCTGATGAATTTGCAGGTTGGATTGATATTAAAGAGAAAATTCTTCCTAATAAAAAAAACAACTTTGTTCCAATTGTGAAAAAGCAATTAATGTTTTGGGGTGATTTAAAGGAAAAAGATACTGTTTTATCAACAATGTATGATAAAAAAACGCAAGATGCTGTAAAAATTTTTCAAGCGAGACATGGGTTAAATCCAGATGCAGTTATTGGAAAAAGCACAATTGAAGCATTAAATTTTTCTAGAAATCAAAGAATTGAACAAGTTGTTGTAAACATGGAACGTTGGCGATGGTTTGCTAAAGACTTTGGAAACCATTATTTATTGATAAATATTCCTGATTATACTATTGTAGCGATAAAAGACAATGACACAATGCAATTTCAAAAAGTTGTTGTTGGAAAAGACACTCGCAGAACTCCTGTTTTAGAATCTAAAATTTCAAATATTAATTTGAACCCAAATTGGACAGTTCCGCCAACAATTTTAAAAGAAGACATTTTCCCTGAGGCAGAAAAAAGCAAAGGTGTTTTCAGAAAAAAAGGATTAGTTATCATGAATAGTAAAAACCAAGAAATTAATCCTTATTCGTGGAAAAAAGCAGATGCAAATAAATACAAATATGTTCAAAAACCTAGCAGAAATAATTCATTAGGTTCGATGAAAATAAATTTTCCAAACAATCATTCTGTTTATCTTCACGACACTAATCATCGTGATTATTTTGCATTTACTTATCGCTCTTTAAGTTCCGGATGTGTTCGACTTGAAAAACCTCTTGAAATGGCTGCTCATATTTTAAATGACACTACAAAATGGTCGTTGAAAAGAATTCAAGACACAACTGATATTAAGCATTATTATAAAATTCAGAAAGAAAAACAAGTTGCTATTGACAAGAAAAACGCTAAACTTTTAGCAAAAAACCCTACACTTGTTATCGAAAAGAAAAAATTTCCAAAACCTGAATTAAAAACAATCGTCATCAAAGTTTCTGATGATATTTATGTACATCAATTGTATTGGACAGCATGGGAAAACAATGGTGTTCTCCAGTTTAGAGAAGATATTTATTGTTTAGATGCTGATTTGTATTCTAAATTACGATATTAATTTAGAAGACTTTGAATAATTATTAGAAGGATAATAAATAAACAAACACGATTTATTTTTGATGGTTTGAATTATCTTCTTACTCAATTCCTCAGGTAATGCAGGACAACCTTGACTTCTACCTAAACGATTGTGTTGTTTAATAAAATCTCTCGAAACATAATCTGCGCCATGAATTACAATCGCTCTTTCACGTGCATTGTCATTAACTCCTGCTTCCAAACCATCAAGTTTTAAAGACAAACCATGTTGACCAATATAGGTTTCACCAGTAGCAAAAAATCCTAAACTACTTTGATTAGACTCATTTCTATTTGAAAATCGAGTTGCAAAATCTTCACCAGAATTTTTTCCATGAGCAACAAGTGTATTGAAAATAATCTTGTTTTCATTCATATCAATAACCCAAATACGATTGGATTTTGAACTCAAACTATAATCAACAATTGTTAAATAATCATTTTGAATTTTCCCTTTACTTTTAAGATTTTCAAATCCTTCAAAGGCAATTTCAAAACTTTCAATGGATGGAAGCTTATAATTGTTTGCATCCAAAGAATTATAAATCACTTCAACCTTCTTTAATGGTGAAACTGATACTAAATTCTTTGAATATTTATCTTTTGATAGATTTGGGGCAAAAGACGATAATACAAACAATATAGCGAAAAAATACTTATTATATTTCATTCGTTTTATAGGTTATTTATGGTAAATTTGGGATGACAAACATATAAAAGCAATTCCTACCCAACAAATTATTAACGAATAAATTGTCGATAAAATACATTTTTTAACGATATAATGTGTATTTAACAAATATATGTATATTTTTTCTTACGTATTTATACTTATTTTTAAGCTTAAAAGTTAAAATTGAAGAATAATATTACAGTTTGATTGTCGTTATTTAATTATTAATTTATATTTGCTTTACAAACAAACAATTTATGACTTTTAGAGCGCTTTTTTTAACAATTTTTGTGATTTTATTTTCTATAAGGGGTTTTTCTCAAACGCCCAAAAAATCGCTTCAAACTAAATTTTCAAGCGAAAAAATAACTGTTGACGGAAAATTTGACGAAGAAGTTTGGAAATCCGCAGCTGTAGCAACAAACTTTGAAATGCTTGCTCCTGAAAACGGTAGAAAAGAAACAAACGAAAGACGAACTGAAGTTAAAATTGTTTACGACAATGATGCCATTTATGTTGCAGCTACACTTTATGATAATGAACCCTCAAAAATTCAAAAAGAATTAACAACAAGAGATAATTTTGCCTCGGCAGATCATTTTGGTGTTTTCTTAAATGGTTATAATGATGGACAACAAGAATTTCGCTTTTTTGTGAGTGCATCTGGTGTTCAACAAGATGTTTTATACACTGATGCAAATGGTGAAGATGATACATGGAATGCCATTTGGGATAGTAAAACATTAATAACAGATATTGGTTGGACAGTCGAAATAAAAATTCCCTATGCTGCTTTGCGCTTTTCATCTGAAAGTAAACAAACTTGGGGTTTAAATTTTTATAGAGAAGTGTATCGTGACAGACACCAATTTACTTGGAGTTTAATGGACAATAAAATTTCTTCTGAAGCTAATCAAGCTGGAATCCTTGAAGGAATTGAAAATATAAAAACACCAACGCGTTTATTTCTTATTCCTTATTCTTCTTTTTATTTAAATGGTAATGAAAATCAAAAAACAAAAGGTGAATTCAAAGGTGGTTTAGATATTAAATATGGAATTAATGATGCGTTTACTTTAGATGCAATTCTTGTTCCTGATTTTGGTCAAACTGCATTCGATAAAGTAGAATTAAATCTTGGTCCTTTTGAACAACAATTTAGCGAAAACAGACCTTTTTTTACAGAAGGAACTGACATGTTCAACAAAGGAATGTTATTCTATTCTAGAAGAATTGGTGGCGAACCATCGATATATCCTGAGATTTCTGAGGACGAAGAATTTACGGATTATCCATCAAAAGTAAACTTATTGAATGCTCTAAAAATTTCAGGAAGAACAAAAGGTGGACTAGGAATTGGTGTTTTAAATGCAGTAACTGATAAAACTGAAGCTAGCATAAAAAATAATGTAACTGGAGAAACTAGAAACGAATTAATTGAACCTTTGGCAAATTATAACATATTTGTTTTAGATCAACGTTTTAGAAAAAATTCATCAATTTCATTAATAAATACTAATGTTATGAGAAATGGTGAATATCGTGATGCAAATGTTACAGCATTAGTTTTCGATTTAAATACTAAAAAAAATACGTTTAATTTATCTGGGGATTATAAATTTAGTCACGTAAATGAGTTTGATGCCAATAACAGAAATGGATATAATACCTCTTTAGCAGTTGGAAAAACTAGTGGCAAATACAGATATAGTATTGGTGGTCAATATGTTTCTGATAAATGGGACAATAATGATTTAGGAATAAATTTTCAAAACCATTATCATGCGGTTTATAGTAACGCGAGTTACAGAATGTTAAAACCAAACAAAACTTTTAATTCATTTAATACCTTTCTAAATATCTATTCAGAATTTGATAATAGAACAGGAAAAGTTCAAGAATCGTCAATAAATATTAACATAAATTCTACAAACAAAAGAAATGATTATCATGGATTTGGCCTAAATTCAAGAGTTACTGATGTTTATGATTTTTACGAACCACGTTCTTTTAACGAAGTAAAATTTATCGAAGTACCAAGAAATATAGGCGCTTATTACTATTTTTCATCTAATTATAGTAAAAAATTTGCATTAGATTTCAATCCTTCATTTACATTCGCTAATGAAAAAAATCGAACAAATTTAAATTTGGTCGTAAGTCCAAGATATAGATTTTCTGATAAAATTTCATTAATTTATAGTTTTCAATTTAATAGACAAGTAAATAATGTTGGGTTTATAGATTTTGATAGCTCAGACAATACAATTTTTGCAAGAAGAAACAGAAACACATTTGTAAATGGATTAACAGGAAAATATTCTGTAAACAATGTAATGACTTTCAATTTATCTGTTCGTCATTATTGGAGTTATGCTATAAATCATGACATTCTTACACTTCAAGATGATGGTTCATTACTTCCAAATTATACCTATACAACAAACAAAAACTCAAATTTCAACACTTGGAATATGGATATGTCCTATTCGTGGTGGTTTGCTCCAGGAAGTCAATTATCGGTTTTATACCGAAACAATTCGTCAATTTTTGAAAGAGAATTTGACAAAGAAATTGGTAAAAATTTCAGAAACTCACTAAATCACGCCAATTTAGATCACACATTTTCAATAAGTATTCGTTATTTTATTGACTACAATTCCTTGAAACATTAAAAAATTATCATAAAACATAACTCTAAAGTCCGATTGTAACAATTCGGGCTTTTTTGTATAAAATAATTGCATGTCTGTTTAGGTGCATTTTTTAAATGGATTATCTTTGTGTAAAATAATTTCACAATGAACAAAAAAGTAATTCTGATGATTCTTGACGGTTGGGGAAAATCTCCAGATCCAAAAGTTTCAGCAATCGACAATGCCAATGTGCCTTTTATCAATAGTTTATATACCAAATATCCAAGTGCACAACTAAGAACTGACGGTTTAAATGTAGGTTTACCCGAAGGTCAAATGGGAAATTCTGAAGTAGGTCACATGAATCTTGGTGCTGGACGAATTGTATATCAAGATTTAGTAAAAATCAACTTAGCCGTTGAAAATAAAACATTACACAACGAACCTGAATTGGTTGCTGCTTTCAAATACGCAAAAGAAAACAACAAAGCTGTTCACTTATTAGGTTTGCTTTCTGATGGCGGAGTGCATTCGCATACTTCACACTTGCGCGGATTAATTGATGCTTCGCAAGAATATGGATTAGATAAAGTTTACGTTCATGCTTTCACCGATGGTCGTGATGTTGACCCAAAATCGGGTTCTTTGTATCTTGAAGATTTGAATAATTATATTTACAATACCAAAGCAAAATTAGCTTCTGTTGTAGGAAGATATTATGCGATGGACAGAGACAAACGTTGGGAAAGAGTAAAACTTGCCTACGATTTATTAGTTAACGGAACTGGAAAACATTCAACAGATGCTGTTTTGAGCGTTTTAGAAAGTTATAAAAACAATATTA
>Ga0075152_10000836_pt1 | contig 22344 bp, 15 predicted proteins | sample JI61114C2DNA_FD_70964 | JGI IMG/M metagenome (GOLD analysis project Ga0075152, IMG submission 70964) | Wastewater effluent complex algal communities from Wisconsin, to seasonally profile nutrient transformation and Carbon sequestration -... | ecosystem: Engineered > WWTP > Effluent > Algae...
TCCGGCGGCCTGCGCCAGCTCCGGGCCCAACACAGCCCGCTCTACGCGGCGATCCTCGATCACGCGCTGGTCGTCACGCTGCGCCGCATCCACCAGCTCGACCGCCAGATCGCGCAGTTTCGCCAGGGCAACTTCGCGGCCCCGCCCGCGCGCGAGCAGGACCACTTCCTCTCGCGCCTGTGGAGCCGCCTGCGCCCGCCACCCGAGCCCGACCCCGCCGGTTGCCCGCCCCTCGACCCGCTGCTCGCCCGCCAGTCCGCGCTCGCGGGGCACCCCGAGGCTCGCGCCGCCCTGGCCTCCTCGTTCCAGGCCCGGCCCTTTCGTCGCGGCGAGAGCATCGCTCGCCAGGGTGACGTCGACCTGCGCGCCTTCGTGCTCGCCGCCGGCAACCTCGACGCGCTGCGCACGATCGAGGAGCGCGGCGCGGCGCTGCTGCTCGCCCGCTTCGAGCCGGGCACCATCTTCGGCGTGCAGGCGCTGATCGACGGCGGACCGCGCGCGGCGTCCATCGTCGCTACCACCGATGGTTGGCTGTACCACATCGACCAGGCGACCTCTCGCGGCCTCGCGCCGGAGGTCCGCACCGTATGGATGGAGGCGATGCTCGCGGTCTTGACGGCCCAGTGCGCCGCGGCGAGCTTCACCGTGCAGGCGGCATTGGGGGCGTTTGCGACGCGGCACGACGATGCCATGCCCTCGATGGTCATCGCGCCGCAGCTGAATAGCGCGCTCGGGTCGCTCGAGGGCTTGAATCCGGGAGATAGTTCAGTGGAGCTGCGGGTCGATCGAGGTTCGCGGCGGCGGCGGTGAGCCGGGCGGCGTCAGATGCTCGAGACGATGATACTGTCGAATTCCTTGTCCGGTAGCACCAGCAATTCGACATCATCACCGGCTTGCCAGAGCCTCGCCACCGCGGGGAACATCGTGTCGGCGCCGCGGTGCGTGACGCCCTCGATCGTGAATTCGTAGGTGACCTCGAACCACCATTCGGCGGACGTCGTCTGCACCTGAAGGACCCGCCCCGGCGCCGGGATCCCGCGCTCGAAGAACACCCGCGCTCGCGCGCGGCGTGAGGCGTGCCAGAGCAAGTAGACCAGCGGCACGATCCCGATGGTCACGAATCCGAGGAGCACCGCCAGCAGCTTCTGATTCCCCGACAGCGGCTGCGACGGCCGGTGGGTGCTGTACAGCATGCCCATGGGGCTGATCACGACCTGGTCGAACCGCGCCTTCAGCTCGCCCTCGATCTTCCGCGGTCCGGGGGCCAGCGCCGACGATTGCACGCGCACGCGCGCGAGCGCGGCGGAGCGCGGTGACCCCGTCGCGCCGATCGACGGGGCCAGCAGCGCGTCCCGCACCTCGCGCGCCGACTGGTAGCGCGCCGACGCGGACGGCGCGAGCAGCCGCACCACCACGCCGCGCAGCACCGAGCCGCCGGGCAGGTCGGCCGGGACCTCGACCACGCCGTCGCCCGTGGCGAACTCCGACGGCCCGCGCCCGGTGATCACGTGCAGCAGCGTCGCCCCGAGCGCGTACAGGTCGCTCGCGGGGCTGGCCTGGCCCATGTACTGCTCGAACGGCATGTAGCCGAAGGTGCCGACCACCGTCGAGCCGCCCTCCCCGGCCGCACGAAACACGGTGCGCACGGCGCCGAAGTCGACCAGCGCCGGCGCGCCGTCGGGCCGAAGGATCACGTTCGCCGGCTTGATGTCGCGGTGCAGCACCGGCGGCACGCGGGCATGCAAATACTCGAGGATGTCGAGCAGGCCCAGCGCCAGCCGCAGCAGCGCCGACGGGTCGAGGCCGGCGCGTTGCTCGAGCCGCTGCTCGAGCGACGCGCCCGCCACGTACTCCATCACGAGGTACGCGATCACCCCGCCGTCCGCCCTCTCGTGCACGTGATCGAAGATCTCCGGGATCCCGTGGTGCCGCAGCGACCGCAGCGCCGCAGCCTCGCGCTCGAACAGCTCGAACGCCTTCCAGCCGCGCTCGCCCTCGGCGTGCAACTGCTTGAGCGCGACCTCGCGGTCGCCACCAGCCGTGTCGACCGCCAGGTACGTGTGCCCAAATGACCCGTGCCCCAGCGCCCTCACCACCCGATAGCGCCCCGCGACCACGTCCCCCGGCGAGAGCGCCCGCGAGGAGCGGGACGGGCGCGCTGCAATGTCGTCGACGGGCACAGCCGCGAGGATATCACCACCGCAGCGCCAACGCGCGCCGCTTCTCCTTCTGCACGTACCTCTCGTAAGGCAAACTCCGGCGACATGCCCCCATGCGCGCGGCCCCTCAGCGACTCTTATCGATATCGGTGACGCGCAGCCGGAGGCGCTGGGCGATGACGAGGAGGTAGGCGAGCAGGAGGAGGAAGGCCCACCACGGGAGCGGGGCGATGTGTTCGGCGAGCCAGCGGTCGGTGGGCTCGGCGCCGTGGGCGACGCGGAAGTAGGCGAGGGTGGCGGCGGCTGCGACGCCGGCGGTCAGGGTCGAGTCGAGGAGCTGCTTGCCGAGCTGCGACATCTTGCTCATCGAGTGGACGAACAGGTTGTCGCTGCGGCGGATCAGGTTGAAGGCCTGGAATCGCAGCTCTTGCAGGTCCTGGGGGACGGTGGCGAGCAGGTTGACGATGCCGGCGCCGAAGGTCTTGAGGCTGTCACGGCGGAGGTTGCGCTTGAGCGCGCGCCGGGCCCGGTCCTTGTAATAGCGCTTCGTCTGCTTGCTGAAGTTGAAGCCCGGGTCGAGGGCGATCACCGTGGTGTCGAACTCCCAGAGCAGGCGAGTGTAGCGCAGGTGCTCCCAGGGGGCCGTGATGCCGCACTCCGTGGCGATGCGGGTGGATTCGACGAACAGGTGGCCGTTGCTCTTGTGGCGCGGGTCGCCGTGCTTGCTCGCCGCGTTGGTCATCATGCGCTGATAGATCGGCTTGAGCTCGGACTTGAAGCGGTCGATGTCGCCCGGCGGCAGCGGCTCCCACGAGGCCAGGGTCGCGTCGACCGCCCCCTCGACGTCGAGGCCGGCGAAGGCCGCGAAGACCCGCTCCATGCGCGCGCGAAAGGTCGGGCCGAAGTAGCCGACCGCGCCGAAGTCGATGAAGCAGATCTTGTTGCCCGGCATGATGATCAGGTTGCCGGGGTGCGGATCGCTGTGTGAGATGTCGTGCTCGTTGAGCTGCTGGAACACCGAGCGGTAGAAGCGACGGGCCAGCTTCTTGCGCCGGATGCCGAGGCGCTCGAAGCGGGCGAGCGCCTCCTGGTCGTCGTTCTCGATCGCCTTGATCAGCACGCTGGCCGGCATGCCCTCGACGTACTCCATCACCAGCACGCGGTCGGTCGTGTACTCGAAGTACACGCGCGGGGCGTGGACGTGCTTGCGGCCCTTGAGCGTGCGGCGAAAGTCGTCGGTCGCGCGCGCCTCGTTGAGGTACGAGAGCTCCTCGCCCATGATGCGCCGCAGCTCGTCGATCATCGGCGACACGCGGATGGTGTCACGCAGGTTGAGGGTGTCGGCGACGCGGGCGAAGCCGGCCATCAGCGCGAGGTCGATGCGCGACTCCTCGTCGATGCCGGGGCGCTGGATCTTGATGGCGACCTTGGTCCCGGTCTCGCGCAGCCAGCCGACGTGGACCTGCCCGATCGAGGCGGCGGCGATCGGCTGGACGTCGAAGCGCGAGAACACCGTCGAGGCCGACTCCTTGAGCTCGTCGCGCAGGATGCGGGCCGCGACCTCGCCGGGGAAGGGCACGACCTGGTCGAGCAGGTTGGCGAACTCGCGGCACACCTCCCACGGGAACAGGTCGGTGCGGACCGACAGCAGCTGCCCGATCTTGACGTAGACGCCGCCCATGCGCTCGAGCTCGGTCCGCAGCCGGCGGGCTCGGATCAGCTCGCGGCCGGCCCCGTCGCCGCCGATCGACCGGTCGACGAGCCGAAACACCAGCAGCCGCATGCCCGCCATGAACAGCTGGAAGGCGCGGCGCACGAAGTGCCAGCGGGAGATCTTGCGCGGGCGGTGGAGCGGCGGGCGGGCGGGCGCCCGGGACCGCTGGCGCGCCGCCCCCGAGGCGACCTGCGGAGAGTCGTTGGCCTGGGTCATTCGAGGACGATCGTGTCCAGCAGGTCGCGTCGCGTGGGGACCGGTCGGGCGCGCCCCGGCTCAGGCCTCGCTCGTCACCGGCCCGGCGTCGGTCGGGTGCGCCGGCTGGACGAGGACCGTGCGCAGCTCGTCCTTCTTGCCCTTCCTGCCCTTCTTGCGCTTATTCTTGCTCTTCTTCCACAGGGCCTTGGCGAACTTGCTCGGGGCCTTGGCGGAGCCGGTCAGCAGCTTCGAGGTGGCGCTGGCGAGGTTACGCCCGAGGTCCTTCTTCCACCCGTTTCGCCGCTTCTCGCGGCTCTTCTGGTGCTTGCTGCTGTACTTATCGGCGGCGCCGCTGACGGCGTCGCCCATCTGTCCGAGCGCGGCCGCCGAGCCGAGGAAGATCTTGCCGATCACGCGGACCAGCAGGCCGGCCTTCTTCCGGGCCTTCTTCTTCTCCTTCTTCTTCTTGGCCTTGCGCTTCTCCTTCTTGCTCTTCTTGGGGCGCTCGACCAGCATGGCCATCATCGGCTGTCCGAGCTCGGCCCTCGGCGCGTCATTGGGTTGTTCCAGCGGCAGATTCACGGCTCCCCCTTCAGTCACCACATCCGAGGGCGCCCGCGCGGCGCGAGCCGGCCCCGATACGACGCACCATGGGACATTGAAAGCGCCATGGTTGTCAATATGCGTGCTCGATGCGCGCTCGCGCTCGCCGCGCGCGGGTGCGGGCCGGGCCCAATGCGCGCGAAATCGCCGGCGAGGGCCTGACCCAAATCGGCGTCGGTTCGCCGGCCGCAGGAGCGTCCGCGACCCGATCGTGAATCCGCGTAGCTGGCCGAAGGGTCAGCTTTGTAATCGCGGACGTCGCGGAGCCCGACGAGGACGAGGGACCAGGCGAAGTCGCCGGGGCGGTTGGGATAGCCGTCGCGGAGCTGACGGAGGATCGAGACGAGGGGCTGGCCTTGCAGGGCGTCGATCTCGTCGAGGAAGAGGACGAGCGGGCGTGGGGCGGCGCGGGCCTATGCGTCGCTGGCTTCCGGGGCTGCCACGACGGCGCTCCGGCGCCAGTACCGGCCGTTACATTGTTTGTCTCGAACGAGGATGTCATCCAGTACCTCGGAACCGGACGTTATCTTTTCAATGTTTACGTCCCGCTCGCGCCCGGTGAAAGCCCACCGATTGATCTGCTCGTTGAGCGGATCCTGTGAGTCGAGGCCGGGCCGCGACCAGCCCCGAGCTAGCTGTCGCCGTCGTCGGAGCGAGGCGAGGATTGCCCGCGGAAAGGGCTGGCCTCCGGCAGAGCTGCGAGGGGGCCGGCCGCGCTCTCGATCAGGCTCAGGAGCTCGGCACGATCTCGACGACGTCGCAAGGCTCGCCGGGTGAAGCGAAACCCAACGATCGCCAGGTAGAGCGCGAGCCAGCGTCCGATCGTGCTGATCGCGTACTCGCCGGTAAGGCGACCGGCGGCGAGGACGATCACCAGGAGGCCGAGGACCGCGATGGCCCATTCGAGGAGCTCGCTAGCGGCTGCGCGTGTCCCATCCGGCCGGAGGCCGGCGAGGGTGCTGCGGACCTCGAGGTGGAGTTGTCCGTCCCGCTCGCTGATCGACCCGCGAAGGCAGGATGCCGGGTTGTCTGGCTCGCCGCAGCCGAGCAAGATGCGAAATTTGTCGCCATCGCGGACGAGTGCGAGTTGCTCGTCCTTACCGACGCGCTCGACGCCACGAGCCCTGACCACCTCATCAAGACGGCGCATCAGCTGCTCTTGCGAGGCATTGAGTCGGTACGTTCGAGAGATCGCCATGGTGTTCCAGGGGCGTGTCGAGCCTAACTCAGCCCGTCGTCGATGTGCCGTCGCCATCGTCATCGCCCCCGGTGGTCCCGCCGCCACCGCCGTCGCCGCATGGGATGCCGAAGATCTCGCCATCCGTGATGCAGGCTGCGACGATCTCGCTCACCACAGCGCAGATGAGCTTGGCGATCAACCCGGGGCAGGTGGGCTTGATCTTCGCCAGCTTCACTGTTGGCTGGTTGCCCGTGAGGTCGATGAGGAAGAACTCGGAGAGTGAATGGGTCTCGCGAACCCTCTGCTCGCCGACGACACCGCGGGCCACGACGACCTGATCGCGGACCGTATAGACGACCCGCGTGCTCGTCGCAGCATCGGTGAGTGTCATCTGTCCGCGGATCTTGTTGCGAGGCGTCAGGTAGAGCTTCACGGCGAACTGGCCGGTGGTGGTCGAATGGACACCGTCGACGAGGATCGTCCGTGTGCCACGCGAGACCGGGGTGGAGCTTGTGGCGCGGGGGGCAGCGGCCGCTCCGGTGAGGCTGGTGAGGAGGGTGACGCCGACGAGGGTGGAGACGATGATGTGTCGCATACCGACGAATCGGCCGCGGACGCTGGCTGTTGCGCGGCCAGCGACTTGGCGCGGGGACTGAGTTGTGAGTATGCTCATTCGAGTGGTCGCGGAGTACTCGTTCGCGGGTTGCCCTCCGCGCCTTGCGATCAGGTGCCGCAAGTAATGGATGGGGCGGCATTTTGCGGCCTGGTCACAACGCTCCACGCCCTCGACCTCGGCGACCCTTTTAGCCCACACCAACCGGATCTCCAGCCCTGCCGAGCTCTCGCCGGCGATCAGGTGATCGCGGCCACGAGGGCTCGCTCGAGCAGGTCCCTGACCCCGAGCTCGTCAGCCCACTGGCTCAGTTACATGCGATCGAGACGGTCTCCCTGGGTCTTGATGATCCCGAGGACATCCCGCCACTGTCGCTCCGAGACCTCCCCGCCGCGGCGATACCACTCGAGCTTGGCCAGCAGCGCGTCCTCGGCGCTGGCGATATGAGCGGCGCCTTCGGGCGCTGCGCGAACCATCGAAGGGGCGACCGCGAGACACGTACACATCGACCTTGAACATCGTCGCCAGATGAATGAGATTAAAACTCGCCTTGCGGGCGATCGCCTCGCGGATCGACTCGGCGTCGATGTAGAAGGCTCCTTCGAGGGCGGCGACGAGGGCGGTGACGTGGCTCGAGGCGAGCTCGGCGACGAGGTCAGCGTCGTTGGTAGTGCGGATTAATCCATGGAAGATGCTAGCGAGTGAGCCACCGATGAAGTAGCGGACCCCGAGCGCCTCGAAGGTGTGCGTCACCAGGAAGGCGACGCGCAGCGGATCGAGTTCGGCGTCGTCGCTCATGCGTGCGCGCTCGCGTACGGGCCGTAGGCTCGTGCGGCAAGCTCGTCCCCCAGCACGAGATCCGCGAGACGACGGGTCAGCTCGGCCTCGGATGCGCCCAGGTAACGGCGGCGCAAACCGGCGAGCGCAATGTTGCGCGCGGCGACGGTTCGGCGCCGCATCGCCGCGAACTTCTCGACCGCGAAGGCGTCCCGCAGACGCGCGAAGAGGAGAGCCTCCGCGCGTGGATCTTCGCCAGGATGCAGCGCCCGCCATGAGGGGGCCAGTGTGGCTTGGGCCCGAGAGGGAGCGTCGTCGAAGGGCGGCTGCCGCCGCGACCTCGGCCCGGGCGTTGCTTTGGGGATTGCTTGTTGGCAGCGCGGCAATTTCGCGGCGGCCACCAGGGGTCCTGAAAGAAATATTCGATGCCCCGCAACACTTCGGCATGTCGTGCCGACTCCCTGCCAGCGCCTCACGCCACGCTCGGTAGCGCGGCGCTTACCCAGTGCTCGGAGATCCACGCCATGACCAGCCCCGTCAAGACCACCTCCCTCATTCTTGCCTCCGTCCTGTCGTCTGCCTGCGGGTGGGACGTCATTCCCGATGAGCCATCGGACAGTGCCACCAGCAACGCGGATGCCTCGGAAGATTCGGAGGATGACAACAACGAACCCACCACCGGCAAGAACCAGGACGAAATCTTTGTCCATTTCACCTGCTACAATGGAAGCAACCACCAGGCGTATCCTGCGGGCCCCTACTACTTCCCTTTGATGCACACCTGCGCGCCCGTCTCGGAGGGCGAGCCGTGGAACAGCGGGGCGAATATGGAGTCGATCCTCGACGCCTGTTCGGCGACCTGCGCGAAGAACCAGGGGGCGCCGAACAATCACTGTGTGAACGACGGCTGGACGTCGGCCGCGCCCACCTATGGAGAGCCGCTTTCGGCGAATTGCGACCCCATCAACTACCTTGTCGAATACGGCGGTGATATCCTGTGGCTCGACGGGGTGCAGTCGCCCGAGCGCCAGGTCACCTGCGATCTCAACAGCGACTGCGGGTTCATGTTCAGCGCCGATGTCGCCGAGAAGCTGAAGTCGAAGGGACCGCCCGCCGTGGCCGAGGACGACAGTGCTGCGGAGCACGTGAGCGGCCTTCAGCTCGAGGTGACGACGGGGTCGGTCCGTCCATTGGGCCTCGGCGGCGCGTTCGAGTACTCCACCATCGCCTGCGGTGAAGTCGCCTGCCCGTTCTACCTCGGCCGCCTGGACCTCGAGCAGACCGACTCGGCTTGGCCCCTGAGCGTCGACCTCGGCGCGCTGGGCCGCCTCGACAAGAGCGTGTCCGGGCTCCGCGTCCAGCTCGGCGAGCCGACGCTCGGGATCGCCCTGGCCGACGGCCAGGTTGCATTTCCAGCGGGCAGCCTCCTGCTGCGCATCGACGCCCAGTTGGCGGGCGTCGGCGACGCGTTGCTCGAGAACGGGGCAGAGACCTTCTGGCTGCGCAACCCGACCGCTGTGGTGGGCCGGCTCGTGGACGGCTCGCTCGACCTCAGGATGGAGGTCTCGACCGCGTTCGGGGCGGTCAAGGTCGAGACGACCCGCGCCCGCTGAGGGCGCACGGTGCGCAGTTGCCACGACGAGTCCACCCCACGATCATCGACGCACATGCGCACCATCGTTCTCCTCGCCTCGCTCGGGTGCGCAGCCTGCGAGGCTGCCGCCCCTGATGAAGGTCCCTTTCTCGAGACCCGCTACGTGCGCTACGTGAGCGACCAGGCCGTCACCCCGTGCGGCGGGCTGGCGCGCGAGACTGACAAGCAAGTCGAATACCTGTTCGACTTGCTGAGCGAACCTTATGCGCATCCTCTATCCATCGAATACGAATGGGTGGAAGACCAATCGATGCTCGCTTGCGGCGAGAACGCTTCCGGCTGCACCTATGGCACGGCTGACGGGGCGGTGATCGAATCGATCTACTTGGCGCACCTCCACGAGCTCGCCCACGCGGCGCACGAGTTGACGATCGGCAACTCGCATCGCGTACTCACCGAGGGCTTTGCGAGCTACGCCTCGAACCAGCCTGGGATTGCCGACCCTCAGGATGTCACGCTGTTCACGCAGGCGATCGAGGGGTTCATCACCGCGGGTACGTTGTCGGCCGACCAATATCCGCTCGCGGCTCGCTTCGTCGGTATGACGGTCGAACGGCATGGGATGGCGGCATTCAAGGCTTTTTGGCGGAAGGTCCCACGCAATGCGCAGCTCGCGGAGGTCCGCGCGACGTACGAGGCGAGCTTCGGCGAGTCGTGGTCCGACGCGCTTGTCGCCATCGCCGCCCGTGAGCAGACCTCGTTCAGTGATCCTCACTGCGAAGGCGACGTCCAGGTTGTTGGAGACTCACTCAAGTTGATGTTCGCGCAGACCTGCGAGGACGAGGAGGTCACGGGCCCGCTGCGGAACTTCGGAGTCGTCAAAGGGGAATTGCCCGTTCCCATCGAGCTCACCTCGGAGGGCATGTATCGCTTCCGTCTCAACAGTGGAGGTGGCCCCACGGAGCCGGTCGCCGGCTTCCGGGGCTGCCGCGACGGCGGCCCGGCCCCCGTGCCGGCCGTTACATTGTTCGTCTCGAACGAGGATGTCATCCAGTACCTCGGCCCCGGACGCTATCTCCTCAACATCTACGTCCCGCTCGCGCCCGGTGACAGCCCGCCGATTGATGTGCTCGTTGAACGGATCCTGTGAGTCGACGCCGGGCCACGACCGGCTTCGATTCACAGTACGCATCCGCCGTGGTCTGCTCGACCAGCGCTTCGCGCGTGGTCGCGGGCAGGCTCAGGTCGTTCACCTTTTTGAGTCTCGAGTTCAAGCTCGTCGGCTGATGAATGTGGTGGGCGGTCAATCTGCTTTGAGACATCACGCCGGCCAAGGAACCGGCGTGCTGTGTAGCGAGTAACCGCCGTTCAGGCGGCGGGGCGGCGGCGGCGCAGGCCGAGGCCCGTGAGCAGCAGGAGCGCGAGCGAGGCGGCACCGGAGGGCTCGGTTTGGCGGCAGCCGCAGCCGCTGCCGTCCTCGCCCGCGCCGGCGGTGTCGCTGCCGCTGCCGGTGCCGCTGCTGCTGTCGGTGGCGGTGGCAGAGGCGCTGCCCTCGGTGGGGGCGGAGCCGCCGGTCACGGAATCACCGCCGGTTGCGGAGTCGCTGCTGCCAGAGCCGGTGCCGCTGACGCCCGTACCGCTGTCCGTGGCGGTCGCGCTGGCGCCGGTGTCGGATTGCGTATCGCTGGCGCTGGTGTCGGTGCCCGTGGCCGAGCCGCTGGTGGTTTGTGGGCTCGAGTCGCTGGCGCCGGTGGTGCCGGTGCCGGTGCCGGGGTTGGAGTCGCTCACATCGCCGGTGCTCGAGTCGATGCCCATGGTCGTCCCGCTGGAGTCGCCGCCCGAGCTGCCGCCGCTCGAGCTGCTGGTGTCGTTGTTGTCGATCGGGTCGCAGGCGTCGCCGATGCCGTCGTCGTCGCCGTCGAGCTGGTCGGGGTTGATGTCGTCGGGGCAGTTGTCGCAGGCGTCGCCGAGCGCGTCCTTGTCGGTGTCGAGCTGGTCCTTGTTGGCGACCTCCTTGCAGTTGTCCTTGGTGATGAGTCCGTCGGGGTCGCAGAAGCCGTCGCCGTCGATGTCCTGGGGGTCCAGGAAGGCCCCGCAGGGCATGCCGTTGCACGCGACGCCGGAGACGCTGGTGGTCAGGTCGTCGAAGTCGTTGTCGCCGCCCTGGATCAGGTCCTCCCACGCGAAATAGTAGGTACGCGGATTCAGAATGCTGTCGTAGACGATGAGGTGAATGAACGGGTTCATGTTCTGGGCGTCCGGGTTGTGTTTCGGCTCGCTGTGGAACACGTAGAGGACGCTGGCGGGGTTCTTGATGTCGGCGCAATTGCCCACGGCCTCGAAGAAGCCGATCTCGCCGCCCTGGTAGGCGGGGTCGGTGAGGATCGAGACCTTCTTGACCGTATTGACGCCGTCGTTGCAGCCGAGGATCTGATGCAGGTCGGCGAGGGTCGGCTTGGCCTTGCCGATGTTGTACCAGCCGAAGGAGTTCTTGTAGCCGGCGTTGCGCTGGAGCACCTTGAACTGCACCTCGCAGGCGGGCACGAAGGTCTCGGGCGTGGTCTTCGCGTCGTTGAGCGCGTTGATCGGATCGGCGAGGCCGTTGAAGAGGTTTTGTAAGCTCGCTCCGACCGGGATCACCTGGTTGTTCGGCTGCTTGAGCGCGCCGGCGCTCCCGCTCCAACCAAGCGCAACCGCGAGCCCCGCCACGACACTCCACCCGCTCATTTTTAATGCCATATATCCACCATCACACGGCCCTTCGGCCGATGCAACCCTCCGACGCGTGACGCAACGCGGCGCGAACGACCTGGTTGCTGCGCGAGCGGTGAAGCCGCTCCGGCGGCTCGCGCCGCTGCTCGCGTTCGACCACGGCGATGGTTCGCGCTCGCGCGGGGCCTGGCCTGCGCGCGGCGCATTGCCGCGTCACGGCAGATGATGCCCACATACCGCGACCGCGATCATCGCCCATTGCCCGCGGTGCGCAGGCGAGGGCGGGGCCGGCCTGGTCAGCTGCGGCCGATGCGGTCGCGCAGCTCCCGGGCCCAGCGCTCGAGGTCGGCGAGGGTGGGCTCGGCGATCGCCGGACCGAGGGCTCGCAGGCGCTCGGCGAGCAGCTGGCGGGCGCGGCGTAGGCGGCTGCGCACGGTGCCCTCGGGGAGGTCGAGGACGCTGCCGATCTCGCTGGCCGGGAGCTCCTCCCAGTAGAACAGCTCGAGCGTGATCTGGAGGTCGAGGGGCAGGGCCTGCAGCGCGGCGTAGAGGACCTGGAGCTGCTGGCGCTTGTCGATGAGCACGCTCGGCGTCGCGCCGAGGTCGGCCACCGAGGTGCTCAGCTCGTCGAAGTGACGGCCGTCGCGGTACTCGTCGCGGAAGCGGCGCAGCAGCAGGTTGCGGGCGATGCCGAAGAGGTAGGCCCGGACCGGGACGCCGGCGGGCAGGTCGCGGCTGCGCTCGAGCAGGGCGAGGAAGCTGCGCTGGACGAGGTCGTCGACGCCGTTCGAGACCTTGCTGAAGAAGAAGCGGGAGATGCGGTCGACGTGGCGAGCGAAGAGGGCCCGGCCGGCGCGCTGGTCTCCGTCGCGCCAGGATGCCAGCAGTGCCTCGTCGGAGTCCACGGGGGGCACTCTACCGCGGGGTCGTCGGTGGGCGCGAAAAAAATCTTCAGGCGGCCGTGATCGGTGGGTGTGGTCGTGGAACCTGGCGAACAGAGGTGACGACGATGCGAGCGGATGCGATCCTTTCAGCCCAGGCGATGGTGACGACCTCGAAGTCTCTGGAGAGCGACCCGACGATGGTCCAGGGCCTGATGCCGATCGATCAGGTCCGGCATCAGGTGGCGGCGGCGCTGTTCGGGCCGTCCGAGCCGGTGGTGCAGGTCGGCCGGTTTCAGGTCCAGAAGCTGCTCGGGACCGGCGGCATGGGCGTGGTGTTCGCGGCCACCGACCCGCAGCTCGGCCGCACGGTGGCGCTCAAGCTGCTGCAGCCGCTGACGGCCGGCGAGCGGGCGCGCGAGCGGCTGCTGCGTGAGGCGCAGGCGATGGCCCGGCTGCAGCACCCCAACGTCGTCGGCGTGTACGAGGCGGGTGTGTACGGCGAGCAGGTCTATCTGGTGCTGGAGTACCTCGAGGACGGCACGCTGGCCGAATGGCTGCGGGCGCGCCCGCGCAGCTGGCAGGAGGTCGTCGGGGTGATGGCGCAGGCGGGCGAGGGTCTGGCGGCCGCGCACGCGGCGGGGCTGGTGCACCGCGACTTCAAGCCGGCGAACATCCTGATGGGCGGCGGCCGGGCGCGGATCTCGGACTTTGGGCTCGCGCGCACGACGACGACCGTCGAGGATCTCGAGCGCACGGGTGAGGACGACGGCATGCTGCTCGCGTCGCCGCTGACCCGTACGGGTGCGCTGCTCGGTACGCCGGCCTACATGGCCCCGGAGCAGATCCGCGGCGAGGCGGCGACGCCGGCGAGCGACCAGTTCGCGTTCGGTGTGGTGCTCTATGAGGCGCTCGTCGGTCACCGTCCGTTCCTCGGCGGATCGATCGCTGCGCTGCTCGAGGCGATCGAGGCCGGGAAGATCGCCGCGCCGGGGCGCAAGCCGCCGCTGCCGCCCGCGCTGCTGGCCGTCGTCCGTCGCGCGCTGATGCCGGAGCCCGCGCGCCGCTACCCGGATATGCTGGCGCTGCTCACGGCGCTGCGGGGCGTTCGCCACAGCCGCTGGCGCTCGCTGGCGCTCGCCGCCGCAGTCTCGGCGCCGGCGCTGGCCGGCGGCCTCTTGCTCGCGCTCTCCGGGCCGACCGGGCTCTGCGGCGGCGACGCGCTGCGCGGGGTGTGGGACGACGAGCGGCACGCGCAAGTGGCGAGCGCCTTGCCGGACTCCGCCGAGGTGATCGCGGCGCTCGATGCCTACGCGGATGACTTGCAGCGGCAGCAGGCGCTGCGCTGCAAGGCCGACGAGACGGGCGCGCAGTGGACCGACACTTGCCTCGAGGACCGCCGCACCGCGCTCGCGGACCTGGTCGAGGTGCTCGTCGATGGGCCGGTCGCTCTGCGCCCGGGTGCGCGGGCCGCCGTCGATATGTTGCCGGCGCTGGTCGACTGCGCTGGGGCGCCGAAGTACACCGCGCTGGTCAGCGAGGGCGCGCCGGAGATCCGCGCGCGGGTGTGGGAGCGGCGCCTCGCCATCGCCCCCCTGTTTCAGCCGCGGGCCTCGACCCGTCCGCCGCTGGTGCTGCTGGCCACGCCGGACGACCTCGGCTTCGTCAGCGAGGAGCAGCGCGGGCTGCTGCTGGACCGCCGCGCGGTGCTCGAGTCCAGCTTCGCCGCCTCCGTGCGACTGCTGCACCCGAGCGAGGCGAGCCAGGAGCCCGGAGAGGCATGGGTGTTTGCCGGGCTCGCCCGGATGCTGGGCCTGGAGGCGCAGCCCAGAGGCGCGTACGACCCGGTGCCGGGGCTGCTGCGCCTCGGGGAGGAGGCGACCGGGGCCGGTTACGCGGACCTCGCCGCGCGCGCGTGGGTGCTCGCCGCGGAGCTGCTCGAGGCTCGCCCGCACGCCGACCGCCAGCGCGAGCAGGTCTGGGCGGAGGCCGAGCAGGCGCTCGGGCGGCTGCCGGAGGCGCATCCGCTGCGCCGCACGTTGCAGCGCGACCTCGCCTATCTGCGGCTGACGCACGCGCGGCATGTGACGGATGTCGGCGCTTGCACGGGCGGCGGTACGGACCTGGTGACCTGCGACGCGCTGTTCTCGGCGACGAGGTCACTGGCGGCGATCGCCGCGAGTGAAACGGCGACGGCGGTCGACCACGAATTGCTCGCGCGAGCGCACGAGCACGCGGGGGATGTCGGGGGTGCAGCGGCGGCGCGAGCGTCGGCGGGGGCGGTGGTGCTCGACGAGCGCGCGCTGGGTTACCTCGACTTCAGCGCGGCGGCGGTGCTGCCGGACGGGCCGACGGCGGCCGAGTCGATCCGCTGCGACCTCGCGGCCACGGCCTGTCAGATCGACCGGGCCTACGCGCTGGGCTTCGAGCGCGACCCGATGACGATCTTCGGCGAGGCCAGGCACATGGCATCGGTCAAGGACGGCCATTATCGCGGGCACAAGTTCTATGGGGTCCGCCCTGGAAGCCCGATCCAGGCGCTCGGCTTCAAGAACGGCGACATGATCACCGCGATCGACGGCGTCCCGGTCGCCGAGCATACCTTCATCGCCCAGCTCCAGCAGCTGTTGACGCGCGGGGACGGGATCCTGGACTTCGAGCGCAAGGGCTCGCGGATCAGCCGGCGGATCTCGATCCGGTGACGTCGACGCGATGACTAGCGCAATCTCGCAATGCGAGACCGACGAGTCATCGTCATGATATCGTGCGGGCCATATCCTCGGTGCGAGCACGCGTCCGAGGGGCAGTCTCAGGCGGACAGGCCGGCGGGCTCGTACTTGCGCAGGTATGCGGAGCCGTGGCGGGTGATCTTGATGCGGCGCTTGAGGCCGGTGCCCTCGACGTGGATGAAGCCCCGGGTCCGCAGGTTGCGAAGGATCAGGCGCACCTGGTCGGAGGCGAGGCCGGTGGTCTGCAGCAGCTCGGTCTCGCGGCGACCGGCCTTCTGCTTGCTCAGCGCCGACAGCAGGCGGACGTCGCCGTCGGGCACGTCCGCCCGGCGGCGGATGACGGCGGGGCCGCTATCGAGGTCAAGGTAGGGGTTGCCCTCCTCGTCGAGCAGGACCTCGCTGGCGCTGGCGCGGGTCTTGGCCGCGAGCCGGGCCGCGATCTCCGAGGGTTCGCCGCGGGGCCGCTCCTTCACGAGGTCGATGAGCTCCTGGACCGTGAAGTGCTCGAGCACCGGCGCCAGCTGCGAATTGCTGCGGGTGGCCCCGACCAGTTCGCCGAGCGTCACATGGCCCGGAAGTTGTTTGATCACGTCACGGAGGACTTCGCGGAGGCTCTCCGCCCAGGTGTCTTCGACCCGGTCGTCCTGTTCGTCCAGATTGTTCACAGGTGCACCTCAGTGCAAGTTGTCATTGTGAGGGGCCGCATCGGCCCGTCGGTTGTATTCGCGTCGCAGATCTTACGTCGGTCGTTTTGGCGAGGCGGGGGTGGGGCGTAATGAACGGGGCGTAATGAACGGGGCTAATGAGCGGGCGTAATGAGCGAGGCAAGAGAGCAGGACATAAGCGTGGGGCGAGCGGGCCTGGCCAATGGGGCCCGGGCATCCCGTCGGGCTGAAACGGCCCGCTGAGGCTGGTCCGCCGGGTATTACCCCAGGAATGGACCATGGGGTGGGCCAAGCTTCACCACGTACGCCGGCTCAGGATGCAGCGCGGGCGCGGGCCTGTCAAGTGCGGCGGCGGGGCTGCCGCGAGTCGCTGCGAGCCGCGGCGACTCGCAGCCATGGTGTCCGGGCAGCGCGTGCGGCCCGCAGCGCCGGTCTGCATTGGTTTTGGGCGCGCTGGCAGTGTGGAAGGGCAATCTTCTCGCGGTTGACAGGGGGCAGGGCGACGGGGCAGGAAGGCCCGGTGTCCGCATCGCCCGCCGCGAGCAGCGAGTCCAGCGAAGTACTCTGGCGCCTGGAGATCGGCACGCGCGTCGAGCTGTCCGACGCGCTGGCGAGCGCGACCGCCTCGCGCTTGAAGGCCGTGCTCGGGCTGAGGCCGACCGGCCTGCGCACGCGCAAGCTTTACCACCTCGACCTCGGCCTCGACGCGGGCGAGGCTGGGCAGGTGCTGGCTGCTCTGGTCGACCCGATCAGCGAGGAAGGGGCGCTCGGCTGCCTGCCGGACCCTGCGGGCGCGCTGGTGCTGAGCGTCGGCTACCGGCCCGGGGTCACCGATTCGGTGGGTCGCAGCGTGCTGCGTGCCGCGGAGGACCGGCTGGGCCGACCGCTGGCGGGTCAGGTGTTCACCAGCACGATGTACGTGTTCACGGGGTTGCAGCGGGCCGAGGTCGAGGCCGCGGCGCGTGAGCTGCATAACCCGCTGATCCAGCGGGTGCGGATCGAGGCCTGTCCACCTCACTCACCGCGTGCGCCCCTGCTCGACGTCCCGCACGCGGGCACGTCGACGGTGCCGGGTGTCATGGCCGTCGCTCTGGGGGCGGCCGACGACGCGATGCTCGAGCAGATCTCGCGCGCGGGGATGCTGGCGCTGTCGCTGCCGGAGATGCAGGCGATCCGGGACCACTTCCGATCGCGGGGCCGCGACCCCAGCGACGCCGAGCTCGAGTGCATCGCCCAGACGTGGAGCGAGCACTGCAAGCACAAGATCTTCGCGGCGCCGATCACCTACACCGACCCGCGCGGCGAGACCCGGGAGATCGAGCGCGGCCTGTTCAAGGAGTACATCCGCGGGGCCACCGAGGCGGTCGCGGCGAGGCGCGTGGAGGCCGGCATCGACCCGGCCGGGCAGCCGTTCCTGGTATCGGTGTTTCACGACAACGCCGGGGTGGTCCGCTTCAGCCCCGCGGATCACCTGGTCTACAAGGTGGAGACCCATAACTCGCCCTCGGCGCTCGACCCCTACGGCGGGGCGATGACGGGGATCGTCGGGGTCAACCGCGACAGCCTGGCGACCGGCCTCGGCGCCGAGCTGCTGACCAACGTGTGGGGCTATTGCTTCGGCGAGCCCGACCACAGCGCGCCGCTGCCGCCCGGTCTGATGCACCCGCGGCGCATCCGTGAGGGTGTGCACCAGGGCGTCATCGACGGCGGCAATCAGTCGGGCATCCCGTATAGCCGCGGCTTCGAGCTGTACGACGCCCGCTACGCCGGCAAGCCGCTGGTCTACTGCGGCACGGTCGCGGTGATGCCGGCGCTGACCTGCGGTCAGCCGACGGAGGTCAAGCGCACGGCGGTCGGGGACCTGGTGGTGATGCTCGGCGGCCGCATCGGCAAGGACGGGATCCACGGCGCGACCTTCTCGAGCGTCGAGCTCGACGAGTCCTCGCCCGTGCAGGCGGTGCAGATCGGCGACCCGATCACGCAGAAGATGATGGCCGACTTCCTGCACGAGGCCCGCGAGCTCGGCCTCTACTCGGGCATCACCGACAACGGCGCCGGCGGCCTGTCGAGCTCCGTCGGCGAGATGGCCGGCGCGACCGGCGGGGTCCGCATCGACCTCGCGCGCGCCCCCCTCAAGTACCCGGGCCTCGCCCCCTGGGAGATCCTGATCTCCGAGGCCCAGGAGCGCATGACCCTGGCTGTCCCCAAGGACAGCATCGAGGCCTTCCTGGCGCTGTCGCGGCGGCGTGAGGTCGAGGCCAGCGTGCTCGGTGAATTCACCGACTCCGGGCGACTGGTCGTCACCCACGGCGAGACCCCGGTCTGCGACCTCGAGCTCGAGTTCCTGCACGAGGGCCTGCCGCGCTGGCCGCTGCGCGCGCGCTGGAGCCCGCCGACGCGCGCGCTCTCGGAGCCCGCGGCCGTGGCCGCGGCGCTAGCCGACGATGGTCTCGCCGCGACCTTGCTCGCGCTGCTGCGGCGCCCGAACCTGCGCTCGGGCGAGGCGATCGCCCGTCACTACGACCACGAGGTCAAGGGGCTGAGCGTGGTGAAGCCGTGGGTGGGCGTGCGTCAGGATGTGCCGGCGACGGCGACGGTGATGCGCGCGCGGCACCTGCGGCCCGAGGGGGTGGTGCTGGCGGAGGGGGTGCATCCTTTCTACAGCGAGCTCGACACGTACGCGATGGCGACGGCCTGCGTGGACGAGGCGGTGCGACGGGCGCTGTGCGCGGGGGCTCGCTACGACCGACTGAGCGGGCTCGACAACTTCTGCTGGCCGGACCCGGTGCAGGGCCCGAAGACCCCGGACGGCGAGCACAAGCTGGCGCAGCTGGTGCGCTGCTGCGAGGGCCTGCGGGCGGCCTGTGAGGCCTTCGGGGTGCCGCTGATCAGCGGGAAGGACTCGATGAAGAACGACGCCCAGCTCGGCGGCGTCAAGATCTCGATCCCGCCGACCTTGCTGGTGTCGGTGATGGGCCAGATGGACGATGTGCGCCGCGCCCTCGACCTCGTGCCGGTGGCCGTCGGCGACCTGCTGTATGTGCTCGGCGAGACCCGCGGCGAGCTCGGCGGCAGCGAGCTCGCCCGCGCCCGCGGCCTGGTCCTCGATGGTGTGCCCACGACGGACCTCGAGCGCTGCGCGGCCCGCTACCGGGCCTTCGCGGCCGCGCGCGACGCCGGCCTGGTCCGCTCGGCTCACGTCGCCGGCCGCGGCGGACTCGCTGTCGCCCTCGCGCACCTGGCGATCGCCGGCGAGCTCGGGATCCGCGTGGAGCTGGCCCCGGTTTTGGCCCCGGGGCTCGGGCATGTCCTCGGAGACATGTCGCAATGGGCAGGTGCCGCGCTGTTCAGCGAGTCGACCGGCCGCATCCTCCTGACCTGCGGGCCGCAGCGGGCCGCCGCGCTCGAGGCGGCGCTCGCGGGTCATGGCCTGCTGCGCATCGGCGCGATCGAGGCGCCCCGCAGCGGGGACGAGGGTCCGGCGGTGCGCGGGGGCATGACGCCGCCGACCGGCGGATGGTTGCAGGTGTGGCGCGGATCGCAGCTGTTGCTCGAGCACGCGACGACGCGCCTGCGCGCGGCGTTTCAGGGGGGAGCGGCGGATGTCTGAGGTCTCGCGCACGATCGACCCGGCGATGGCCCGCGAGCTGCGGGTGCTGGTGCTCACTGGTTACGGGCTCAACTGCGAGGCCGAGACCGCGGCGTGCTTCACGGCGCTCGGGGTCCAGGTCGACCTGCGGCACATCGCCGACGCGCTGGCGGCCGGGCCCGAGCTGCTCGCGCCCTACGGCCTGCTGGCGTTCGTCGGCGGCTTCTCGTTCGGCGACCACATCGCCAGCGGGCGGGTGCTGGCCAATCGCCTGCGCTATCGCATGGGCGATCGGCTGCAGCGCTTCGTCGCCGACGGCGGGCTGTGCCTGGGGATCTGCAATGGGTTTCAGACGCTCGTGAAGCTCGGCCTGCTGCCGGGCGGCGAGGCGGGCGGGCTGCGCCAGAGCGTGACGCTCACCAACAACGATAGGCTCGGCTACTGGGACGCCTGGGTGCGGCTGGTCGTCGACCCGGCGAGCCCCTGCGTGTTCACCCGCGGCATGGATGCGCTGGTGCTCGAGCTGCCGAGCCGACACGGCGAGGGCAAGCTCGTCTATGCCGACCCGGCGCAGCGGGCCGCGCTCGAGGCGGCGCATCAGGTGCCGCTGCGCTACGCCGACGCGCAGGGCCAGCCGACCGAGCATTGGCCGGACAACCCCGACGGCTCGCCGGGCGGCGCGGCGGGGCTGTGCGACCCGAGCGGCCGCATCTTCGGCCTGATGCCGCACCCCGAGGCGTACCTGTATCCCGAGAATCATCCGCGGTGGATCGCCCAGCGCGAGGCCGGCTGCCTGCCGGAGACCGGCCTCGGGCTGCAGCTGCTAGCGAATGGCGTCCGGGCGGCCCTGCTGCGCTGAGGCCGGCGCCGAGGAGTCTGTCGCTGCGGGTGCCGAGCGGTCCGGGGGCGTGGAGCCGCTGCACGCGGGGCGTGGGGCGTTTGGCGGTGTTGACGCCGGCGCCGGCAGCGGCGTGGCATTGGGGGCGCGCGGCTGAACCACGTCACGGTCGACGTCCGGGGCCGCGGCCCCCGTAGTTGCACGCGCCGCTGGAGCCGCTTGCTCGCGCTTGCGACCGGGGCCAGGAACCCCACGCGCCCTGGCGGCGCGGGTCCGTGGTTGCCATCCCCGGCGGCCGGGCGAGGAGCGGCGAGATATGGAGACGCAGACCGACGAGTTTCCCTGGCCCGACGAGGTCAACGTTCACCCGATCGAGCGCATGTTCTCGACCGGGCTCGGGCTCAGCTGCATCTTGATGGCGCTGCTTCGTCGCGGGGTGATCGGCGCGGGCCTCGGCGGTCTGGGCGCGGCGCTGATCCACCGCGGCATGACCGGGCACTGCGCGATGTACTCGGCGCTGCGGGTGAGCACGGCCCACGGCGTGCGCGGGCCCTCGGCCAGCGTGCCGCACGGACAGGGGATCCGGGTCCGGCACACGATGACGATCCGCAGGCCGCCGGACGAGCTCTATCAATTCTGGCGCCGGCTCGAGAACCTGCCGAGGTTCATGCGTCACATCGAGTCGGTGATCGTGCTCGACGAGCAGCGCTCGCGCTGGCAGGTCCGCGGTCCGGCCGAGACGAGCGTCACCTGGGACGCGGAGATCATCAACGACGTCGAGAACGAGCTGATCGCCTGGCGCTCGCTGCCGGGCTCGCAGATCCCCAACGCGGGTTCGGTGCGCTTTCATCCGGCGCTCGGCGAGGGGACGCTGATCACCGTGACCCTCGAGTACGACCCGCCGGCCGGGTTGATCGGGGCCGCGATCGCCAAGTTGCTCGGCGCCGACCCGCAGGCGCAGATCGTCGCGGACCTGCAGCGCCTCAAGGTGATGCTCGAGGGCGGCGAGGTCCCACACGTCGGCGCGCAGTGGCGCGGGCGCCTGAGCGAGGTCCCTGACCTCGAGTCGGCGCGCGAGCTGCTGCAGACGGAGGAGAAGACGGAGGGCGAGGGCCCCAACTGAGCGTATTGCGATCACCGGAGGTGGGATCACAGCCTGCGATCGGCGGGCCGTCGCTCCTGGGGCCCCGATCACGGGGCCCCGATCACACGGTCGGGATCACAGGGCCGATCACAGGGCCGATCACAGGGCCGATCACAGGGCGTAGATATCGACGGTCTCGCGGTAATCGGGGACGCGGACGTTCCAGCGCAGCTGCTCCTCGATGTCGTGGCGCAGGGCGTCGGACGCGGCGGGCTCGCCGTGCACGAGGAAGGTGCAGCGGGGGGCGTCGCCGTGCTCGAGCCAGCCGAGCAGCTCGTCCTGGTCGGCGTGGGCGGAGAGCATGTCGAGCTGGACGACCTCGGCGTTGACCGGGACGTAGCGGCCGTGGATCTTGAGCTTGTCGACGCCGTCGGCCAGGGCCGCCCCGCGGGTGCCGCCGGCCTGGAAGCCGGCGAGCACGATCGCGCTGTTTGGGTCCGGAGCGTAGCGCTTGAGGTGGTGCACGACGCGGCCGCCCGTGGCCATGCCCGCGGCCGAGATGATGATCGCCGGCTCGCCGCGCTGGTCGAGCTTCTTGGAGCCCTCGGCGTCGCGGACGTACTCGGCGACCGCGAAGGCGGCCGCGCAGAGCTCGGGGTTCAGGCGGTGGTCGGCGGGGTGGGCGGCGTACAGGCCGGTCGCGGCGATCGCCATCGGGCTGTCGACGAAGATCGGCACGTCCGGGAGCTTGTTGGCGCGCCGCAGCTGATACAGCAGCAGCAGCAGCGCCTGGGTGCGGCCGACCGCGAAGGCCGGGATGATGACGCTGCCGCCCCGAGCGACCGCGCGCTTGATCACCGCCACCAGCGCCTCGGCGGGGTCGTCCCCGTCGTGCTGACGCCCGCCGTAGGTCGACTCCATCACCACGACGTCCGCGTTCGGGCGCGGCTGCGGCGGCGCCATCATCAAGTCCTGCTCGCGCCCGATGTCCCCGGAGAACAACACCTT
>Ga0075152_10000837_pt1 | contig 22343 bp, 19 predicted proteins | sample JI61114C2DNA_FD_70964 | JGI IMG/M metagenome (GOLD analysis project Ga0075152, IMG submission 70964) | Wastewater effluent complex algal communities from Wisconsin, to seasonally profile nutrient transformation and Carbon sequestration -... | ecosystem: Engineered > WWTP > Effluent > Algae...
CAGCGCGTCGGTGCCGCAACTGAAGGCGGCGATCAAGGAATTGCAGGCGCACGGCTACGCGCTGCCGGACTACCCGGACGAGCCGCAGGGCGAGCGCGAGAAGGACATCAAGGCGCGCTATGCCAAGGCGATGGGCAGCGCGGTCAACCCGGTCCTGCGCGAGGGCAATTCCGACCGCCGCGCGCCGAAGGCGGTGAAGGCCTACGCACGCAAGCATCCGCATCGCATGGGCAAGTGGACGCGTTCCTCGAAGTCGCACGTCGCGCACATGGAGGACGGCGACTTCTACGGCAGCGAACAGTCCTACACGATGGTCAATGCCGGCAGCCTGCGCATCGAGTTCACCAGCGCCACCGGCAGCGTGTTCCCGCTGCGCGGCCCGGTGGCGGTGCGCGCCGGCGAGATGATCGACGCCTCGGTGATGAGCGCCGCGGCGCTGGCGGCCTTCATCGACGCACAGATCGACGATGCGAAGGCGAAGAATGTGCTGTTCTCGCTGCACCTGAAGGCGACCATGATGAAGGTCAGCGACCCGATCATCTTCGGCATCGCGGTCTCGCGCTTCTACGCGCCGGTGCTGGAAAAGCATCCGCGGACGATGGCCGAGCTCGGCTTCGACCCCAACAACGGCATCGGCGACCTGTACGCCAAGCTGGGCCAGCTGCCGGACGCGCAGCGCGCCGGGATCGAGGCCGACCTCACGGCGCTGTACGCGCAGCGCCCGGGCCTGGCAATGGTCAACTCCGACAAGGGCATCACCAACCTGCACGTGCCCAGCGACGTGATCGTGGATGCGTCGATGCCGGCGATGATCCGCGACAGCGGCGGCATGTGGAACGCCAGCGGCGAGCTGCAGGACACCAAGGCGGTGATCCCGGACCGCAACTACGCCGGCATCTACCAGGCGGTGATCGACGACTGCCGCGAGCACGGCGCGCTCGACCCGGCGACCATGGGCAGCGTGCCCAACGTGGGCCTGATGGCGCAGGCCGCCGAGGAATACGGCAGCCACGACAAGACCTTCAAGATCAGCGGCGACGGCACCGTGCGGGTGATCGACGAACACGGCACCGTGCTGCTGCAGCATCCGGTCAAGGCCGGCGACATCTGGCGCATGTGCCAGACCAAGGACGCGCCGATCCGCGATTGGGTGAAGCTCGCCGTGACCCGCGCGCGCCTCTCCGGCACACCGGTGGTGTTCTGGCTGGATCCGCGCCGCGATCACGACCGCGGCCTGACCGCCAAGGTTGCCATGTACCTCAACGAGCACGACACCACCGGCCTGGACATCAGCATCATGAGTCCGATCCGGGCGATGCGGCATTCGCTCAAGCGCATCCGTGCCGGCCAGGACACCATCGCCGCCACCGGCAACGTGCTGCGCGACTACCTGACCGACCTGTTCCCGATCATGGAGTTGGGCACCAGCGCGAAGATGCTGTCGATCGTGCCGCTGATGAACGGCGGCGGCCTGTTCGAGACCGGCGCCGGCGGCAGCGCGCCCAAGCACGTGCAGCAGTACGTCGAAGAGGACTACCTGCGCTGGGATTCGCTGGGCGAGTTCCTCGCGCTGGCGGCCTCGCTGGAGCACCTCGCCAACACCACCGGCAATGCACGCGCGCAGGTGCTGGCCGATGCATTGGATGCCGCCAACGCGGAGTTCCTCGACAAGGACCGCTCGCCGGGCCGCAAGCTGGGCACCATCGACAACCGCGGCAGTCATTTCTACATCGCGCTTTACTGGGCGCAGGCACTGGCCGAGCAGACCGTCGATGCCGAACTCGCGGCGAAGTTCACCTCGCTGGCACGGGCACTGACCGACAACGAGGCGAAGATCGTCGAGGAGTTGAATGCCGTGCAGGGCAAGCCGGTCGACATCGGCGGCTATTACCAGCCGGACTTCGCCAAGCTGTCGGCGGCGATGCGCCCCAGCGCGACGCTCAACGGCGCACTGGCCACCCTGGGCGGCTGAGCAAGCCTCCCGCGCGATCCCCCGCGAAGCCCGGCCGAAGTGCCGGGCTTCGTGCATTCACGGCCGGCGGCCGGCGCGCCGCGTTACCCTTGCCGCTTCCGTATTGGAGCCACGCCATGTCCCGCACGCACTCCACCCTGCTGGCCTTCTGCCTTGCCACCGCCGTCGCCGGCTGCGCCTCCACGACCGCTACCGACACCACCCAGGCCGCGCCGAAGGCGGATGCCGCGCTCGATGCCGCGATCGCCGGCAGCTGGCGCGACGCGGCCAACGTCGCCCGCGACCAATATCGCCATCCGCGCGAGACCCTCGCGTTCTTCCAGCTCGCCGCCGGCCAGCGGGTGATCGAGATCAGCCCGAGCGGCGGCTGGTACAGCGAAATCCTCGCCCCGTACCTGCGCGATGGAGGTCATTACGTCGCCGCGACCGCAGCGGCACCGGCGGACAGCGGCGGTGGCAAGCGCAACGCCACGTTGCAGGCCAAGTTCGCGGCCGAGCCAACCCGCTACGACCGCGTCGAATGGCTGGAGTACGACGGCAAGGCTCCGGTGCTCGGCGCGCCGGCCAGCGCGGACGCAGTGCTGACCTTTCGCAACGTGCACAACTGGGTGGCCGCAGGCAATGCGGACGTTTATTTCCGCGCATTCTTCGCAGCGCTCAAGCCCGGTGGCGTGCTTGGCGTGGTCGACCACCGGGCCAAGCCGGGCACCGATATCGAGACCATGAAGAAGTCCGGCTACCTCACCGAAGCGCTGGTCATCGACCTGGCCACCGATGCCGGCTTCGTGCTGGAGGCGCGGAGCGAGGTCAACGCCAACCCGAAGGACAGCGCCGACCATCCGAACGGCGTGTGGACCCTGCCGCCGGTAAACCGCCACGACGCCGCGGACGACGCCATGTACCAGGCGATCGGCGAAAGCGACCGGATGACCCTGCGCTTTCGCAAGCCAGCCGCCCGGTGACCTGAGGCTGCGAGTCGGCTGAGGCCGCGCCCGCGGCTGATGGACTCCATGCCGCAATGCCTTGGCCTTGCCTGGCAACCAACGCCCCATGCTGATCGCATTCAACAAACCCTACGGCGTGCTTTGCCAGTTCACCGACGCGAGCGCCCAGCCCCGGCCCACGCTGGCCGGCTTCGGCCTGCCGACCGGGGTATATCCCGCCGGTCGGCTGGACTTCGATTCCGAAGGCCTGCTGCTGCTGACCGATGACGGGCGCCTCGCCAACCGGCTGACCGACCCGCGCCACAAGCAGCCCAAGACCTATCTCGTGCAGGTCGAAGGCGAGCCCGGCGAACATGCGCTGCAGTCGCTGCGCGACGGCGTCCGGCTCAACGACGGCCCGACCCTGCCTGCGCAGGCCCGGCGCATCGAGCCACCGACGCTGTGGCCGCGCGATCCGCCGGTGCGCTTCCGCAAATCCGTCCCCGATGCCTGGCTCGAGTTGACCATCCGCGAGGGCCGCAACCGCCAGGTCCGGCGCATGACCGCGGCGGTCGGCCTGCCGACCTTGCGACTGGTCCGGATCGCGGTGGGTGGGCACCAGCTCGATACGCTTGCGCCGGGCCATTGGCGGGAATTGCCGGTGGTCTCGCACAAAGACTGAATGCTTCAGCTTTGTGCTTTGGTCGGGCTATGCCACTGTGAAGCGCTTTGTTAACGTCTCGCTCCGCCGATTCGGCGTGAAGGAAACCCGTTTCGGATGCCGCATCAGCTTTCAAGGACAGGCCGGATCCTGGTCGTCGACGACCAGTCCGCCAACGTGCGCGTCGTAAAGGCGCTGCTGGAACGTCACGGTTACGTGGTGACCGCCGCCAGCAACGGCAAGGATGCGCTGGAGGCGGCGACGGGAGAAACCCCGGACCTGCTGCTGCTGGACATGATGATGCCGGGCATGGACGGCTTCGAGTTGCTCGCCGCGCTGCGCGAGCTGCCCGGCTTCCGCCAGGTCCCGACTGTTTTCCTCACCGCCGCCCAAGACCGCGACCTGCTGTTGCGCGCGTTCGAGGCCGGCGCGGTCGACTACGTCACCAAGCCGTTCATGCCCGAGGAATTGCTGGCCCGGGTCAGCGCGCACCTCGGCCTCAAGCTCACCCGCGACCGGCTGGAACGCGTCGCCCATGAGCGCCAGGAGCTGGTCAACCTGGTCGCGCACGACCTCAAGAATCCGCTGACCAGCGTGCTGTTCGCCACCGAGATGCTGTCGCTGCCCGATTGCCGGCAGGATCGCGTCCCGCGCTACATCGAGATCATCGATGGAAGCACGCGCGATGCACTCGGCTACATCCGCAACTACCTGGAAGGCCAGGAACGCGCGGCGAGTGCGAGAGCCACTGCGGCCACGCCTTCGTGCACATGGATAAGCGAGACGCTTGACTGGCTGGTCGCGCGCTACGACCTCCAGCTCGATGCCAAGGGGCTACGCCTGCAGGTCAGCCCGCTGGAGCGCGATGCCTGCGTGGCCATCGACGGCCTGGTGCTGCGACAGGTCGCCGAGAACCTCGTGACCAACGCGGTGAAGTACGCACGCGACGGCGGCGAACTGGAACTGCTGGCGCGCCAGGGTGCACCGGGGTACTGGCAGCTGGTCGCACAGGATCGCGGTCCGGGGATCCCGGTGGCGCGCCAACGCGAACTGTTCAAGCCGTTCCAGCGCTTGACCGAAATCGATCCGGCCAACGGCCTCTCCAGTGGACTCGGGCTGTCGCTGGCGAAGCAGATCATCGGCAACGCCGGTGGCCAGCTCTGGTACGAAGACCGCGAAGGCGGTGGCGCCCGCTTCGTGATCGAACTCCCCGAAGCCGACGCCACGCCCGCCGACTGATATCAGTCGGCGTCTGGCTGCGAGGCGGCGCTCTTGCGGCGCGTACGCGTCGAACCGTTGCCGCGCTTGGCCTCGACCCGGGTCGCACTGCCTTCGATCGGCTCCCCGGCGGCCTGCTTCTTCGCACGCTGGCGCGCGGCGAACCACAACAGGCCGGCGCCGGCGATCGCGACGCCAGCCAGCACCGGGTTGCGGCGCACGAACTTGCCCGCGATCCGGGTGCCGGTGCGAACCGCGCCGAGCGCGGCGCCGGTCTCGACCCATTGCATCGCCTTGCCCGGCACGGCTTTGCGGATGCCGGTGCCCAGTTCGCCGATCAGTTCCAGCGCGCGATCCTGCGCATTGCCCAGCTTGCTCATGGTGGTGCCTCGGGTGGAATGAAGTGGAGGAGGGAAAGTCTCTTCAGCACGGTGTTCATGGCGCGTGAGCGGCGATGCGGATGATTCAGTTGCGAGCCTGCCATCCGCCCAAGCGTGCCAGCATCCGTTCGTGGGAATCCAGCATCCGTTCGTGATGCACCGGCATCGTTCTTGGCAACCGGCATCGTTCTTGGCAACCAGCATCGGTTCGTGGCAATCCAGCATCCGTTCGTGGCAATCCAGCATCCGTTCGTGGCAATCCAGCATCCGTTCGTGGTGAGCCTGTCGAACCACAACGGATGCTTGCCGGTAACCCGTCCATGGTTCGACAGGCTCACCACGAACGGGCTTGGCGATCTGAGTGAACGGAATTGGCAACCACCACGAACGAGCAGGCAATCAGAACGCACGGGACTGTACTCAAGTCCCACGCGGCTTCGCGCGATGGGTAGCCATGGCATTCCACGGATCATCCGGCCACGGATGTCGAGGGTAGCGCCCCTTCATCTCCTTGCGCACCTCCGGATAGGTGCGTTCCCAGAAGCCGGCCAGGTCCTGGGTGACCTGCAGCGGCCGGCCACCCGGCGACAGCAGGTGGATGGTCAGCGGCACCCTGCCATCGGCGACGCGCGGGGTCTGCGCCAGGCCGAACAGTTCCTGCAGCTTCACCGCCAGCACCGGCGATGCGGGCTGGTCGTGGTCATCCAGTTGGTAATCGATGCGGCGTTCCATGCCGGAGGGCACCACGATCCGCGTCGGCGCCAGCTGGTCGATGCGCTGGCGCAGGTTCCAGTCAACGGAGGATTTGAGCGCGTCGCCGAGCGCGGCCTCGTCGAGCGCGTCGAGCCGGGTCTTGCCAGCGAAGGCCGGATTGAGCCAGTCGTCGAGCGATGCGAGCAACGCGGCGTCGGACAGATCCGGCAACCCGAGCTCCGGCATCCATGCGCGCAGGCATTGCATGCGCACGCGCCATTGCGACAGCGAGTCGCTCCACGGCAGGGCGACCAGCCCAAGGTCGCGCACGGCGCCGGTGAGGGCACGCGCGGCCATCGCCGGATCCACGCGGCCGGCCGGCTTGCTGGACAGCACGATGCCGTCGAAGCGCGCGACACGTTCGCTGGTGAGCGCGCGCCGGCCGGCATCCCAGCGCACCTCGTCGCCTTCGTGGAAATGCGCGGCGAAAGCTTGTCGCAGGTACAGCTCGTCGACCGGCGCGGCGCGCAGCAGCAGCGCGTCCCTCGCCTCGAAGCGCAGTTCGCTGGCGACCAGCCACGGTTCGCCATGCACCGCGGAATCGTCGAACAGTTTCGCCATCCGCCCGTTCGCGAGCAGATAGCGCTTCGGGTCCTGCGGATGCTGCCTGGCAATGCGGTCGGGGAAGGCATGCGCGAGCAGGTCGCCGAGCGCGTGCGCCGGCGCATTCGCTGGTGGCGGTGCATCGCAGCGCAGGCGGCGCCGCCATTGTTTCGATGCCGCATCGATCGCGGCCAGCGCGGAACGGTTCGCATCCGCACCGACGCGACCGTTACGGAACGCGGCCAGCGCCTGCCAGCGCTCGGCCAGCGCATCGCTGCGACTGCGCAACGGATCGCGCGCTTCGACCAGCGCGGCGAGGTCGCAGGCCAGCGCGATGCGCGAGGGTTCATTCGCCGCCAGCAGCATCGCCGCCAGCCGCGGATGCGTGCCCAGCGCGAGCATGCGGCGGCCGCGCGCGGTGATCGTGTTTCCCGCATCGAGCGCATCCAGACGCTGCAGCAGGTCGCGCGCGGCGGCCATCGCACCGGTGGGCGGCGGGTCGACGAAGCGCAGGGCATCGCTGCCCCAGGCCGCGAGTTCCAGCGCGAGCGAGGCCAGCTCGACCTGGGCGATTTCCGGGCGCCGCTGCGGCTCCAGCCGTTGCGATTGCGGCCACAGGCGATAGGCCCAGCCCTCCGCGACGCGACCGGCGCGACCTGCACGCTGGTCGGCCGACGCCTGCGAAATCGACACCACATCCAGCCGCGCGAAGCCGCTGTTCGGATCGAAGCGTGGTTCGCGTGCGAGCCCGCTGTCGATCACCACGCGCACGCCCGGCAACGTCACGCTGGATTCGGCGACATTGGTCGCCAGCACCACGCGACGGCGGCCATCGGTGGACGGCTGCAGCACGCGGGTCTGCTGTTCGATGGGGAGTTCACCGTGCAGGGCCAAGACTTCTACTCCCTCCCTTGCGAATGCAGGGGAGGGTTGGGGTGGGGTGCTCTTCCCCGGAGCAGGAGCCACCCCCTCCCAACCTCCCCCTGCCTTCGCAGGGGGAGGAGACAGGCCATGCAGCAATGCCTCCACCTTCGCGATCTCGCGCTGCCCCGGCAGGAACACCAGCACATCACCGGGATGCGTTGCCAGCGCATGCTCGATCGCACGCTTCGCCTGATGCTCGATGGCTTCCTCGCGTCGCGCGGGGAAATGCGCGACTTCGACCGGATAGCTGCGGCCGGCGCTGCTCAGGCGCGGCGCGTCGAGGAACCCGGCAAGCCGCTCGCCATCCAGCGTCGCCGACATCACCACGATGCGCAGGTCTTCGCGCAATCCGGCCTGCACGTCGAGCGCCAACGCAAGGCCGAGGTCGCCGGCCAGGTGGCGTTCGTGGAATTCGTCGAACAGCAGCGCGCCGACGCTTTCCAGCATCGGGTCGTCCTGCAGCATGCGGGTGAGGATGCCCTCGGTGACCACCTCGATCCGCGTGCGCGGGCCGACCTTGTTCTCGAAACGGATGCGGTAGCCGACGGTTTCGCCGACCGCTTCTCCAAGCTGCTTGGCCATGAAGCCGGCGGCAGCGCGCGCGGCGACGCGGCGTGGTTCCAGCATCACGAGCTTGCGGCCACCCAGCCACTCGGCATCCAGCAGCGCCAACGGCACCTGGGTGGTCTTGCCTGCGCCTGGCGGCGCTTCCAGCACCAGTCGCGGGTGGTCCTGCAGCGACGCACGGATCGCTGGCAGCAAGGGTTGGATCGGGAAAACGGTTCCACTCATGCCGAATAGGCTACGCGCCCGGACGGACGGTGCACTGCGGTATGACAGCCGTCACATTTCCGGGGCAAGATCGCGCCTCTTTAATCCCGCGAGAGTCGCCCGTGCCGCCACGCCCCGTCCGTTTTCGCCGCGCCTGGCTGTCCTGCGCCGCGCTCGCCCTTGCCTTCGTCGCGGCGCCCGCCTCGGCCGACGTCTTCATCAACGAGATCCACTACGACGACGCCACGTCATCGGGCGACACCGGCGAACGCATCGAGGTCGTGGCCACCGCCGGCGAGACCCTGAGCGCCTACCGCATCTATCTGTACAACGGGTCCACGCCGTCGGCCGCGGTGACCTACGACAACGACCTGGTGCCGGCAGGCAGCCTGGTCTCCTGCGGCGCCAGCGTGCGCATCGCCACCGTCAGCTATCCGAGCAACGGCATCCAGAACGGCCCGAACGACGGCATCGCCCTGGTCAACCCCAGCGGCCAGGTCGTCCAGTTCATCAGCTACGAAGGCGTGATCACCGCCAGCAACGGCCCGGCGGCCGGTCGCACCAGCGTGAACCTGCCGGTCTCCGAAACCGGCTCCGATCCGGCCGGCCGCTCGTTGCGCCTGGCCGGCACCGGCACCGGCTACGCCAACTTCAGCTGGCAGGCGGCGGCTACCGCGAGCTTCGGCGCGTGCAATGCCGGGCAGAGCTTCGCCGCGCCGAATCCGCCGCCGGTGGTCACCTCGACCACCCCGACGTCGGGCACCAGCAATTTCCCCGCGGCCGGCGACCTCGCGGTCAGCTTCAGCGAAAGCGTGGGCCTGGCCAGCGGCGCCTTCACCCTGGCCTGCACCACCACCGGCAACGTCGCGCTGACGCATGCCACCAGCGGTTCCAGCTTCAACATCGCCACCAATACCGCGCTGCACGGCGGCGAAAGCTGCGTGTTCACGGTGGTCGCCAGCAAGGTCACCGATGCCGGCGGCGCCAAGCCGGCGGCAAACACCGTGGTCGCCTTCGATGTCGCCAACACCGGCACCGGCTACTACGGACAGGTGAACACCAGCAGCGCGTCGCAGCTGCGCTGCTCGCTGCACGCGACCATCAAGGGCCACACCGCCTATCCGTACAGCGGCGGCACCACCAACACCTGGACCATCCTCGAGATCGCCGATGAGGATCCCAACAACAGCGGCCGCATCCTCGATGCCTACCGCAACCGCAGCTACGCCAAGGTCACCGACCGCGCGGGCAGCGGCACCGGACTGCGCTACAACCGCGAGCACACCTGGCCGAACTCGCTGGGCTTCGGCTCCGCCAGCGGCAACCTCGGCCTGCCGTACGCGCCGTACACCGACACCCACATGCTCTACCTGACCGACGCGACCTGGAACGCGGACCGCGGCAACAAGCCGTATGCCGATTGCACCAGCGGTTGCGGCGAGCGCGTCACCGAGGCCAACAACGGCAGTGGCGGCGGCAGCGGCCTGTACCCGGGCAACTCCAACTGGGTGAAGTCGCCGGACGGCAACGCCGGCTCGTTCCAGGTCTGGGGCAAGCGCAAGGGCGACATGGCGCGCGCCATCCTGTACATGGCGATCCGCTACGAGGGCGGCAATGACCCGACCACCGGGCAGTCCGAGCCCGACCTGGAGCTGACCAACGACCGCAGCAAGATCGTCATCACTTCGGCGTCGCCGGCCTACATGGGCCTGCTCTCGACCCTGCTGGCCTGGCACAGCGCCGACCCGCCGGACGCCGCCGAGCGCGAGCGCAACGAAGTGATCTTCAGCTTCCAGGGCAACCGCAACCCCTTCATCGACCACCCGGAATGGGCGACGAACGCGCTGTTCACTTCGACCAAGCCCGCGACCTGCCAGTTGAATTGATCGTTGCGAGGGAAATGCGCGACTCCCTTCGTGGGAGCCAAGAATTCCCGCTCGTGGTGAGCCTCAGGTTTCCGCTCGTGGTGAGCCTGTCGAACCATGAGCGGGGACCTGCGTCGCACGCCATACGTGGTTCGACAGGCTCACCACGAACGGCTTGGAGAGTCAGCACGAACGGCTTGAGGCTGCCCGGCATCCGCTGTAGGCCTCGAACCATGGGCGGGAACCTGCATCGCAAGCCGTACGTGGTTCGACAGGCTCACCACGAACGGCTTCACCCTTGCCGCGAACGGCTTGAGGCCTCGTCACGAACGGCTTGAGCCTTGGCGTGAACGGCTTGAAGCCTCGCCACTACAATGCGCCGATGCATCTGATCGACATCGGCGCCAACCTCACCCACGACAGCTTCGACCATGACCGCGACGCGGTCCTGCAACGCGCACGCGATGCCGGGGTGGCGAGGATGATCATCACCGGCGCCTCGCGCGAACATTCGCCGAAGGCGCTGGCACTGGCCCACGCGCATCCCGGCGAACTGTTCGCCACCGCCGGCGTGCATCCGCACCACGCAGTCGAATACACCGAGGAATGCGACGCCGAGATGCGGTCGCTGCATGCGTATCCCGAAGTCGTCGCGGTCGGCGAATGCGGGCTGGACTACTTCCGCGATTTCTCGCCGCGGCCGGCCCAGCGCAGGGCGTTCGAGCGCCAGCTGCAGATCGCCGCCGACCTTGCCGTCAACAGCGTGGGCAAGCCGCTGTTCCTGCACCAGCGCGACGCCCATGCCGACTTCATGGCGATGATGAAGAACTTCGACGGCAAGCTGGGGCCGGCGGTGGTGCACTGCTTCACCGGCAGCCGCGAGGAGCTGTTCGATTATCTGGATCACGACTGGCACATCGGCATCACCGGCTGGCTCTGCGACGAACGCCGCGGCCTGCACCTGCGCGAACTGGTCAGGCACATCCCGGCCAACCGGCTGATGATCGAGACCGACGCGCCCTACCTGCTGCCGCGCACGGTGAAACCGCAGCCTTCGCACCGGCGCAACGAGCCGATGTACCTCGCGCATATCGTCGAGGAACTGGCCCGCGACCGCGGCGAGGACGCGGCCGTGACGGCCGCCGCCACTGTCGACGCCGCCAATGCTTTTTTTCGTCTGCCACCTCAGGCGTCGTGATTCGTGGGAGGGGCTTCAGCCCCGACACGAACAGATCGGGGCTGAAGCCCCTCCCACAGGGAACACCGCCTCCAAATAGGGCCATGTGTAGTTAATGAACTGATCGGTTCAGATACACGCTAGACTGCGCGCCTGCCCGTCCACGGACCTGCGCATGCGCCGCACTCCCCGCTCCGTTTTCATCGGCCTCGCCCTTGGCGTCGCCGTCATCGCCACCGCCTGCAGCAAGCAAGAAGAAGAAACCGCCAAGCCGGTCGCGGCGTTCGCGGTCAGCGTTGTCAGGGTGCAGGCGCAGGACATCCCGCGCAGCGTGCTGGTGTCCGGGCCGGTGTCGGCGTGGGAAGAGATGCAGCTTGGCGTCGAAGTCAGCGGCCTGCGCGTCACCAGCCTGCTGGTCGATGTCGGCCAATCCGTGCGCAAGGGCGAACTGCTGCTGCAACTCGACCATCGCAGCCTGGATGCCGACCTCGCGCAAGCCGACGCGTCGCTGCGCGAGGCCGAGGCCGGCGCGGCGCTGGCGCGCTCGCAACTGGCGCGCGGCGAATTGCTGGTGAAGGACAAGTACATCAGCGCGACCCAGGTCGACGAACTGCGCGCCGGCCGCGTGCAGGGCGATGCGCGCGTGGGCACCGCGCGGGCGATGCGCGATACCGCGGCCCTGCGCCGCAGCTTCGCCGACCTGCGTGCACCCGATGCCGGGGTGATTTCCAAGCGGCTGGTGCAGCCGGGCCAGGTGGTTGCTGCCGGCAGCGAACTGCTGCGGCTGATCCGCCAGGGTCGCCTTGAGTGGCGCGCCGAACTCGCCGAAGCCGAACTCGGCCGGGTCAAGCCCGGCGACCGCATCCAGCTGACCACCCGTGACGGCAAAGCGGTGATCGGCCAGGTGCGCGCGGTCAGCCCCGGCGTGGACGCGAGCACCCGCACCGGCACTGTGTACGCCGACCTGCCGGATCCGCAGGGCCTGCAGCCCGGCACCTACCTGCAGGGCCGCATCGATACCGGCATCGGCCAGGGCCTGACCGTGCCCGCCGCCACCGTGGTCCAGCGCGACGGGCATCCGAACGTGTTCACCGTCGACGCCAAGGGCATCGCCCGCCGCGTGCGCATCCGCACCGGCGGCATCGCCAACGGCCAGGTCGAAGTGCTCGAGGGCCTGAAGGCCGGCGACGCGGTGGTCGAACAGGGCGCCGGCTTCCTCGGCGACGGCGACAGCGTGCGCATCGTCGAGGCCACGGCCACCCCGGCCACCACGCCATGAGCGGCGGCGGCAGTCTTTCCACCTGGGGGATCCGCAACCCGGTCCCCGCGATGATGCTGTTCTTCGTGCTCTGCGTGGCCGGCCTGTGGGGCTTCCACCAGCTGCCGGTCGCGCGCTTCCCGGACATCGCCTTCCCGATGACCACGGTCACCATCACCCAGCCGGGCGCCTCGCCGTCGCAGCTGGAAACCGAGGTCACCCGCAAGGTCGAGGATTCGGTGGCGACGCTGGACAACGTCAAGCGCGTCACCTCCACCGTGGTCGAAGGGACGTCGACCACCGCCATCGAGTTCAACCTCGAGGCGGACATCATGACCGCGCTGAACGACACCAAGGACGCGGTGACGCGGATCCGGATGAACCTGCCGCAGGACATCCAGGAACCGATCATCGCCAAGGTCGAGATCGGCGGTTCGCTGCTGACCTATGCGGTGAGCGCGCCGGGCATGGCGCCGGACGAGTTGTCATGGTTCGTCGATCGCCACGTGATGCGCGCGCTGTACGGCGTGGAAGGCGTGGCCGCGATCAACCGCATCGGCGGCGTCGAGCGGCAGGTGCGGGTGGACCTGGATCCACAGGCGTTGCAGGCGCTGGGCGTCACCGCCGGCGAGATCAGCCAGCAACTGGCCGCGACCCAGGTCGAGCGCCCGGGCGGCAAGGCCGAACTCGACGGTGGCCAGCAGACCGTGCGCACGATCGGCACGATCGCCGATGCGCAGGCGTTGCGCGACTACAGCATCGCCCTCGGCAATGGCCGGGACGTGCGGTTGTCCGCGCTCGCGACGATCACCGACGGCGCCGCCGATCCGACCCAGCTCGCATTGCTCGACGGCAAGCCGGTGGTCGGCTTCTCGCTGGCGCGCAGCCGCGGTGCCGACGAACTCAAGGTCCGCGACGGCATCAAGGCCGCGCTCGACCAACTGGCGAAGGAGCATCCCGGCACCAGCTACCGGCTGGTCACCGACATGTCGGAGGAGACCGAGCGTTCGTATTCGTCGTCGATGACGATGCTGTGGGAAGGCGCGTTGCTGGCGCTGGCGGTGGTGTTCTGGTTCCTGCGCGACTGGCGCGCGACCTGGGTCAGCGCGATCGCGTTGCCGCTGTCGATCATCCCGACCTTCGCGGTGATGCAGTGGTTCGGTTTCAGCCTCAACATCATCACCCTGCTGGCGTTGAGCGTGGTGGTCGGCATCCTGGTCGACGACGCGATCGTCGAGATCGAGAACATCGTCCGCCACCTCGGCATGGGCAAGAAACCGCTGGACGCCGCCCGCGACGCCGCCGACGAAATCGGCACCGCGGTGATCGCGACCTCGGTTACGCTGGCGGCGGTGTTCGTGCCGGTGGCGTTCATGCCCGGCATTCCCGGCAAGTTCTTCCGCGAGTTCGGCTGGACCGCGGCGACCGCGGTGATGTTCTCGCTGCTGGTGGCGCGCCTGCTCACCCCGATGATGGCCGCGCGGTTGCTCAAGCCGCAGCCCGAGCATCCCGCCGACAGCAAATTCATGACCCGCTACCTGGGCTGGGTCGACACCGCGTTGCGCAATCGCTGGAAGACGCTCGGCGTCGCCACCCTGCTGTTCTTCGGCTCGCTGGCGCTGATCCCGTTCATCCCGACCACCTTCATCCCGGTCTCCGACCAGGGCCGCAGCATGCTGTCGCTCGAACTGCCGCCGGGTACGCCGATCGAGGACACCGCGCGCATCTCCGAACAGGCGCGCACGCTGCTTGGAAAGATCCCCGAACTCAAGCAGGTGTTCACCCAGATCGGCAGCGTTCCCGACCTCGGCGATCCCGGCAAGAGCGGCGGCGCCGATGCACGCAAGGCGGTGATGACGCTCGACTGGGGTCCGGAACACGACCGCGACCGCAGCCAGAAGCAGCTGGAGCAAGTGGTCCGCGATGCGCTCGCCGACCTGCCGGGCGTGCGCACCAGCTTCCTCAGCAGCGAACCCGGCGAGCAACTCGCACTGGTCCTGGCCGGTGACGATCCCGCCACGCTCGATGCCGCCGCCAGCGCGCTGGAACGCGACCTGCGCAAGATCCAGGGACTGGGCAGCGTGTCGTCCTCGGCGTCGCTGCTGCGACCTGAACTGCAGATCCTGCCGGACCCGGCGCGCGCCGCTGACCTCGGCGTGTCCACCGCGGCGATCGCGGAGGCTGCACGCGTCGCCACTGCCGGCGACTACACCCAGCGCCTGGCCAAGCTCAACCTGCCCGACCGGCAGATCCCGATCCGCGTCGGCTTCGACCGCGAGACCCTGCGCGACCCCGCCACGCTAGGCCAGTTGCGCGTCCAGGGCCGCAGCGCGCCGGTGCCGCTGGATGCGGTGGCCGACATCGTCGAAGGCAGCGGCCCGTCGGTGATCAGCCGCTACAAGCGCCAGCGCAACATCACCCTGAGCGCCGAACTCAACGGGCGCCCGCTCGGCGACGTGATGCAGGAAATCGAAGCGCTGCCCTCGGTGAAGAACGTGCCGGCCGGGGTGTCCTTCATCAACACCGGCGATGCGGAGATTTTCGTCGAATTGTTCGTCGGCTTCGTGCTGGCGATGGTCGCCGGCATCCTCTGCATCTACATGGTGCTGTTGCTGCTGTTCAAGCACCCGATGCAGCCGCTGACCATCCTCACCGCGATCCCGCTGTGCGCCGGCGGCGCATTCGGCGCGCTGCTGGTGACCCAGAACGCGTTGTCGCTACCGGCATTGATCGGCCTGCTGATGCTGATCGGCATCGCCACCAAGAACTCGATCCTGCTGGTCGACTACGCGGTGATGGCCGAGGACGTGCACGGCATGAGCCAGCACGATGCGCTGGTCGACGCCTGCCACAAGCGCGCGCGACCGGTGGTGATGACGACGATCGCGATGGGCGCGGGCATGCTGCCGCTTGCGCTGGGGTTCTCGGGCGACGCCAGCTTCCGCGCACCGATGGCGTGGGCAGTGATCGGCGGCCTGATCACCTCCACTGCGCTCAGCCTGATCGTGATCCCGGCGGCGTACACCGTGCTGCACGACATCGGCGACTGGTTCGTGCGCAAGTTCTCGCGCAAGCGCGCTGCGGGCGATGTGGCCAGCGCGCACTGACGTTCGCCGCAATATGTGAAACGGAAGCCCGGCAGTGCCGGGCTTTTTTTCGCCTCGGTCAGCGCGGCTTGGCCTCGAGATGCGTCAGGTACAGGCGCACATCGAATTCCAGCTGGTGGTAATCAGGCGCCATGTGCGTGCACAGCTGGTAGAAGGCCTTGTCGTGTTCGGCCTCCTTCATGTGTGCGAGCTCGTGCACCGCGATCATCTTCAGGAATTCGGCAGGCGCATCGCGGAACACGGTCGCGATGCGGATCTCGCGGAAGGTCTTGAGCTTCGCGCCCTGCACGCGCGAGATCGTGGTGTGGGTGCCGAGCGCATGCTTCACCACCTGCAGCTTGCTGTCGTACAGCACCTTGCCCAGCGGCGGCGCCTTGCGCATGTGCCTCTCCTTCAACGACTGCACGTACTCGTAAAGCTGGCCGTCGTTGCGCACGCGATGCGGCTCGCCGTACTTGTCGGCCAGCATCGTACCCAACCGGTCTTCGGCCAGCAGCTCACGCACGCGCGCCTGCACGTGGGGCGGATAACCGGCGAGGTACTTCAAGGCGTCCATGGGGCGAGGGGTGGGCTGGCAGGGTCGTATGATGGGCCGTAGCCCACCGACAAGACAGCGCATCATGGCCAAGGGAAATCCGCTCCAGGAACAATTGCTGAAGGCGGGCCTGGTCAAGAAGTCCAAGGTCTCCGAGGTCGCGCGCGCGCAGCACCTCGCCAAGCATGCGAAAGCCGCGTCCGGCCCCAGCGAGATCGCCCTGGAAGCGGAGCGGGCACGCGCCGAGAAGGTCGAGAAGGACCGCGCACTCGCGGCGGAACAGAAGGCGCAGGTTCGCATCGCCGAGCTGCGCGCACAGGCGCGGCAGATCATCCAGGACAAGAAGGAAGCCGGCGCCGGCGAGAGCGAATACCGCTTCAGCGCCGACGGCGCGATCCGCACGATCCTGGTCAGCGACGAGCAGCGCCGGAAACTGTCCTCCGGCGCGCTGGTCATCGCCCGGCTGGGCGATCGCTACCTGTTGTTGCCACGCGCGGCCGGCGACAAGGTCCGCGAACGCGATGCGGCCATGATCGTGCTCGACCACGGCAGCGGCAGCGAGTCCACCGAGGCATCGTCCGAGGACGATGCCTACTACGCGCAGTTCAAGGTGCCCGACGATCTGGTCTGGTGAGCGACCGGGGTAGCCACTGCCCCATGCCGTCGCTATGGCGTGGATCACTCACCGCAGAGGCGATAGTCGAACGGAATCTTCATCTCCTTGCCATCGCGGCCCGGCCCGGCGATGTACGCGTGCATCGCGTCGCCCTCGCGGCGATATTCGATCCGGTTGGGGAAATCGTGCGCGCTGTTCTCGAAGCGGATCCAGCCGTCGCCGCGCGCGGCCTGCGCGAACACCGTCGCCGGCGCGCCATTCGGCTGCACATGGAACTGCGCGACGCCGGCCTCGGAAACGATCCGCGTGTACTCGAACGATTCAACCTTGGCGCCGCGCAGCGTGCGCGACATGCCCAACAAGGTGCCGCCCGCCTCGGGCAACCAGACCTCATCGACCTGCCGTCCCTGATCGCTGCTGCACCAGTGCCCGGCCAGCCAATCCAGCCCGGGCTCCGCGCTCGCGACCTGGCCGGAACACAGCGCCAGGAACATTCCCAGCATCGCTTTCGCATGTCGCATCGATCGTCTCCCATGGTGGTTGCGCGCAACGTACGGCGCCCGCCGCGGCATCTCTTGTAAAAACGCGCGACGCACGCTCTGATGCGGCCCATGGACTACGTTGAACATGCAGCGCCCGCGGACTTGCGCCGGCATGTGCAGTGCCTATGGATCCTGCGCGACGACGCACCGGGCGACGCGATCCAGGTCATCTATCCCGACGGGCGTTGCGAACTGCTGGCCGAGCTCGGCGTGCCGCTGCGCTTCCATGGCCCGGATGGCGAGATCCGCGTCGACCAGGTGCTCGCGTTCGCCGGACAACAGCTTGGCCCGATCCGCCTGCAGGCCACCGGCGCGGTGCACTGCATCGGCGTGCGGCTCAGCGCGGCCAGCGGCAGCCTGGTCGCAGGTGCGAGGCTGCCGGCGTTGCGCGATCGCGCGCCGGACCTGCACACGCTGGATAGCGCTTTCGCCGCTGGATTCCATGCGGCCGCGCAAGCTTGCGCGGAGGCGGACTCCCCGGAACCGCTATGGGACTTGATGCGACTGCGTTGCGCGTCGTTCGCACCGGACGTGCTGGTCGAACGCGCGGTCGAATCGCTCGATGCGGCGGACGGCGACCTGCGCATCGCCGCGCTGGCGAAGGACCTTGGCATCGGCCTGCGTACCCTGCAGGCACGCTTCCTCGCCGCGGTCGGCATGACGCCGAAGGAATACGCGCGGGTGCGCCGACTCCAGGCCTTGCTGCGCACCCTGGACGGCGAGCGGACCGCGATCGCCGATGCCGCGGCGCGCCACGGTTTCAACGACCAGGCGCACGCGACCCACGACCTGCTGCGCTGGACCGGCACCACGCCGGCGCGGCTGGTGCGTGCGCTGCGCGCGGATCCCGATGGCGGCGATGCATTGCGTCTCGCCGCGGCATTCGTGCGCGGCCATCACTCGACGCGATAGTTGTTGCGGCGACGATCCCCGTCTCGACCTTGCGCGTCTCAGCGCGCGATGAAGCGATCCCTCAGCTGCGCATCCCGGTGCCACGCTTCAGCAGCCACAACGCCAGCGAACCAAGCGCGAGCACGAAGCCAAGCATCAGCGCATACGCGGTCCACATCGACACGTCGCTGACGCCGAGCAGGCCGTAGCGGAACGCGTTGACCATGTAGAAAATCGGGTTGGCGTGGGTCGCGGCCTCGGCCCAGTCGGGCAGCAGTTTCACCGAATAGAACACGCCGCCGAGGTAGGTCAGCGGCGTGAGGATGAAGGTCGGGACGATGGCGACGTCGTCGAACTTCTTCGCGTACACCGCGTTGATGAATCCGGCCAGCGAGAAGATGATCGCGCCGAGCAGCACCGAGCTGACCATCACCAGCGGATGCGGCACGCGCACCTTGGTGAACAGCATCGCGATGCACAGCACGATCGCGCCGACCATCACCCCGCGCAGCACCGCGCCGCCGACATAGCCCAGCAGGATCACCCAGTTCGGCATCGGGCTGACCAGCAGCTCCTCGATGTGGCGGCCGAACTTGGCACCGAAGAAACTGGAACTGATGTTGCCGTAGCTGTTCTGGATCACGCTCATCATCACCAGCCCGGGGACGATGAAGTCCATGTACCTGATCCCGTCCATCTCGCCGACGCGCGAACCGATCAGGCCGCCGAAGATCAGGAAGTACAGGGTCATGGTGATCGCCGGCGGCATCAGGGTCTGGCCCCAGATGCGCAGGATGCGCATGACCTCGCGGCGGACAACGGTGCCCAGCGCGACCAGGTTCTTGCGCGCGTTGGTCTGGGTCATGTCGGCGCTCATGCTTCCGCCCCTTCCGGCTTGCCAGTGAGCCGCACGAACAGTTCTTCCAGCCGGTTCGACTTGGTGCGCATCGAGCGCACGCGGATGCCGGCGGCATCGAACGCGGCGAACACCCGGTTGAGGTCCATCGCCCGCGGCATGTCCATGTCCAGGGTGTGGTCGTCGCTGGCGACCAGCGCGGTGCCTTCGATCACCGGCAATTGCGCGGGCAGTTCGCCATCGATGTCGAACAGGAAGCCTTCGACGTCGAGCTTGGCCAGCAGGCTGCGCATCGGGCCTTCGGTGACGATCCGGCCATGGTCGATGATCGCGAGGTTGCGGCAGAGGTTCTCCGCTTCCTCCAGGTAATGGGTGGTCAGGATGATCGTGGTGCCGGCGGCGTTGATCGCCTTCAGCGTCTGCCACATGCCGCGGCGGATCTCGATGTCCACGCCGGCGGTGGGTTCGTCCAGGATCAGCAGGCGCGGCCGGGTCATCATCGCGCGGGCGATCATCAACCGCCGCTTCATGCCGCCGGACAGGGTGCGGCTCATCTTGTCGGCCTTGTCCCACAGCTGCGCGTTCTTCAGCTCCTCTTCGGCGCGCACCAGCGCCTGCGCGCGCGGGATGCCGTAGAACCCCGCGTAGTTCACGCAGATATCCAGCGGCTTCTCGAACATGTTGAAGTTGAGTTCCTGCGGGACCAGGCCGATCAGGCGCATCGCGCCGTCGCGATCCTTGTCGATGCTGGTGCCGAAGATCTCGACCGTGCCGCTGCTCTTGTTGACCAGCGAACTTACGATGCCGATCAGGCTCGACTTGCCGGCGCCATTGGGGCCGAGCAGGGCGTAGAAATCGCCGGGCGCGACATCCAGCGAGACGCCCTTCAGGGCTTCCACGCCGTTGTCGTAGGTCTTGCGCAGGTCGCTGACGCGCAGCGCCGGCACGGTGTCTGTTTGCATCAATGGCTCCGCCGCCTGCAGGCCGCAGTGCGGTGCAGGGAATGCAAGGTTTTGGGTGCGGTTAGTATAGGCGGCCCGATGCGGCCACGGCCGCCACGCTGTGTTGCATCCCCTGCCCAGGACGTCGCTTGGCCATCACGCATTTCCCGTTGAAGCTGGTGTCTCGCCGGATGGTCGCCCCGACCGTCGCCCATCTGTCGTTCCTGCGCGACGACGGACAGCCGCTGGACTACATCCCCGGCCAGTTCATCCAGGTCCATTTCACCTACGCCGACGGCACCGCCGCGCGCCGCAGTTATTCGCTGGCGACGATCCACGACCACGCGCGGGGGCCGGGCGACGTCGTCGACATCGCGGTCAGTTACGTGGCCGGCGGCGCCGCCACCGCGCTGTTCGAGGGGATGCCGATCGGTGGCACCGTCGACGCCAGCGGGCCGTTCGGTCGCTTCTGCCTGCTGCCGAACGACGCCAACCGGCGCTACCTGCTGATCGGCACCGGCACCGGGATCACTCCGTACCGGGCGATGTTGCCGCTGCTTGCGTCGCTGATCGAATCGCGTGGCATCGAGGTGGTGCTGCTGCAAGGTGCGCGCACGCCCGACGAGCTGCTGTACGGCGACGAGTTCCGCGCCTTCGCCAACGCACATCCGCAGTTCCGTTTCATCCCCTGTTTTTCCCGCGAACTGCCTGCCGCGGATTCGCCGCACGCGCACGCGGACGTGCGCCACGGCTATGTGCAGAACATGCTGGCGGAGATCGTGCCCGATCCGGCCAGCGACATCGCCTACCTGTGCGGCAACCCGAACATGGTCGATGCCTGCTTCGACGCATTGAAGGAATGCGGCCTGCCGATCCCGCAGATTCGCCGCGAGAAGTACGTCAGCAACAAGTAAGGCGGCGGATCCACGGCCATGCGCTGCGCGCACGGCGTTCGCGCGGGGCGCCAGAGCTACGTCAGCATCAAGGTAATCCTGGCGGCGGTTGTGTAAAGGACGCTTGACAAGCGTTTCTCGATGTCGATATCGTTGTGTCAAGCGTCCTTGACAGCGGAGTATCGACATGAAACCAGGCAAGAACTTCAAAGGCGCAGGCGCGGCCTTCTTCGGTGTCGGCATCGCCTTCATGGTGGTCGCCTACACCGGGCAACTCGCCTTCCTGGGCGTCGGCATGGCGTTCTTCGCCTTGAGCATCGTCTTCCTGGGCAAGTCCCGCCAGGGCGGCTGACCTCCATGACCATGCGGCGCTTCATGTGGATCTTCGCGGCAATCGGGCTGGGCGCGCTCGCCCTGGCAGGCGCGGGCCGCTTCCTGCTCGCCTGGCCGGACGGCGTGGTCGGCATGTGGACCGGGATCGGCGCGGGCTACCTGCTGGGCGCCGCGCTGTTCCTGCTGATGCCGCGCTGGTGGCGCTCCCACTGCGACGACATGTACGCGCAAGCGGCCGGGCGCCGCTACCTCCGCGCGCTGTGGCCGGCCTTGGCCCTGTATTCGGTGACCCTGTTCGCGTCGATCTTCCTGATCAGGCGCGGCATCGAATCGGTGCCGCTGCGCGGGCTGGTGGCGGTGCTGCCGGTGTTGCCGATCGGGTGGATGATGCTCGCCGCGCTGCGCTACCTGCGCGAGGTCGACGAACTGCAGCGGCGGATCGAGACCGAGGCGATCGGCATCGCCAGCCTGCTGGTGTCGCTGGTGTATTTCGCCGGCGGCATGCTGGAAAAGGCCGAGGTCATCCGGATGGATGCCGGCGTCGCGATGATCTGGGTGTTCCCGCTGCTGTGCGGGACCTACGGGATCGCCAAGATGATCCTCACCAGGCGCTACCTGTGACCGGCCTGTTCGCCCGCTATTGCCAGAGCCTGAGCCCCGCGCTGCGGCGCTATTACCGTGCGTCGCTGTGGCCCAGCCTGCTGTTCCTTGGCTTGGCCGCGTTGCACGAATGGGCGACGCACCAAGCCGGGCTGGTGCTGCCGCTGCGCATCGCCATTGCACTGGCGCCGGTGCTGGCGATGGCCTGGATGTTCGCCGCCTACCTGCGTTTCCTGCGCGACTGCGACGAACTGGAGCGGCGCATCGAGCTGGGGGCGCTGGCCTGGGCCGCCGGTATCGTCCTGCACGCGGCGATGGCCGCCCTGTTCCTGCTCGATGCCGGCCTGGCCGACTGGTCGGGCCGCCACGTCGCCGCATCGCTCGGCCTGCTGCTGGTGGTCAGCTATGCACTGATCCGCGGCTGGCTGCACCGCAGGTACGCATGAACAACCGCATGCGTGAATTGCGCGAGGCGCAAGGCTGGTCGCAGGGCGAACTGGCCGAACGGCTGGAGGTCTCGCGGCAGACCGTCAACGCGCTGGAAACCGGCAAGTACGACCCGTCGCTGCCCCTGGCCTTCCGCA
>Ga0075152_10000838_pt1 | contig 22340 bp, 19 predicted proteins | sample JI61114C2DNA_FD_70964 | JGI IMG/M metagenome (GOLD analysis project Ga0075152, IMG submission 70964) | Wastewater effluent complex algal communities from Wisconsin, to seasonally profile nutrient transformation and Carbon sequestration -... | ecosystem: Engineered > WWTP > Effluent > Algae...
GCACGCGTCTCGCGTGCTGCGGTTCGCGTCCTCGCGGACCGCCTTCCCATGAGGTCACGGCTCCAGAAGTGCTTTTTGCGTGCCGAGCACATCCAGCCTACTGATGCCCCTCATGAACCCCGCCCTGACTCAGCTCCCCGCCTCCGATCCCGCGCAGCTCCTGCGTTTCCGCGATCGCCAGTATTCCGCCGAGCTGATCGCCACTGCTCTTTTGCACTTCGATTTCTTCACCTGGCTCAGCGAGCATGATGGCGCGAGCAGCGAGGTCATCGCGCAACACTTCGGGTTCGTGGCTCGGCCTCTGGATGTGCTGCTCACCCTCTGTCGCTCGAGTGACCTTGTCAGCACCGATGCAGCAGGAGGTCATCACCTCACCGCGCAGGCTCGCGAGCACCTGGTCAAAGGCTCACCCTGGTTCCTCGGCCCGTATTATGCCCCCATCCGCGACACACCCATCGTGCAGGGATTCCTCAGCGTGCTGCGCACCGGCAAACCGGGGAATTGGCAGGCCAAGTCAGACGCCAAAGACTGGCACGAGTCCATGCTCGATCCCGAATTCGCCCGCAGCTTCACCGACCTCATGAACTGCCGTGGCATGATCTTCGGGCAATATCTCGCCCGCGCTTTGCCCCCACTGCTCGGCGCACGCAGCCACCTGCTGGATGTCGGGGGTGGCTCAGGCATTTACTCCTCCACCATGGTCGCCGCCCATCCGCAGCTCCACGCCACGGTGCTGGAGCAGCCGCCCGTGGACGCGCTCGTGAAAAAAGAGATCGCCAAGCACGGCCTCGAAGATCGTGTGAGCGTCTTCGCAGGGGACATGTTCAGTGTCGCATGGCCCGCAGCGGACATCGTGTTGCTCTCCAATGTGCTGCATGACTGGGACCTGCCAGAAGTGCGTGCCCTCCTCGCCAAAGCCGCCGAAACACTGCCCACGGACGGACTGCTGATCATCCACGATGCCTTCATCCGCGATGATAAAACTGGTCCCATGGCCGTCGCCGAATACTCCGCGCTGCTCATGAACATCACGCAGGGCAAATGCTACAGCCCCGCCGAATATGGCGCTGTTTTGCAGGAGCTGGGCTTCGAGGTCGGCACCTACCAGGACACCGTCGCTGACCGTGGTTTCATGACCGCCGTGAAGCGCTAAAGAGAGCAGTCTTGACCTCCTGACCCTTGACCGTTTGACTCCTGCCCATGCTCTTCGTCCGCCTGCTGCTCCTCATCGCCTGCCTCGGCTCCGCCGGTTGGTATCTTGACCGCGAGCAGCGTGCCGGGCGCTTCCAGCATGTCGATGATCTCTTCCTCGACCTCCTCGTCGCCAATGCCCGCGAACGCCTGACCACACCTGAGGCTAACGAAAAGGAAAGTCCCGTCGCCTTCATCGCCCTCCGTGAAGAGCAGCGCAGTGAATATGCCGCGTGGCCGCCGCCGCCGCTGGACTGGCAGACGCTCTTCAAGGCACTGCAACCCTACGAGCCCAGCGTGCTCGTCATCACCACGCCGCTGAACTGGGGCAGCCCATCACCTGAGTTCGTGCCCGCCGTCGCCGACTCGCTGCTGCCTTTCACGAGTGTCGTCCATGGCATTGAGACCCAGCTTGCGACGGCTGAGTTGACCTCTCCACCCTTCATGGGAGACCTCGGAGAGGTGCTGCCACGTTTTCAACGCGTGGACGGACCTCTGGAATCAGCCGCAGCCTTCTCCGCTCTCATCACCGCGCCGGACACAGCCCTCCGTGCTTCCGGTGAAATGGGCCTGCTGGCAGCTCAATCGAGCCCGAAAGGCTGGTCTCTCCCTTATGCCCTGAGAGCTGAAGATTCACTCATCCCCACCGCGCTGGCGCAAACCTACGCCCGCATCACCAATAGTCCGTATGCCCTGCATCGTCTCCGTCTCGGCCCAGGCGGTGGTGCCTACCTCACCGAGGGTACTTTTATTCCACTGCAAAACGACGGCAGCCTGCTCGTGCTCGCCGACACCGCTGTGCCGGTCATCAATGCCCTCGACCTCATGACCGGCACCCTCGCCGAGGCCCTCAGCCCTGCCGACAAAGCCGCGCTTGGCAAAGGCAAGATCCTCATCATCGGCACCGACCCAGCAGCGAGCACCGCTGCACGATTCGGCCACCTGCACGCGCAAGCCATCGCCCACACCCTGCGTCTGCCGAAGCTGCAAAAGCTTAACCAACTCCAGCAATGGATCGCCTGGGGCATCGCCGCCCTCGCCGCCGCCTGGATCGTTCTGCGCGTCCGCCGTGGCCGCGCGTTCTGGGCCGGCATCGCCCTCATCTTCGCGGCTCTCGTCCTCAGCTTCCTCGCCTTCCAAGCCAGCCTCCTCTGGTGCCCCCCCACCATGCCAGCCGCTTTGATCGCTGTTGGTGCATTCGTGGGTATGATGATCGGCAAAGGTGCACCGAAGGAAGTGATGAACCCCAAGGATGAAGAACCTGCCATAAACGCATGAGCTACCCATTTCGTGACTGGAGCCATCACGGACTCGTGAAGTTTTTGATCTGGCTGCTGGTCGCCAGCTTCGTCCTTGTCCTGCTGGTCTGCCTCTTTGTCCCGATCATCATTGATCGAAATCTTGTGCGTGCTGAAGCGCGCTTATCCGCTGAAGGAGAACAAACGGATTACCTCTCATTACTGCCACCCAGCCTTCCGCTCGCTGGCAATTTTTTCGCTTTGCCGGAATTACAAAACATCCCGCTTGTGGATGCAGAAGATGAACCGACGAAAGTGCATGAGGAACACCGGGCACCACTTTTGAAGATGGGTGAAGGGCTGGAAAAGATACCTCACCATTTGATCGCCACTCCGGACTGGCTCAAAGCACTGACTGGCATGGACTACCCGTCGATCCCTTGAGCGGGAAACCTTTTTCCTACAAGCCCATTCCCGGTGGCCGCTACCAGATTTGGTCCTTCAGTATGGATGGAGATGATGATCAAGGTGATTCGCCACTCGGACCTACAGACAAGCCGAGCAAGCTCACCAAGTCCGACTACCTCGGCACTGGACTTGGCGCTACGAGCCAGCGAAGTGAGCGCACTTCAGAGATCTGCCTTTTTCTTCTTCCCCTTTCCTTTGCTTCTCCTTTTTCTTCGGCGGTGCTTCAGACGGCGTGTTCGTGGTGGGCATTTTGGCGCCGACAACTGCTTGGGGGTCGCGAAAGAGTGATGGCTTCATCAAAGCTGCGCTTGCCTGGCTGATGCTCGCCATTCAATCCAAGGTGCCATTTGCCAAACATGCCCGTTGCATTGCCGTAGCGGGGAGCAGCGTGTTCAGGCGATCTAGCAGCTCCATCCGGCAGCGTTCAACCGCCCCGGCGTTTAACTCTGCCGCACCCACGTCAGCAATCGCGCCGCAGGCTGGAAGCCGCTCGTTTGAGCGGTGACTCTGCCGTTCTTCATCAGCGCGAAGGCTGGGATGCCCTGGATGCGGAACTGGCTGGCGATTTGCTGTTGCTCGTCGGCGTTCACTTTGATGAATAGGGCCTCGCCAGCGGCCTGGGCGGCGGCTTTGGCGAACTCGGGGGCCATCATCTGGCAGGGGCCGCACCACGCGGCCCAGAAGTCGATGACGACGGGCAGCGTGCTTTGAGAGATGAGAACGGCAAAGCCAGCAGGGCTGGTCATTTCGACCGGTGCGGCAACCAGGGGGAGATCGGCCTTGCAGGTGCCGCAGCGGCCTTGCTGGCTGACTTTGGCGTAGGCGATGCGATTGGCGGTGCCGCAGGCGGGACAGGGCAGGATGATGCCGCGTTCGTCAGAGTCGAGGTGAAGGCTCATGGAGGACAAGATCGGAGGAGAGTTAAAACTTGCATATACGCATACGCTCATATAGCGGTTTGGCAAAGACAACCTTTCACCCCCATGAGCAAGCATTTACTGATCCTCGGCGGCGGCACCGCAGGCACCATGATGGTGAACCATCTGCGCCGACGGCTGCCCGCGTCCGAATGGCGCATGACGGTGGTGGATCGCTCGGACAAGCATCTCTATCAGCCGGGCTTTTTGTTTCTGCCATTCGGCAAGTATGAGGAGAGCGACATCATCCGGCAGACGCGCGATTTCATTCCGCGTGATGTCGAGTTCATCCAGGCGGAGGTGGATCAAATCACCCCCGAGAATCATGCGGTGGCACTGAAAAGTGGGCATGAGTTGAAGTATGACATCCTCATCGTCGCCACCGGCTGCCGCACGGCTCCGGAGGAGACGGCAGGCATGCTGGGGCCGAAATGGCGTGTGAACGTGCACGACTTCTACACGCTCGATGGTGCCAAAGCGCTGCGGGAGAAGCTCAAAACCTTCACCGGCGGCCGCGTGGTGGTGCATATCAACGAGATGCCGATCAAGTGCCCGGTAGCTCCGCTGGAGTTCACCTTCCTCGCCGACACCTTTTTTCGCGAACGCGGCATCCGCGACAAGGTCACGCTCACCTATGTGACGCCGCTCTCCGGGGCCTTCACGAAGCCGAAATCATCGAAGAAGCTCGGTCATCTGCTCAGCGACAAGGGCATCGAACTCGTCACCGACTTCGTCGCGGAGCGGGTGGACCAGGAAAACGACAAGCTGGTGTGCTTTGACGGCCGCGAGGTGCCTTACGACCTGCTGGTGACGACACCGACGAACATGGGCGACGAGGCCGTGCGCCGCAGCGCTCTCGGCGATGACCTGGACTTCATCCCGACGCACAAACACACGCTGCAATCGGTGGAGTATCCCGATGTCTTTGTGATTGGCGATGCAACCAACCTCCCCGCGTCCAAAGCGGGCTCCGTGGCGCACTTTGAGAGCGAAACACTCGCCGACAACGTCATGCGCCACATCCAGGGCAAGCCCTTGAAAGAGGAATTCGACGGTCACTCGAACTGCTTCATCGAATCCGGTAACGGCAAGGCGCTGCTCATCGACTTCAACTACGAGTATGAGCCGCACGAGGGAAATTTCCCCTTCGTCTTCGGGCCCATGAAACTGCTGGAGGAAAGCCGGCTCAATCACCTCGGCAAACTGGCCTTCCGGCATGTGTATTGGAATGTGCTGCTCAAAGCCTGGCCGCTGCCGGGGATCAGCCGGCAGAAAAAGAAACCGCTCAACGCATAACAACCCACCATGAAAAAGAACATCGCAGGAACAGAGATCGACGTGAACGAAGAAGGCTATCTGACGGACATGTCGCAGTGGAATGAGCAAATCGCCGCCGCCATCGCGGTGGAGGAAGGCATTGGGGCACTCGGCGACGGCCACATGAAGGTCGTGCGCTATCTGCGTGAGCAGCAGGCCAAAGGCGCGGCACTGACCATCCGTAGCATGGGAAAGAGCGGCGTCGTGACCACCAAAGAACTCTATGACCTCTTCCCCGGCGGCCCGCTGAAGAAGTCCTCGAAGATCGCTGGCATCCCGAAGCCGGTGGGCTGCATTTGATCCAACCAAGAACAAAGAACCAAGAACTTTATGCCAGACGACAAACAACCTGTGAAAAAGATGTCCATCATCGTGAGCCGAGGCTCGCTGGATGGAATTTACCCGGCGCTGATCATGGCGAATGGCGCCCGCATGGAGGGCATCGAGGCATCGCTGTTCTTCACCTTCTTTGGCCTGAACGCGCTGGCGAACAAGACGCTCGACAGCCTCAAGGTCTCCACTGTGGGAAACTCCGCGCTGAACATGGCCATGCCCATGCTCGGCATGCCGATGACGATTCCCTTCCCGACCATGATGGGTGCAATCCCCGGCGTATCGGCCTTTGCCACGCATCTCATGAACAAGGAGATGGAGAAGCTCGACATCCCACCAGTGCGGGAGTTTTTGGAGCTCATCTCCGACTCCGGTGGCAAGATCTTCGCCTGCAAGCTGGCGATGGACATGTTCAAGTTGAAGAAGGAGGACCTCATGGACCGCGTCGATGGTGTGCTGACCGTGGGCGATTTCTACAACGAGTCCGCCGGAGCCGGCACGCACATCCTTTTCACCTGAGCCATGCCCGCACTGAGCAACGATCCCGCCCGCTGCGAGGTGATGAACCTCGGCTGGGGCCAAAATGGCCACGGGCCGTATCTCGTGCGCCAGGAGGGCTATGAGCCCGGCAGCAGCACCTTCAAGATGCAGCGCTTCATCCTGCAAAAAGATGGGCGCTGGCTACTCAATCTCGCCTTTGTCATGCTGCCGGAGGCCGAGCAGGAGGCGCAGTTGTTTCACGCCCTAAGTGAAGTCGCTCATCTTCTGGATGCCATGTCAGCTACCCCTGTGCGTGCGGATGCTCATCTGCCAGGAGATGTGAGTGAAACAGAAATTCTTCGACATTTCGAGCTATGCACTCACCGCATCCTGCGTGGAATGAGGAGCTGTGAGGTCTCACCGTTAGGCAATTCCTAACACTTGGTCAGGAGAGGCCAAATTGCCTCCAGAACATCACGATGGAGATGATGAGGCCGATGGCCGTGATGACATGACGAACGCGTCGTGGCTCGATGCGCTGCGAGTAATGTGCGCCGAAGTAGTAGCCGATCAGTGCGCCTGTCGTCAGTGCGAGTGCTTGTGGCCAGTTCACCATGCCTGCGGCGATGAACCATGTGGCTGCGACGACGTTGATGAGGCTGCCGAGCAGGTTCTTCAGCGCGTTCATCTCATGGATATGCGTCATGCCCATGAAGCCGAACGAGGCGAGCATCAGAATGCCGATTCCCGCGCCGAAAAATGCGCCGTAGATGGCCACGGGCAGTTGCAGCGCCAGCGAGAACCACAGCGTGTTCCTTCTCGAAGTCGCGTGCGGTTTGCGCAGGAACCCTTGAATGAAAAACAGCACCGTGGCGAACAACACGAGGAACGGGATGAGCTTTGAAAACTGGTCGTCGCTCGTCTGCGTCAGCAGCCAGCTCCCGAACGCTGCACCAACGAGACAGATCGGGATGAATCGCCACAATTGCTCACGGATCGCCTTCAGATGACCACGAAAGCTCACGATGCTGCCCGCCGTGCCGATCACGAGTCCCACCGTGCTCGTCGCATTCGCCATGACTGGCGGCGTGCCGCACATCAGCAGCACCGGAAACGTCACCAGCGTCCCTCCACCCGCCACCGCATTCACCGCCCCAGCCGTGCAGCCAGCGGCGATGAGAGAGAGGAGTTCTAGGAGGGGCATGCCCTCTGATGGCTCGGGCACTTGCGGCGTCAAAGCATTCCGCGTGCTATCGGACTGGTCCGACGTGTCAGACCCGTCAGACGCATCACTTCGCCTTCGGATTCCGCATGTAATACAGATGCCCGTCCTCGGCACCGCCGACGAAGTCAGGAAGGCCATCCGCGTTGAAATCGACAGTCGTGGGGCTGACGTCGTGGCCTTCGATGTTCGCATCCGAGAGCAGGCCCATGTCGGCGAAGAACCATTTCCCGTCCTCATGCGCCGTCTGGCGGAGGAAGTTGGCGTTGGCGGAGTTCAGCAGGATGTCGAGCTGGCCGTCCTGGTCCCAGTCCATGATGCAGATTTTTCGACGACCGCTCTTGCCGGCGATGCCGCTGTTCAGGCGCAAAGGCTCGCCGGGCTTCATGGCGACGGGTGTTTTCACTTTGAGGTGTTCGAGGGCCTTGTCGAGCAAGCCAGGCTTCTGCGCGTCTTTGGAGGCGCAAATCACGCGCTGCGGGTGTTTGAGCACGAGCTTGTCGCCCTGCTTCGCACGCTCAAAAAAGGCGAGGTAGCCTTCTTGATCGAGCATGACGAGGTCGGTGAGGCCGTCCTTGTTCCAATCGACTCCCACCGGCGTCGTGCGCCACTGCGTGAGTAGCGCTTTGCCATCGGGGCGCAGCCAGCCGTAGGCGAGATGAGGCTGCTCGCCGTTCCATTCGACTTCGATGGGCTGGGCGGCGGCGAGTTGCGGTTTTTGACGCGTGCCGATGTTTTTGAACCACACGACTTTGCCGAGGATGGAATTGAGCAGGAGGTCGGGAAGGCCGTCTTGGTCCCAATCGGCGATGGTTTGCGTGGTGTAGCCCCATTTGGCTTCGCAGGGGCCTTGGATGCTGCCATTCGGTCCGGCCATCGGACGGATGACTTTGCCTGCGGCGGTGAGTTTGACCGGCGCGGCCCATTTCGGCTGCTCCACGCCTTTGCCGCTGAGGTTTTCAATGAAGGCGACATAACCGGCGGTGTTGCCGCAGATGAGATCGGTGTCGCCGTCGCCATCCCAATCGAAACCGACGGGCGTGACCAAGGCACCGAATTTCACCTGATCGGCCTCCTGCTGGAAGTAGCGTGGCTCGGCATAGACGGGCGCTTTGGCGTCAAATTTGCCGGTGTGCTCGATGAAGGCCACGCGACCGTCTTCATCGCCGCAGATGAGATCGAGGTCGCCGTCCTTGTCCCAGTCGATGGCCGTCGGCGTGATCATTTCGAGGTCCATCGTGAGATAGCGGCCCGTGTCGGCTTTGAGGCGCACGCCGAGCGCATACTTCGGTTTGGTGCGGCTGCCGGTGTTTTGGAAATAAGTGAAGCCATCGAGGAACTCGCCGCAGAGCAAGTCGAGGTCGCCGTCGCCATCGAAGTCTCCAAAGTTCGGCGAAGGCCAGCCATAGGTCTGCACCGGACGATCCGCTGACATGATTTTCTTCGCTTTGTCGTAGGCCGGTTTGTCGTTCGTGCCGGTGTTCGCGAGCAAGTACACATAGCCGCACAGCGGGCCGTTCATCCAGCGACCGTCCTCGGTGTAGGCGTTGTCCCAGCCGTAGGTCGTCCAGTCGCCGACACCGACGACGAGGTCGTTTTTGCCGTCGCCATCGTAATCCACCATGCGCCACATGTTGCCGCGCACCTTGTTCGGGTGGACGTTCACCGGCGGGCCGAGCTTCACCTGCTGCTCGATGCCCGTTTTGAGGAAATCAGGGTGTGCGTTGCCCGGCGTGAGCACGACCGGTTTGCCGTCGATGTAGCTGACCTGCACGTTCTGTGCGCCTTTGCTGATGCGTTTGGCAGGTTTGAAAACGGGCATCTTGTTCTTCGCCGTGTCGCCGCTGGCGTTCTCGAAGAAGTAGATGCCGTTGTAGGGCTTGTCGGGGCAGTTGACCACAAGATCGAGGTCGCCATCGCCATCGAAGTCCATCGGCAGCGGCCAAGCCCACAGACCGACGCCGAGATCGACGACGAGGCCGGGGTTGTTGTACTTGAGTGGCGTGAGCGTTGATTCGGCGGCAAAAGTGGAGCCGCAAAGGAGCGCGAGGAGGAGGTGCTTCATGGTGGAAGAGGAAACGGCAGGATGAATGAGCATGCTGCATTTCGCAGCGATGGATTTTTGCCGATGGGATGACGATTTGTGACCTTACGGCGTCTTTGCTCGTCCGCCGAAATAAGGATAATGATCCCAGGCTTCGTAACCGGGATCGACTCGCGGGTCATTCGTCTGACGCATCCACGCATCTACTTGGGCGGCGAGTTTGGCTTTGGTGGCGGCTTGGGCGGGGTCGGGGGCGAGGTTTTTGATCTGATCAGGGTCGCTGCGCAGGTCGTAGAGTTCTTCGGCGGGGCGTTTGGCGAAGTTGAGGTCAAAGAAGGGCTTCAGGGCTCCTTCGCGTTGATCGAGGATGAGCTGTTTCGTCGTCGTGGGATCGACATCGCCAAAGGGGCCGACGGCGAAGTGCAGCACGGGATCGCCAGCAGGCCAGCGGTCCGGGCGCAGATTGCGGATGTAGAGAAAGTCGGCGGTGCGCACGGCACGGCAGGGATAGCTGGCATCACCGCTGCGCACGTTGGCGTGGCGTTCGCGTTCGAGGAAGACCTGGGCGCGGTCTTTGCCGTCGCTTTGAGCGGTGAGGACATCTAGGAAGCTGCGGGAGGTCATCTCGGGCCACGGTTTGACGCCTGCGAGGTCGAGGAAGGTGGCGGCAAAGTCGGTGAGGTTGATGAAGGCCTCGCTGCGGCTTCCTGCGGCGACTTTGCCGGGCCAGCGCACGGCGAGGGGCACGTGGGAGCCGCTGTCGTGGCAGTTCGCGAGGCCGCGCGGCATCTGCCAGCCGTTGTCGCTGGTGTAGATGATGACGGTGTTGTCGAACTCGCCGCTTTTTTCGAGCTGTGCGATGGCATCACCAAAGGCGGTGTCCATTTCCTGCGCGGCGGCGAGGTAGTTCGCGATCTCGCGGCGAACTTCGGGCGTGTCCGGCAGATACGCGGGCACCCTGATTTTTGCCAGGTCGATGCCTGCCGCGACGCCATCCACTTTTTTGAAGCTGTGGAGCGCGGTGTGGACGGAGCCGAACCAGAAGAAGAACGGCGTATCGTCTTTTCGCTCGGCGAGGAAGCTGGCGAAGTCTTTGAACTCTTTTCCGGCGGGATTTTGCTCGCGGCCGAACTCTTTGAACTTTCCCGGTGACCAACCTTTGCCGGTGAAGCCGGTGTGGTAGCCGCTGTCGGCGAGTGCGTCGGTGAAGACGCGGAATTTCGGATGAAAGCGGCTCCACAGGCTGGCCATGTCTTCAAGCTGATGCGCAGCGCGGCCAGTGAGGATGCTGGAACGCGTGGGCGAGCAGGAAGGCACGGGGCAGAAGGCATTGGCGAAGTTCATGCCTTCGCGAGTGAGGCGATCAAACACGGGCGTCTTCACCGCGGCGCAGCCGTTTGCTGTAGCGTGCTCGTAGGACCAGTTGTCGCCGATGAGGAAGAGGATGTTCGGGCGCGGTGCTGCATAGGTGGCGGTGGCGAGTGCGAAGAGGGCAAGGAGCGTGCGCATGATAAACAGAAGGTGCTGTGAGGATGCTTGACCTCACGCGCACCGCCAATCATAAAGCGGCATGAAGCACCGAGAAAAGGCGACGTTGTATCGAGAGTTGGCGAAACTCATCGAGGCTGCGCTGCATCTCGATCGCTCGCTGAACCTGCTGCTGACGCAAAAGGGGCATCGCGCGAGGCATCAGTTTTTGACCGGCATGAAGAAGGGCGTCGAGGAGGGCATGGGCCTCGCGGAGTCGGTGAAGAAGTACAATGCGGCGCTGGTCACGGGACTGGAGCTGGCGCTCATCGAGGCGGGGGAGCGCAGCGGCAAGCTGGCAATGTCCTTCAACCACCTCGCGCGCTACTTTGCCGCCATGGACGGTGCCGAACAAAAGGCGCGGCAGGCGATGATCTACCCACTTATCCTCGCCCACCTCGCCATCTTTTTGCCCGAGCTACCGGCGCTGATCGTCGCGCAGGAGGATGATCATCCGCTGCGGCGCATCATGCTCGGGCTGATCATCGTGTGGGGCCTGATCATCGGCGGGCAAATGGCATGGCGCTGGCTTTCGGCAAAAGCCACCACGTCGCCCGGCATCGATGCCTGGCTGAATCGCGTGCCCTTCATGGGCACCGCGCGTCAGCACTGGGCTCTGGCGCGGTTTTGCCAGGTCGCGCACGCTTGTTTACTCGCCGCGCTGAACATGTCTGAGACGGTACGGCTGGCGGGGCGTGCTTCCCAGAGTGGCATCCTGAATCATGCGGCGGAAATCGCGGCGGAGCAAATCATCGAGGGCCAGCCTTTGGGCGAATCACTCGCGGAGGGCGGCGGGTTCGACATCGACTTCATCCACTCCATCGCCACGGCGGAGGAGGTGGGCAAGATCGACGAAGAAATGGCGCGCTGGTCCACCGCCGAGACGCTGGCCGCGCATGAGTCCATCGACCGCGCCGCGCTGTGGCTGCCCAAGGCGGGCTATGCCGTGGTCGTCGTCTTTGTGGTGTATCGGATCGTCTCCATGGTGCAGGGTATCTATGGCGGGATGCTGCAGCAGTTTGAATGAATCGCCGGGCTTGCAGCGCGCAGACGGACCTGCTTTAAAATCGTGCCGCAGATAAAAACGCTTTACGAAACAAGGCGCGCACGCCAAGTGTTCGCTCGAACAAATACCACACCTCACACGATCATGGCCAAAGCACCCAAAGAATCCTCCTCCGAGCCCGCAACGAACAAGATCGCCGAGGCCCGCGCGCGGAACCTCGACCTGGCCATCCAGCAGATCCAAAAAGACTACGGCGAGGGCTCCATCCTCCGCATGGTCGGCGATCACAAGGTCGATGTGTCCGTCATCCCCACGGGCAATCTTTTGATCGACCAGGCGCTCGGCGTTGGCGGCTTTGCCCGCGGCCGTATCGTGGAAGTGTACGGCCCGGAGTCCTCCGGTAAAACCACCCTCACGCTCACCGTTGTGGCCCAGGCTCAAAAGGCCGGCGGTTTGGCCGCCTTCATCGATGTGGAGCACGCGCTCGACTCCAACTATGCCCGCAAGCTCGGCGTGAAGATGGATGAGATGCTCGTCTCCCAGCCCGGCTCCGGTGAAGAGGCGCTGCGCATCTGCGAAACCCTCGTCCGCTCGAACGCGCTGGATGTCATCGTCATCGACTCCGTGGCTGCCCTCGTCACCCGCCAGGAACTCGAAGGCGACATCGGCGACAGCACCGTCGGCGCCCAGGCCCGCCTCATGAGTGCCGCTTTGAGAAAGCTCACCGCCATCATCAGCAAGGCCCGCACCTGCGTCATCTTCACCAACCAGATCCGTGAAAAGATCGGCGTCATGTTTGGCAATCCCGAGACGACCCCTGGCGGCAAAGCGCTGAAGTTCTACGCCTCCGTCCGTGTCGATATCCGCCGCATCGGAGCCATCAAGAGCAGCGATGGAACCGTCACTGGCAACCGCACGAAGGTGAAGGTCGTGAAGAACAAACTCGCCCCTCCTTACACCGAGGCCGAGTTCGACATCATGTACAACGAAGGCATCTCCAATGTCGGCTCCATGCTCGATCTGGCGATGGAGTTCGAGATCCTGCAAAAGCGCGGCTCGTGGATCAGCTACAAAGGCAGCCAGCTCGCCCAGGGTCGCGATGCCGCCAAAGAAGCCCTCAAAACCGATGCCGCGCTCTATGCCGAGATCGAAGAAGCCGTGAAAGCCAAGCTCGCCGAGAAAGGCGCGCCCGAGGGCGGCACACCAGCGGAGTAATCCGCGCGAAGTTTCTCCCAAGAACAGGCCGGGGCTGGCGTTATGCGTCGCGTCCCGGCCTTTTTATGTCCCACCCCAGCCCCAACCAAAAGCGGCCCAATCGCTTCGTCACCCTGTGGCGCACGATTGGCGGCGGATCACTCACCCTCAGCCTCTGCATCCATGGTGCATTGATCCTGCTGGGCGGTTTCCTGGTCATCGTCACCCAGCTCCCGGATGAGCAGATCGACTTCCTCCCCGGCGGCGGATCAGAGCAGGGAGCGAACGCTTCCGCCGAGATGCGGCATCAGATACAGCAGAAGAAACGGAAAACTCTGAGCAAGACCATGCCGATGAAAAAGCTCGTCACCACGAGCCTCAACGCGCAGATCACCCTGCCGGATGCGCCGCTGGATCTGCTCGACGTGCCAGACATGTCCAGCGTGCTCGGCGGCGGTGCGGCCAGTGGCGGTTTTGGCAAAGCAGGCTCGGGTGGCGGCTTCGGCACCGGTACCGGGATGGGCGGCCTCAGCGGCATCACCTTCAAGCCCCTGATGATGTTTGGCAAAGAGCTGAAGGACACCCGCAAGATCGCCGTCGTCATGGATGTCTCACGCTCGATGACGCGGTATCTGCCCATCGTCGCCAAGGAACTCGACAAAGTCGCGCGCGGCAGCCCACTCGTCCTCTACTTCGGCTGCGGCCTGAAGACACCACCCAAGAATCTCGAGGACAAAGTCCGCAAAGTCGGCGACGAACGGTTTAACAAATTCTGGCAATACTGGGAGGGCAAAGGCGACATGCAGGAGCTGCGCAAAGACTACGCCAAGCTCAAGTACGACCCCACCCAGCCCATGCCGCTGGATGCCATCTACCAGCAGATGATGAAGCGCCCGAACACCCACTTCATCGACTTCAACGGCATCCAGTACACCTCCCCCGCCCTCATGTGCAAAGAGGTCATGGAAGCAGACACCATCTATTGGTTCGCCGACTTCCAGGACGCCGTGGACGCCGCCGAAATCGAAGACGTCGTGAAGAAGCTCAAATACCGCAAACAGAAGCTCTACATCCACGCCTCCACGCGCGGCAAGTCCTTCGAAAAAGTCCGCGACCTCCTCGTCACCCCCCTCGGCGGGGAAGTCATCGAGACGAAGGCCGAGTGAGCGCTTCCTTTGGATATGCCTGGGATGAAGACGCTGACTCTTCTACTCTCATCGAGGGCAGGCATCAGCGTCAGGGTAGCGTCTCATCCGCAGTTTAAAACTCCCACGCCATGATTGCAGCCCACGAAGGGCCGCGTTTCATCCACGGAATGTCCTTGGAACGCGAACCTCTCGCCAAAGAGATCCACTCTATTCTTCATCAGCTTGCTGGTGAATTGAAGTCGTTAACCAAAAACGGCCTCAATGATGGCGTGAAGGTGCTGGAGGTCACCACCATGCATTTTTTCAATGCCCTGCACGGCTGGCAGTTGCAGCGCTTGGAGGAAGTCAGAAAAAACTACCCCGCTGCGGACCTCGGGGACTTCACCCGCCGCATCGCCGTGCAGGTCACGAACAACGCCACGACAGAGAAGATCAAAGACACGCGCACCACTGCTCTTGATCCCGTGCATCCGGTCACTCGTGACTTCGATGTTCTCTACATCCTCTTCTTCATTTCAGAGACGAAGCCCAAAACGCCTCCAAACCTCCTCCAGCCTTCGGACAAGCCGCAGATCGAAACCTGGGACCTCTCCGACATTCTGGCCGAGCTTTTGAAAACGGAGCCAGATCGCCTGCGCGCGGTTCTCGCCGTGCTGAGGCGTGAAATGACCCACTTCCAATCAGAAATCCAAGCTCAACCGGCGAGAATTCATTCTCCCAAATTCATCCACCATGCCGCCGAGCACTTCCTTGGCCGGGAAGACGAACTCAAGCTCCTCGACACCGCCTGGACAGACGGCACCAACGTCGTCAGCCTCATAGCCTGGGGTGGCGTTGGCAAGACCGCCCTCATCACCGAGTGGGTGCAGGCACGCTTCATCGACAAACAATGGAAGACCGGCGACTACCAACCTGCCCTCGCCGCCTACTTCGACTGGACCTTCTATGACCAGGGCACCAGTGCCCGCACCGGCAGCGTCGGCGACTTCTTTGAGCAAGCCCTCGACTTCTTCGGCGACCCCGATCCCAATCTCCCCGGCAAAGGTGGCCGCCTTGCCGACCTCATCCGCCAGCAGCGCAGTCTCATCATCCTTGATGGTATCGAGCCCCTGCAATATCCGCCCGGCAGCACCTCACAAGCAGGCCACCTTCTCGATCCCGACCTTAACGAACTCCTGCGCGCGCTCGCCATCGGCAATCCTGGCCTTTGCATCATCACCAGCCGCCAGGCCCTCACCGATCTCCATGGACTTCGCCGCAGCGTTCACGTCGAGCACGACCTCGAAGACCTCCCCGTCCCCATCGCCACTCGCCTTCTCCGTCAGTTTCAGATCAAAGGCACCGATCAAGAGTTGGCCGATGCCAGCGAGAAATTCGGCTGCCATGCCCTCAGCCTCACCCTGCTTGGCCGCTACCTCTGCGATGCCCACGACGGCGACATCCGCAGGATCGATCAAATCAACCTCCACCGCGCCGACACCCTCACCCGCGAAGACCGCCACCGCACCGCCTGGCGCGTCCTCGAGACTTACGAATCCTGGCTCGCCACCGCCCAAGCCGACAGCAATCCAACGACTCTCGCCATCCTCCGCCTCACCGGCCTCTTCGACCGCACCGCCACCGCCGGCTGCCTCGCCGCTCTCCGTGCCGAGCCCATCATCCCAGGCCTCACCGATTCCCTCTGCGGCATGGAGAATGACGAATGGAACATCCTCCTCAAGCGCCTTGAACGCGCCCACCTCATCAAGCTGCGTGAATCAACAAATCTTGGCTCTCAAATCGCTGATCAGTCATCCATTGATGCCCACCCGCTCATCCGCGAATACTTCGCTCAGCAGTTGAAGCAAATTCAGCCCGAAGCATTCAAGGCCGCACATTCGCGCTTGTTTGATCATTTATGCGCAACCACGGAGTATCGACCAGACACGCTCATCGGCCTCCAGCCTCTCTACCAAGCTGTCATGCACGGTTGTCTCGCCGCTCGGCAGCAGGACGTTTGTGAAAATATTTATATCGCCCGAATTAATCGTGGTTTTGGACAGGATGGCTTTTTCAGCACGAGGAAACTAGGTGCCTTTGATTCGGATCTGGCAGCAGTAGCGAATTTCTTCGAGGATGAATCGTGGGCGCGTGTTTCGCCGAGCATCAAGGAATCACATATAGCATGGTTGTTCAATGCGGCGGGTTATCGCCTGAGAGCTTTAGGACGCCTCGAAGAAGCTCTGAAGCCAACACAGATATCTTGTGGCATGGATGAGGCGGAGAAGGACTTGGATGGAGCCGCTCGATCCATCAGCAACCTGAGTCAGCTTGAAGTGGACTTGGGGCATTTGAGTGATGCGGTAGTCGATAGCCATCGCGCCATCTATTTTGCAGACCGCCACAGAGAGGCCTTTCAACGAATTATAAGTCGCGCTACTGCTGCCTCCGCCCTGCATCAGTCTGGGCAAAGGGTGGAGGCACAGAGGTTCTTCGTCGAGGCGGAGACAATACAAGCGGGAGATCAACCAGAGTTCCCTTTGTTGTATTCGCTGAGCGGTTTCCGATATGCCGAGCTGCTATTGAGCCAAGCCGAATTCCTCGCTTGGCAGACATGTGTAGCCCCTTCTTTTGGAGATCTGCGCCGCGAGATATCCAACGGTCTTAGAACGTTGGAAGCAGAAGTTTTTGCCAACTGTGCCGAGATCATTCTGCGGGCCAAGAAACTGCACGAGTGGCAAAGTCCTAGTGATCCCCCCCTCGACATTGCCCTCAATAACCTCACACACACTCGCGCCCTCCTTTATCAAGCATTACCCATGCGTTTTGATCAACCGAAAAGCAGAACGCTTGACTCAAAAACCAAGATTGCAATCTCTTACCTTCGCCAAGCCAACCAAGTTCAATTTCTCCCTCTCGCCCTCCTCACCGCAGCCTTCTACCACGGCACCTTGGGCGAGAACCTGGAGGAAGCGGAGCGGTTGTTGGACGAAGCGCAGCAGATCGCCGAACGCGGGCCGATGCCGCTCTACCTCGCCGATGTGCATCTGCACCGTGCGCGGCTGTTTGGCCGGCCAAAGGGGACTGCATCTGCGAAGCCGCGAAGCGAATCCTCTGGGCGGAACGAAGACCTGGAGACTCCCGAACCGCACAGGGGACTGTGCGGACCACACTCCTTCCCGCACATCGACCCCAAGGCCGAACTGGCCGAAGCCCGACGGCTCATCGAGAAGCACGGCTACTGGCGGCGGAGGGAGGAACTCGAAGACGCCGAGGCGGCGGCGGTGAGCTGGTAGGGCGGACAGTCCTCAGGCCGCTGCGTTGGGCCGGGCGATACGGCGTGACTTAGTGCCTGAGCAAAGCTCGCGATCTCCCTCGACGGCGCATGGAGGACCATGCGCCCTACCTGTTGGGTATGCCTTAGCGGCCTAAATCGTTGATAGCCAGCGTACTCAGCTCAGATGCCAGAGCCTGGACTCTGGCATCGACACCCCCGAGGCACCTATTGCCAGACTCAAGACTCTGACATCGGTGCCCTGAGGCTCCGATTACCCTGCCCGGAGGCTCTGGCATTGGGGCCTTTGGGGTGGTTTGAGGGTGCCTTGAGGATGGCATTGCCAGAGTCTAGGCTCTGGTATCGGTGCCCCAGGGGTGCGATTACCCTTCTCATAGGCTCTGGCATTGAGGCCTTGGGGCACCGAATGCCAGACTCTAAGCTCTGGCTTCGAGGCCTCGAAGCTTCGGCATTGGAGCCTTCGGGCATTGTCGGTGCGGCTTGGGGGGGCAATACCCGGCCTCATGAGCGAGGTGGCACGTTTTCGACATTCGAGCTTCGACATTGCTTCGTCATTCGGGTTTAGTCCTTCGTCATTCCCTCCATGTCTCTCGCTCATCCTGCTGCTCTTTGGTGCCTGCTCGGCCTGCCGGTCGTGTTGGCCATCCATTTCCTCCAGCGGCGGAGTCGGCGGGAGGTGGTGACGACGCTCTTCCTGCTCCAGCAGATGCGGCGCGAGTCGGAGGTGGGGAATCGTTTTGAGCGGTTGCGCTCGTCGATCCCGCTTTGGCTGCAACTGCTGATGGTGCTGGTGCTCACCTGGCTGCTCGTGGGGCCGCGTTGGCTGAAAAAAGATGCCGTGCAGCGCATCGCGATCGTGATGGATAGCTCGGCGTCGATGTCCGCCTTTCGTACAGAGGCGGAAGCGGCGGTGGGCAGCACACTCACCACGCTGCTCTCGCCATTGGCGCGTGCGGAGCTGACGCTGCTGTCCTCTGATCCTGGACAGCCTGCGCTGTATCATGGCGCATCGAGCGCGGATCTGCGTGCTGCTGTGCCGCAATGGCAGCCGCTGCTCGGCGTGCATGATTTCACGCCGGCTCTGCGCACGGCGCGCGGGCTCGTGGGAGCTCAGGGCGGCATCATTCTACTCAGCGACCACGCTTTGCCGGAGGCATTGCCCTTTGAATCCGCGCTCATCTCAGTCGGTCATGAAACAGCCAACGTTGGTTGGGCCGGAGTGACGGTGGAGGAGAAGGACGGACAGCTCTTTTGGCGCGCTCTTTTGCGCAATCACAGCCGCACGCCGCAGGAGCGTGAATGGCGTGCGGGCTCGGGCGAGCAGGCCTCGGCACCGACGAAAGTCACTCTCGCCGCGATGGAGTCGCGCACGCTGAGCGGCCCTTTTCCAGCGGGCGATGAGCTCGTGCTGACGCTGAATGCGGATGCCTTCACGCTCGACGATGTCCTCCCCATCATGCGACCTCAGCCCAAGGTGATCGGCCTGCATGTGCCCTCCATGCCGCTCGCGGATGGCTCGGCGGAGCTGCGCGAGTTGTTCGAGAGATTTGCCGACACGCGCATCGTCGCCGCTGCGGCTGAGGCGGATGTGCGTGGGATCATCTGGCCGCCGAGCACGGCGCTCGGGGTGGAGGAAAACGCCTGCGTCTTTGCCTCACCGGCGAAGGGTGAGAACATGGCCTGGCTGCGGGGCGGCATCGTCGCGGAGGCGCATCCGCTCATCGACGGGCTGAACTGGCAATCCCTGCTCGTGCGCGAAGGGATGATCGTCCCGCGTGATGAACGGGACCGCGTTTTGCTCTGGCAGAGCGAGCGGCCGCTCATCAGTCTGCGCCGCACGGCGGCGGGCGCGCAGCAGCTCTTTTGTCACTTCGACTTGCTCAGCAGCAATGCACGCAAGCTGCCTGTGCTGGCGGTTTTGATGCATCGCTTCCTGCAAAGTGTGCGCCAGGAAAAGATCGCGCCCGAGGCGGCAAACTTCGATCTGCGCCAGCGCATCAGCCTGGCTCATCTGCGTGGGGAAAAGGCCGCGCCACTCACGCTCGGCGCGCAGAGCATCCCGGTGGCTCAAGCGCATCTTTTGCGCGCGCCCGCGCAGCCTGGCTTCTTTGAGGTGAAGCAGGCGGAGATCCTGCTGCTGCGCGGTGCCGCGCACTTCGCGGATGCGCGTGAGGCGGATCTCAGTGAGGCGAAACCTTTCCAAGACATCGCCAAACTCAAAGTTAACCAAACGGAGACGACGATGGAGTCCGACTCCTACGCGCAGCTCTGGCTGCTGCTTTTGCTCGCCGCGCTGCTGGGAAGCTGGTGGTGGAGCCGCCAAGGGCAGATCAAGCCCGCTCGTAGTAGCGGAACTCCAGCGCCGCCGTCTTCTCCATCACCTGTTTCAGTGTGAAAAGATGTTCGAAGGGAGGAAGGAAGGTATCGCCCTCATAGGCCTGCTCGATCCAGGTGAGGTAAAGCGCATCGCACTGAGGCAGGAGATCGCCATAGACCTGTGCGCCGCCGATGACGAACACCGTGCTGTCCGCAGGGACATGCTGCGCCAGCTCCGAGACATCGCGGATGACCGTGATGCCTTCACGAGGCTCCATCGTCCGACTCAGCACGATGTTTTGCCTCCCGGGCAGGGGGCGACCGATGGACTCGAAGGTCGTCCGCCCCATGAGGATCGGATGCCCCAGCGTGGTGCGCTTGAAGAATTTCAGATCCTCCGGGAAGTGCCACGGCAGAGTACCAGCGCGCCCGATGACACGATTGGAAGACATGGCGACGATGGCGATGAGGCGGGGCATGGCGGCAAAAGGCGGTTTGCTCTTGTGATGCCGTTTTCCCGTCCGTACTGCAAACCCGAATGCTCGACACCAGATACTTTTGGCTGAGGAAAAGATTGGCAGGCCACGGCGCTTCTGAAAGTATCACCTCATGCGTTCTGTGATCCCCCCGCTCAGTCCTGCCTTGCACTTGCTTGTCCACACTACCCAGCTTTGGCTCACTCTGCTGGTGGCTGCCCAAGTGCCACCGGAACTGCTGAAGCGTGACTGGCCATCACGGGTGGAGGCCATCGGCACGCTGAGCCTTCTGACTCCGGTGGAAAACGCCGCCTTCGAGGACGATTCCTCTCTTCATCTGCCCATCCGCGTCCCCGAGCCGCAGGACTGGCTGGCGCAGCACGCCGAGAAAGGCCAGACCTATGATCAGTTCCGACTCATCATCTCCCGGGTCAAACCACGCACAGATCAGCGCACGCTTGGTATCCTGCCGCTGGGTGAGTTCGGCCCGAAGTCGCCCTCGCTGGAGAAGCTGCGGATCTACTGCGAGCGTTTCTTCACCCTCGAGACACGCATTCTGCCCGCACTACCCCTTGAGAAAGTGCCTGTGAAAACACGGGTCAATCAGGGCACGCAAAAGAGACAGTTGCTGACGACCGACATCCTCACCTGGTTGCAGGGGCAGCGACCAAAGGATGCTTATGCGGTCATCGCTGTGACGATGGAGGATCTCTACCCGGAAGAGAGCTGGAACTTCGTCTTTGGTCAGGCCTTTCTCCAGGGCGGCGTCGGTGTCTTCAGCTTTGCCCGCTACGATCCGACTTTTTATGGCGAGACCTCTGCTGGCGACCAGACGCCGCTGATCCTCGCCCGCAGTGCCAAAGTCCTGTCGCATGAGATGGGGCACATGTTTGGCCTGAAGCACTGCGTCTTCTTCGAGTGCATTCTGAACGGCTCCAATCACCTCGGTGAGACGGATTCACGCCCGATGCACCTTTGTCCCGTGTGTCTGCGCAAACTACAGCTCAGCGTCCGCTGCGACCTCGTGAAGCGCGAGGAGAGCCTGCTCCGATTCCACGAAGAACAGGGCTTCAAACAGGAGGCAGATTGGTCGCGGCGCTATCTGCAGAAGCTGAGGAGGGCTCACTCCTCACCTTTGAAGTAGTCCACCTCGTTCATTTCAAAGACCTTCTTTTGCGGCTTGAGGAACCATTTTCCCGAGTCCGGGTAGTGGATGACATCCGCCTGCGGCTGGTCAGCGATGACGAGGAAGGTCAGGTCCTCCGAGCCGGTATTGATGAGCTGATGCGCCTCGCCGGGTGGGAAGACGAGGTAGTCACCCGCCTTGATCGCTTCCTTGCCTTGTGCTGTGCGCACCTTGCCGCTGCCGGAGAGGATGTAATAGGCCTCCCACTGGGCGGCGTGCTCATGCAGGGGAAAATTGATCTTCCCCGGCGGGACGCGGTGGATTTCCAGATCGAAGGGATGCCCTCCACCCCAGGTGCCAATGTCTTTTTGGCCTCCCGCCGCCTGGGTGAGCGACCGCCTCATCACACCAAATTTGCCTCCGGGCGAGGTTTGGGCTGTCCAGGGAAGTTCATCGGCTTGAGTGCGGGTCATGCCGTCCACTCGGAGCGTGGGTGTCACCGCCCGCAAGCCCATTTTCGAGTGATGAAAGAACACGGCTCCGCGTCAGCCCCACAGAAATTCCGGCAAGCAGGCATCCATCGCTTGCAGCAGCTCGTTTCCCATACAATTAGAATCATTCTAATTCTAAACAAGATGTCCTCGACCACCACCCGCGCACCTGCCAAGCCCACTGGCCTGGAATGCCGCATGGCCCTCCTCGGAGCCGATGTGCGCCTCACTCCGCACAGGCGGGAAGTCTTCGAGACGCTCGCCGCCTCCACGGACCACCCCACCGCCACGGACCTCTACACCCGGGTGAAGGACCGCTCCCCGCACATCTCTCTGGCCACGGTTTACAATTGCCTCGACCACCTCACCTCCGCCGGGCTCATCAAGCAGGTCCACCTCGAGCGCGGCCAGTCCCGCTACTGCGCGAACCTCCACGAGCACGTCCATTTCCACTGCGAAACCTGCGGCAAGGTCATCGACGCCCACCCCGCCACCGATTTCGACCCCGCCAAGTTCTGGAACCTCCCCAAAGGCACCCGCGTCACCCGCACCGACCTCGCCATCCACGGCAC
>Ga0075152_10000840_pt1 | contig 22320 bp, 15 predicted proteins | sample JI61114C2DNA_FD_70964 | JGI IMG/M metagenome (GOLD analysis project Ga0075152, IMG submission 70964) | Wastewater effluent complex algal communities from Wisconsin, to seasonally profile nutrient transformation and Carbon sequestration -... | ecosystem: Engineered > WWTP > Effluent > Algae...
CGCAAATGAGGTCGGCGGCCTTCAGAAAAATGGCAGCGCGCTCTTGCCAAGGCATGTTGGCCCAATCGCGCTTGGCCTTCAAAGCCACATCTATGGCAGCTTTCACGTGCTTGGCATCGCCATGGTGGCTCATGCCCAGCAAGTGCTTGTGCTTGTGCGGCGGCGTCATCTTCCGCTGGTCTTTCGTTTCCACGGCCTTCCCTCCTATCCACATCGGCGCGTCCAAGCGGAGCTTGATGCGGCGGTCGTATTCAGCTTGAAGTTCTTTGCGCTCCGTGCTGCCGGGTGCATAGCTCAGCACGGGTTCGTTACGGGGTAGCGGAGGAGTAAAAATGGCGTTGCTCATTGCTCAAGTATGGATTGTGAAGATGGATGCTGCACCGGTACCGGCGCAATCGCGGTGCGAAGATACCCCGCTCAATTGGCAGCGTACTCAAGCAGCAGGTCGAAGGGCGGAATTGCGGCCTCGAAAGTGCTGCCATCATCTAAGTGGCGCATGAGGTAATGGCCCTGCATGCGCCCCCATGCGCTCCGTAGGTCGCAGAAGCTGGAGTAGGTGAACTGCTCGCCGGGCTGAAGTTCGGGTGTAGCCCCCACCACTCCTTTTCCGGAGACCCTACGTTGCGGTGCCAAGCTGTCCGAAATGAACCAAGTGCGCTCCATCAATTGCACCGCACGACTGCCGCGATTCGCAATGGTGATGCGGTAGCTGAAGATGAAGCGGCCTTCCACGGGGTCGCTCTGCGCAGGCTCGAACCGGGCCCGCACGCTGATGCGAATGTCGTGTGATACGGCGGTGGACATCTTGTTTTCCGTTCCTTCTTGAATGCAAGTCTAACCATTGCGCCGGTTCAATGCACGGTCATTTATCCCCTATTAGTGGTGGATAAACCAATTCGAACGCATCAACCCAACCCGCCAGCACATAGCTTGCGCCACCATTTTCCACGCGTATGCGCTTGATCCCAGCCTTGCTCTTTGCCGTTCCGGTAATGCTTTCCGCCCAATACAACGGACCCGAAAGCATGGAACACGATGCCGTCGGCCAACGCTATTTCGTCAGCAATACCGGGAGCAACAGCATCAAACAACGCAGCTATGATGGCACGGTCAGCGACTTCGCAAACAACCTGCCCGGCGCACCTTACGGCATCGAATTGCAAGGCGACACCCTCTTTGCCTGCATCAGCGGCGGCTTGCGCGGGTACAGCACGGTGGATGCCACGGAAGTGTTCAACCTTCCATTAGGCGGCACTTTCCTAAATGGTCTAGCATCGGACGGCGAGTTCCTCTACACCACGGATTTCAGCACCAAGAAGATCTACAAAGTGGACCCGGCCACGGCCACGTTCAGCGAATTGGTGAGCAACACCGGCAGCACACCGAACGGCATAGTTTGGGATGCGGCGCAGGACCGGTTGTGGATTGGTTGCTGGGGGAGTAATGCCAAGATCAAGGGCTACGATCGCAACTCCGGCGCTGAACTGAGCACATTCACCACAAGTTTGTCCAACATTGATGGCATCACGTTGGATTGCCTGGGCCGCATCCTTGTTTCCAGCTGGACCCCTGCGCGAGTAAGCGCATTCGAGAACACCTTTACGGCCGCGCCGGTAACGATAGTCGGCACCGACCTAAGCAGCCCGGCAGATATCGATTTCGACGAAGTGAATCACGTAGTGTGCATCCCTAACAGCGGCAACAACACAGTGACCTTGGCGGAAGTTGAAGGTTGCACCACGGCCATTTCAACGGCGGCAGGCTACGGCTCTTTTGAAGTTTGCCCCAATCCCGGCACGGGTATTTTGGAGCTCGGTGTCGCTGTGATCGTCCCCACCCCGTTCCTGATCTTCAATACACGGGGAATTTTGGTGGCCAGCGGGCAGTTGACGCCGAATGCACAATTGGACATCAGTAAGCTGGCGCCGGGCCTGTACCTGCTTGACGTGCCGGACCTGCGACTGAGCGCCAAGATCGTGCGCCAGTGATCGCAAAAGAGCAAAGGTGTTTTCTACGTCGGACGCTTGCTGAAAGCCCGCTCCATCAGGGCGATGCTTTTCGGCATCAGGTCCAACTTTAATGCAAAGGCCAATGCAAGCGTCATGCCCCACAGCAGCATCACGTTGGCCCAAAGCGTAGGAATGAGCAAGCCGAAGAAACGTTTGGCAGGCGCATAGAACTGGGCCGAGAAGAAGCCACCGTCCACTGGGCGTACATAAACGGGATCGCTCTTTTGCACGAGTTCGCCATTCGAGAGGGTGATCACGTTCACGTCGTTCTTGTTGGTCACGAAATCCGAGAGGGACTCATTCCGTTGATCATCCAAAAGAGCGAAGTAGTCCTTGCGCAGCTCAGGCGTGGCGGTCATGGCGGCGATGCGCGCCTCCTTTTCACGTTCGGCCTGCTTGTAGGTGTTGCGGTAGTGTTGCGAAAGCATTTCGAGCGCCGTTTCCACCTCCGTTATCACGTCCTTATCCACCTTACCGGGCTGCAGTTTTCCGATGTTGGGGAAGTTGAAGCCGCGCAGGTTGAGCATTTCCTTCTCCAGCTCTCGGGTGATCAAGGCCAAGTCCGACTCCACTTCTTTGGTGTCGGTCTTTCTTCCATCCAGGAAAGCCTTCACGTCGTTGCTTCGTTCCTTGAGTTCCCGCACCCATAGGTCCTTCTTCCAGTTGGATGTCTTCATGCGGCGGTCAAAGTCGTAGAAGAGCTTCTCGTAGCCGTTGTCGCAGAACTGTGAAACTGCAAGGCCTTCGTAGGCCCATCGGCTGGCCATGATATTACCGATCCAAGGCACGCTTTTTTCCGAGGCGAACCACGGATGCAGCTTATCGAAGCGAACGATGATGCCGGAGAAGAGCAACTGCGGAATGATGAGCACGGGGATCATTATATAGATCACCTTGGCGCTGTTGAAACTGGCGCTCACATTGAGGCCGAGCACGTTCGCGAAGCAGCTAAGGCTGAAGAGCACCGCCCAATGCTGGAAACCCAGGCCCGAAAGGCCCAGAACATGGTCACCCACTTGGGTGAAGAGGAGGCTTTGGACAGCGGAAATAATGAAGAGCACACTGATCTTGCTGAGCAAGTAGCTGGCGCGGCTGAGGGAGAGGAATTTTTCCCGTTGCAGGATCCTGCGGTCGCGAATGATCTCTTCCGCCGCCACGGTAAGGCCCATGAACAGGGCTACGATCACGGAAATAAAGAGGTACTGCGGGATGTTGTCGTTCTGGCGGTAGACATAATCGTTTGAGCCATCCAGCCCTGCGCCCGCGTAACGGAGAAAGAAGGCCATCACCAGTGCCAGCGCAGGCGCCTCGATCAAGTTGATCAGCACATACTGGCGGTTCACCAGTTTGGCCACCACGTCGCGCCGGAAGAAAACGGCCATCTGCCGCAGCTTGTTCGGGGCGTTGAAAGTGCTCTTGGGAATGGAATGCTCATCGGGCACTTTCGTCACGCGATTTTCCATTTGCGCGCGGAACACCTCGTTCCACGCTTCAGGCCCGATGCGGCGCTGGTCGGTCTCGTTTCCGTACTCGTCCACGATCTTCGCCTCGATGATGTTGAAGATCTGCTCCGGGTTCACATTGCCGCAGGCTTCGCACTGGCCCACTTCGCTGTCGGCTTGGCCGGTCACTTTCTTGAAGTAGACCACTGCATCCACGGGATCCCCGTAGTACACGGGGTTTCCTTCCTGGTCCATCAACAGCAAACGGTCGAAGAGCTTGAAGATCTCCGAGGAAGGCTGGTGGATCACGGTGAAGATGATGCGGCCCTTCAACGCCAGCTCCTTCAGCAGGTCCATGATGTTCTCGGAATCCCGGGAGCTAAGGCCACTGGTGGGTTCGTCCACGAAAAGCACGCTGGGCTCGCGGATCAGCTCCAAGGCGATGTTAAGGCGCTTGCGTTGGCCACCGCTGATGGTCTTATCCAGCGGGGTGCCCACTTTGAGGTCTTTTGTGTCGTAGAGGCCGAGGCTTTGCAGGAGTGCCAGCACGCGCTTGGCGATCTCGGTCTTGGAAAGGTCACCGAAACAGAGCCTGGCGTTGAAGTAGAGGTTCTGGAATACGGTTAGTTCCTCGATCAGTAAGTCGTCCTGACTGATGTGGCCCACCACGCCGCGAATGCGGTCGGCATCGGCGTGTACGTCAATTCCGTTAATGGTGACAGTGCCCTTGCTGGGCTTGAGATTTCCGTTGAGGACGTTGAGCAAGGTGCTTTTTCCACTTCCGCTACCGCCCATAATACCGATCAGCTTGCCGCTGGTTTCGGCGAGGTGCATTTCGTGCAGGCCGATGCGACCGTTAGGGAAGCAGTATTCAATGCCATCGGCACGGAATACGATGCGGTCCTTGGAGCGGTCGCTTTGGAAGCTGGCGAGAATGTCACTGTAGTAAACTGGCAGTCCACCGGGCGGGCGCAATGAAATGCCGTTGCCCAGCAGGTAAACCCGTTCGGGATCAACTTGTTGGCCGCTGAGCAGCAGCTCACCGTTGCCGAGGTAGCGCATCAGGTAGATGGACACGCTTGGAATGTTCAGCACACGCACTTCACCGGCGAGGCCGTGGGCATGGATATGCTTGTTGCCGTTGTGCTTCGGCCCATTGGCGGCATCGATATAAAGAAGGTCCTGCACATCCTCACGGTCGCCGGCCTTGGCGGAAACGAACGCTTCGCAACGCTGGAATTCAGATTGTGCGATGTTGAACGTCTCGGCCACTGTGGCCACGAAGTCGCGTTCTTGGTCGAGGAGCTGGCCACGTGCATGCACCAGCTCCAGCAGGTGGATCAGGACGGTGAACTTTTGGTGCTGGTTCAACTCTTCGTTCACCTCGGTGCAGATCTTCAGGACCTTCACGGAATTCACACTGGTACGTTTGCGGCCGCGCTGGCTGTCTCCTCCGCTGCTATGGAAAGCGGCCACATAGGCCTCGAACACGGCCATATGCTGGGCGGCCGCTTGCGCTGTGAATTGGCGCATGAGGAAGCGCTCCACCACTTTGTGTCCATTGGCGCCCACGGCATCGCGCTCGGTCTTCACGATGATCGCGAAGAGTTGCAGCAAGGCTTTGAGAATGTTCTCGCTCATGGGACGGGCCTGCCCGGAAGGGGAGTTTCCCTTTCCGAGCGGTCCATTCCTACGGTCGTTGAAGCGGAAAAGTTCCGCTACTGCCTTACTTTTTGAAGCCGATGAGCATCACCGCACAGCCGCTGGTTGAGCGGCGGGGGTCGAGTTCGGCATTGATGGTAACCTCTAACGTGTTGGCCACCACGAGGTCCCAGTAGGGATCGTTGTTGTATTCTTTGTTGCTGAAGAGCAAGTTGCGGTCCTTGTCGAACACGCTGAAAATGAGATTACCGTCGCTGGTTCCACTACAGGCAGCTACGCGATAGGTGGTACCACCGAAGAGCGTGAGGTTGAATTCCGCCTGCTCATCATCGTGCAGCAAAGCGCGGTAGAACTGGCCGTCGGGTATGTACTCCGCGGTAATGTTCTTCTCGCAGAGGGAAGCGATGGTATCGCACTGGGCCGAAGCACCCGCGGCGAAGGCCAGGGAAGCTACCAAGGTGAAGGTAGAAATGAGGGTTCTCATGTTCATGCAATAATGGAGGAGCGGATTTCCCTGACTTTGGCAACGATGGCGTTCAATGTTTCAGGGGGCACTTCGGCGGAGGTGGCACTGTTGATGTAGGTGGTCTTCTTGGCCACGTCCAGCGTTGGTTTCACGAAGGTATAGGTTGTCTTTACACCATCCAGCACGGTTTTCAGCCCTTGGAGCTGCTTTACCAATTCGGGCTGTGTGTTGGCTTGGCTAAGCAAGGCGATGAGATTGCCCAAGGTGTTCTTCTGCTCGGCTAGGCGCGTGGCCACTTTAGGGTCCAGTTTGTCGGTAGCATCGCCCAAGGAAAGGAAGAGGCTTTCGATCCATCCACCGGCGAGCACGCTGGCGGAAACATCTTCCTGCTGGTCGTTCTTCAGATATATATCAGCAGCGCGATAGGCCTTGCCGGAGAACCGGAGGAGGCTGTCCTCGGAACTCAGATTGCGCTTGAAGGCGTCCACCAACTCCTTGTCGAACGCGTTGCTGAGGTTGAGCTGGCTGCTGACCTGTTCAATGGCCCTGAGGGTCTTGATGGCAGCTTGTCCGTCCTTATACACGGTTCGGTAGGCCAAGTCTGCGCCTAACATGCCCAATGCCAAGGCACGCTTATCCTTGGAAGTGAAGCGCTGCACGCTATCGGTAGCCAAAGGCAGGCTCTGGCGATAGGGCAGGTCGGCCTTTTTGATGAGCAATGCCGCCTGCACAGGTGATGGAATGCTGAAAAGCTTGCCCTGCACGTTGAGCAATTGTCCGGACTCGCCGGGTTTCACGGAGAGGGAATCCGCACCGGCATTCACTGCGTGATCTTGCGGAGAACCGCTGTTGCAGGCCGACAGCAAGGCGGCCATCGCGGCTGCCAAGGCCAAAGGGTAAAACAATCGCACGTTCATCCGGTCTGGTTCAGTGGTTCAAATGCGGTGGCGAATTTATCGCGTTGGGCCGAACTGGCGGGAAAAGTGGGTGGAGGTTTTCAACAAGGGGCGAAAATGTATAGGCGATGCATGCATCGCCCATACATGCATCGCCTTAACATGCATCGCCCCTACACTTGTGGTCCCTTGTCACGCTTCGCCGACATTATCATTCCGCTCGCGGTACCGGGTTTGTTCACTTACGAACTGCCCGAGACCATTGCGGCCTTGGCCAAACCCGGCATGCGCACCGTGGTGCCCATGGGCAAGGGGCGCACCTTGTACACCGGTGTTATCCGCCGCTTGCACAACGAGCCGCCGCCCGGCCTAGTGCCGCGCCATGCGGTGGAATTGCTGGATGGCGAACCTGTGGTAACGGAAACACAGCTCGTTTTTTGGGAGGCTATAGCAGCGCATTACATGTGTACACCGGGCGAAGTGCTGGTGGCAGCGTTGCCGGGATCCTTGTTATTAAGCAGCAGCACTAAAGTGATGGCTGCCGCAGGTCCCCGGCCGGCCTGGAGCGGCGATACACGGAAGGAAATGCTGCTGGACGCTTTGGAGGCACGGCACGAACTCACGTTGAAAGAAGCCGGAGAGGTCTTGGGATTGAAAGACCCCATGCGTATCGTGAAGCGCTACTTGGAAGAAGGCGTGCTTACCACGGCGGAGGAAATGGGCAAGGGGTACAAACCGCGCATGGACCGTTACGTGGCGTTGACCGCGGCTTTTTCCACGGAAGAAGCGATGCACGCGCTGTTCGACCAATTGGAACGGGCGCCGAAGCAGTTGCACCTCTTGATGCGCTACATCGAGCTCAGCCGTTTTTTCAGTGACGACCCGCGCCCGGTGCGCCGCGAGCAGCTTCTGCGCAGCAGCGACGCCGTGCCCGCCGACTTGAAACGCTTGGTGGACAAAGGCGTGTTCGCCGTGGAAGAACGGCCTGCGGGAGATCCGCCAGATCAGTTCGGCAAGCCGAAACATTCAACACTGTCGCCCGCGCAGGCGGCAACCTTGCAACAGGTGCGCGATGGCTTCGACGCAAAAAGCACCGTGCTGCTGCAAGGCGTAACCGCATCGGGCAAGACCGAGCTCTACATGCAGCTCATCGAAGAAGCGGTAGAGCGCGGCGAACAAGTGCTGTATCTGTTGCCGGAGATCGCGTTGACCACGCAGATCATCGGGCGTTTGCGGGCGCGCTTCGGGGACCGTGTCGCCGTATCGCACTCGCGGCTCAGCCAACGCGAACGGGCTGAGCTTTGGATGCAGATGCTGCGCGAACCCGACCGACGTCCAGTGATCGTTGGCGCGCGTTCTGCGCTTTTTTTGCCGTTCACCAAACTCGGCTTGGTGGTGGTGGATGAAGAACACGACCCCAGTTACAAGCAGCACGACCCCGCGCCTCGCTACCACGCACGGGACATGGCACAAGTGCTCGCCGGGCTGCACGGCGCGAAAACACTGTTGGGTTCCGCCACGCCCAGCATGGAAAGCCTGTTCAACGCGAAGCACGGCAAGTACGGCTTTGCGCGCTTGGACGTACGCCATGGCGATGCGGTGCTGCCCACCATCATCCGCGTGGACCTGAACGAAGCGCAAAAGCGGAAGCAAATGCGCGGGCATTTTTCCAAGGAATTGCTGGCTGGGATCGAGCAAGCGCTAGCGCGTAAAGAACAGGTCATCATTTTCCAGAACCGGCGCGGCTACGTGCCCGCGTGGCAGTGCGAATCCTGTGGCTGGGTACCCGAATGCGAACATTGCGACGTAAGCCTCACCTACCACAAGCACGACCACGGTCTGCGTTGCCACTACTGCGGCCGGCGCTACACACCACCGGTAAAATGCCCGGCCTGCGCGAGCAACCGTTTGCGCATGGTGGGCTTGGGCACCGAAAAAGTGGAAGAAGAATTAGCACTCGTGCTGCCGGAAGCGCGCGGGGCACGCATGGACCAGGACACCACGCGGGGAAAGCATGCCTTCGAACGGCTGCTGCAACGCTTCGGCGACGGCGCGATCGACATTTTGGTGGGCACGCAGATGGTCACCAAGGGCCTTGACTTTGAGCAGGTCACGGTGATCGGCATCATTAACGCTGACAACCTTATGCGCTTTCCGGACCTGCGCGCGCACGAACGGGCTTTCCAGCTGATGGCGCAGGTGGCAGGGCGCAGTGGCCGCAAAAAAGACCCCGGACAGGTTTACATCCAAGCACGCGACATTCACCATCCGTTGATCGGACTCGTCGCCGCGCATGACGTGGACGGTATGTACGCACGCGAGCTTCCACTTCGCGAAGCGCATGGCTATCCGCCTTACAGCCGCATGGTGCGCCTGTTGCTCAAGCACAAGGATGTTGCGCGCGTGGACGCCGCCGCGCACGCCCTTGCACAGGACTTGCGCACCCGCTTGGGCGACCGCGTACTGGGCCCGGAGCCGCCTACGGTTGCCCGCGTGCGGGACAAGCACTTACGCGCCATATTGCTGAAGCTGGACCGCAGACGCTATCAAACCGAAAAGGCCTTTTTGCGCGAGGTGATCGACCAGTTATTCGCGGACCCGAAGCACCGGCCCGTGCAGTTGGTGGTTGACGTGGACCCGTTGTAACCGTATGGACGATGCATGCATCGCCCATACGGTTACAACGCCAGCAAAGCAGGCCAAATAGACCTTATCGGCAATGGCGCTTCCAACTCAAGCAACTTCTTTGTTACCGGATGCGGGAAGCGCATTTTCCATGCATGAAGCGTTATCCCGCGGTCCTTCTCACCACGTCGCGCGCCGTATTTCACGTCGCCTTTTATGGGATGGCCGATGGCAGCGAGCTGCGCCCGGATCTGGTGGAACGCGCCCCCTTGTGGAATCACCTTCAGCAAGGAAAACCGATCGCCCACGGTCTTGGTCTTGAAGTGAAGCACCGCTTCTCTCCCACCACCGGGTTGTTCGGCCAAGCGCGTTTTGCGTTGGCCGGCGTTGCGTTCCAGATCATGTCGGCATTCACCTTCCGGCGGGGTAGCACCTTCCACGATGGCGAGGTAGGTTTTTGTTACGGCTTGTTCACGGAAAAGGGCATCCATACCACGCAACGCCTCAGCATTCCGGGTGAAGATCACCAAGCCGCCCACGGGCCTGTCGATCCGGTGCGGGGAGCCGATATCCTCCGTTGGAAAAAGCGCCTTCACTTGGTCCAGCAAACAAGGATCGCCGGTGCGGTCGGCTTGCACCGCTATGCCGCAGGGCTTGTCCACAACAATAAGGTGCGCATCCTGGAAAACGATCACCGGGCTGTCCTCAGTACTGCTCATGCGGGCCGGGGAAATCCGAGGAGCGAACATCTGCCACATAGTGCTCGACAGCCTTTGTCACAATGGTGTGCAGGTCGGCGTATCGGCGCAGGAAACGGGGATTGAACTCCTTGGTGATGCCTAGCATGTCGTGCATTACCAGCACTTGGCCGTCCACCTTTCCGCCAGCGCCGATGCCGATCACCGGAATGGAAATACTCTTGGCCACTTCCTCGGCCAGTTTAGCGGGAATTTTTTCCAGCACCAGGGCAAAACAGCCCGCTTCCTCCAGCAACTGGGCATCGCGTTTCAGGCGGTTCGCCTCGTCCTCTTCCTTAGCGCGCACCACGTAGGTGCCGAATTTGTAGATGCTTTGTGGCGTTAAGCCTAAGTGGCCCATCACGGGGATCCCTGCGGAGAGGATGCGTTCCACACTGTCGATCACCTCTGCCCCTCCTTCAAGCTTCACCGCGTGGGCACCACTTTCCTTCATGATGCGGATGGCGCTGTTCAGTGCGCCCTTGCTATTGCCTTGGTAAGTGCCGAAAGGCAGGTCCACCACCACCAATGCGCGCTGGCTGCCGCGCACCACGCTGCCAGCGTGATAGATCATTTGATCCAAGGTGATGGGCAGCGTGGTTTCGTGGCCTGCCATCACATTACTGGCACTATCGCCTACGAGGATCACGTCCACGCCTGCGCCGTCCATCAGCTGGGCCATGGAAAAATCGTAAGCGGTGATCATGGCGATGGGCACGCCCTTCTGCTTCATTTCCTGCAGGGTGTGCGTGGTAACGCGTTTGATGTCCTTTACAGCGGTGCTCATGGTGCGAAAGTAGGGGCGATGGATGCATCGCCCCTACTGCACCGTTCCCTTCCCCGGACAAACCGAAGCCCGGAACGCGTATTACAGGTCGGTTGCCTCAACCCCTATCTTCGCCTCCCCTTTTTCCAAGAGAACCATGTCCATTCGTCCCGTACTTTTATTCGCCTGCGCAACGGCATTGCTGCTCAATTCCTGCAGCACCGACCTGGACGTTGCGGCACCCTACAAGGAAAACACGGTGGTGTACGCCTTGTTGGACAAGGGCACCACCATTCAGTTCGTGAAGATCAACAAGGCTTTTTTAGGTCCGGGCAATGCGCTGGTTTATGCATCGGTCGCGGATTCCTCGGAATACACGGACGAGCAGTTACAAGCCGAAGTGCAGGAGATCAAAAACGGCGCCGTGGTCAACACCTATTTGCTTCAGGACACCTTGCTGGACCATGATCCCGGGATCTTTGCCGGTCCTCAGCACAAGCTTTACTACTTCAATGCGGTGCTGGATTCCACGGCTACTTACCGGCTGAATGCCACGGCCAAGGGAAACACCGTTTTCGCGGAAACCAACATCGTGGCGCGGGTGCAGCCCACGGGTTCCATAGTTCCACTGCCATTACGTTTAGTGTCCACAGGTGGTGGCAGTTACGTCAGTCAAATAATCCGTTGGAACTCTTCGGTGAACGGCAAGCGTTATGACCTGGCCTACCGTTTCAATTGGGATGAGGTCATCGGGGCGGACACCATACCGAAGAGCTTCACCCAGCAATTAGGCACGGTGGTGGCGGCCAACACGGCAGGGAATGAAGCGCTGGAACTGCCTTTTTCAGGCGAATCCTTTTTCCAGTCCGTTGGCACGCGGGTGGGCACCACCCCTGGTGTGAGCAAACGCATATTCCGCGGTGTGGACATTTTGTGGGCGGTGGCCGGGCAAGATCTGCATGTTTACCTACAACTGAACAGCCCCATTTCCGGGTTGGTTGAGGACCGCCCCGTTTACAGCAACATAGACAACGGCTATGGTCTTTTCTCCTCGCGGCGTTTTTATGAATTGAACAACAAGCAGTTGGACGCCACCACGGTGGTGGAACTGGTGGAAGGCCAGTACACCGCCGGCATGCTTTGGTGCATCGGTATCCCCGGCAGCGATTACGGTTGCTAAGTCCGCCCATTGGCGCGTCATTCTGTCCTTTTGTCAGCGTTCCGGCAGTGCATTCTGCCTCATTTTCTGCCATCCCGTACGTGAACCGGTGATGGCACGAACGTTGAGGAACGGCATGCGCAACAGAAAACCCAAAACCGGCCCGGCCGGGCAACAGAACAACTGGACTGCTACCGGCAGCCCGGCAAACCCAAAGCAAAAATGAGCAAGATCATCGGCATCGACCTTGGCACCACCAACAGCTGTGTCTCGGTGATGGAAGGCAACGAACCCGTTGTTATTTCCAACAGCGAAGGCAAGCGCACCACCCCCAGCATCGTAGCGTTCGTGGAGAACGGCGAGCGCAAGGTGGGCGACCCTGCCAAGCGGCAGTCCATCACCAACCCCAAGAACACCATTTACTCCATCAAGCGCTTCATGGGCAACACCTATGAAGAGGACGCCAAGGAGATCGCACGTGTACCTTATGAGGTGGTGCGTGGCGACGGGGGCATGCCCCGCGTAAAGGTGGGCGACCGCCAATACACACCGCAGGAGATCAGTGCGATGATCCTGCAGAAGATGAAAAAGACAGCCGAAGACTACCTCGGCACCACGGTAACGGAAGCGGTGATCACCGTGCCCGCTTACTTCAACGACGCGCAGCGCCAAGCCACCAAGGAAGCTGGTGAGATCGCCGGCCTGAAAGTGCGCCGCATCATCAACGAGCCAACCGCAGCCGCGTTGGCTTACGGCTTGGATAAAAAGCACAAGGACCAAAAGATCGTTGTATTCGACTGCGGCGGCGGAACTCACGACGTGAGCGTGCTGGAACTGGGCGACGGTGTATTCGAAGTGAAGAGCACAGACGGTGACACGCACCTCGGCGGCGACGATTTCGACCATGTACTGATCGACTGGTTGGCCGACGAGTTCAAGAAGGACGAAAACATCGACCTGCGCAAGGACCCCATGGCCCTGCAACGCTTGAAGGACGCTGCTGAAAAGGCGAAGATCGAGTTGAGCAGCACCACCAGCACGGAGATCAACCTGCCGTACATCATGCCCGTTGACGGCATTCCGAAGCACTTGGTGCGCACCTTGAGCCGCGCCAAGTTCGAGCAACTTGTGGACCCATTGATCAAGCGCACCATCGCTCCTTGCGAAAGTGCATTGAAGAACGCCGGTCTGAAGGCGAGCGACATCGACGAGATCATCCTCGTTGGAGGTAGCACCCGCATCCCGGCGATCCAGGAAGCGGTGAAGAAATTCTTCGGAAAGGAGCCCAGCAAGGGCGTGAACCCGGACGAAGTGGTGGCCGTAGGTGCCGCGATCCAAGGTGGCGTACTCACCGGTGAAGTGAAAGACGTGCTGTTGCTGGACGTTACCCCATTGAGCCTCGGCATCGAGACCATGGGCGGCGTGATGACTAAGCTGATCGAGTCCAACACCACCATCCCCACCAAGAAGAGCGAAACCTTCAGCACCGCCAGCGACAACCAGCCTAGCGTGGAGATCCACGTGTTGCAGGGCGAACGCCCCATCGCAAGCGGCAACCGCACCATTGGCCGCTTCCACTTGGACGGTATTCCACCAGCCCACCGCGGCACTCCGCAGATCGAAGTGACCTTCGACATTGATGCGAACGGGATCTTACACGTTGGCGCGAAAGACAAAGCCACGGGCAAGGAGCAAAGCATCCGCATTGAAGCCAGCAGCGGCCTCAGCAAGGAGGAGATCGAGAAGATGCGCAAAGAGGCCGAGGCCAACGCCGATTCCGATAAGATCGCTCGCGACAAAGCCGACAAACTGAACCAAGCGGACAGCCTGATCTTCCAGACGGAAAAACAATTGTCTGAATTCGGCGACAAGCTCCCGGCCGACAAGAAAGGTCCGATCGAAGAGGCCGTGGCCAAGCTGAAGAAAGCGCACGAAGCGCAGGACATTCCCGCGATCGACACCGCGATGAGCGAGCTGAACACAATTTTCTCACAAGCCAGTGAAGAGATGTACAAAGCCGCCCAAGGCGCACAAGCCGGAGGAGCCGCAGAAGGCCAAGCCAACGGCAATGCTCCCAGCGACCAAGAAGTAACCGATGTGGACTTCGAGGAAGTGAAGGACGAGCAGAAGTAAGACTTACAACAGACAAGAACGCCGCCTTTGGTTTTCCAAGGGCGGCGTTTTGTTTTGGGGACTTAGGTGTCAGTTGTCCGTTGTGCGTTGTCCGTTGTCCGTTGTCTTCAAGGGTACAACAAATACGGCTGTCTCAACTTCAAGAACGCGTCCAATTCCGGTTGCCAAGATTCCCGGATTTCTTCTTCCGACCTTCCTGCTTCAATCGCCTTGCGAAGCGTCGGCCCACCCGCCAACGTGTTGAAGAAGGAATTGAAGAACTTCGGCTTGTCCCCGCAGTGCTCGTACATGCCCAGCAACCACTGCAGGTCCAGCGCTTTTTGCGCAATGCCGATCGCTGCATTTTCAGCTCGAAGGTCAGCCCCCACGCAGGGCACGCCCTTGTACGGTGGATCCTTTGCACCGGGCATGGACTTAGGCGTGAACACATAATCGCCCCACGGGTTTTCCGGATAGCCGATACACTGGAACGGGATGTCCGTTCCACGGCCCACGCTTACGATGGTGCCTTCGAACAGCCCGAGCGAGGGATAGAGATGCACCGCCGCCATGTTCGACAGGTTCGGCGAGGGCTTCACCGGTAGCATGTAGCGCATGCCGTGGTCATATCCGGTGCATGGTACAACGGTCAATTCGCATTTAACGCCGCCCTTCAGCCAGCCTTCGCCGTTGACCATGCGCGCATACTCCCCCACCGTCATGCCATGCACCAATGGCACAGGATCCATTCCGACAAAGGACACGAATGCGGTGTCGAGCACGGGGCCGTCCACGCTGAAGCCGTTGGGATTCGGGCGGTCCAGCACGATGATCTGCTTGTGCTGTTCGGCCACCGCCTCCATCACATAATGTACGGTGCTGATGTAGGTGAAGAAGCGAACGCCCACATCCTGAATGTCGAAGATCACGACATCCACGTCGGCGAGCTGCGTAGGTTGCGGCTTCTTGTTCTTTCCATAAAGCGAGATGACCGGCAGGCCCGTGTGCTTGTCACGTTCATCGGCCACATGCTCTCCCGCATCCGCTTCGCCGCGAAAACCATGCTCCGGCGCGAACACTTTCACTACTTGAACACCACGGGCGAGCAGGGTGTCCACCAGGTGCGTCGTGCCCACCATGCCTGTTTGGTTTGTTACCACGGCCACGCGCTTGCCTTGCAACAGCGGCAGGTATTGGTCCATGCGCTCGGCACCCGTTTGCAACGGAACTTCAGCCTGCACAATGGCAACGGAATCGGCCTTTCCGGCCATGGCGGTGTCGGGCTTCGTAGCCTGCCCTTGTCCGTTGCAGGCCACCAGCGTCAACAGTGCGGCTATCTTCGTCGGCTTCCCCATGGCCTTCGCCCATTTCATTGCACGCCGCATCCTGTTCGACAAGGACAGGCAGGACCGCCTTTCGCGGCCCATCGTACTCATTGCGGTGCTCGGCATTGTTATCGGCATGGCTGTGATGATACTGACCATCGGGATCAGCACTGGTTTTCAAGGCGAAGTTCGGGCCAAAGTAACGGGTGCGGGCGGGCATTTGCAGATCGTTCCCCTTGCGCAGGCCGATCCGAAAGCAAGCGAGCGCGTGCGGATCGAGCAATCTTTCTATCCGTGGTTGGACACTGTGCCGGGCGTGGCGCACATCCAAGTCTTCGCGCTGCAGCCGGGCATTGTTCAAACAGGCGAAGAGATCCAGGGCGTGGTGGTGAAAGGCGTTGGTGCCGATCAGGACTGGGGCTTTCTGAAAAAGAGTTTGGTGGCGGGAAACGTGCTGGACATCGGCGACACGGTGCGATCGCAAACACTCATCAGCCGCTGGATGGCGCGGCGGTTGCGGTTGGATGTGGGCGACACCATCACCATCTACCTCGTGAAAGGCCGCGAAGAAGTGCGGCCCCGCAAATTCCGGATCCAGGGCATCTATGAAACAGGGCTTGAAAAAGTGGACCATCAATTGGCGCTGGTGGATATTGCGCATTTGCAACGTTTCGCGCAGTGGGGCATCCAAGCGGAAATGCAGGTGGAAATTGCCAGTGGCGATTCCTTACACATCACGGCACTTGCATTTGGCGGCGACCGCTCCTATCACTACCGCTGGCCGGGCACCACTTGGGAAGGCAAAGGACCGCATGCCATCGCCGTTCCGCCGGGCAGTGAAGCCAAGATCACGCTGATAGCCGGTGATGACGGTGGCACATTACCCGACACCGCGTGGGTAAATCTGAAACGGCCGACCCAAAAATTCGAAGAAACCATGGCACTGGCGCAAGTAACGCGCGGCGGGCATGGCGGCACATACAAGGATTACTGCGGCGGCTTCGAAGTGTCGCTGAAGGACTATACACAGCTCACCAAGCTCGACGACCGGATCTACAACGACTTCATCGGCCCAGGTCTGCGCACCATTACGGCGCGGCAACAATATCCGGAGGTGTTCTCTTGGCTCGAACTGCTGGACACCAACGTGATCGTTGTGATCGTGCTGATGGTGCTGGTGGCCATCATCAACATGGCGAGCGCGTTGTTGATCATCATTTTGGAACGCACCAACATGATCGGCGTGCTGAAGGCGTTGGGCACATCCAATGGGCAAATGCGGCGCATCTTTTTGATCGATGCGGCGTACATCCTTGGCGTGGGCATCGTGCTCGGGGATCTGCTCGGCATCGGGTTGGCACTGGCGCAGAAAAAATGGGGCCTGGCAAGGCTTCCCATTGAAAGCTATTACGTGGACAAAGTGCCGATCGACCTTTCCTTCGGGCCGATCCTCGCGTTGAACATCGGCGTGCTGCTGGTATGCGTGTTGGCCATGGTGCTGCCCAGCATGTACGTATCGCGCATAGCGCCGGCGAAGGCGATCCGGTTTACGTAAGGACGATGCATGCATCGCCCTTACGTAAACGCATGCATCACCCCCTACCTTCGCGGCGCATGAAGATCCACGACAACATCCTGAGCACCGTAGGCAACACGCCCATGGTGAAATTGAACCGCCTGGTGGCGGACCTGCCTTGCACGGTTTTAGCAAAAGTTGAAACGTTCAACCCCGGCAACAGCATCAAGGACCGCATGGCGCTGAAGATGATCGCGGACGCGGAAAAGAGCGGAGCATTAAAACCCGGCGGCACCATCATCGAAGGCACCAGCGGCAATACGGGAATGGGCCTGGCGATGGCCGCGATCATCAAAGGCTACAAGTGCATCTTCACCACCACCGACAAGCAGAGCAAGGAAAAAGTGGATGCCCTGCGCGCCTTCGGGGCCGAGGTGATCGTGTGTCCCACCAACGTGGAACCCGAGGATCCCCGCTCCTACTATTCCGTGAGCTCGCGGCTGGTCAGCGAAACGCCGAACAGCTGGAAGGCCAACCAGTATGACAACCTGAGCAACAGCAAGGCGCATTATGAAAGCACCGGTCCGGAGATCTGGGACCAAACGGATGGAAAGATCACGCACCTCGTTGTTGGCGTGGGCACAGGTGGCACCATCAGCGGAACGGGGCGCTACCTGAAAGAGAAAAACCCTGCGGTCCAGGTGTGGGGCATCGACACGTACGGGTCCGTCTTCACGAAGTACAAGGAAACGGGTATTCTGGACCCCAATGAGATCTATCCGTACATCACCGAGGGCATCGGCGAGGACATGCTACCCGAGAACGTGGACTTCAGCCTGATCGACCATTTCGAGAAAGTGACGGACCGCGACGCTGCGATCTACACGCGGAAGATCACCCGCGACGAGGGCATCTTCGTGGGCAACAGCGCGGGCGCCGCCATGGCCGGCCTGATCCAAATGAAGAAAATGCTGAAGCCCAGCGACGTGGTGGTGGTGATCTTCCACGACCACGGCACGCGCTACTTGGGCAAAATGTTCAACGATGATTGGATGCGCGAGCGCGGCTTCCTCGTGGAAGAAAAACCAACCGCTGGTGACCTGCTGAAAGGCAAGGACGCAGCGATCGTAAGCGTTGAAGCCGAAGAACCGGTGCTGAGCGCGATAGAAAAAATGCGTCGGCACAACATCGACCAATTGCCCGTGATGGAGAACGGCGTGCCCGTGGGAACCATCACGGATGCGCGCCTTTTCGACGCGATCTTGGAAGACAGCGATGTGCGCTTACAGAAAGCACGCGTGATCATGGACAAGCCACTGCCGATCGTAGGCCCGGAAGCCACCTTGGCGGAGATCGCGAAGCAGTTGGGCAATGGCAGCCAGGCTGTGTTGGTGAAGATGCAGGACCGGTTCGGGATCATTACGAAGCAGGATATTATTGGGAAGTTGAAGTGAGCCATCCCAGCGCAGGGTCCTCTTCGAGTGGCTGTTGCGGGGAAATCCAAAAAACAAAATAGTGGCCAACAGGGAAACGGTTGACCAAATGCACCGCACCATCCAAGTGTCGGAGCATCCGCAACGCATCATGTCGCTCGTCCCTTCGCAGACGGAGCTGCTGTTCGACCTTGGTCTCGGTGATCGCGTTGTCGGCATCACCAAGTTCTGCATCCATCCGGAAGAATGGTACCGCACGAAACCGCGCGTGGGCGGCACCAAGCAGGTGGATCTGGAGAAGATTTGTGCGTTGAAACCGGACCTCATCATCGGCAACAAGGAAGAGAATACGCAAGCAGATATTGAGGCGTTGGAGCAGGAATTCCCGGTGTGGATGAGCGATGTAAAAGACCTCGATGAGGCGATGGACATGATCGAACGCATCGGGGATTTGGTCGGGACCGTTCCGGAAGCTGCGCGGATCAATACGGGGATCCATTCAGCTTTTGCAGAGCTTCAGCCGCTCACGCCTCCCCTTTCCGCGGCTTATTTCATCTGGCAGAAACCTTGGTTGCTGGCGGGCGAAGGCACATTCATTCGCGACATGATGGTCCGGTGCGGCTTTTCTCCAGTAACGGACGATACGGGCGGGCGTTATCCTGAAGTTTCGGATGCCGAACTCGCGGCCCTTGACCCCGACATTGTGCTCCTTTCCAGCGAACCGTTTCCCTTCAAGGAACAGCATATTGCTGCGGTGAAAATGGTGCTGCCGGGCACACCGGTGTATTTGGTGGATGGCGAAGCCTTCAGTTGGTATGGCAGTCGCTTGTTGAAGTCGCCCGCATATTTCATGCAATTGAACCTCAGTTTATCGCGTTGAAGGGCCGATCATCGCCGTTTACCTTTGCGGCCTGCCGCAAAACGCGGCGCATCCATGTCCCGCATCGCATTCTTCCTTTCCGTGCTGCTTTTGGCAGCGAGCGCACAAGCGCAACGGATCGGCGTGGTCTTGAGCGGCGGCGGCGCCGTGGGCCTCACGCACATCGGGGTTTTGAAGGCCTTGGAAGACAACGGCGTGCCGGTTGATTACATCACTGGTAGCAGCATGGGCGCGCTGATCGGTGCTTTGTACGCCTCCGGGATCAGCCCCGCGCAAATGGATTCGCTTTTTCAAAGCGACTTGTACCAGGAAATGGCGAAAGGCGGCGTGGAGCGGCAATACAGCTACTACTTCAAACAAGGTTGGTCGGATGCCTCCATGCTCACCTTGGGCGTGGACGTGGACACTACGTTGCAGATGTCGCTGCCCACCAACCTGCGCTCGCCGGTTTTGATCGACTATGAGCAAATGCGGAGTTTCGCCGGTGCCTCCGCCGCTGCGGATTACGACCTGGACAGCCTTTTCGTGCCGTTCCGCTGCGTGGCCTCGGACATCACGGCGCACAAGCAAGTGATCTTCTCGCGTGGCGACCTCGCGCTTGCCGTCCGCGCCAGCATGAGCTATCCGTTCTACTTCAAACCTATCCGTATCGACGGGCATTTGATGATGGACGGCGGCATGTACAACAACTTCCCCAGCGATGTAATGTACGATGCTTTCCTGCCGGACTACATCATCGGCAGCAACGTGGCTTACAATGCACCGCCGCCCAGCGAGGACGACCTGATGAGCCAGTTAAAGGCCATTATGACCCAACCTACCAACTACTCCATGCCGTGTGAACCCGGGTTGATCATTGAGCCAAAGACGGCTGTCACCCTGTTCGATTTCGCCAGTGCCAAACAGGCCGTTGCCGATGGCTATGCCTCCGCCATGGAACGTATGCCGGAAATATTGGCGGAGGTCTCCCGGCGCGTGGACCCAACGGTATTGGCGGCACGACGCGCGCGATTCAAGCAGAGCTGTCCTCCCGTCACCTTCGGAGAGATGCGGTTCGACGGCTTGAGCAAAGGGCAGGCGACGTACTGCGAACGATTGGTGGATAAACACAACGAGCCGTTGACCGCCGAGGAATTGAAACCGCGTTACTTCCGTCTCTATCAGGACTACAACGTGGCCGGTCTTTTCCCGCGCGCCAGTTACAATCCAGTGCATGGCAACTTTGACCTGGACGTGGGCGTGAAACGCGAACGGCAGTTGGAAGTGCGCTTCGGAGGTTTGCTCAGTTCGCGCCCGGTGAACACCGGCATGTTGGCCGCGCGGTACAACATTTTCGGGCGCACCAGCGGTAGGCTGGAAGGCACGGCCTACCTCGGCAAATTCTACAACAGTGGCCAAGTGAAGTGGCGCACCGACCTGAGTTCCCGGGTACCGGTCTACATCGAGCCGGCGGTAACGCTGAACCGGTGGGACCACTTCAGCGGCTTCACTTCATTCTTTGAGAAAGTACGGCCCTCCTACATCATCAACCGGGAACTATGGGGCGGTGTGAACGCGGGCATGGCCTTGGGCACGAAAGGTCTTCTGCGATTGGACGCAAAGTATGTGGCCAACAAGAACGACTACTACCAGAACGATGCCTTCAGCCCGGCGGACACGGCGGATGTCACCGGTTTCAACTATGGCAGTTTCGGCCTTGTGATCGAGCGCAACAGCCTTAACCGGAAACAGCAGCCGAACAGTGGTGAACTGGTCCAGTTCCAGCTGCGCTACATCACCGGTGAAGAACGCACCACGCCCGGCTCCCAGTGGCCACAGCGCACAGAGATCGAGGCGCAACGCGGCTGGCTCACGGCAAAAGCGAAGTTCGACAAGTACTTCCTGCCCAAGGGCATCTTCAAGTTCGGCATGTTGCTGGAAGGCGTGTACAGCAACATGCCGTATTTCCAGAATTACACCGCTACGTTGATCCAAGCGCCCGTGTTCCAGCCCACTCCGGAAAGCCGCACCTATTTCTTGGAAAACTACCGGGCGGCGAGCTATGCTGCGGCCGGTCTGCGCACCATCATCGCAGTGGCCCAGAACAAATTTGACCTGCGTTTGGAAGCATATGCCTTCCAGCCTTATCGCGCATTGGAACGCGGCCTGCAGGATCAAGTCACAGAGGGTTCCGTTGTAACGACGCGGTATTTCATCGGCAGCGGCTCATTGATCTACCAAAGCCCGTTGGGCCCGATCTGGTTCAACACCAGCTACATTGAAGGGTTGAGCCAGCCGGTAGTATGGAGTTTGAACTTCGGCTATGTGATCTTCGCGCAGACGGCGCGGGAATGAATGTGGCAGGGCTGGGCCAGGAAAGAAGAAAGCCCTGGGGTCTCCAGGGCTTCTTTATTCGGGGTTTGGGCTTAGGCTTGTGCAAGGTTCCCGAAATTTCCCGGGGTCCTGCCATTTTTTTTGACGAAGGGGAACGGAACCACGGGCATTCCGTTCCCTCCTCTTTGAAATGTTGTCCGTTCAGCGCAAGTTCAGTTGGAACGACTGGAGATACTCCTGGTCCGAGCTCACGTCTATTCTGTAAACGCCTGGCTCCAATTTCTTGGCTGGTTTGAAAGAAAGCAGGACCTTGGCCACTTTCGGGGCAATTTTGCCAGAAGCGGAACCAGCACTAGCCGTAGCATCAGCGGCAAGGTTACGGTTTGAAACGATCGGCTCGGCGCCCGTAAACACCTTACCTGATGGCGAGGTAATGCGGTAATTCACCCCTTTCGCCATTCCTTCAGGCAGTTCGAAGGCCATCACCACTTCATTGGTCCTGCGCGCTTTCACCGTCAACTTCCCCTGCTTTTTACGGTGTGCATCAATTCCGGAGTTGTTCAACATCAGGGCAATTGCAGCTTTGTTCTCCAGTTGTTGGGCCAAGGCATCCCTGTCCGCACGAGCTTTATCCGCTTGAGCGAGGAGTTCTTTTTCCGCTTTCCGCGATGTCTCCAGTTGATCACGCAATTGATCGGCCGCAGCCTTCAGTTGGGCTAATTCCTTGGACTGCTTTTCGTTCTGGCCGGCACTTCGTTGCAATGCATCGGCTTGTGCCTCAGTTTCCCTCAACTTGCCCTCCAAGATGGACATGCTGCTCGCCGTGGCCGCGCTTTGCTCATGGGCTTGTGCCAAACGTTTGTCAGCCTCTCCCAAAAGCATTGCTGACTTCACGCTTTCTGCCTGTGCCTTGTCGCGATCCGCCAATGCTGTTGCAAGGCTCTGTTCAAAACCACCTTGTTTGCTTTGGAAATAAGCC
>Ga0075152_10000841_pt1 | contig 22298 bp, 17 predicted proteins | sample JI61114C2DNA_FD_70964 | JGI IMG/M metagenome (GOLD analysis project Ga0075152, IMG submission 70964) | Wastewater effluent complex algal communities from Wisconsin, to seasonally profile nutrient transformation and Carbon sequestration -... | ecosystem: Engineered > WWTP > Effluent > Algae...
CGACGGCCTCCACACCGCCCGTCAGTTCGCCGTGCGGGCCCTCGCGGAGGCGCTGCGCGAGCCCCTCCAGGCGCTGTATGCGGCCACCGCCCCCGGCCCGTACAGCATCGAGCCGGCCGAGGTCGACCGCCGCCGCCTGCGAAACCTCGCCCTCGGATACCTCGTCGCGCTCGGCGAGCCGCAGACGGTCGCGCTCGCGCAGGCCCAGTTCGCCGCCGCCGACAACATGAGCGACGCGCAGGAGGCCCTCGCCTGCCTGATCGATCACGGCGGCCCCGCGCGTGACGCAGCGCTCGCCGCCTTCCATGGCCGCTGGTGCGGCGACCCGCTGGTGCTCGACAAGTGGTTCGCCCTGCAGGCGATGTCGAGCCACGCAGACACCCTCGCGCGGGTGCTGGAGCTGGCCACACACCCCGACTTCAACCTCGGCAACCCCAACCGCGCGCGCGCCCTGCTCGGCACCTTCGGCGCCCGCAACCAGTTCCACTTCCACAGCCGCTGCGGCCGCGGCTACGCGCTGCTGGCCGACAAGGTGATCGAGCTCGACCCACACAACGCCTCGATGGCCGCGCGGCTGGTCGCCGCCTTCAACCCCTGGCGCCGCTTCGACGCGGCCCGCCAGCAGGCGATGCGCGCCCAGCTCGAGCGGATCGCGGGCCAGCCCGGGCTCTCCCGCGCCGTCCACGAGATCGTCGCCCGCGCTCTGGCCCCAGTTTGATCGCGCGCGCGGGCCGACCCCGTCCGACAATCCGCCATCGCCGGCCGGATCCGGTTTAGGCTCGGCCCATGACTTCGCATTGCTTGGCCCCCGCGCTCCGGCGCGTCGTCCTCCTCGCTCTGGCCGCGCCCATGCTCGCATGTATCGTCGCGGAGAACCCCGGCTTCCTGTTCGACACCAGCACCAGCGCCGGCGCCGAGACGGCGACCAGCGACCCCGCGACCACGACCGTCACCAGCACCGTCGGCACCGCCGACACCGGCGTCGCCGACACCGGCACCACCGCCGACAGCGTCACCGACCCCGGCCCCGGACCCACGGCCACCGCCAGCAGCGACCCCGCGACCAGCGATACGACCTCCGACGCGACCGCCACCGACGCGACCGCCACCGACGCTCAAACGAGCTCCGGCGGCACGACCGACGGCGCCTGCGAGGGAATAATGATGCACCAGGATATCAGCCCGGTCGCCGACGCCTTCTTCATCTCGGGCGGCACGGAGAACCAGACGACCTGCATTTATCACGACGACGTCAACGGCGCCAAGCTGCCCTGCAAGGACCTCAACTTCGGGGCCACCGGAGCGCTGCGGCTCGCCCGGATGGACGGCGGCATCGACGCGATGTTCGCGGTGCGCTTCTCGATCGAGGAGCTGCTCGAGCTCGCCAAGACGGCGGGCAAGTTCGATCACGCCGAGCTGGTGATGACCCTCTATGATGGGATCGAGAATGACATCCAATTCGAGGTCGGCCTGATCCAGCACGGGTGGACCGACGGGTCCCAGAATGGGACCCTCGCGGTGATGGGCGACTCGAGCTTCCAGTCCGCCGACATCGGGTTCCAGGCGAAGGCGTGGATGGGCAACGACGGACCTCGCGGCGCCAGCATGAAGGTGACCACGCTCGACATCAAGCCCGGCTACGTCAACCACGCCGAGGTCGCCAGCGGGCCCTTCGGCGTCGACGCCTGGCTCGAGGACCCGCTCAAGGGCTGGGGCCTCGTCGTCGCGTTCCCGAAGAACGTCGCGATCAACACCTACGGCCCGGGCTTCAAGGCGATGGAGGCGGGGCTGGACTATCAGCCGGTCCTGCGCGTGTATTACTGCGCGCAATGAGGCCCGCGCGAGCGCTCTCAGGCCCCGCGCACCGGCGTGTGGTCCGTGAGCCTGGCCAGAGCGTGCAGCGCATCGGTGGTCGTGAACAGCCCCACGACCTGACCCGGGTGGTCGCGGTCGACGACGATCGCCGTGCCGTACTTGTGCGCGGCCATCTCCGCCGCGACCGCGTGCACGTGCGCCTCGGGGCCGCAGGTGAACGGCTGGGCGGTCATCGCCTGCCGGACCTGGAGGCGCCCGAGGTCGCCGAACACGGCGTCGACCAGGGCGATGTCCCGGTCGCTGAGAATGCCGACGAGCTCCCCGCCATCGACCACGGGCAGGTGGCGCGCGTTGAGCTGGTACATGCGGTCGCGGGCCTGGGCCAGCGTGAGGTCGGCGCCGATGGTCTCCGGCGCCGAGGTCATGAAGTGGCGGATGGTCGGGATGGTCATGGCGGTTCGAGCACTCTACGCCGGCCCCCACGCGCCACGCCACGTGGATGTCCGCGGCGGGTCGGCGGCGAGAACATCGCCGACCCGGGCTTGACCGCGGCGCGCCCGCTCGGGCACGCTTGACCCCTTCGCCGACCGCAGCGGCATCCCCGTTGTGCCCCTCCGTGCCGCTCCGGGCCGCTCCGTGCCCCTCCGTGCCCCGCATCGCCCCGCCCCAGCTCCGCCGCCTGCTCGCGCTCCTCGAGCGCGGCGAGCACGGCGACGAGACCGCGACGCTGATCGCGGACGACCCGATCGCTCGCCTGCTGCGCGCGCACGCGCTCGCGGCGGCCGGGGACTTCGCCGCGGCCCGTGACGACTGCGCGGCGGCCGTGGCCGCGGCGCCGGTCTCGGCGGTCGTGCACGTCGCGGCCGGGCTGCTCGCCTTCGTGACCCGCGACCACGACCTCGCGCTCGAGCGACTGATCGCGGCCGCCGACCTCGACCCGGAGCACGCCGTCGCGGCGCTGCAGCTCGCCGCCGAGCGAGCGGCGCGGCTCGGCTGGAGCGGCGACGCGCGGGCGCTGCTCGAGCGGTTGATCGCCCGCGAGCCCGCGCGCCTGGCCTGGCGCCTCGAGCTCGAGCGCCTGCTCGTCAGCGCCCAGCTCCCCGACGCCGCGCTGCTGCAGATCCGCGTCGCCACCGAGCTGGCACCCGCCCGCGCCGCGCTGTGGATGGAGCGCGCCAGCCTCGCCGCGCAGGTCGCCATCGCCGGGCCGCAGGGTCCGATCGCCCACCGCGAAGACGAGGTCGCCGACGCGGTCGCGCGCGCCTGCGACCTCGTCGGCACCAGCCCTCCGCCGCCGCCCTACCTGCTCGCGGGCGCCGCCGCGCTGACGCAGGTCGGCCACCTGGAGGCCGCCGAGGCGCTGCTGCTGCGGGCGCCCGACGACCCGCAGGCGCTGCTCGAGCGGGCCGAGCGCGCGCTGTGGCGCGGCGATCATCGCGGCGCCGACGCCCTCGCGCGGGCCGCCGGCGACGCTCCGGCCGCGCGCCTCGGCGTGCGCCGGATCCTCGGCGCGATCGCGGTCCGCGAGGGTCGCTTCGCGGAGGCGCTGACCCACCTCGGTCAGCCCGGCCGCGGCGACAGCGACTTCGGCAGCGACACCGCCGGCCTCTCCGGCGACTATCGCCTGCACCTGTGGCGCGGTGAGGCCCTGCTGCGCCTCGACCGGCGCCCCGAGGCCCATCGCGCGCTCACGGCCGCCAGCATGAGCAGCGACGGCTTCCTGGCGGTCGCCTGGGTCCTGCGCCTGCTGCTCGCGCTGCGCGAGCGGCGGCCCTTGCCCGGCCGCGACGGCGAGGTCCGCGGCTTGCTCGCGGCGATCTCCGCGGCCGCGGACGAGCCCGAGCTGCGGCTCCGCGGCGACGTCGACGCGGACATCGCCGCGCTCGAGCGCGCGCTGCTGCTGCTCGCCGGCAACCGCTCGACGACCCCGACCGTGCACGTCAGCGGCTCCCTGCGGCGCCTGGGGCCGATCGAGGGCGAGCGCCGGGCCGCCCGCGAGGCCCTGCAGCGGATCCGCGGCGGCGCGGCGGCGGAGGCGCTCGCGGCCCTCGACGCGGTCGTGCGGCGCTTCCCCGACCACGCGCTCCCGGAGGCCCACCGCGGCGAATTACTGCTGTGGCTCGGACTCGTCGCCGAGAGCCGCGCCGCCCTCAACCGGGCCATCGCCATCTCCGCCCAGACCCGCTGGGCCTACGTCGGCCTCGCCGGCCTCGCCTTGCTCGAGCACGACCCCGACTCCGCCCTCACCATCTCCGCCGCCGGCGTGAAGACCATGAATGCCAGCACCGGCCCCGCGGTGTACATGGTCCGCGGCGAGGCCCTGCTGCGCCTCGCTCGCCCGGACGAGGCCATCGCCGACCTCGAGCAGGCCGTCGCCCTCAGCCCCGGGCGCCTCGCCGCGCACATCGCCCTCGCCCTCGCCCGTCAGGCCCGCGGCGAGCCCCCCGAGGCGCTCGCGCCGCTGCACCGCGCGTTGCTGGCCCGCGCCCCGGGCCTGTGCTCCGACGCCGCGCGGGCGCTCGGCCTGCCGCTGTGGTCGCACCGTGACCGGCTCCCCGGGGCCGACCTTATGCAGGCGGTGCTCGAGCAGGCGCTGCGGATGATGCAGGGCAACCGGAGCGCCTCGCTGGTGACCTACCGGACCGCCGCCGGGGCGCTGCGCTTCGTCGCCAGCGTCGACGACGAGCGCCCGCGCCGTCACGCCCACAGCAGCGACATCGACGACCTGCAGCGGGTCCGCAGCCTGCTCGTCCGGGCCGCCGGCGCGCCCTGATCCGTCGTCGCCGGCTAACTCACGGTCGCTGGTCGCCGCGCCGCGAAAATTCGGCGACCATCCGGCATGCACTTCGATTCTCCGGTGCTCCTCGGCATCGCCGGCGGCTCCGGCTCCGGGAAGACCTACCTCGCGCGCAGGATCCAGCAGGCCGCCGGCCCCGAGCAGGTCTCCGTGCTGAGCATGGACCAGTATTTTTGCAGCCTCACCGACGACGAGCGCCGCCTCGACCCGCGCGACATCAACTTCGACCACCCCTCGCACATCGACTTCGAATTGCTCGCAGCTCACCTCCAGGCGTTGCGCGCCGGCCAGCGGGTCCTCGCCCCCAGCTACGACTTTCGCAGCCAGCGCCAGACCCCCGACTGCATCCCCGTCGAGCCCGCCCGGGTCGTCGTCGTCGAGGGCCTGTTCATCCTCAGCCATCCGCTGGTGCGCCTCTTCGACCTGACCGTCTTCCTCGAGGTCGACGCCGACCAGCGCCTGATCGGCCGGCTCCTGCGCGACGTCGATGAGCGCGACGCCGACATCCACTGGAACATCGACCGCTATCAGCGCTTCGTCCGCCCCGGCTACGACACCTTCGTCAAGCCGACCCTCCTCAACGCCGACGTCGTCGTCGACTTCACCTACCGCCGCCGACTGTTCCAGGAGCTCCTGGTCGCCGCCGTCCGCGGCTACGTGATCCACGGCTCCGACCTGCGCGGCCTGATCAACCTCGTCCGCAGCGACGGCTTCCAGCCCGGGCTGAAGGCCGCCGAGCCGCCCCGCGCCGAGCCGGCGCCCGCCGCCCTGCCGACCCTCTGGGTCGCCGACAACCCCCAGCTCGCCGAAGCCCGCCGCGGATAGCACCTCCGGGGGCGCCTCGATCGGCGCTCCTCCCCGCCCCGGCCCTCACGCCGAACGCGGGAACGCCAGGCAGGCCGCGTCGTAGCTGCGCCACCAGCCCTCGATGTGGTCGGCGCCGGGCGCCCGCGAGCCGTCGCCCGCGAGCGCCAGGTACTCGCGCAGCAGCGGGCGAAAGTACGGGTGCGCGCAGCGCTCGACGATCCCCAGCGCCCGGGCCCGCGGCGACACGATGCCGAGGTTGCTCGCGTGACCGTGCTCGGTGATGATGCACTTGATGTCGTGCTCGGTGTGATCGACGTGGCTGACGGTCGGCAGCACGCAGGAGACCGTGCGCCCGTCGTGCAGGTGCCGCACCGAGGGCGTGTGGGCGACGCTGAGATATGCGTTGCGGAAGAAGTCGCCGCTGCCGCCGAGGCCGTTGACGATCCGCGAGCCCTCGACGTGGGTCGAGTTGACATTCCCGAGGAGGTCGACCTCGAGCGGCGTATTCATGGCGATCACGTGCAGGCGGCTGATGATCTCGGGGTTGTTGGACATCCACATCGGCCGCAGCACCAGATCGCCGCGGGCCGCCGCGATCACCTCCAGCAGCCGCTCGGGCGCGGTGTCGGCCAGCGACAGCGCCGACGCCGACGCCCCGGCGAAGCGGTCGCGGTCGGCGAGCAGCCCGAGCAGACCCTCCTGAAACACCTCGGTCCAGAAGTGCAGCCGCTGAAACGGCGAGTTGTGCAGCTCGGCCATCACCGCGTTGGCGATGTTGCCGACCCCCGACTGCAGCGGCGGGACCCAGTGGTGCCAGCCGAAGCGGTCGCGGCACTCGACGAGGAAGGCGATCACGTGCTGCGCGATCTGCTTGCATACCCCGCTATCCGCCTTGAACTCGACCGGATAGTCCGGCAGCTGCGACTCTACGACCGCGACGACCTTCGCCGGGTCGAGCAGCACATACGGGAAGCCCACGCGGTCGCGCACCCCGGTGACCGGCACCGGCCAGCCGATCGTCGGCGGCGCGGGCGGCAGCACGATGTCGTGCAACCCCGTGCAGTCCGGGATCGTGGTGTTGACCTCGAGCACCACCCTGCGGGCCCGCGCCAGCGCCTCCGGCGAGACCCCGACCGAGGCCGAGAGCACGACCGAACCGTCCGGGCGGATGCGCGTCACCTCGACCACCGCGAGGTCGATCTCGCCATAGAACCCGTACATCAGCCCGCGGGCGAAGTGCGACAGGTGCACGTCCGCGTAGGCCATCTTGCCGGCGTGGATCAGCCGCCGCGAGGCGCTGCTCGACATGTAGGGCCCGCGCGTGGCGATGAACGGCGCCAGCGGACCCTCCACCTCCTCCGACAGCGACGCCCCGCTGTACAGCGTGATCCGGCTGTCCGGCCCCAGCCCGGCCAGGTGCCGCGCGAGCGCCGGCATGAAGGTCTTGGGCTCGCCGGCCTTGGTGAAGCCGCTGACCGCCAGCACGTCGCCGCTGCGCACGTGCTTCACGGCCTCCTCCACCGGCATCACCTTGCGCCGCAGCGCCTCGCACTGGATCCGCTCCGAGATCGGGCTCGCCATGAGCCGGACTCTAATCCAGCCCGGCCCTCCCTGTCTCGACCAGGCGCCGCGCTCGTCGCGTGAGCGCCCTACAGCTGCTTCACGTGCGCGGCGACGGCCGCGATCTCCGCGGGGCTCAGCTTCCCCGCGAACGCCTTCATCTTGGTCTTGTCGACCCCGCGCTCGAGCACCTCGACGACCTTCGCCTGGTCGTGGCCCCCCTGCCAGCTCGGGTCGCTCAGGTCGGGGATGTTGTTCGCCTTCATCCCCGCGCTGCCCTTGCCGTCGATCGCGTGGCAACCCTTGCAGTGCTTCTCGTAGAGCGGCTTGCCGGCGATCGCCGGCGCCTCGGCCGCTGCGTCGGCCGCTGCGTCGGCCGCTGCGTCGGCCGCTGCGTCGGCCGCGGGCGCCGCGGGTGCCGCGGGTGCCGCGGGCTTCGCGGGCTCCGCCGGCGCCGCCGCGACGACCTTGCCGCCGCAGAACTTCTGGACCATGTGGAGATATACGAGGTCGAGCTGCTCCTTCGAGGCCTCCATCTCGTTCTCGGAGAGCATGCGGATGATGATGTTCTTGACGTCCTCGGAGGTCGCGGGCGGCTTGGCCTCGACGTCGGCGAGGTCGTGGCACTGCGCGCAGAGGGTCTCGTAGGTCGTGGCCGCGACGGCGTGGTCGAAGGGCGGGAGGTCACCGCTCGGGGCGTCGGCGTCGCCGACGACGACCTTCATCTCCTGCTTGACCTCGGAGACGGCGAGGTTGCGGCGGTTCTCCTCCTTGCGGCGCTCCTTGACCGAGCGCTGGAGGTCGCCGCTGATGGCGATGAGGTAGGCGGTGACGACGTGGAGCTCGCGCTCGCTGAGCGGCTCGTAGAAGCTGGGCTTGTGGGCCATGCGCTCGACGGTCTTCCACCAGCCCGGGGGCGTGCGCGGCTGGGTGAGGATCGTCTTGAGGTCGTGGCAGACGACGCACTTGCCGGCGAGCACCTCGCGTCCGGCGCCGAGGGCCGCGGGGGTGGCGAGCTCCGCGAGCGAGACCTCCTGCGGGAGCTCGGCCTGCGGCAGCAGCTTGGCGAGGCGCTCGAGGTTCTCGGCGCTGTACACCCCGGCGCCGCCGGCCGAGCTGGCGAGGCTCATCTCGCGCAGGGCGAAGGGCATCGACAGTCCGGAGAGCAGGATCGTGCAGCCGAGCAGCAGCACGCCGAGCACGGGCATCCACTCCTCGAGGTGGCGGAAGAAGCGGAGGATCGAGAGCTTCACCAGCAGCAGCACGCCGATGAGGATGCCCAGCATCATATGCACCACCGAGCGCGCCGGCAGCTCGACCTGGTACTCCCACAGGCGCGGGACCATCTTCCACATCATCACGACATAGATGATCACGTAGATATAGCCGAGCGCCCGATGCAGCAGCATCAGCGAGCGCGGGGCGGCGCTGGTGCGCGTGGCGTGATCGAAGGGGTAACCCCAGAGGTGGAACATCAAGAACACGGCCGCGCACCCGACGAACAGGAACAGGAGGCCGAGGATCAGGGAGAGCGCCATGCTGCGGCGACCTTAGCAAAGACTCGCGTCGCTGCGGTCCCCCGCACAGGCCCCGGCCGGGCCTAAATTCGCACCGCCGCGGATCTCCGGACGGCGACCCCCGGCGCGGCGATCAGAAGCGGCCGCTGACGACCAGACCGCCGAAGGTCGGGGCGACACGGACCCGCGCCGAACGCCCGGGTCGGGTCGCCTTCAGGTCGCGCACCCCGTCGACGAGCAGCGCGACCCCCAGCGCCAGGCCGATCGCCCCCGACACCGCCCCCGCGGCGATCATCGTGTTGCGACCGTCGTCCTCCGCCCCACCATCCTGCAGCAGACCCGCGGTCATCGCCCCGACACCCCCGAGGCCCAGGACCGTCAGGACACCGCCGACGATGATCTCTCCGCGGGCGCTCCGCTCGGCGAGCTTGTGACGCTCGAGCGCCGAGGGTCCGACCGGCTCCGGCTCCGGCTCCGGCGCCGTCGGGACCACGGGCTCCGGCTCCGCCGGGACCGGCTCCGCCGGCGCAGCGACGGCAGGCTCGGGCTCGGGGACCGGCTCCGGCTCCGGCGCAACGACCGGCTCCGGCTCCGTCGCAACGACCGGCTCCGGCTCCGTCGCGAGCGGCGTCGTCGCGGGCCCCGGCGGCGTCGTCGCGGGCTTGGGCTGGGTCGCCGCGGGCCCGGGCTTCTTGGCCTTCGGCTTCTTCGCGGGGTCAGCGGGCTTCTTGGCGGCGGTGTCCCAATCGGGCAGCGGCGCGGGCTTCTGCTTCACGCCCCACTCCGGGAGCGGAGCGGGGGCCGCGACGGCCGGCAGCGACTGCACGAGGCACGCGCCGGCGACGAGGGTGCCGACGAGCAGGCGGGGCCATCGGGTCATGAGCCGAAGGATCGGTCGAGTACACACCACGTGAGCTCGACTGGACCACGATCACCGCCCGCCACGCAAGACCAGCGAGCTCGCGTCGCGCGAGCTCGATATCGATCCGCGCGAGGGTCGGGAGCGCCGCACGATGCGCTCGATATTGGTCGACGGCGCCGCGGCGCGCCGAGCGAGTCGGACCCCGGTCGTCCGGGTCAGGGGCAGAACGGGTTGACGGGCGCCTCGTCGGAGCCGTCCGGGCAGTCGGCCGCGGTGTCGCACTGCAGGTCGAAGGGGATGCAGCTGCCCTCGTCGCACTCGAACTCGTCGAAGTCACAACCACCGCCGCAGCTCGGGTTGATGGGCGCCTCGTCGGAGCCGTCGCCGCACTCCGGCGTCCCGTCGCAGACCAGGCCGACGTCGACGCAGGCCCCGTCGTCGCAGGTGAACTCGTCGACGCCGCACTCCTCGACCGGCAGGCCCTCGTAGTACCAGCAGATCGCGGGCGGGGCATCCGCGCAGGTCTGCTCGTCGTTGCACACATAGGGCGCCTGACAGGCCCCGAAGGGGCAGGGCTGACCGAGGGTCGGCATGGTGGCGCAGGTGGGCGGCGTCGCCCCGTCGTCGCAGTACAGGCCGCGAGCGCACTGGAAGTCGAGGCACTCCTCGCCCTGCGCCGGCAGCGTCGCGCAGACCTCGTTCTCCGGATCGCTGGTGGTATCGCAGACCAGGCCCTCGGCGCACAGCTCATCCTGGGAGGTGCAGGGCTGACCGGCGAGCGGCAGGGCCTGACAGACCGGCGTGAGGCCGGTGTCGGTGTCGCAGAAGGCCCCCTCGACGCAGCCGAGGAACGGCGCGCAGGGCTCTCCGACCGCGGGCAGCGACGGCTCGGCGCAGGGATCGACGCATACGCCCTCGTCCCCGCAGACGAGGCCTTGCTTGCAGTTGTCGCTGCCATTGACGTCGCTGCAGGTGCCGCCCTTACCCATCGGGCCGTACCAGAGCTTGCACGGCGCCTCGCACTTCGCCTCGGGATCCACGATCGTGAACCCGCAGGCGCGCTCGCGGATCTCCGCGACGGCCTCGTCCGCGCATGCACCGTCGAAGCTCAAGCCCTCGACGAGGTTGATCTGCGCCGCGGAGTCGAAGCTCACGGCGATCTCGGCGAGGCAATGCTCGTAGAGCGAGCCGTTGGGATACTGGCAGTCGCACTCGACGATCGCGTCGCAGACTTCCTTGGCGAGCTTGTCGGCGGACTCGCCGACCGAGCTGCCCTCGGTCTTACAGGCGATGATCCCCACGAACGACAGCGCGAGCAGGAAGGCGCTGGATCCTCGACGACGGGCTTGGAGCGGCATGGCGGACGTGTACATCAGTCGCCCGGAGGACAGAAGCAGGCCCCGCGCGATACCTGGCGGCGCCGAGTGAGGTCCCACGCTCCGAACCAGTCGGCTTTGTCCCAGAAGGCGGCTGGATCCGGGTCCAGCGCGCCGCCACACGTCGTTTCGGCGGCCTGCGCCGCGTCTTCTTACCGGAGAGAGGCTGGCAAAACGCGCCCCGAACGGGCCCATCCGCGGCGCAAACGATTCGCCATGACAGAAGAGATCTCAGCCCCCGCTGCCCGCCAAACTGGGCGCGAGCCGGGTCGCCGAGGCCCGGCCGCTCAGCTCCACTTCAGGCGCGCGCGCAGGCCCGCGAGGCTGCCGTCAGCCGCGACGCCGACGATGTACACCGGGTGGATCGGGCCGCCCTCCGGGTCATGACCGACGATGTACACGGTGAGGTCGCTGAGCGTGGATTGCATCGTCTGCGCCAGCGCCTGCGCCTGCGCGGCCTGGCCGGGCGTGTGCAGCTCGGTCAGGCGGGCGAAGAACGAGCCGGCGTCCTCGATGCGGGCGATGCCCCCCTTCGGGTCGGCGGGGTCGAGGCCGAGGGCCGCGCGGAAGCCCTCCGCCGTGAGCGCCTCGAGCTTCGCCGGGACGTGGCAGCTGAGGAAGCGCTCCGGCGGCAGCTCGGTGCCGAAGTCGTCGAAGAACAGGCTGAAGGCCAGCTCCTCGAAGATGGCGGCCAGCTCCTCGCCGCTGCGCTCGCGCTGGCGCGCGACCTTGACGGCGAGGCGACCGAGCGGCGGCATGGCGGCGACCTCATCGCTCGACAGGCCGTTGTCGTTGGTGTCGAAGGCGGCGACCATGTCCTTGCGGGCGAGCGCGAGCGCGGCGTCGACATCGGCGCGGGTCACCCGCTCGTTCTGCGCGGCGCCCTGGCGGACGATGAAGCGATAGAAGAAGTCGACGAGGTCGCGCTCGGGGCCGGTGAGCTCGCCGATGCGTCGCCGGATCTCGGCGCGGCTGGTGATGCCGTCACGGCCACCGGCCTCGGAGATCTGGGCGGCGGCCCACTCGAAGGCCGCGTTGACGTGGGACTTGGCGATGCGTGACATGGGCGCGATTGTGCCGCGAAGCGCCCCCTGGACCAAGGGGTCGCGTTCAGCGGGCGCGCGCGCCAGCGCACGCGGATGGCCGCTCACTGCGGGAGGATGCTGAGCACCTGGCCGCCGGTCATGTCCGAGTAGACGTAGTGGCTGCCTGCCACGTCGATCTTCTTCATGCCGAGCACGTCCTCCGGGTCGAACTTCCAGGCGAAGCCGCCCTGGTTGACCAGCCAGACCTTCTTCTCGATGTCGATGCTGAAGCCGATCGCCGTGCTGCAGGGGTTGGTGCTCCAGTTCTTGATCAGCGTGCGCGACGCGAGGTCGATCTGGCTGAAGCCGCAGGGGCTGTTGTTGGCCGCCCACAGGTAGTTCTCGTCGCCCGTGACGCCGCGCCAGCAGCCGTTCTGCGTGCCCGGGACGCTGACGTAGGTCTGGGTCTTGACGTCGAAGACGGTCACCGGCCCGCAGTTGCCGCCGAACCACGGGTTGCCGTCCTTGTCGACCGTGAAGCCGTACGACTGCACGTTGCCGGGCGGCGTGTAGCGGGTGATCGTGATCGGGTTCGCGTCGGTGTTGACGCGCACGAACTCGCCGCGCAGCGACGAGAACCACGGGCGAAACTGCGGGTCGAGGGCCGCGCCGTAGGGGGCGAAACCCGAGCCGTTCCAGTTCGGCACCGGGATGGTCTCCTCGACCACGCCGCTGACGCCGTCGACCCGGATCAGGTGCACCGTGGTGTTGCCGGGCGCATTCGACATGTAGCCGAGCCACACCTTCGGCTTGACGTACTTGCACTCGTCGTAGCTCCACTCGCCGGGGGTCCAGGTCACGCCGCGCGGGCCGTGGTGCCACTGCCCCTGGAACGGCAGGGTGATCGACCACCGGACGCACTCGTCGGCGCCCCAGTTCATCAGGTCGCCCTTGTTCTTCGACGTGTCGATCTGGCCGTTGCCGTTCTTGTCGACGCAGTCGGGCTGGTTGGCCGCGATCATCGTCGAGCGCCCGGTCTGCCGGTTGTTGACGACCACGAAGCGGCCATCGGCGCTGACCGCCGTCCGCGACGGGCTCTCGCCGCCCGGCCCGGTCCGGTAGCGCGCCAGCTCGGTCATCGTCAGCGTGTCGACCTTCGACACGTCGTTGGAATTCTCGCTGGCGATCCAGATGTAACTCTTGTCGATCATGCCCATGCCCATGCCGTCGCCGGGCTCGCACTTGGGGGGCGGACCGCCGGTCGTGCTGCTGCTGCCCTCGCCGGTGCTGCTCTCGGCCCCGGTGCTCGACGTGCCGTCGCCGGTGCTGCTGGTCGTCTCCGGCATCACGCCCGAGGTCGTGCCCGTCGTCGTGCCAGCGCCGGTCGTCCCGCTCGTCGGGTCGGAGGTGCTCGTCGTCGGATCGCTCGTCCCCGTCGTCGGGCTGGTCGAGGTCGTCATCCCCGCGGTGTTCGAGCCCTCCTCCTCGCCGCTGCCGGTCGGCGTGCTCGTCGCGCCCGTCGAAGCGCCGCTGCTGCTGCTGCTCGCGCCGGCGCCCGTCGATCCCTGTGTCCCCGCGCTCGCCTCGGTGTCTCCGCTCGAGCCGTTACAGCCCGCCAAGATCAGCCCGATCGTCACCGCGACGACCTCACCCCGTCGGTTCCAAACCCAGTCACGCATGGGCCCAGTATCGATCGGCTGCGGGCGACCGGGGGGGGAAAAGAATCGGCCCGCGACGCCCGGACCGGCGCAGACCCGCGCGAGCCGGCGTGACGCCGAACGACGCCGCGGACCCGGAGCTCTCGCCGGCGCGACGGCCCCGGTCGCCCGCGGGTTGGCGTATCCTCCGACCGTGCCCCGCCTGCCGCTCCTACTCGCCGTCCTGCTCGCCTGCACGCCCGAGCCCGCGGGCACGGCGACCGACACCGCCGACACGGGCACCACCACCGCCGCGGCCACGGGCGCACCGACGAGCACGACCACGTCCGACGGCAGCACCACCGCCGGCAGCACCACGGAAGCGAGCACCGCCGACGGCACCACGCCCACGACCACCGACGCGAGCGCGAGCGCGAGCACGAGCACCGGCGCGGCCGCCTGCGGCGACGGCGTGATCGATCCCGGTCTGCTGTGCTTCGAGCCCACGCGTTTGTTCGCGGTCGGCACCACGCCGGTGGCCCTCGACGCCGGCGACATCGACGACGACGGCCTGCTCGACCTCGTCACCATCGACATCGCCGGCCAGACGGTCCAGCGCCTGCGCGGCCTCGGTGGCGGCGACTTCGAGGTGCTGGCCCCGGCCCTGCCCTCGTTCCTCGAGCCGCGCGGGGTGGTGCTCGCCGACCTCGACGGCGACTCGCGCCTCGACATCGCCGTCGCCGACATCGGCCTCGATCTCCTGGCGATCTACCGCGCGTCCGGGCGCCCCGGCGAGTTCGCCCAGCCCATGCCCGCCAAGGCGGGCACCGGGCCGCGGGCGGTGGTCGCCGCCGACCTGAACGGCGACGGCCGCGTCGACCTCGTCACCGCCAACGAGGGGTCCAACGACCTCGGCGTGGCGATCGCCGACGGCCCCGCGAGCTTCCTCGACCCGGTCTTCTACCCCGTCGGACTGGCCCCCTACGACCTCAATCTCGTGGACCTCGACGGCGACGGCGACCTCGACCTCGCCTCCGTCGACCACGACGCCGACGCCGTCAGCGTCCTGCTCGCGGCCGGCGACGGCACCTTCGCCGCCGCGACCAGCCACCCCGTCCTCGCCGAGCCGCGCAGCCTCGCCGTCGGCGACATCGACGGAGACGGCGCGCTCGACATCGTCGTCGCCAGCTACACCTTCCCGGACCTCAACGTCCTGCTCGGCGACGGCGCCGGCGGCTTCGCCGACAAACCGGGCTTCGTGCCCTTCGGGGCCGGCATGTACGCGGTCGCCGCCGTCGACCTCGACCACGACGGAGCCACCGACATCGTCGGGGTCGACCACGACAAGCACGAGGTCGTCGTGATCCGCAACATCGGCCCCGGGAAGCTGCCGACCTACGACCACCTCGAGGTCGGCGTCGGCCCCATCGACCTGATCGTCGTCGACCTCGACGGCGACGGCGCGCGGGACATAGCGACGACCGACAGCGGCTCGGGCAACGTCACGGTCCTGCGCGCCGACCCATAGCGCGGACGGCTCAGGCCTCGATGACATGGGCGCCGCGGGCGACGAAGCACCGCACGCCGCGCTCGCGGGCCAGCACGCCGACCCCGGGCTCGAGCTCCGCGCCGACGATCCACAGCTGATCGGGGGCCCAGGCCACGTCCGTGCGCCCGCGCAGCTCGCCCGCCGCATCGACCAGCGCCCCGACGTCGGCGTCGGTGATCGCTCGCGCCTCGCACTGCAGCCACACGTGATAGCGGGTGCGCCGCTCGATGGCCCGACCGGCGACGAAGCCCGACACCCCGAGCGCGCCGAGCCCCGCGCCGACCGTCTGGGCCGCCACCGGGCGCTCGCCGCCCTCGCGCGCGGCCGCCGGACGGGCGCCGACCATGAAGGCCCCGGCGGACCCGAGCAGCAGCAGCATCCCGCCGAAGCGGGCCGCGAGGGCGCCGCGGCTGTGTCCCACGCCGTGCAGGTCGCAGCGCGCCGTCCCGGTCGACGGCCCCGGCGCCGCCGCGGTCGCGTCGCGCAGGCCCATCACATTGCGCATCCACCAGGAGCAGCGCGCCACCATCGTTCCTCGGCCGTCGGTCGTCATGGCCGCGGATGATAACGCGCCGCCGCGCCGATCTGACGGCCGCCTTCAGCCGGCCCGCTGAATGTACGCACATGGGCGCCCGCGACCGCGTCGCGGGCGCCCATGTGCCCGGGGCTCACTGCGGCAGGACGCTGCGCAACTGGCCGCCCGTCATGTCGGAGTACACATAGTGACTTCCGACGACGTCGACCTTCTTCATGCCCTTGACGTTCTCGGGGTCGAACTTCCAGGCCCAGCCGCTCTGGTCGACCAGCCACACGTTCTTCTCGACGTCGATGCTGAGGCCGATCGCCGTGCCGCACTGCGGGAGCACGTGCTTGGCGATCAGCGTGCGGTTCAGGCGGTCGACCTGCACCAGCCCGCAGGGGCTGTTGGAGGCGACCCACACGTACTTCTCGTCGGCCGTCACGCCGCGGTGGCAGGCGCCGGTCCCGGCGATCGTGGTGAAGCTCAGGTTCTTCTGGTCGTAGACCGTGATCGGCCCGCTGCAGCCGCCGAACCAGGCGTTGCCGTCCTGGTCGACGGTGAAGCCGTAGGACTGCACGCCCGCCGGCGGGGTGACGCGCGTAATGGTGGTCGGGTTCTGGTCGGTGTTGACGCGGATGAACTCGCCGCGCAGCGACGAGAACCACGGGCGGAATTGCGGATCGAGGGCCGCGCCGTAGGGCGCGTAGCCGCTGCCGATCCAGCCCGGCGCCGACATCGTCTCCTCGACGATGCCGGTCAGGCCGTCGACCTTGGCCATCTTGGCGATGTTACCGGCCGCGAGGTAGCCGATCCACACCTTCGGGTCGACGTACTTGCACTGGTCGTAGTCCCACTCGCCGGGCGTCCAGGTCACGCCGCGCGGGCCGGGCGCGTGGCCGCCGGCGTAGGGGTGAACGATCGACCAGATCACGCACTCGTCGGTCCCCCAGGCCAGCAGGTTGGCCTTGTTCTGCGAGGTCTCGATCTGACCGTTGCCGTTCTTGTCGACGCAGTCCGCCACGTCGGCGGCGATCATCGTCGAGCGGCCGGTGCTGCGGCCGTTGACGACCACGAAGCGTCCGTCGGCGCTGACCGCCGTGCGCGAGGGGCTCTCGCCCGCCGGTCCGGTCCGATAGCGGGCCAGCTCCGTCATCGTCTGGGTGTCGACCTTCGAGATGTCGTTGGTGTTCTGGCTGGCGATCCAGATGTAGCTCTTGTCGGCCATGCCCATGCCGCCGCCACCGCCGCCAGGCTCACAGATCGGCGGCGGGCCGCCGCTCGAGCTCTCCTCCCCGACGCCGGTCGTGCTGTCGGCCCCGCCCGTGCTGCTCGTGCCGGGCTCGCCGCTGGTCGTGGTGTCCGGGACGACCCCGGAGGTCGTGGACGACGCGTCGGTGGTGGTGCCCGGCGGGTCCCCCGTCGTCGCCGTCGTCGGGTCGGTGGCCGTCGTCGGGTCGGTGGCCGTCGTCGGGTCGGTGGCCGTCGCCGTCCCCGTCGTCGCCATCGTCATGCCGTTCGACTCGGAGCCCGCCGTCGCGTCCGTGCCGGTCGCGCCGCTCGGGTTGTTGGTCGTCGTCGGGGCCTCCGCGGTGGTCCCGCTCGTCGAAGCGGAGCCGGTCCCCGAGGCTGAGCTGTCGTCGCCAGGGCCCGACGAGTCGCCGCACGAGGCGATGAGAAGACCAAGGGGAACCGCCCAAATCGACGGACGAAATTGCATCACCATCCCAAACATTCTCGCATCGTACCCGCAATCACCCTCTGTCACAACCGACAATCGCGGCGTTCTACCCGTCCATTCCCGCGCCGCGCGAGTTGCTCGCGGACGCGCGGCGCGGTATGGACGCGCACGCATGCTCGTCAATGATCGCACTCTGGTCGCCGCCGATGGTACGCAGGTCGCCTACCACATCCACCCTGGTGGCCCCGGTCCGACCCTGGCCCTGACCAACGGCATCACGACCTCCAACTTCTTCTGGTCGTACCTTTATCGCCGCTGGGCCCCCGGCCACACGCTGATCAACTGGGACCTCAAGGGCCACGGGCGCTCGGGCCCGGCCCGCAGCCCCGAGGGCGCCAGCATCCCGGCGCTGGCCGACGACCTGCTGCGCATCCTCGACGTCGCGGGGATCGAGCGCACCGTGCTGGTCGGCTTCTCGATGGGCTGTCAGGTCAGCCTCGAGCTCTATCGCCGCGCCCCGGAGCGCGTCAGCGCTCTGGTCCTGCTGCTCGGCGCGGCCGGTCGCGTCTTCGACACCGCCCTCGGTCCGCTCGGGAAGCTGCTGCACCGCGGCATCGGGCGCATGTCGCCCCGGGTCTTCGCGCTGAGCCTGCGCGGGGTCCAGCGGCTCGTCGCCTCGCCGATCGGCTACCCGCTCGGTCGCGGCCTGCACATGATCGGCCCCGCGGCCGGCCGCGCCGATGTCCAGCGCTTCATCGACCACTTCGTCGACGAGCTCGATCCGCCGACCCTGGCCGCGATGGCCCTCGCGGCCCAGGCCCACGACGCCCACGACCTGTTGCCGCGGATCACCGTGCCGACCCTCGTCGTCGGCGGCGACAGCGATATCTTCGCACCCGGCCCCCGGGTGGCCGCGCAGATGCACCGCCAGATCCCGGCCAGCGAGCTGCTGCGCCTGCCCCATGGCACCCACACCAGCCTGTTCGAGCACCACGCGGAGATCGGCGCCGCCGTCGACGAGTTCCTCCGCCGCCGCCTGCCACCCTCGCCCTGAGCGGCCCCCGGGCCCTTTTCACGCGCCCGGCGATCGGCGTATACGGGCGCATGCTCCGCCGCTCGCTCGTCCTCGCCCTCTCGCTCGCCGCCTGCAGCCCTTCCGGCGGCTCGGACACCGGCGCCACCGACGCCACCGACGCCACCGACGCCGGCACGGTCGGCAGCAGCGCCGCCGACACCACCGGACCGGCCACCGGGCCGACCACCACCGCGAGCACGGGCACCGGCACCAGCATCGACAGCGGCACCGACAGCGCCCCGACCACCACCGACACCGGCGAAGCGATCGACTACAACGCCCCCGGCCCGCACATCGTCGCCAACACCCGCTTCATGCTGACCGCGGGCGAGCGCTCGCTGCAGGTCGAGGTCTGGTACCCGGCCGACGCGACCGCCGCCGCCGCCGCCGCGAAGGGCCACCCGATCGCCGAGTTCGTGCCCGAGGGCGCCGACCGGGTCGCCTTCGAGGGCCTGCTGGCCAAGCTCTCGCCGGCCGGGCAGATCGGCACGCGCCTGCAGACCAGCTCCGCCCTCGACGGCCCGCTCGCGGCGGGTGGACCGTTCCCGCTGATCGTCTTCTCCCACTGTCACAGTTGCACCCGCTTCTCGGCCTTCTCGGTCGCCGAGCACCTCGCCAGCCACGGCTTCATCGTCGCCGCCCCGGACCACACCGGCAACACCCTCTTCAACGAGCTCGCGGGCGACACCGCCGCGATCGGCGAGGACTTCCTGAAGATCCGCCGTGCCGACCTCGGGGCGGTCCTCGACGCGATGCTCGACCCGCTGGGCCCGGCGATCCCCGCGTCGCTGCGCGGGCAGAGCGACCCGGCGCGGGTCGGCGCCCTCGGTCACAGCTACGGCGCGGCGTCGGTCGGCCGGCTCGCGCAGGAGGACCCGCGGGTGCGCGCCGCGATGCCGATCGCCGCCCCGATCGAGAACCCCTTCTTCCCCGGCAACAAGCTCGCCGACATCCACGTGCCCCTGCTGGCGATCCTCGCCGAGGAGGACAACAGCATCGGCGCGCTCGGCAACGGCCTGATCGAGAGCAACTTCCAGAGCGCCAATCCCCCGATCCGCCTGCTCCGGCTCCGCGACGCCGGACACTGGAACTTCACCGACATCTGCGGCCTCACCGACGGCTTCTCGCCCGGCTGCGGCGAGGGCGTGCGCCAGACCGTCCCCGGCGAGGCCTTCACCTACCTCGACATCGCCGTCGGTCGCGGCATCGCCCGCGCCTACGCCGTCGCCTTCTTCGACCGCTACCTGCGCGACACCCTCGACGCCGCCACCTACCTCGACGCCGCCGACCCCGTCGACATCGTCAGCGTCGAGATCCGCGAGTGACCCTCCGGTTGCGCCGGCCCGCGGCCGCGTGTCACCCTTGGCCGCCGATGTCCCGCACCCCCTCGCCTCGCGCGCTCCTCTCGTTGACCTTCGCGTGCGCGCTCGCCTGCGACGCTCGCACCCTGCCGCAGGCCGAGGCCAGCCCGCCGCAGCTCGCCCGGTCGCTGCCCGCCGCGCCCGCGCCGACGCCCACCGCGACCCCGCCTGCAACTGCCACCGCGCCGGCCAACTCGCCTGCGACCTCGCCTGCGACCTCGACCGGGCCGACCTCCGGCCGCTACGCCAGCGCGGCGGACATGGAGTACCTGGAGGTCATCCATGTGCCACCGAACACCCCGGAGGCCGCCCGCCCGGGGCCCGACGCGCGGCTGCCGATGCTGATCGCTATCCACGGCCTGGGTGACCGCCCGGAGCAGTTCCAGGACCTGATCATGGACCTGCCGGTGACGGTGAGGGTCATCGTTCCACGCGGCCACGACCCGGTCGACGACGGCTTCTCCTGGTTCCCGATCCGCGCCCGCAGCACCGACGTCGCCGGCCTGTCGCGGGGCATCTCGAGCGCGGCGGATCGCCTCGCCCTGCTGATCGCCGAGCTGCAACGCAGCCGACCGACCGCGGGCCGCCCCGTCGTCACCGGCTTCTCGCAGGGCGGCATGCTGAGCTTCGCGCTCGCTGTCTATCACCCGGAGCTGATCGCCGCCGCTGTCCCGGTCGGCGGCTGGCTGCCGCCGCCGCTGTGGCCCTCGGCCCTGCCCGAGCGCCGACCGCTGCCGAAGATCGTCGCGCTGCACGGCGAGGCCGACCCCGCCGTCAAGTTCACGCCGACCCGCGAGGCCATTGAACACCTCGAGCAGCTCGGCTGGCCCGCGGCGCTCAAGCGCTATCCGGAGGTCGGACATGCGATCCCCCCGAAGATGCGCCACGAGCTGTATCTGCAGCTGGAGCGCGCGCTGAAGGCCAACCAATGACCACCACCCCGCAGCCCCAGAAGAAGCAGCGCAAGCTGCGGACCTACCCCGAGCTCGAGCGCCAGGCCTTCATGCACCCGTGGGACATCAAGGCCACCGCGGCGCTGCACCGCGTGCCCGGCTTCGACCGCGTGATCGCCAAGGTGATGGAGTACGGGCTCGAGCGCGTGCTGTTCCTGCAGAACATCGCCGACAACGTGCGCGTCACCGACAAGATGTTCCCGCGGCTCTATCGCTACCTGCAGTGGAGCTGCAAGGTCCTGGCGGTCCCGGAGCCCGAGTTCTACGTCAGCCTCGACCCGATCCCCAACGCCTACACCTACGGCCACACGCGGCCCTTCATCGTCATGACCACCGGCCTGATCGAGCTGCTGGGCGAGGAGGAGCAGTTCTTCGCGGTCGCGCACGAGGTCGGGCACATCAAGTGCGAGCACGTGCTCTACACGGCGGTGGCGATGAACATCGCCACGCTGGTGGAGATCCTCGGCCAGGCGACGCTGGGCCTCGGCTCGCTGCTCGGCAAGGGCCTGGAGCTGCCGCTCTACGACTGGCAGCGCAAGAGCGAGCTCTCGGCCGACCGGGCCGCGCTGCTGTGCGTGCAGGACAAGTCGGTGGCGATCCGCAGCTTTATGAAGCTCGCGGGCGGCGCCAACAAGCTGTTCCACGAGATGGACCAGGACGAGTTCATGCGCCAGATCCGGTCCTACGAGGACGCCGACGAGTCGAACCTCAACAAGCTCTACAAGTTCGTGATCACCGCGTTTCGCACCCACCCGTTCCCGATCATGCGCGCCAAGCACCTCGACGAGTGGATCACCAGCGGCGAGTACGCCCAGATCTCCGGCGCCGGGCCTGACGAGCTCTGACGGGCCCGCGCCTGGGCCGCGCGCATGCGGGCGTCTTGCCGGAATTGGCCTCACGAGGTCTGGTGCATGCGAGCGCCGCGAAGGTCCTCGCGTCAGCGCTTCCCTCCGGTCGCGCTGCCGCTGCGGATTCGCGGCGCTCGCATGCACCAGACCTCGCACGGAAACTCCGTGATACGCGCGTGCACCGGCTCTGTCCCGCTTCAGCATTGTCGCGGCCGGGACACTTCAGTCGAGGATAAGGCGGGCACGCCCGCCTCATCCTCGACCCTCCCGCACCCGGTCTCCGGTGCACGATATATGTCGTGTTCAAACGCAATCCGCCGCACCACGAGTCGCCCACGAACACGATCGATCCAGCGACGTCACCAACAAACACAAACCAAACACCCGAACCCGCCACACCCGCAAGCCGGAGTCGTTACGCGGGAGGGTCGGGGGTGAGGCGGGCGTGCCCGTCTCATCCCCGACTGGAGCCCCCCGGCCACGCCACAAGACCCAACCGAGCGAGAGCCGGCGCGCGCGCGCTTCACGGAGTTTCCGTGCGAGGGCTGGCGCATGCGAGGGCCGCGAATCCGCAGCGGCAGCGCGACCGAAGGGAAGCGCTGCCGCGAGGACCTTCGCGGCCCTCGCATACGCCAGCCCTCGTAAGGCCAATTCCGGCAAAATGCCCCATGCGCACGGCCCTCAGCGCCCCCGCCGCCAGAAGATGCGCTGGGCCCACGCCGCCGCGGCGACCCGCAGGTCGTCGAAGTATGTATACGCGACCGGCACGACGAGGAGGGTCAGGATGGTCGCGGTGGTCATACCGCCGACCAGGGTCTTGCCGAAGGGCCCGTAATTGAGGCCCTCGCCGGTCGGGGTCGAGAAGGCCAGCGGCAGCATGCCGCCGACGGTCGTCAGCGCCGTCATCATGATCGGGCG
>Ga0075152_10000842_pt1 | contig 22261 bp, 14 predicted proteins | sample JI61114C2DNA_FD_70964 | JGI IMG/M metagenome (GOLD analysis project Ga0075152, IMG submission 70964) | Wastewater effluent complex algal communities from Wisconsin, to seasonally profile nutrient transformation and Carbon sequestration -... | ecosystem: Engineered > WWTP > Effluent > Algae...
TTCAGAATATGGAATGACTGAACTGCTCTCGCAGGCTTATTCTAAAGGATCAGGGATTTTTCAAACTCCCCCATGGATGAAAGTCAGAATCAGGGATACTAATGATCCGCTAACCCTACTGGGAAACGAATCTACCGGGGGACTTAACATTATCGACCTTGCAAATGTTAATTCCTGTTCATTTATAGCTACTCAGGATCTTGGAAGGTGTTATCCGGACGAAAGTTTTGAAGTGCTTGGCAGATTTGACCACAGCGATATCAGGGGCTGCAACTTACTTGTGCAATAATAGTATTGGGATGTGAGATATGGGATTATGGGATTATGGGATTATGGCTGCTTCATATAATGTGAAGCAGCCATAAAACTTACAACTTATAACTTATAACTTATAACTTATAACTTACAACTTTCCTGCTAAGCTCCAAGCGTCCAGCCCTTACGATATTCCCGCTTAACGAACTGATTCGCTTCATCAAAGTTGGTAATTTTCATATTGGGGCCATCCCAAAGTAGTTTCCTATATCTTCCGGGATAGGTGAAACCATTACCTGATGCATTTGCTTTACGAATATCAAAACCACGGATTGCCAGATTACCCATCAGCAGTGCTTCAGTAAGAGGCCCTGCAATAGAAAAGTCGGAACTCACCTCCTGTTTTCCATATCCGGCAATAGCCGCATCAACCCATTGGGTATAATGCCCTGCCTCTTGACCGGGAACCCGTGCAAGTGTTGCCGGAACATTAATCTCTGCATTACGTGATGCCGGTAAAAGTCTTGGATTTTTACCATAGGTATCGCAAAGCATTTTGCCTTTTGTACCGATAAATAATACCCCATTACCACCATCTCCAAATATCTCATCAGGACCTAATTCCTGAGGACGGGCGGGTTGAATTCCACCATCCATCCAATGCATTTTAACTTCAGCATTGTTTTGTTTAGCCGAATTAAAAGTCATGATTACATGTGAAGATGGAGGACAGCTTTCAGGAAAGTATCCCCGTTTAAACTGATCAACATAAACACTGCCCACGCTACATTCCACATCTGTAGGATATTTCAGACCTAAAACCCGGAATGGCGCATCAACCAGATGACAACCCATATCTCCCAAGGCTCCTGTACCATAATCCCACCATCCGCGCCAGTTAAAAGGAACCAGTTTGTCTACATAGTCTGTTTGAGGTGCAGTACCAAGCCACAAATCCCAGTTAAGTTCTTTTGGTATATCACTTTTTGTTGCAGGCCATGCAATTCCCTGTGGCCAAACAGGCCTGTCGGTCCAGCAATAAACCGTATGTACATCACCAATTACTCCGGCATTATACCATTCAATTAGTTTGCGGGTACCATCACTGGATGAGCCCTGATTACCCATTTGAGTAACTACTTTATATCGCACAGCAGCCTCAGTCAGAATCCTTGCCTCATAAATATCATGCGTAAGGGGTTTCTGAACGTAAACGTGCTTCTTCAATTGCATGGCAGCGAGCGTGGTAATAGCATGATTATGATCCGGAGTTGAAACCGAAACCGCATCGAAATGCTTTGATTCTTTATCAAACATCTCGCGCCAGTCTTTGTAGTATTTTGCCTTCGGAAAATTTTTCACAGAACCTGCAGCCCTGCGATCATCTACATCACATAAAAATCCAATGTCAGCTTTCCCTCCGCTTGCAAAACCCGTAAGATCACTGGCACCTTTACCTCCGGCACCTACTCCGGCAATTACCAGGCGATCACTCGGTGCAATAAAACCTTTACCTCCCAGCACATGCCGGGGTACGATCATAAAACCTGCGGCTGCTAAAGCGGTAGTTTTTACGAAATCCCTTCTGGAATTACCAGATTTGTTCTCTTTATTCATAAATATAGTTCAGCGTATTAATGATAATTATAGCTCTTATGCCCAGGCACGGTCTCCTTTTTTATAAGGCAGATCTCCATTATAACTTCCCGGTGTTTCAACATACCTCAGGGCCTTTGTGGCTCCAATTTCCGAAGTGAAAAAGCCCAAAAGGGTTAATTCTTTCATCATTCTGAAATAATGTGCAGGATCCTCTGCCAACTTTTTCTCAGTATATGCTTTTTGCTCTGTATCCAGGGTTGTTAGATATGAAGTGCGTTCCTCCGGACTGCAATCAACGAAGTTTTTGCCGGTCTTTTCCTTGCATCCTTTTTCCAGACTCTGTATCCCCGCTTTAAATATTTCCTGATCAGCCTTGGTATAACAATCCTTCACCATCACATTCATAAATTCACCCACCTTTGCATCCTTAGCTCCGGGTGTATTGGTTTTAGGCAGTATCGTCTCTGCTATTTCATTCAGCAGGTCGGTTGTAGCCTTATCAAAAAAATCTGAGCCCTGTTGTGTACCGGAATTACATCCGTATTCAAGAAATATACTTGAACCGATAATAGTTCCGCCCAAAATCCAGCTAACTTTCTGTATTGCTTCTCTTCTGTTCATAATTTCCTGAATTAAATATTTCCCTTTTTCAGTTCACTTACCGCATGATCAACAGCACGTGCAGTTAATGCCATATAAGTCAATGATGGATTCTGACATGCTGCCGAGGTCATTGCAGCCCCGTCAGTAACAAATACATTTGGAGCATCCCAAACCTGATTAAATTTATTTAGTACCGAGGTTTTCGGATCCAGTCCCATACGGGCAGTACCCATTTCATGGATTCCCTGTCCGAGAGCATAACCCGTATCAAAGGTCTTCACATCCTTAAGGCCGGCATTTTCGAGCATTTCCTTTGCATCCTCCATCATATCCTTTCTCATTTTCAGCTCATTCTCCTTGATCTCAGCATCTATCGCCAAAACATTCAATCCCCATTTATCTTTTTTGGTTTTGTCTATGGTGACTTTATTCTCATGATAAGGAAGTGTCTCACCGAATGCCGTAATACCCATTGTCCATGCTCCCGGTTCGCATAAAGCATCCTTGAAATCAGCTCCAATATTCATTTCGGCTATATTGCGGCCCCAGCCTTCGCGGCTTGCCCCACCCTGGTAACCAAATCCACGAATATAATCCCGTTTATCATTTCCAATATTCCGGAAGCGTGGGATATAAATTCCGGTTGGTCTTCGTCCAAAATAGTATTTATCTTCAAAACCTTCCATTCTACCGGATGCGCCAAGACGGAAATGATGATCCATCAGGTTATGTCCGAGTACACCGCTGCTGCTTCCGAGTCCGCCATCCCAGATGTCTGTTGCCGAATTCATAAGAATCCAGGTTGAATTTAAGGTAGAGGCATTCAGGAAGATTATCTTAGCATAGTATTCGTAAGTCTTATTTGTTTCTGCATCAAGAACTTCAACACCTTTTGCTTTTTTGGTGTCCTTATCATAAAGAATTTTAGTGACTATAGAAAAAGGACGGAGTGTTAAATTACCCGTTGCCACTGCTGCAGGCAAGGTTGAAGATTGAGTGCTAAAATATCCCCCAAAAGGACAACCCAATGAGCATTTGCTCCGATACTGGCAATTTGTACGACCTGGGAGCGCCTTAGTAAGGTTCGCTGCCCTGCCTATGACCATATGACGATCACCTTTATAATGAGCTTTAATACGGGCAGCTACCTCTTTCTCAACCACATTCATTTCCATACCCGGCTGAAATTCACCATCGGGAAGCTGAGCTAAACCTTCACGGGTCCCGCTGATCCCGGCGAACCGCTCCACATGGCTATACCATTTCTCAAGATCCTTATACCTGATTGGCCAGTCGACCGCAATACCCTCTTTTGCATTCGCTTCAAAGTCCATTTCGCTGAGGCGATAACTTTGACGTCCCCACATCAATGATCTGCCGCCAACATGATATCCACGATACCAGTCGAAACGTTTGATTTCGGTATAAGGACTATCCTGATCACTCGCCCAAAAATTTAAATTCTTTTCACTGAGCGGATAATCTCTCTTCAATACCGGATAATCCTCAATCATTTGTTGGGTTCGTCCACCTCTATGAGGAAACTCCCAGGGACCTTTGGTCGCATTTTCATAGCCTTTGACATGCTCAACATTGCGCCCACGTTCAAGCATAATAGTTTTCAGACCCTTTTCAGTGAGCTCCTTGGCAGCCCAGCCACCACTGATCCCTGAACCAATCACTATTGCATCATAAGTATTATCAGCCATATTCCTATTTTTTATTAATTATTCCTTTTTCTTATTGACTAAAGAGCAAAGAATAAGGAACAAAGACCTATTCGTCATTAATCTTTGTTCCTTAATCTTTATTCTATTTTAAACATCACAAATCCTGACAGCATCCCTCAAAGAACCGACTTTATCCGGATTCAATGGAATGAACTCCTGTGCTACATACCCTTTAAATCCGGTATCAAGTATTGCTTTCATTATCGCAGGGTAGTTTAGTTCCTGCGAATCATCTATCTCATGCCGACCGGGCACTCCGGCAGTATGGTAATGAGCAATATACTGATAGTTGTCCTTTATCGTTCTGATCACATCCCCCTCATCAATTTGCATATGATAAATATCATATAAAAGTTTAAAATTATCAGAATCTACTTTTTTAACGAGTTCAACACCCCAGTGAGTTTTGTCACACTGATAATCAATATGATCGATCTTACTGTTGAGCAGCTCCATAACTATTGTAACCTTACTTTTTTCTGCAAGGGACATAATCTGTTTCAAACCATCAGCACAATTTTGTAATCCGGTTTCATCATCCAAACCAGCTCTGTTCCCGCTAAAGCATATTAAATTCTTATACCCTGCTCTGGCAACAAGTGGGATCATTTCCCTGTAATTAAGCAGTAATTCTGAATGATAAACCTTATTATTCCAGCCCTTTTCCAAACTGATTTCCGCACCGTTACACATGGTGGACTGAAGTCCATATTTTTTGAGAACCGTCCAGTCTGAAGGACCAAGCAGGTCGATTCCAACCAGCCCTATTTCCATTGCAAGCTTGCATAGTTCTTCAATCGAAAATTCATCAAAACACCAGCGGCAAACTGATTGATTAATATTAGCTCTTAATGGTTCAATCTTTTGCATTTATATGGAAATAATTGGAGCAAGGTATTCTGTTTATATTTCATTAAGGTCGCCGTTCAATTTAACTGCAGAATTCTCCTTATTCTGACTGAATGTAATAAAGAATAATACGGCAACTACCGCTGCTATGCCTGCAGCAAGCATCCATATTTTTTGCCAGTCGTGCTGAGTTTCTGAAACCTTATAAGCATCACTTACTATTCCGGCAACCCAAAAACCGATTAACATTCCTATTCCATAAGTGGCCAGTGTAATCAAGCCCTGTGCTGCACTCTTATACTGTTCACCTGCTTTTGAATTGGTATAGATTTGACCCGAAACAAAGAAAAAGTCATAACAGATACCATGTAATGCTATTCCAATAATAAGCATGGTGCTCAGTCCTTCCGCATTTCCATAGGCGAAGAGTGTATATCTGATAGCCCATGTGATCATCCCAACCAAAATGGTTCCTTTGAATCCGAATTTACTGAAAAAGAAAGGAAGCAGCAGAAGGAATAATACCTCTGAGACCTGCCCGATGGTCATTTTTCCGGTGGGATTTTCCATTCCGATTTCAGAGAGAAAGAGGTTAGCATTCTGATAATAAAATGCCAGCGGAATACAAATCAATATGGATGAAATAAAGAAAATCAGAAAATTCCTGTTATTCAGCATTTTAAGGGCCTCAAATCCCAATAAAGAAGATAAAGCCACCTTTTCCCCTTTAAAAATGGTGGGTGGAGTTTTTGGAAGGCTGTAGCTGAAAATTCCAAGAATCAATGAAGAAATCCCTGCCATTGCAAAGGTATTCCTTAAAAGTCCGTCCCTTACCCCCTCTGATGAATCCCAATGAAAGAGGAAGCTGATACATAAACCGGCAATGATCCAGCCAATAGTACCCCAAATCCGTATTGAAGAAAACTCTTTTTCAGCACTCTTCATCTGGTTGAATGAAATTGAATTAACCAATGCAAGGGTAGGCATGAAGAGAATCATGTAAGCAAAAACATAGGGATAAAACCCTGAAAAATCAGTTGCATAATACATCTGGGACATCAGTATAGCTCCAATCAGATGAAGGACCCCAAGTATCCGCTCGGCATTAAAATATCTGTCGGCAATCAGACCAATAATAAAAGGCGCTATAATGGCACCAAAAGATTGAGTGGAAAATACCGCTGCAGTTTCTGAACCATTTGCCTGGAGATTCCTCCCCAGAAATGTACCAAGAGTAACAAACCATGAGCCCCAAATAAAAAATTCGAGGAACATCATGAGCGATAATTTAATGCGAATGAACAGGTTCATAAAATTCTTGATTGAACTAAAATAAGACGCTGAATAATAAAGATGACCTGCAGATCTGATTGCTCATATAGAATCTTAAAATAAATGAAATTCAGATTTAATGTGTTTAAAATACACTATGTTACATAAACCAGCAAAAATATCCACTGACAATAATCTATCAGGGGTACATTTCATTAGATTGTTTAAAATAAATGTATATTTTTATTTTTAATAATCATACTGATTTAAACACCAGCCTGATCTTTTAAAGGGCTGATAACATCCTCAGAACATAATAAAAACATGAAAAGAATTTACAATTTGCTGCCTTTCTCTTTGCTTATACTTGTCCTGTTTGCTTTCACCAAATGGGAGCAGGCTGTTAAACCAAGAGTCCTTGTCTTTAGTAAAACCGCAGCTTACAGGCATGAGTCAATTGCAGCAGGTAAGACCGCTCTGATCAAATTGGGTAAAGAGAACGGAATTATTGTTGATACAACTGAAAACGAGAATTATTTCAATGATGATTCCCTGAAAAATTATTCAGCTGTAATTTTCTTAAGTACTACAGGAAATATCCTGAACAGTCCGCAGCAAATAAGTTTTGAGAGGTTTATCCAGGCCGGTGGCGGTTATGCAGGAATTCATGCTGCTGCTGATACTGAATACGACTGGGAATGGTATGGGAAATTGGCTGGCGGATATTTCAAAAGCCATCCAAAGATTCAGGATGCCACCATGATTGTGAATGACCGCACACACCTATCAACAAAACACCTTGATGAAAAATGGACTCATAAAGATGAATGGTACAATTATAAAAATTTGAATCAGGATGTAAAGGTGTTGATCTCGCTTGACGAAAAGACTTATACTGGTGGCGAGAATGGAGATTATCATCCTATTGCATGGTACCATGAATTTGATGGTGGAAGAGCTTTTTATACCGGCATGGGACATACCAATGAGTCATATTCGGATCAACTTTTCCTTAAACATCTTCTTGGAGGTATAAAATATGCCATTGGAAATAATGTCCCTTTAAATTATGCGAAAGCTAAAACACCTCAGGTTCCTGAAGAAAACCGATTTGTTAAAACAGTTCTGACTACGGGAACGCTATACGAACCGACAGAAATGGCAATTCTTCCAAATCTCGATATCCTGCTGGTGCAAAGAAGGGGAGAAATTATGCTCTATAAACAGAAAAGCAACAGCATTTCGCAGGTTGGCTTTTTAAATGCTTATCATAAAACTGCGGTTTCGGGTGTGAATGCTGAAGAAGGAGTACTTGGCATTGCAGCTGATCCGGCATTTAAAGAGAATAATTACGTTTACATTTTCTATAGTCCGATAGATACCTCTGTCAATCGTCTTTCAAGGTTCAAATTCGTCAATGACAAGCTGGATAACACATCAGAAAAAGTAATCCTCGAATTCTATTCTCAAAGAGAAATATGCTGCCATACCGGTGGTTCAATTGCCTTTGGACCTGATGGACTTCTGTATGTTTCAGCCGGCGATAATGCTACTCCCTTTGATGTACCGAAACAGACTTTTGTAAATAAAGGTTATGGACCATTGGATAACCGTCCGGGGCTTGAGCAATATGATGCCAGAAGATCGTCAGGAAATACCAATGACCTTCGCGGAAAAATTATGAGGATAAAGGTAAATGAGGATGGCACCTATAGCATTCCGGAAGGAAATTTATTCCCGCCCAATACCCCGGGAACAAAACCTGAGATTTATGTGATGGGAAACAGAAACCCATACCGTATCTCAATTGATAGTAAAACAGGATTTCTTTACTGGGGAGAAGTAGGTCCGGATGCTAATGCAGATAGCCCTGAAAGAGGATCAAGAGGTTATGATGAATTGAACCAGGCAAGAAAAGCAGGCTTTTTCGGCTGGCCATTTTTTGTTGGAAACAATTACCCTTACCGTGCTTATGATTATACCACCGGAACTGCAGGAGAAGCTTTTGATCCTGCCAAACCACATAATAATTCGCCAAACAATACCGGACTTGAATACCTTCCTTCAGTTTCACCGGCATTTATCTGGTATCCCTATGCAGCTTCAAAAGAGTTTCCTCAGGTTGGAACCGGTGGCAGGAATGCAATGGCCGGTCCAGTTTATCATACCGAGTTATATCCTAAGGAAACACGCTATCCTGATTATTATAATAACAAACTATTTATTTACGACTGGATCAGAGGCTGGATTAAGGCCGTGACTATGAAGCCTAATGGCGATTACGATAATATGGAGGCCTTTATGCCGATGACAAACTTCTCCTCGCCGATTGATATGGAATTGGGTCCGGATGGACGCATCTATATACTTGAGTATGGAAAAGGCTGGTTTTCAAAAAATCCTGATGCAGGTATCTCCAGAATTGATTTCGTTGCAGGGAACCGCCCGCCAAAGATTAAAGAATTGATCGTAAGCAAAACAAGCGGAGTACTTCCTTTCAAATTGCAAGCCAAGGTTGAGGCTAGCGATCCTGATAAAGACAAAATGAATTATGTATGGGAACTTGGCAACGGCATTAAAAAATCAACCGTCCTTCCTAGTATTGAACACACCTTCACTAAAGCAGGAGAATATGCAATCAGCGTTCTGGCAATCGACAAAAATTTTGCGAGCACCAATAGCAGTCCGGTAACAATTTCTGCAGGAAATGCCCAGCCAAAAGTCAGTATCCAGCTAAAAGGAAACCAAAGCTTTTATTTTGCAGGGAAAGCGGTAGAGTACGATGTGTCTGTATCGGATGAGGGTTCTGCCGTCAATAAAAGCACCATTTATGTAGCCAACAATTATACTAAAGGTTCGGACCTTGCAGGGGCTTCAATGGGACATCAGGTATTCACAGAAGCACAGGCAGGCCAGGCTTTGATGTTGAAATCAGATTGCCAGTCATGCCATCAGGTCAATACCAAATCCATTGGTCCTTCGTATACTCAGGTATCCGCAAAATACCAGAATGATCCTAGCGCAGCAACTTACCTTGCAGCAAAGATCATAAAAGGAGGTAGTGGAACCTGGGGAGAAGTAGCCATGCCTGCCCACTCCGCAATGAGTGATGATGATGCAAGGAAAATAGCTCAATGGGTTTTATCTCTCGAGAACAAAGCCGTCAATAAGGCCTCATTACCTATTCAGGGCAGTATTATACCGGAACAGGAATCTGAAAATAATATTTTTAGCATCTACGCTTCTTATACAGATCAGGGGCAAGCTGGACTGAAACCCTTAACAGGAACTGCAACAGTTTATCTCAGAAGCAATATAATGAGTGCCAGAGAAATCACTGAAAGAACCCGAATCGGCTTAAAAGACTCTACCAGCACCGGTTTTCTGATTTATCCGCAAAACAACGGATGGCTCAAACTGAGTAATTTTGACCTTTCGGGGATCAGAATTCTGGAATTCGCTAATCTTTCAAAAGGCGGTGGGGGTATCTATGACATTGAGATCCGCGCAAATTCAGAGACCGGAGCACTTCTCGGAAAGGGCAATTTTAAAGATGGTGAAATTCCGGATCAGCAAAGCAATACTCTTGTTCAGCTTAATCTTCCGGCTGACATGAAGATCAACAGCTTATTTGTGGTTTTTGTATCCGACCCTAAAAATTTAAAACCCAGGCCACTTTTAAAAACTGTTACTTTCAAGCCGGAATAAATTTTTAAAGACCAGGATATGATGTTGCACCGAAAACTCATGCTGCCGTGTTTTTTTCTGTTTGTATTGTTTGCATGCAATTCAAGTACAAATAAGGACCCCGGAATAAGTTCTGACAGCTCCTCCATGCTCAATCAGCAATCAAAAACTGCATTTCAAAAATTAATTGATGGGAAGAACACAGATTTATTCATTTTAAGGAACAAGAACAAAGCTGAGGCTGCATTTACAAATTATGGTGCAAGGATCGTGAGCCTTAGGGTTCCTGACCAATCAGGTAAATTAACAGATGTGGTAGTGGGCTTTGCGGGGGTTGAAGCTTATCGTCAATCTACTGAACCATATTTTGGAGCAACAATTGGGCGCTACGGCAATCGCATTGCCGGAGGAAAATTCAAACTCGATGGGCAGGAATATTCAATTTTTATTAATAATAGTCCGAATGCATTACATGGCGGTAAAAAAGGATTTCAGGATGTAGTTTGGGATGCCAGACAAGTGAATGATCAAACTTTGGAGTTTAGCTATCTGTCGAAAGATATGGAAGAAGGATTTCCGGGAAACCTACAGGTAAAGGTTATTTATTCACTCTCTGATGACAACGAACTTATCATTAATTATGAAGCATCCACTGACAAGAAAACAATTGTAAATCTCACTAATCATGCATTTTTCAATTTAAACGGTGAAGGGAGCGGCAACATTCTGAATCATTCACTGCAGATCAATGCAGCACAATACACACCTGTAGATTCAACCCTTATTCCATTGGGAAAACTTGTATCCGTAGCCGGCAGTCCATTTGATTTCAGAAAAGCAGTAAAGATTGGTGGCAGAATCGAGAATAATACTATTCAGCTGAAGTATGGGAAAGGTTATGATCATAATTATGTATTAAATCCTGCTGAAAGCGGCAAAATGAAGTCTGCGGCAATTGCAAGAGGTGATCAATCTGGTATTGTCATGGAAGTATTCACTCAGGAACCCGGCCTTCAGTTTTACAGTGGGAATTTCATGCAGGGTAAAAACACCTTTAAAGGGGGCAGTAAGGATGATTTCAGAACAGCATTCTGCCTTGAAACTCAGCATTTCCCCGATTCACCGAATCAGCCTGCATTTCCGGAAACAGTGCTGAAACCTGGAGATCTCTACAAAACAAGTACTGTTTATAAATTCTCGGTAAGCAAATAATTCGGGATTTATTTCAGGCAAAAAAGAACAAAATTTTATATTTAATATCTATTTGAAACGAATAATTTTTAGCCTTAAATGATGAAAAGAAAATTAAGAATGGGAATGATTGGCGGCGGAAAAGATGCCTTTATCGGAGCCATTCACCGCATTGCTGCCAATATGGATGGACTTATCGAGCTTGTATGCGGAGCCCTGAGTTCCAGCCCTGAAAAAGCTCTGGAGAGCGGTAGAAGCCTCTTTCTTCCGGAAGACCGGATTTATCCGAACTATGAAGAAATGATACTTCAGGAGAGCCGCCTTCCTGCCGGACAAAGGATGGATTTTGTTAGTATTGTAACCCCAAATCATGCGCATTTTGGACCGGCTATGATGGCTCTGGAGCATGGTTTTCATGTGGTAATTGATAAACCAATCACCTTTACACTTGAGGAAGCTAAACTGCTTAAGAAAAAAACTGAAGAGACGGGGCTCAGTTTATTACTGACACATACCTATGCCGGTTATCCCATGGTTAAACAGGCCAGGGAAATGGTTAAAGCAGGTGAACTGGGTAAAATCAGAAAGATCATTGTAGAATACCCACAGGGCTGGTTAAGCAGACTATCCGAAAAGGATGGAAACCCTCAGGCTGCATGGAGAACAGACCCTGCAAGGTCTGGAAAAAGCGGATGTATGGGTGATATTGGAACCCATGCTGCGCATCTTGCTGAATATATCAGTGGATTGAAGATAACTAAATTATGTGCAGACCTTAGCATCGTTGTAGATGGAAGAGCACTGGATGATGATGGGAATGTGCTTTTAAAATTTGATAATGGTTCTAATGGGGTATTGATTGCTTCACAAATTGCTGCGGGGGAAGAAAATGCACTGCGGATCAGGGTTTATGGTGAGAAGGGCGGACTGGAGTGGGCACAACAGGAACCTAATACCTTGATTCTGAAATGGCTGGATGCTCCCGTTCAAATCTTTAGGGCGGGCGGACATCAGCTTTCAGGCTATGCCGGGTTTAACAGCCGCACTCCGGGCGGTCATCCTGAAGGATATCTTGAAGCCTTTGCTAACCTGTACCGGAATTTTGCCCTTTGTGTTTCGGCAGAAATGGAGGGTACAAAAGCGGCTCCAGAAGCATACGACTACCCTTCGGTTGATGAAGGCATCAGAGGAATGGCTTTCATCAATAACGTGGTAAAAAGCAGCTTAAGTAATGATAAATGGACAAATTTTGAAGTATAAAAATAGATTATGACTACAATAAAAGGACCCGCAATATTTCTTGCACAGTTTTTAGGTGATACTGCACCATTCAATAGCCTGGAATCAATATGTAAATGGGCAAAAAGTCTTGGATTTGAAGGCGTACAAATCCCTACCTGGGATCCGCGCTGTATAGATCTTCAAAAGGCCGCGGAAAGTAAAACCTATGCCGATGAGATCAAAGGAATTGTTAATTCCTGCGGTATGGAGATTACAGAGCTTTCAACCCACCTTCAGGGGCAGCTGGTTGCTGTGAATCCGGCATATGATCTGCTTTTCGATGGCTTCGCCCCCGCCAGTGTACATAACAATCCAAAAGCCCGTACAGAATGGGCTGTGCAGCAATTAAAATATGCGGCAATTGCTTCAGAGCACATGGGCATCACTGCACATGCAACATTCAGCGGGTCATTATTATGGCATACCTGGCATCCATGGCCACAAAGACCGGCCGGACTGGTTGATGCCGGATTTAAAGAACTTGCTAAACGATGGCTTCCGATCCTGGATCATTTTGACAATCATGGTGTAGATGTTTGTTATGAAATCCATCCTGGTGAAGACCTTTTCGATGGAGTAACTTATGAGATGTTCCTCGAGAAAGTCAACAATCATTCAAGAGCCTGTCTGCTTTATGACCCATCCCACTTTGTATTGCAATGCCTCGATTATGTGCAATATATTGACCATTATCATGAGCGCATCAAAGCATTTCATGTGAAGGATGCGGAATTCAATTCAACAGGAAAGCAGGGCACCTTTGGAGGATACCAGAACTGGGCCGACAGAGCAGGCCGGTATCGATCTCCAGGTGATGGCCAGGTTGATTTCAAAAGGATCTTCAGCAAACTGACGCAATACGATTTTAAAGGCTGGGCTGTAATGGAATGGGAATGCTGTATCAAGCATCCTGAAGACGGGGCACGCGAGGGTGCTAAATTTATCAAAGATCATATAATCAGGGTTACAGAAAGGGCATTTGATGATTTTGCAGGTACCGGAAGCAATGAGGAGTTTAACCGAAAGATTCTCGGTATTTAATTATTAATCACTAATTTCAAGCCATAAATAATCAATAAATCATGAAAAAAATACTAATCGTTTTAGGGGCTTGCAGCATCATTCTGGCATGTAATAGTGCTGAAAAATCAGAAAGTACAGGGGACACCACTGCTGCAGTTGAACAGGTTTCAGTTGACACAAGTGCTACCGCTGCTGCTCCGGCAAATACTGGCTCTGCAAAAGGAGAGCAGTTAATCAGTAGTTCTGATTGTCTGACCTGCCATAAAGTTGATGCTAAGATCGTTGGCCCATCTTATGTTGATGTTGCCAATAAATATGAAGCAACTGAAGCTAACATTGAGATGCTTGCCGGCAAGATCATTAATGGAGGATCCGGTTCATGGGGTGAAATCCCGATGGCACCACACGCAGCCTTAAGTACAGATGATGCGAAGGAAATGGTTAAATACATTCTTTCCTTAAAAACTAAATAATATGAAAAAAATCAGCCTGATTATTCTCAGCGCAGTTCTACTTTCCGGCTGTGGCTCAAGCAAAAACAGCATGAACAGCAAAGGATGGCAGAAATTGTTTGACGGTAAAACAACCACCGGATGGCATAGTTATGGAAAATCAACTGCCGGAACCGACTGGAAAGTTGTTGATGGCGCAATTTACCTCGACGCTAAAAACAGACAGCCCGGACAGGGAGGTGATTTAACCACCAATGATTCATTCGATAATTTCCATCTCAGGATGGAATGGAAAATATCCAAAAATGGAAATAGTGGGATCATATTCTATGTAAATGAGGACTTGTCAAAATATAAATCATCCTATAATACAGGCCCCGAGATGCAGGTTCTTGATAACGACGGTCACGCAGATGGCAAAATCCATAAGCACCGCGCAGGAGATTTGTATGATCTGATTGCAAGCAGCTCCGAACCGGTAAATCCTGTCGGGCAGTGGAATAAAGTTGAAATCATTGCCAATAATGGTAAACTCGATTTTTTTATGAATGGCAAGAACATTGTTTCAACCACCATGTGGGATGATGACTGGAAAAGTATGGTAGCCGGAAGTAAGTTTAAAACCATGCCTGGTTTCAGTATCTACAAATCCGGAAAAATCGCAATCCAGGATCATGGCGATGAGGTTTGGTACAGAAATATTGAGATTAAGAAGCTTTAGAGAGTGAAGAATTGAGAGTGGAGAATTGAGAAATAAAAGCCGATAAGATTAAATTTATCGGCTTTTTTATTAAAAATCATCCCAGTATTTTACAAAACAATACCCTGTTTCATTTGATTCCTTTAGTGGTCTTTACAATTTTGACTAAGAGGCATAAAAGTTCAAAGCAATCCTTATCTAAAGTATGATAGGATTCATCAGACAAATAACCAGTATCCTTCAAAAGACTGATCCAATAAGCTGTTTCATTTGCTTCCTTTAAGGCTATATTCATCTTATGCACAAAATCAGCCCGGGATTGAGCATGTTGTGCTTCTCTGACTAGTGCTCCAATTGCTGTACCACTTCTGAGAAGCTGCTTAGATAAAACATATTCCTTACTATCTACTATAAGAATTTTATATATAGATACTACTTTTATGGAAAAACAATAAGATTTGGTGGCAATAACACTCAAGGCTCAACAGTACTTAAACTATGCGAGTGTAAATAGAAATATTAAATTTAATTATTGAAAATTATTGAGTGGTCTCAACTAATTAGTAAATGGAGAATTGAATGCGGATTTCTCCACCCTCAATTCTCCACTCTTAATTCTCAACCCGATGGCTATCGGGTCTATTGCGATTTCCCGCGGGCCAGAATAGGCAGAATCTTTTCAACTTTACCATTCCGGATACCGTACATGAAATCGTATAAGTTAACCACAGGATCGCAATGTGGTACGATTACTTCGAATTTATCACCTACTTTATAGGTTTTGTTTGGATTGATAATTTTTACCGATCCATACTCATCAGAACCAGCATTATAATCAAAACCAGGTTCACCTATTACAATTCCGTGAGGCACATTGAGTGTTAAAGCTTTAGATCCTGAATCCGTTACATATTTTCCTGCTTTGGAATCATTGATAATGGTCGCCATTACCGTAAGAGATGGTGCGAAATCATCCATTATTTTTTCGTTGTTTGCACCACCAATAATCATATATTGATGATCCATAAACAAATAACTTCCAACCTGTACATCAGTGAAGCCGGGAATTTCATACATCATATCATATGTACCGGTACCACCCCCACTGAAAATCTCCATATTTAATCCGGATTTCTTCATTAATTCATAGCTCCCTACAACCGGTTCAAAAGTTTTAAAGGCCTGTTCTTTACGAGCTTTAAAACCTTCAACATGCTGTACAGCTCCATCATAAGCTAAAACACCATGAAATTTCAAATTAGGCGCCTTATCTACAAATTGGGCAAGTTCTAATGCCGGTTGCCCATTTGCAATACCTGATCTGTTAATCACATCCAGATCCACAACAATATCTGCAATGATACCTGCAGCCCTGGCCGCATCCTGAAGATCTCTGGCATTCTGCATATTATCAACAGCCTGAATGAAGCCTTTATACTTCTTTCTTAATGCCATTGCATGGTTGATTTTCGGCACTGATATATTAACACCGGTCATCAAAACATTCTGAATTCCATTAGCAAGCATCACTTCCGCCTCGGCAAGTTTTGCGGCACACACACCTACTGCACCTGCAGCGACCTGCATTTTTGCAATGGCCGGACACTTATGTGTTTTAACATGCGGACGAACACCCGTACCTGTACCCTGCAACCGGGTTTGTACATGCTTTATGTTCTTTTCCATTTTATCTAGATCGACACATAAAGCCGGGGTATCGAGATCCCACTTTGACTTGCCAATATCAGATGACCTGACATCAATTAAAGTCTCAGCACTTAAGTTTGGTGACCAGAAGGAAGCAGCTCCTGCAAAAGCACTTGCCTGTAAAAATTTTCGGCGATTGAAAGAATTAGACATTGTTCACAATTTAATTTAGTTTTCGATTCTGTTTTAAATGTAAAAAAAAATAATCAATAACAGGCATCTGCCCCACTGAGAGCTGATTCCAAAAACTCCAGCGACAAAAAATATTTAACAGAAAATTAATTAATTTCTATTTAAATATTTTTCTATTAAAGAAATATAATTGACGATCTAAAAGGCTGAATGGCAGGAAATTCACTCATTATCACTGTTTTAAAGGAAATCTGATTCAATTATCCCAGTCGGGAAAAGTTTTAATTACCAATCCGCCTGACAGAAAAATCCATGTACCAATTTTGATACTTGTACTTCCTTAGAATATTAGCAATCTTTATGGCTCGAAATATTGATTCGAATTGAGAAGAACTGCCGTTATAACTTACATCATCCTGTACCTGGCCGCGACCACGAGCCTCGGGGAACTGTTCAGGCTACCTGTATTAATCTCACATTTCGCAGAGCACAAAGCAGATAATAATTCAATTACTTTCTACAAGTTTCTTTATCAGCATTATCATGCCGATGATGGCAACGATCAGGACAATGATCGCGACAGTCAGTTACCCTTCAAATCACAGGACCCGGGCTCGGGCTCTTCGTCCATCAGTTTTGGAGTTCCTCTTCCGGGGAATAATCTACTCTTGACTCCTCACTCAATTTTTTCTTCATTAAATACTGTAAAATATAAGGAACCTTATATTCCATCAGCCTGTCTGAACCGCATTTGGCAACCGCCAAAGCATAGTTGATTTACAACTAATTCCTAAACTAAATATTCATTAGGGTACCCAAAAGGTACACCTCGTTTTGTATTTGCATTCAATCTGAATGCTGAAACTATTGTTTTATGTTAAATAAAATCATCGGATTTTCGATAAAGAATAAACTAATTGTAGGGCTGTTTACCATAGTACTCGTGCTCTATGGAACTTATGAACTCAGCAGATTGCCTATTGATGCTGTTCCGGATATTACAAATAATCAGGTACAGGTAATTACCATTGCACCATCCTTCGGAGCTACCGATATAGAAAGGTTGGTTACCTTCCCTGTTGAGCAGGCTAACAGTAATATTTCCGGATTGAAGGAGATCAGAAGCTATAGTCGTTTTGGACTTTCTCTGGTAACAATCGTTTTCAATGATGATATTGATATTTACTGGGCCCGGCAACAGGTAGCGGAAAGGCTGCAACAGGTCCAGTCACAGATACCTGATGGAATCGGCAACCCGGAAATGGGTCCTATTTCAACCGGTTTGGGTGAGATCTATCAATATGTAGTCCGTCCTGAAAAAGGATATGAACAAAAATATTCAATTACTGAACTGCGCACTATCCAGGACTGGATCATCCGCAGGCAGCTATTGGGTGTCAAAGGTGTGGCCGAAGTAAGCAGCTTTGGAGGCAAACTGAAGCAATACGAGGTCGCTATTGATCCAAATAAACTTCAGTCTTATGGCATAAGCATCAATGATGTTTTCAGTTCAGTTGAGAATAACAACCAGAATACAGGAGGTGCCTATATTGAAAAACATGAGGGAGTTTTATATATCCGAAGTGAGGGATTAATCAATAGTGCAGAGGATATTGAAAATGTCCGTATCAAAAATACCAAAAGTACTGTTCCACTCCTCATCAGAAATGTAGCTGAGGTTAAGATTGGCCATGCAACACGTTACGGTGCATTAACATATAATGATCAGGGTGAAGTTTCAGGAGCCATAGTAATGATGCTCAAGGGCGGAAACAGCAATGTGGTGATCGAGAATATCAAGGAACGAATTGCTCAGATCCAAAAATCTTTACCGGAAGGTGTAGTCATTGAACCCTTCCTGGATCGAACAAAGATGGTGAATAATGCCATCAGCACCGTTAAAACCAATCTGTTGGAAGGTGCATTGATTGTTGTTTTCGTGTTGGTTGTTTTTCTTGGAAATCTGCGGGCAGGCTTCCTTGTGGCTTCAGTTATCCCACTTTCTATGCTTTTCGCGGTGATAATGATGAACATATTCGGAGTAAGCGGGAACCTGATGAGTTTAGGTGCTCTTGATTTCGGTCTTATTGTAGATGGTGCTGTAATTATTGTTGAAGCAGTAATGCATCAGCTGGCTCATTCGGGGAAGTTCATGGGTTTAAACCGACTTAGCAGGCATAACATGAATGATGAGGTAAAAAGTGCCGCTTCAAAAATGATGAACAGTGCAGTATTTGGGCAGATCATCATTTTGATAGTCTACCTCCCAATATTCACGCTTGAGGGCATTGAAGGAAAAATGTTCAAACCGATGGCACAAACAGTGGCATTTGCGCTGCTTGGTGCATTCATTCTATCCCTAACTTACATCCCGATGATGAGTACAATTTTCCTGAGTCGTGATAAAAAGGAGAAGTTAAACCTGTCTGATCGAATCATGCTTAAGATCGAACGTGCTTACAAAAATGCCTTGCTTAGAGTCCTTGGATTTCCCAAAGTTGTTATGTTAAGTACCTTAAGTTTATTCGTCATTGCCCTGTTCCTGCTCTCCAGAATGGGTGGTGAATTCATCCCTTCCATAGAGGAAGGTGATTATGCAGTAGAAACCAGAGTCCTTGCGGGAAGTAACCTGAATACCACCATCGAAAGCGTTCAGAAAGTGGTACACATTTTGAAATCCAGATTTCCCGAAATAGAGAAGGTCATAACTAAGATTGGCAGCAGTGAGGTACCCACAGAACCACTTCCTATGGACATGGGTGATATGATCATCACACTAAAAGACAAAAGTGAATGGACTTCGGCAAGTTCATTCGATGAACTGTCTGAGAAAATGACCAAAGCAGCACAGGAAGTTCCGGGTGTAACCACCAGCTTTCAGTTCCCGGTACAAATGAGGTTTAATGAATTAATGACCGGTGCGAGGCAGGATGTAGTTTGCAAGATATTTGGGGAGAACCTGGACACACTATCGCATTATGCCAAAAAGCTTGGAACTATTGTCAGCAGTGTTGAGGGTACAGGTGAATTGTATGTCGAGACTGTAAGCGGGATTCCTCAGATTGTGATTGATTACAACCGTCCTGCAATTGCACAATATGGTCTGAGCGTAAAGGAAATCAATGAGGTGGTCAATTCAGCATTTGCAGGCAAGGTCAGCGGCCAGGTCTTTGAAGGTGAGAAACGGTTTGATCTCGTAGTTCGCCTGGCAAGTGAGAAAAGACAGGATTTGAAAAATGTCAGGGAACTATTAATACCAGCAGCAGATGGCATACAAATTCCATTATACCAGCTTGCGGAGGTAAGTCTGAAGGACAGTCCCAACCAAATCCAACGAGAAGATGCCAAGCGGAGGATTCTTGTAGGATTTAATGTACAGGACAGGGATGTTGAAAGTATTGTGAATGAACTGAGCAAAAAGGTTGATGAAGCCATTAAACTTCCCCCCGGATATACTATTACTTACGGAGGTTCTTTTGAGAACCTGAATGCCGCAAAAGATCGTCTGATGATTGCAGTACCGGTTTCTCTGGCCCTGATATTCCTCCTGCTCTATTTTGCCTTCAACTCAATCAGACAAGGCTTATTGATATATACTGCAATTCCTCTTTCAGCAATAGGAGGAATATTCTTTTTGGCTCTCCGTGGAATGCCTTTCAGCATCAGTGCCGGTGTTGGCTTTATCGCTCTGTTTGGAATCGCAGTTTTAAATGGAATTGTACTTGTCGCAGAATTCAACCGCCTGAAAAATTCCGGTGAAGCTGACATTCGTGAAATCGTCCTCAAAGGCACAGGAACGCGTTTACGTCCTGTACTCATGACCGCTTTTGTTGCCTCTCTCGGGTTTTTGCCCATGGCCTTAAGTTCAGGTGCCGGTGCTGAAGTTCAGCGGCCTTTAGCTACTGTCGTGATCGGGGGCTTGCTTGTTGCAACTTTCCTGACCCTGTTTGTATTACCACTATTATATATTCAGTTCGAGAAAGGATTCAGATCAGGAAAAAAACATGCATTAGCCCTGGTGCTTGTATTTCTGATCTCTCAGGTCCAGGTTGCAAATGCCCAGATTCCAATCAGTCTCGAAGCTGCATTGGATACAGCCCTTCAAAACAATTTGATTCTGAAGGAGGAAATTCTAAAGGCAAGATATCGGAACCAAATGATCGCTACAGCATCACAACTACCTCATGCACAATTAATTACTGAGTATGGCAATTTCAACAGTACCTATAAGGATTCCCGATTAAGTCTGAGTCAAAATTTTAGCTTCCCAACAGTTTACAGCAGGCAAAAGACGCTATATGAAGAGGAATGGAAGAACAGTCTGCTTTCAGGGGAATTACAAATTGCGGAGCTTAAGAAAAATGTAAGCCAGGTCTATTACCTGCTTAAATATCTGCAGGAAAAAGAACAATTGCTAAGAAGAACCGACACCATGTATACTGAATTTATGAGAGTCAGTACACTCAGGCTTAAAAGTGGTGAAAGTAACATCCTTGAAAGTACAGTTTCAGTCAATCAAAAAGGTGCCATTCAGCTGCAGCTGAACCAGCTGATGCAGGACAGGGAATTACTTAGTATCCGGTTTGGCCTTCTTATTAATTCCGGGACTAGCTACAAACCGGATAACAGACCATTCAAACTTGCAGAGCCCCTTAATCCTGAGAATAATCATCCCGAGCAACATCCTACAATAAAAATAATGGAGCAACAGCGGACTATTGCCGAGGCCGGTACAAAGCTCGAAAAGGCAAAGCTTCTCCCCGACCTTTCATTTGGATACAATAATCTTAGCATCCGGGATGGAATTACTTTTAACAATAGCCGACGCTACAGTTCTGTTCAGGCGGGAATAGGAATACCTGTTTTCAGCAAAGCTCAGAGATCCAGAGCCGGTGCAGCGAAGCTTAATGAAGCCATAGCCCTGACCGCACTTGAGCGCGAAAAACAAAGTCTGAACAAACAATATCTTGATGCCCTGGCACAGTTCAAAAAGAACAAAAAGGACGTGAGTTATTTTGAAGGAACAGGATTGAAAAATGCTGCGACAATCAAACAGACATTAAGCCGGCAACTCCATACAGGAGAAATCAATTACATGGAATGGACCATTCTTAATCAGCAGGCATTAGCGATTGAGAGTGAATATCTGGATGCAGTAAAAAGCCTGAATGAAAGTATTTTACAAATTGAATATCTACAATATAACACAAAATTATGATGAAGAATCCCATTGTATCAGTACCTAAAAACACTATCCGCTTACTCAGTTTCTGTCTGATTAGTATTGCTTTAATTTCCTGCGGACCAGAGAAAGCAGAAACACAGCAAACCAAAGAGGATGTGAATAAAAACATGGTCACATTAACAGAAGCACAGTTCAATAATGCAGCAATTAAAATTGGAATAGCTGAAACAAAGACTGTTTCTGATATTCTGAAGCTCAACGGCAGTATTGAGGTTCCCCCGCAGAATCTGATATCCATTAGCATACCTCTGGGAGGTTACCTGAAATCTACAACAATGCTGCCGGGGTCAATTGTAAAAAAAGGTCAGGTGATCGCCACAATTGAAGACCCCCAATATATCCAGCTACAACAGGATTATCTCGTAACAAAGGCAAAATTAGCCTATTCAGAGCAAGACCAAAACAGACAAAAGGAATTGAATAAGGAAAAAGCAGGGAGTGACAAGGCTCTTCAATTGGCTGAAGCTGAATATAAAAGTATGAAAATTGCATTTGCTGCCTATGCAGAAAAGCTCAGACTGATTGGTATTGATCC
>Ga0075152_10000843_pt1 | contig 22258 bp, 12 predicted proteins | sample JI61114C2DNA_FD_70964 | JGI IMG/M metagenome (GOLD analysis project Ga0075152, IMG submission 70964) | Wastewater effluent complex algal communities from Wisconsin, to seasonally profile nutrient transformation and Carbon sequestration -... | ecosystem: Engineered > WWTP > Effluent > Algae...
TGGTACGCTTGGCGCGGCATACATACCGCCACCGGCCAGTGGAGCGCGGGGGTGCAACGCGTACTGCGCATCACTTACTGGGCCGTGAGCATCGCGATGATGGCCGTAATCGCATTCGGTGTGTTCCGCATGGAGGAGCTCCGGTCCGTGCGCAACAGCGCTTACCTCTATTCAGTCATCGGCATCTTCGTGCTTTTGCTTTTACCGAAGGTGGTCGTCATCCTTTTCCACGGACTCGAGGACCTGCTTGAACTGGGTCGCTGGGCGTGGTGCAAGATGGCGCCCGGCGCGGCTGCCGATGCTGTGGACGGCGGACGTTTGCGGTTCCTTTCACAACTCGGACTGGCGCTGGCGGCGATCCCCTTTGCCGGTGTGCTGTACGGACTTACACGCGGGTGGCGCAACTTCAACGTGGCCCAAGTGAAGGTGAAGGCGCGCAACCTGCCCAAGGCCTTTGACGGGCTGCGGATCGTGCAGATCAGCGATATGCACCTCGGCAGTTTCAGCACCGGAACGGAGGTGGTGCAGCGCGGCATCGACCTCATCAACGAGCAACGGCCGGACCTCATCCTCTTCACCGGCGACCTGGTGAACAATTTCGCCGACGAAGCCGAGCCTTGGCTTGAAAAATTAAGCGGACTAAAGGCTTCGATCGGTAAATTCTCCATCCTCGGCAACCACGATTATGGCGACTATTCCAGTTGGCCCAGCGCCGCCGAAAAGGCCGCGAACCTGGATCAATTGAAGATTCACCACCGCACCATGGGCTTCCGCCTGCTGCTGGATGAGCACTTGCCGATCGAGAAGGACGGCGAGCGCTTCACGTTGATCGGCGTGCAGAACTGGGGCACACGTTTTCAGCAATACGGCAACCTCGCCAAGGCCATCGCGGGCACGGACCCATCCGCATTCCGCCTGCTTATGAGCCACGACCCCACGCACTGGGACGCACAGGTACGCGCCACGGGCATCGACCTGATGCTGGCCGGGCACACGCACGGCGCGCAGTTCGGCATTACCGTGGCCGGACACACGTACAGTCCCGCGCAATGGGTTTACGAGGAATGGGCCGGGCTGTATAAGAAGGACGGTTTGCAGCTCTATGTGAACCGCGGTTTCGGGTTCCTGGGCTTTCCGGGAAGAGTGGGAATGCCGCCGGAGATCACGGTGCTTACGTTGGAGAGAGCGTAGGTTTTGGCCGCAGAGCATGCCTATCGGCAGCCAGGGGCGCTGAGGCGCAGAGAAATGCCAGGTAAATAGGTCTGCTTAACCGCTACGACGCAACGGCGCGACGCCCTCATCCCCCGGCCCCTTTCTCGACTACGCTCGAATTGCACCCAAGGAGAAGGGGTGACTCGTCTTACTTGTCCAGCGAGACTTGGTAAGGCAGTGCTGTTTACCCGACGACCTCATCGCGGCAAGGCTCGCTTTCGCCCAATCGTTTTGGCGTAGCAACGCCTGACCACCAACAACAGACAACTATTGACTATTTTATCGCCAACGGATCGACATTTTTATCGTCATCCCTGGAAAAATGTTCCTCAATTGCCACAGCTGGTTCAGCTTCAACCATGGCGTAATGTCGCCCGAAGACCTGCTGAAACAGGCGCAGGAAGCGGGTTTGCGGTCGTTCGCGCTCACGGACATCCACAACACCGCCGGGGTTGCCGACTTCGTGCGGCTCGCTCCCAACTATGGTATCCTTCCCGTGGTGGGCATCGAATTCCGCCGGGGCGCGCAACTGCTCTACATCGGTATTGCGAAGAACAACGCCGGTTTCCAACGCTTGAACGAACTGCTCAGCCCGCACCTGTTGGACGGTGATGCGCTTCCGGAACGTCCGCCGGACCTGCCGGATGTATTTTTCGTTTTTCCCTTCTCGCCACACGCACCGCAACGCCTGCGACCGCATGAACGCATCGGTATCCGCCCTTCCGACCTTACGCGATTACCCTTCAGCCCGTGGGCGAAACGGCCGAACGATCTGGTGGCGTTGATGCCTGTGACCTTCCGCGAAAGCACCGCCAAGCGCGACTTCAACACGCACCGCCTGTTGCGCACCGTGGCCCGCAACACCGTGGTGAGCATGTTGCCCGCGGAAGAACTTGCCGCGCCCGATGAACGCTTCCGTACGTATGCGAATGCCAAGCGTACATACGCCGATTTTCCTTTCCTGCTGAGCAATTCCGAGGAGCTCATCGAGCAATGCAGCATCGCCTTCGACAGCACCGACAAGACCCGCAAGGTGTTCGGCGCGGACCTTGCGCAAGACCGTGAAAAGCTTTGGACCGATACACGCGCTGGCCTCGCCCGCCGCTACCCGAAGGCCGCACCGCACGTGTTGGCGCGCATGGAACGCGAACTGGGCGTGATCGAAAAGATGGGTTTCATCAGCTACTTCCTCATTAATCAGGACATCGTGCGCTTCGCCAGCAGCCAAGGCTTTTTCCACGTGGGGCGCGGCAGCGGCGCCAACAGCATCGTGGCCTATTGCCTCGGCATCACCGACGTGGACCCCATTGAGCTGGATCTTTATTTCGAACGCTTCATCAGCAGCGCGCGCAAAAAACCGCCCGACTTCGATATCGACTTCAGTTGGAAAGACCGCGATGCCGTTTACCGCTACGCTTTCAATAAGTACAACGGACGTGGCCCCGGCCACATTCACGCTGCGCAGCTTGCCACGTACACCACCTACCAATGGCGCGGCGCCGTGCGCGAACTGGGCAAGGCCATGGGGCTGCCGCCCGAAGAGATCGATGCGCTCAGCGACGGCGGTGGGCGCTACGGCGGCGGAAGCCCGAGCGCCACGGTGCGCAACGGCCAGGTGGGCCACGTGGCGCAGGCCGTGGTGCGCTTCGCGCGCAACATCATCGGCATGCCCCACCAGTTCGGCATCCACGTGGGCGGCATCCTCGTGAGCGAGCTGCCGCTTACCGCCTATAGTGCGCTGCACCGCCCGCCGAAAGGCTTTCCCGTGGTGCAGTTCAGCATGCTGGAGGCCGAAGATCTCGGCCTCCACAAATTCGACCTGCTGAGCCAGCGCGGGCTGGGGCATATCAGGGATGCGGTGGAGCTGGTGGATGATCAGAAGGTCAGTATCTCGGCTTCGCTCGATAACCTGACCGGAACCTTGATGCATAGCGGGACAGAAAATCAGAAAATGGGAATGCCTGCAAGCACGGGCACCACTGCATTAGAGCGCAGCACCTGTACCGTCGGCCCATCGGGTCGACAGGCAGGTGGCATTGACATCCACGACATCCCGCGTTTCAAAGCCGACCCGGCGATCAAGGAATTGCTGCGCACCGGCAATACCGTGGGCTGCTTCTATGTGGAAAGTCCCGCCATGCGCATGCTGCTGAAGAAGTTGAAAGTGGAGGACTACCTCACGCTGGTGGCCGCCAGCAGCATCATTCGGCCGGGCGTGGCCGAAAGCGGCATGATGCGCGAATACATCCTGCGCCACAACGATCCCGAACGGCGCAAGCTCGCACCCAAGGCCCTGCTGGAGATCATGCCGGAGACTTACGGCGTAATGGTGTACCAAGAGGACGTGCTGCGCGTGGCCCATCTCTACGCGGGCCTTACGCTGGAAGAAGCGGACCTGTTGCGACGCGGCATGACGGCACGCTTCCGCGAACGGCCCGAGTTTAAGGCGGTGGAACGCAAGTTCTTCGCCAATTGCGCGGCCAACGGCCATCCCGCTACGCAGGCGCAAGAGGTGTGGCGGCAGATCGAGAGCTTCGCCAGCTTCAGCTTCGCCAAGGGACACAGCGCCAGCTACGCCGTGGAAAGCTACCAGAGCCTCTACCTCAAAGCGCACCATCCGCTGGAATTCATGGTAGCAGTGGCCAACAATTTCGGCGGCTTCTACAACCTCGAATTCTATTTGCACGAGGCCAAACGCAGCGGTGCCGTTATTGAAGCGCCTTGCGTGAACCGCAGTGCGGAGCTGTGTTCTTTGGAAGAAGCGCTCCAACCGCGTCCGGCGACAAGCATCTTCATCGGTCTGGCAAACATCAAAAGCCTTACCGACGGAACTACCGGCCTGCTGTTGGCGGAGCGCCTCCGCAACGGTCCCTTCATCGACCTGCCCGACCTGCTACGCCGTGTGCCCTTGCCCCTGGAACAGGCGCGGATACTGGTGCGCACGGGCGCACTACGCTTCACCGGAAAGTCGAAACCTCAACTGCTCTGGGACCTTGCCTTGTTGCACCGCCCGGCCACCGTGACCGCGGACGGAGACCTATTCATCACCCAATCGGAAGAACCCGTACTGCCTGACCTGGAGCACTATCCGTTGGCCGATGCCTACGATGAATTGGAACTGCTCGGCTTCCCATTGTGCGACCCGTTCGCATTGGTACACGATGGCATTTCAAGTGAAGCCGGCACCGCAAGCCCCGCGACAATTCCGGCACAAACCATGGCCCGGAACCGCAACAAGCACGTCCGTATGCTGGGTTACCTTACCCATGTAAAAACCACCACCACCAACGCGGGCACATACATGAGCTTCGGATCTTTCATCGACCCCACAGGTGATTTTTGGGACAGCACGCAGTTCCCTTCGGTGGCGGCGCGCTTCCCCTTCCGCGGGCGTGGTGTGTACGTGCTCACCGGCACGGTGGAAGAAGAGTTCGGGCACTGCTCGCTGCGTACGCGCACCGTGGAAAAGCTGCCTTGGAAACCGGATCCCCGTTACGGCGATAAGTAGTTCGTAGTAGGCCGACCACCTGCCTGAATACTTACACTTCAATTTCTATATATAGCCAAATGTGCCATTTTCTACATAGTTTTGGCTACTTATAAAATCTATACCGATGGTAGTTGGAAGAACGCAAGAGTCGATATTGCTGCAGCAGGCCTTTGCAAGCAAGCGCCCGGAGCTGGTGGTTCTGCACGGCCGACGCCGCATCGGAAAGACCTTCCTGGTGCGGAACATCTACCGCGAACACATCCGGTTCGAGATCACCGGTATGCACCGCGCCACGCTGAAGGAACAGCTGCGCAATTTCCATCTCACACTTTCCGCGCACCGGAAAAATCTTGAAGAACCAGCTGACTGGCTGGAAGCATTCCAACAACTGGCCAAGTACATTACCTCGCTCCGCACCAAAGGGAAGAAGGTGATCTTCATTGATGAATTCCCTTGGCTCGATGGGCGGCGCTCCCGGTTTCTTCCCGCATTCAGCAACTTCTGGAACGCATTCGCCAGCAAACGCAAAGACCTGCTCGTGGTGATCTGTGGCTCCGCAGCCTCGTACATGATCCAGAAGATCATCAAGGACAGGGGCGGCTTGCACAACCGCATCACCCGGCACGTGCAACTGGACCCGTTCACTTTAGCCGAAACTGAAGACCTGCTGCGGAACAACCGCGTGAAACTGACCCGCTACGACGTGCTGCGCTTGTACATGGCCCTCGGCGGCGTGCCGTACTACCTGCAAATGGTACAACGTGGAGAAAGTACCGCGCAGGCGATAGACCGGCTGTGCTTCCGCAAGAACGGCGCATTGCGCACCGAGTTCGGCAACGTGTTCGCATCGCTCTTCGAATACAGCGACAACCACGAACGTATCGTGCGCGCATTGGCACAGGTGCGCAAGGGAATGACCAGGAACCAACTCGCGAAAAAGAGCCGGATACACACGGGCGGCACGCTCACCAAGACCTTGCAGGAGCTGGAAGTATCCGGCTTTATCCAAAGCTACACGCCCTACCGGGGAGTTAAAGATCCGCTGTACCGGCTCAGCGACGAATACGCGCTCTTCTACTTGAAGTTCATCGAGCCGAGCAAGCCGGTGAAGGGTGCCTACTGGACCAAAGTGCAGGGGCAACAGACCTACCGGACCTGGGCCGGCTTCACGTTCGAAACCATCTGCATGAAGCACGTGGAGCAGATCAAACACGGCCTTGGCATCTCGGGCATGCATAGCGAGGACGGCTCCTGGTTTGCAAAAAGCACCGCAACCGGCGCACAAGTGGACCTACTTATCGACCGAGACGACAAAGTGATCAACATCTGCGAAATGAAGTTTCTCAGCGGCCCTTTCACCATCGATAAAAAGTACGCCCGCGAGTTGGCAAACAAAGTGGAACTCTTCCAACGCGAGACCGGTACACGAAAGAGCGTGATGCTCACTTTCATCACTACCTACGGCCTTTCAGAGAATGCCCATAGCAACGAAATGGTGCAGGAAGAACTGACCATGGACGTGCTTTTTGAAAATCTATAAGTAGCCAAATATGGGATATTATACCCACATTTGGCTACTTATAGAATCCTGTCCCAAGTGTTTACGGGGCCTTTATGCAATCCGTTTTGTCATCGCGAAGGGATGTAATGGAGCAATCTCCGACCTCACCACCCTGCCTGCCGAGTGCCACTGCATACTGCTGCTGCTGCCCCCTGGAATTGCCTACTGCGCTACTTCATCTCCACCTTCAACCGGTTGTCGTCCGGGTGCCGATCGAAGAACAAGTGGTCCGGGTCGATGTTGACAGCCGAAGGCTTACTGGCCACATGGAACGTGAGCTCATGCTCCCCGGTAGTCAGCTTCATCCGCTGTTGTACCAAGGGAACATCGTTCAGGTCCTTGTCTTTTCCAAAAGAGGGCCAGCGCTCCACGGAGATGTCCAGCCAGTCGGCCATGGGCACTTCCGTTTCCACGCCCAAAGAATCCGCATGCACCTTTTCCAGGCTCATCTTCATGGTGACGGTCCATGAGCTGTCGGGGTTCATCACGGCCTTGGCCTCCTCCACCTTGTTGTCGTAAAGTGTGATGTACTTGATGTTGTCTTCCAGCAGATAGTTCAAGCTGTCCGGCGTTACTTTTTTCACTGCCCTGTACCAATCCAATGAGGTGGGCCATGGTGGTTCGGCATAGCCGAACGAATCCACCAAGGACTTGAACGCCTTGTTCAGCGTGTCCTCACCGAGGTACGAACGCAGGTTGTACAGCATCACGCTGGCCTTGTTATAGTGGATGTAGCCTTGGTTCTCCACCGTCAACAACGGCCGCTCGCCGATGGCCTCGGAGCCGCGCGCGTTCTGGTATTTGTCACCTTCGTACTTCAGGAACTTGCGCATTTTTCCCGTTCCGTATTCCTTCTCCATCACCATCAGCGCGGCGTATTGGGACATGCTTTCGCTCAACAGCGTACTGCCCTGCATGGCTGCACCCATCACCTGATGCGCCCACCATTGGTGACCGGTCTCGTGCGCTACCACGTAGAACACCATGTCGATGTCCTCCTTGGCCGTGAGGTCGGTGATGAAGCCGATGCTTTCGCTGTACGGCATAGTGCCCGGAAACGCTTGTGCGAACGAGGCATACCGGGGGAACTCGATGATGCGCGCCTGTTTCTGCCGGTAAGGACCGAAATTCGCGGTGTAGTAATCCAGCGACTTGTGGAAGGAGTTCAGCATCCGCGGCACGTTCACCCCGTGCTCCTTCTGGTAATACACCTCAAGCGAAACGTCCGGTTCTTTGCCGCGCGGATCCTTCCATATTTCGCGTGACACCTCGTATCGGGCGCTCAGGAACGAGTAGAAATTCAGCGCCGTGTAGTCCAGCTCGTATGTGAACCAGTGCTTCCCGCCTTCGGTCCATTCCTTCTTCAAGCTGCCCGGCGCAACCGCGACCTGGTCCGCAGCGGTGCCAATGGTAGTGCGCACGTTGACCCAATCGCTGTAACGCAAGAGGTAGTTGTCCATGCGATGCTTGGGGTCATCGGTGAGCTTGGGCATCCGCTCGTTCGGCGGCAGTTCGTATTTGCGCCGCTTTTCCTTGTCTTGCAACTCACCGCTCGGATCGTACCCTATGCTCGGGATGAGGTCCATGTTATTGAAAAAAGATCCATTATCTACCAGGCCGGTGAACTCCACTTCGTTCGGAATCCCCTTTGCCTGCCAGCCGCCGGAAACCTTCAGTGCCAACTCGGCACCGGGGGCCAGCGGCGTTGCCAAACGGTACATCCGTTGGTCCAGGGCCTCATCGTTCAACACCAGCTCCGCCCCTGCGATGTCGATCTTGACATCCATGCGGTGCGGCACGTTGAAATAAAGCGTGTCGATCGCCACGTTGTCCTTGTTCCGCAGTTTGATGTCCACGGTGTACTTGAGCGCGCGTGCTTCCGGGTCCATGTCGATGAAATACGACAGGTCCGTAAAATGCGGTTGCGGCATTTGCCGGTACTTCTTGTAATCCTTCTCGTAGCGCGCTTGCAGTTTCTCCTGCTCCTCCGCCGACTTGTAGGTGTTCAGCACTTTGGTATTGTAGTAGCCGAAGCCCGCCAACAGCACGAACGCCACGCCCAGAATAGCCGCTACCGCCCAGGACCGGCCTACGCGTTGCATCGCCGTGCGCAAGCGCCAACGCCAGTTGGTCTCGTTACCGCGCACATACCACGCGTATGCCTTGTATAGCAACAAGACCCCAAACACGGTCCAATAACTTTTGAAAAACAGCCAGCCTTTCAGGAATGGCCCGTACCCGTTCATGTCCGAATACGTAAGGCCGGACGTGCCATTCAACGCAACCAAGTTCGACTCCACGTTCAATGCGCTCCATGCAAAAAGGTTAAGCACGAACACCAGAATGAACACGAAGTAGCCCATGTATTTGTTGTTCACCAGCACATGTACCAGGATCGCCAACACTGCCCAAAAACCGAAAGCCAACGTGCCGGCTAAGACGAAGTAGCCGAGGTACACGGCCGGCTGCAAGCGTGTGTAACCGTGCAGCAGCTGCGTGGCCATGCCGGCCAACGCGGCGATCACGTGTACTACGAAAACCAGTGCCACCAACGCGGAGACTTTGGCCAACAAGTTGGTGCGCGTGGCCATCGGCAAAGCATCCACGATGCCGTCGATCTTCGGGTCGCGTTCTTTCCACACCAACTGCCCCGCGTAGAAGGCCACGATGATGAGCATGTAGAACGAAATGCTTCCGCGCAACACGTCCACCACGTTGTAGGTCACCGGGTAAGTGGTGTTGCCGTACATGCTGGTGACGAAGGTGAGCGCGGTGATCATCTGCACCAGCCCCAACGTCATGATAATGATGAACGGCGTGCTCTTCAGCATACCAAGGAAGTCGCGCACGAAGAGCGAGCGGAACTGCATCCGGGCCGCCTTCGCGCCGAAATGACGGCTGACGGAAGGAAGTGCCACACCGGAAAAAGCCGTGGCTGCCGGCGCGTCCGGCTCCTGCACTTTCGCCTTTTGCGCCTTGTCCGTGAAGCTGAAACGGAAATAGCCGATGAGGAAAATGCCCACTGCCACCGCTATCCAGATCATCCGGTTCCACAGCAGCACCCCACCCATGGGCAACAGCTGCGTGTTCTTTTCCTGCACGCTCCAATACTTGGTGAGCAGGTCGATGGCGGCACTGCCGAAGGGATCAACCAAGGCGCCCAGTGTTTCATTGGAGATGTCGCTCATGAAGCTGCCCGCGATGGAGTAGCCCACAAACAGCGCAATGGCCGCGATGAACGAGGCCATGGTGGAGCGCATCAGCACGGCCACCGCGAAAATGATGGCCGCTGAAAAAATAATGTTCGGCACTGCGATAAACAGGAAGGCCTGTAAATGCGGCAACAACAAGTTTGGTCCTAAGCGCAAAGGATCTACCGAGGGCCACCAACTGCCCAGCACAATTCCAAGTGAAACACCGAGTACCGGCAGCGCTGCAATGAACGTGCTTCCTAAGAATTTGCCCACGAGATAACTCCGCTTCTGCACCGGGGTGGAGAAGACGATCTGCGAGGTGTTGCTCGTGAAATCCCGGATCGCCGTGCTGTTCACAAAGGCAGTTACCATAAGGATGGCGATGAACGACATGGCACCGTACCACTGGTACACCACCGATGGCGCGTTTTTGTACACGTTTCCGGAGCCGCCACCTATGCTAACGAACGGCGACACCGTGGCGAAGAACGGCAGCAGTGCAACGATCAAAAAGAAAATATATACCATGGGCTGCCGCAGCCAATAGCGCACTTCGAAAAGGAAGAAGCGGCGCGTCATTGTGCGGCAGATTCAGCGTTGCTGCGGCTGATGGCCCCGAAGAAAACGTCTTCCAACCCGGGCTCGGCACTTGTGAAACCCTCGCCGGGCCGTTCATCACTGAGGATGTGGATGACCGGCCTGCCCGCCACCAAGCGGTTGCTGATGAGCTTGCCTGTGGCCGCGTAGCCGTCCAGCTCGTTCTTGGCGATGTGCTTTTCCCACACTTTCCCTTCGATGCCTTTTAAGGATTCATCCGGCGGACCGGCATAAAGCAACTTGCCTTTGTTGATGATGGCCATGTTGCCGCACAGTTCTTTCACGTCCTGCACGATGTGCGTGCTGAGGATCACCACCACGTTCTCTCCGATCTCGGTGAGCAGGTTGTAGAAGCGGTTGCGCTCTCCGGGGTCCAGGCCTGCGGTAGGTTCATCCACTATGATGAGCTTCGGTTCACCGATCAGACTTTGGGCTATGCCGAAGCGCTGCTTCATGCCACCACTGAAACCGCTTAGCCGTCGTTTGCGTTGGTCCCACAAATTCACACGCTGCAGCAGTGCCTCCACCAATCCTTTGCGCTCGCCCTTGGCCGTTACGCCTTTCAACAAAGCGATGTGGTCCAGCATTTCGTAAGCGCTCACTTTCGGGTACACCCCGAACTCTTGCGGCAGATAGCCCAGCGTGCGCCGGACTTCGTCCTTCTGCTTCAACACGTCGATGTCGCCGAGCATCACGCTGCCCGCGTCTGCTTCCTGCAAAGTGGCCAAAATGCGCATCAACGAACTTTTGCCCGCGCCGTTGGGGCCCAGCAGGCCGAACATGCCCTTTGGAATTGTGAGGCTTACGTTGTCCAGCGCCTTTACGCCGTTGCCGTAAGTCTTGCTGAGTCCTTCTATGACGAGGTCCATGGAATTGAGATTTTCGGTGGCAAGATGCAACAGATATGCTGCGCCATGTGCTGGATCACATAAGCGGTCGCACGGTGGTGTTGATGGTGGGACGGATGAAACTGAGTTTTGTTACTGGACCTTGATCATGCTTGAAATAACTTGCGCCATGGCCCTCGCCAATTCCTTTCCCATCAACGTTCGCTTCACCGGGCACAAAGGACCTGTGTATGCGCTATGCACAGCGCCACAGCCCGGCAGTTTCCTCAGCGCCAGTGGCGATGGTTCCGTGGTGCGTTGGAACCTGAACGATCCGGAGAACGGCATTACGGAAGCCCGTGTGGGCCGCGCCATCTTCGCAATGCACCGGGCGGGTAAAGAGCTACTTTACATCGGCGACGAGGACGGCGGACTGCATGTGGTGGATTTGGCCACGAGGAAAGAGATGCAACTCGAACGCGCCCATGTGAAGGGCATCTTCGCTATTCAGGAATTGCCCGATGGCAGGCTCGTGGTTGCCGCTGGTGATGGTTCGATCTCCATTTGGACCACCGGCGGCGAACGTGACCACCGCATCGCGTTGCAACGCAAGATCCCCTTGAGCGATGAAAAAGTGCGTGGGCTGGCACTGAATGCCGATGGAAACCTCCTCGCGGTAGCCTGCGGCGATGGCAGCATCCGCATTTTGGAAAGTACCGACTTCAACGAACTGCGCACCTTGGCCGGACACGAAAAAGGAGCCAATTGCGTGGCGTGGCATCCCGAAAAACCTGTGCTCGTGAGTGGCGGAAAAGATGGGCACCTCCGCCTGTGGCGCACGGACGCGGGCTTCGAGCAATTGCATGCTTTCCCCGCGCACAAGGACACCATCTACTCCATCGCGTTCAGCCCCGATGGAACCCGCTGCGCCACCGCCAGCCGGGATAAATCCGCCAAAAGCTGGGATGGCAATAGCTTCAACCGTTTGAGCAAACTGGACCGCAGCGCAGGTGGCCATGGCTATTCAGTGAACGTGGTGCTTTGGCTAGATGGCGACTACCTGCTTACCGGAAGTGATGACAAGGCGATTGTGGCGTGGAAATCTCCATTAGCGTAGCGAATCCGCACCTTCCAGTGCATTTGCGGACTTGGTCAGTTCTACGGACTCCCCCGTTTTGGGGGGTTCCCTATGGACAGCGTACCGGATAGCTTGCGGCCGAATCAAGATCAACACCCACAAAACATGACGACCTTTTACGCTTTGTCCCTGTCCTTGCTTTTCGCGCTATCAACGCATGCCCAAGAATGTTCCCATGACCTTGGCCCTGGCTTGATTCCAATAACGCAAGATACCGTCCTACCTAACGGATCTTATTGGGTCTGCTCCGGTGTTACAGTGGAATTCTCTGATTTCACATTCGCATGGGTAGAATCCGATTGCAACGTAACGATCAGCGGTGGTCTTGGCAATTACAGCTTCAAGCCCAATTGCAATGTAACGTTGACATCTAATGCCTTCAACAACATTGTGGTTTACGATAACTCCACCACCGTTGTGGACAATGGATCAAACACCTATCCAACAGTCTGCACGGAAGTGACGTATGGCTATGCCAGTGCCCCTGTGGGAGGCTGTGACATTGCGGCGGGAATCGACCAGACCATTTCCGCGGACCGGCCCGCCTACTACCCCAATCCGGCAAATGGCACCCTGAACATTACCGGTACCACAGGGAAAACCGTGCTCATTAGGGACCTGACCGGTCGTACGGTATTGCGTAGTTCCACGTTGGAAGGCCAGATCAACATCTCCTCTGTGCCTCCTGGCTCCTATCTCGTTACGACCAGCGACGGGAATCCAGAAGTGACACAACGCATTGTGGTGTACTGAACGTAGACGGGGTTGTTTCAAGGTTGCCCGTTAGCGAACGGTCTGCAATTCGCAACGTCGAAGCCTCGAAACACGGCAGATCAAGGCTTGGCAATGCACAGCCGACGTGGCCCAGAAACAGGTTCCTACCGGAAGGTCCGGTCAAAACCCGATCGGCGTACTTTGCCTCCGACCAGTTCCCACTGGCTCACCCCCGGTTTGCTCAGGATTAACCGTGCCGGTTGAAGGCAGCGCTTTTCCCTGTACCAGTTCATCAACAGAGCGACCGATGTAGTTGCGTTCCGAAAGTTTGGCACCATCTACACCATAACGCACCCAAGTGCCGGATTTAATGCCAACAACATAGCGTCCTTCGCTTTCCAAGCGACCGTTCGGGTGGTAGTAGGTAAACAATCCATCTTGAACAACCAACGCACTATCCAAGAACGCACCCTGCATGCGCAAGATCCCGGCATTCGAACGTATCGCCACAAGGAACTTGCCATTACCGGATGTAGCAACCACGCGCACGTAATTGTCACCTTTCGTCCCAGCAGCAAGACCCAAGACCTCAGCCCCTACGCTTTCCACCCGCAGAATAACCACCTTATTCGAGTGATCAATAGGTGCCGAGGCTGCCGTAATGATTGGGAAACACAAAATGCTAAATACCACAATAAGGCTCAAGCGGGCCATGACTTCAATGATTTACACGGCCTTGTCAAATTTCGTGCCAGAATAGACATTCTGGCCATTTTGCACCATGAATGACAAATTACCATCGACGAGATTTAATACACTAATAGGCTGTACTTCAAAACACTACGTCCAGGATAACCACTGTAGAAGGACTGACATGATCATCCATACAGCAAGTATGGCTGTTGGTCCGTTCCGGTCCCCCGATTTACCCAAACACCCCATACGGGGCAGAAGGGACTACGGCGTTATGGCCGGTTAAAAGCCAAGGAAAAAGGCTGTAGCTCTTAAGTAAAACTACCTTCAATGGAAAGTGCGGCCCTTGTTTTGCTATGGCGGGCCCATGCTTTTCAGGAATGCGCTCGTTTCTTGTTGCTTGGTTATGGCGTTGATGCCGGAGGAATTGATAGCACAGGCGAATACGCTGTTCACAAATGGGAGAATACGCGTTCAAGGAGCCGATTGGCGTGATACCCGCATAACGGTGATGCCGCAGTTCGGTGAGGCGTTCGAGGTGCCTTTAGCCTCTGACAAATTCGATCTGGACTTGGGTTTGTTCTCCACCTACTTGATCCGTGCGGCCCATGCAGACTGTGCCACAAAGGAGATCGTGTTCGACCTATGGGTGCCTGATGCCTACCGAAATACGGTTTTTTACTTCCCTTTCGAGATCATGCTCGAAACCTTCCCCGATGGGGAGAAGCCATATAGCTACGAACATCCGGTGGGCGTGGTTTTCTTTGATGAAGCAAAGGCCGATTTTACCTACACCACGGATTACACGGAGATTGAGCAAGCCAATTCGCTGCCAACGATGATCGAACGGATGAACACCTATGTTAACCTGCATCCAAAACCAGTGGATCAGCTAGCCGTCTATGAAGCCTTGTTCGCTCAGGACCCGAATGCCGCAATACCCCAAGGGAACACCACGCCAGTGGATCAGACGACATCGCCATCCGTGCGGCACACTGAACTTCCACCGGATGTGAAAGTGGAAGCACCTACCACACAACGAGCAGATCCGGTGGCTCCCGTGCTTGGGCCACAGGCTGCACCACGCGAAGAGCGACCAGCTAAGGCCACCAGCATAACAACGCAACCTTCGGTGGAAGAAGGCACAGCAGTGCGGTCGAGATCATCATCGCGCATATCCACAAGGTTGGAAGTCCCGCCGCCACCGCAGTATCTGAAAACCCACGAATTCTCAGTTCTTCCCACAATGTTAATCGTTATCGACCGGTTCGGCCATAACAACACCTCCACTGAACTGCGAAAAGTGACCCACGCATATGGCGCCGTGTTCTATTTCCTTGATGGAGCAGCGATCACTGAAAGAACCTATGATGAAAAGCTGGCGGAGTTTACTCGACCAATGAAAGCGGGCCATTGACCACAACCAACGGACCGTCCACCACAGCGAAGAGCGTATCTCTTGATTCTGTCGTGGTACCTATGCCATGCCTTTGTGCAGGCTCTCAATGGTGGCTTGCGGCACTTTGCTCAGGTCCAGCACCACAAAACCGTCCAAAGAATCATTGAAGGACGGGTCCCGGTTGAAGCCGATGATCTTGGCATTCAACGATAGGTAGCGCTTGAGCAGGACGGGAACGGACCAGCCGTTTTCTTCGGCGTCTGCGATCACTTGGTCCAAGCGCTTAATGTCCTCGCCGGAAGCATCGAGCAAGGCACCGCCGTCGGCCTTGTCGATGCCGATGTGAAAACGGTTGCGCGGCTTTACGTGCTTGGCCATTTCTTCATCAAAATGGTACTTGTGGACGAATTCGGTGATGAGCCTGCGTGAGAATTTGCTGTATGTGCCGCTGATGCTCACCGGGCCGATGAGATAGCGATGGTCCGGGTGCGACATCACGTGCAGCATCAGGCCGCGCCATAGCATGAACAGCGGCAGGCGGTGCTTTTGGTACGCAGGGGAAATGAACGACCGGCCCAACTCAAAGCTCTGCCCCAACACTTCAACCATCGGCCTGCCCATCCTGAACAGTGTGTTCGTGTAAAAGCCGCGCCGGCCATAGCGCTCCAGGATCTGCTTTCCGTCACCTACGCGATAAGCTCCGGCTACTTGTTTCTTTTCCCTGTCCCACAGGAAAAGGTGGTCGTAGTAGTGGTCAAATTCGTCCAGGTCGATCGCTTTGTTGGTGCCTTCCCCCACAGCACGGAATGTTTCTTCGCGCAGGCGGCCTATCTCCTTCAGCACCGCCGGGATCCTGCCGCTGGGGGCGAGGTATAAGTCGAATTCGCCCTGCGTGTTGAGTTGAAGGTCAGCGATGCCTGCAATGTCCCGTTCCAGTGAATGCGACGAAATCGGGGCTACAAGTTCTTTCTGCTTCCGCGGAAACAGCAGTGGCTTGAACTGCTCGCGCCGTACCAATACACCACTGCCTAAAGCATACGTTTTCGCACGCAGGTATCGCGCCAACGCCTCCGTGGACGTGAAGCGGGCCAATTCCTTTTCCGGAATGGGCTTGCCGATACGCAACCGCACCGTGCGGCCGTGCATCCGCAGCATTTCGCGCGGCAGCTGCAACGTGCGCAAGCCCGGATGTACCATGCCCAAGATCTGGAACACCATGCTGTTCGCACCATCGAACCAAAGTGGAATTACCGGAACCTTAGCATGCTGAATCAGCTTGATCGCCGGCACTTTCCAACGTGGGTCAGCCACTGTATCCAGATCATTCCGGTAGCTGCTCACTTCCCCTGCCGGGAATACGCCAAGTGCATGGCCCTCTCCCAATTGTTGAAGTGCTTGCCGCATGCCCTGAAAGCTGCTGCGCGAAGTGAGTTCTTCAAACGGGTTTACGCCGATGAAGCGGTCGCGTAACGGCTCCAATTGTTGCAGCATGAAATTCGCCATCACCTTCAGATCGGGCCGCCGCTCACGAAGCACGTGCAGCATGGCCAATCCGTCAATGGCACCGTACGGATGGTTCGCAACTATGGCCAATCCGCCTTCCGTGGGAATGCGTTCCAATTCATCCCCGTCCACTTCCAACCGCAAGTCCAGATGCGCGAAAAGCGCCGCGATGAAATCCTCGCCGGGCGCTACCTGGATCTCGTTGTAGAATTTTTCCAGCCGCTTCAATCCGCTCACCTCGGCCAAAACGGCTACGCGCGGATCGCCCGGCTTCATGTGGCTGGCTTTCGCCAGCTCCGCCGGATTCATCAGTTTGCGCTCCTCTTCCATCTCCGCCAAATGTAGGGCAGACGGAACCGGTCAAACGTGCAGGATACCCACGATCTTTTCGTCCATAACCTCCCCGCCCGGATAGTGCCGCGTATAGTCCAAGTTGATCCAATGGTTGCCGTCCGCATCCGTATGGTAGTAAAGCGCCGCGTGGCGTGCCTGTTCCGGAAAAAGGACGCGACGGATCAGAAATGCAGCGTGCTTCATGCCTTCGGCGTCGCCCACGTTAAGCTCCGGATAGATGTGTTCAGTTGTGCGCACCAGCCGCACGGTGCCGCCAATGGCCTTGATGCTCGCCGCCATCAGAATGGCATGATCGTCGCAATCTCCCGCTAACAAGCCCACGCTTTCGCTCGCCTTAGCGAAATACTCATCGTCCATGGGGTCGCTCACATAAACCCAACCGTTGTTGATCACTTTAAAGATCGAAAATGACTGAACCAAAGTGAAATCAGGGTCTTGCTCGGCCTCTTCGGTGAACCAAGTGGTGGCCGCACGTACCGCGAAGGACCGAAGTACGGGATCGGTGTAGTTTATAGCTGCGCGTACTTCCTCGGCGCGCTTGAAGGGATGCAGTTCTTTCACCTTGGGCAGGGCTTCCGTGCTTTCGCGCAGGTTGCCCAACATTTTGCCATAGTCCGTAAAAATATCATTGAGCCCGTAACGCCCCATGAAGGCGAAAACGGTTACCACGGCGAGCGCCAATACCACCGCGCCATAGAATGGTACCGGCCATTTGCGCATCAGTAAGAGGATGGCTACGAGCACAACGACGAACACCAGCAAGCGTTCCGGCCCGATGCCGACTACCGAAGGTAAGCCGAGTACGGGCATGTATGGCCAAAGCGCCAGCGATATCGGCAGCGCTAACACCAGCGCCACGAGCACGTTCACCGCACGTTGTAGCGTGCCCGTTGGGGTTTCCTTCCGGTCTTCCACTGCGTTGGGTCCTTCCATGGCCGGCATCGGCTTCAGTGCGCTTCCGACAGCACCTCCATGCCTTGACGGAACACGACATCCACCGGGATGCGCGCTTTTTTCAGGCGGTCGAGGTCCTGCTGGAGGTCCGGGCCTATTACGCCTTGTGCCTGCATGAGGTTGCGCAGCTTTTCCAGATCACCGTCGCCTTGCAATTGCAGGATCAATGCGCTGAGGTCTGCTATGGCTTTGTGCATTTTTTCCGGCTCCACACTATAAGTTCCGGAAACACTGTCGCGTTGGAATGCCCCAGCCTGCATGAAATAGTTGAAGCGCAACATGTTGGCCCGGCCATGTGCACTGGTGGCGCCGAACCGAACCGAACGGAATACCCCGGCCATGAAGGTGACGTAATTGTCCATCACCTCCCCTTCGGTGATCTCGCCCTTTTCCCGGAGCTGCTCCACCATGTAAAGGCCCAGTATATCGGCCTTCCCTTCTTCCAGCGCGCCCGCTTCTTCACGCAAAGCATCACGCACTTTCCCCTTTCCGTTGATGGTATTCTTGATGCCCAAGCCGTGCGCCACTTCGTGGAACATCACGTTCTGGAAGAAAGCGTCGAATGTGATGTGCTTGCGCTGGTCTGCCGTCACGAGCTTGCCCGCGATGGGAACCAAGATGGCATCGAACTTGGCGCGCATGGCGTTTTTCAGTTGTAAGCGCCGCGTGCCTTTCCGAAGCTGAATACCCTCGTCGTTGGGCAGGTTTACCGCGATGGTCTTGCTACCGGCATTGCAGTCACCGGCGTAGTACACCACGTCGTATGCCCCGAGCTGTGCATCGCTGCCGGGCTTCTCGCGCTTGTAGGCCGCCGGTACAGGAAGACCGCGTTGTAGGCCGGGCAGCAATTTCGCGAAGCGTTCCAACTTCCGGCTCCAAGCGGTGTCTTTCACCACCACGTATGCTTCGTGAGCGGCTTTGTAACCGTACAATTTGTCCTCATACGTTTCGGTGGGGCCGATAATGATGTCCACACGGTCGCCCTTCATGTCCAACCACGCCACATCGCTGGCCCCATAGTTGTCCGTGCGCAAGGCCGTGGCCCTGGCCAGCAAGTATTTGCGTTGACCCGCATCGGTGGCGATGGCCGCTGCTTGCTCCAGCAACTGCGCCGCACGTTCCGTGGGCGCTGCGAAATAGGTGTGGTAGGGAACTGCAATAAGCTTCCCAGCTCCGTCCCGGCGCACCATGGTGTAGTGGCTGCTTTTCGCGCTGTCGCCCCAAGCTTCAAACTCTTCCGCAGTAAGGTCCTTCGGATAAAAACGTGCGCCTTTGGGCTTGGGCCCGATGCCGTCCATGAACGGTTTATCTCCCGCCAACCGGTCCCAAGGGCCATAGTTGATGGCGAAGAATTTGCGCACGTCCGGGTCCGGATGCCGCACGGTAAGGCTGTCCTGAGCTCCCCAAGCCTGTTGCCAAAAGATGCTGTCCATTATCTGGGCCGCCTGAATGAACAAAGGCAGCATCCGCTGGTCCGATTCGGGCAAAGCCTTGAGATCCGTACTAAGCGTTACCGTTTTGTAGGCCCACGGGCGGACCCGCGGATCCATCTGCGCGCTGTCCACTCCGAGGACATCATCGGCAGGAAGAATTTCTGGCGGGGTGCAGGCTACCAAAACGAACAACGAGGAAAGGAAGGCAAGGAAAAACTTTGACATCGTGCTGGGGAATGCCGACAAAGATGGTGGCTACGGCCCGGCCCGGACCATTTTTGGAACGATTATGAGTTTTCTCCGTTGAAGCCCTCCCATGCAGGTATGGATAAGGACGCTAACAACTCTTATGATTGCCTCAGGCAACCGTAAGCCTGGGCGAATAGTTTTGCCGCCCATGTTCGGCAAGGCTATTTTTCGTGCAGGCTCCTTGACTTGGCTATTGGCCATCGGTGCAGGGGCCTTTGCCCAAGCGGACACCACTTCCATTGGTGGTGCAGACAACAACGAGGCCTATTTAGGTGAAGGTGAAGGTGCTTTAGCGGACGACCCCGCGCTGGCCGATGTTTGGACCGAAGAGGACAGCATTGCGCGCATTCCGGCCTACCTAGCTTATCGCGATTGGGATACGGACGACATTTTCAAACGTACCGCAATAGAGGATACCGTGGACTTGCAGATCAGCCGCAGCGATCACGACCACTACATGCCTGTCTGCGGTCGGATCACTTCCCCTTTTGGCCCACGCCACGGACACAACCACTATGGCACTGACCTGAAAGTCGAAGTAGGCGACCCCATTTACTGCGCCTTTCCCGGCATGGTGCGGATTTCCCGTTACCATAAGGATTTCGGCAACGTGGTGGTGGTACGCCACACCAACGGCCTCGAAACACTTTACGGCCACATGAGCAAACGCTTGGTGGAAGTGGGCGACGTAGTGCAGGCCGGCACCGAGCTTGGCTTAGGAGGCTCAACCGGCCGTTCAACCGGCAGCCATCTGCATTTCGAAACGCGCTACCGTGGTGTCCCCATCGACCCCTTGACAGTTTTCGATCATGAAACAGGCACGTTGCAAGCCAGCAATCTGCTGCTAACGCCGGAAAATAATAAGCGGCCCGTTGCCAGTGCCAGTGCGAGTACCAGCAAAGCTGGCCGCAAGGTTTGGAAGGTACGTAGCGGCGATACGCTCTATGGCATTTCCAAACGCACCGGAGTTTCCGTCTCCAGCCTCAGGAAATTGAACGGCATGGGCAGTCGCAGCGCATTGAGCGTGGGCCAGCGCGTCCGGTACAAGTAGGATTTTTCCCTTTATTTATTGTACGCCCTTTTCGACCGCACCGGTATTGCCCGGTTGCGTGATGGTGATCGCGTGAACTCTGGTTCACGGCTCTAGCGGGATCTTTACTTGATCTGTTGGAAGGCCATTGTTGAATTGCCTACTTCGCTGGACCTGCTGACTGGAAATACCGTGATCCCTTCAGATGGAACTTGGCCAACATCCCAAAAAAACAAAAGCGGCTTTCGCCGCTCTTGTTTGTACCGAAGAAGGGACTCGAACCCTTACAACCTTACGGTTACACGCCCCTGAAACGTGCGCGTCTACCAATTCCGCCACTCCGGTAGGAGTTCTGATTTTCCTAAGGGGCCGCAAATATAAGCGCGATCACGTCTGCAGCAATGCCCTTCTGATCAATTCGCAACGGGCAGGAAGCTGTACTTCTCTCCGTATTCCAACATTTGATCAATGAAATTGTCCGGGTATTCCACTTTCACGTCGGTGATCTTGCCGTTGGCATCTTCAACAGGGACTAACCGCGGCTGGATAAAGCCGGAATACGGTGCGGTCTTGATGTTCTCCGCGCGCTTCAACACTTCGGCGTGCAGTGCCGCGTCCACTTTAACGCCGTAGTTTTCAACCAGGTCGCTACCGGCGTTGTAATCGCCTTTGCTTTTGATGCGCTGCACTTCGCGCAGCAGGTCACCGAAAATGGTGCGGAGCTTTTCGTAATCGCGGATGTGAAAATACGTTTTCCCGTCGCGTACCACTTTCACGATTACACTGTCAGGCTGACCTTTTTCATATGCCCAAGCACTTACCCATTGGCGGTTGCGCATGTGGGCCTCCTCCACTTGGTTGCCCAATTTCAGGCGGCGCAATTGCGCCATTAGGCCGTTGCGGATGTAGCCGTCGTATTCCGCCTTGCCCGCGTCCAGCGATGGCATTACTTTCCACTCCACCAGTTGTGGATCCATCATGTAGTACAAGGCTACCAAGTCTGCGCGGCCTTCTTCAAGCGTACTCGCGTAGGTCTTCAGCGTAACATCCGGGCCGGAGATGCCCGGCTCGATCTGGCCGCTGGCGTGGCCGATCACTTCATGCAACGCGGTATGCACCTTGCCTGCGACTGAACCGTATTTCTCAGCGCGATCGATCTCGGCGTTGTCATAGCAGAACTCTTTCAAGGAACTGGGACCGGAGCTGAGGTCGTATGCATCGATGATGTTTCCAAGGCTTACGCTTTTGCTGCCCACGTCTTTACGGATCCAGTCCGCGTTAGGCAGGTTCACTCCAATCGGCGTGCTGGGCGCGGCATCCCCGGCCTCGCCGCAGGTATTGATGAAGCGGTAGGTAATGCCCACCACGTTCTTCTTCTTATGCTCGGGAAGCAGCGGCGAGTTGTCCTCAAACCATTGCGCATGCTGCTGGATCACCACCATATTCTTCGTGGCGATGGGGTCAGTAACCTCCACGATGCTCTCGAAGGATCCGCGCTTGCCCAACGGGTCGTTATATACTTCCACAAATCCGTTGATGAAGTCCACCGTGCCGGTGGTGTCTCTCGCCCAAGCCACGTTGAAATCATCCCAGGTCTTGAGGTCGCCGGTGGTGTAGTAGTCCATCAACAGGCCGATGGCTTTGGCCTGCTGCGGATTCTCCGCCACTTCTTTAGCCTTGCCCAGCCACTTGTTCATTTCAGTGAGTGCAGCGCTGTACATACCGCCCACTTTCCAGGTCTTTTCCATCAGCTTGCCATCGGCACCGCGTACCAATTTGCTGTTGATGCCCCAGCTCACCGGCGTGCTGTCGCCTTCCACCTCCTTGGCAGCGTAGAAAGCTTCCACTTCCTTGGCGTTGATGTCGTCCCCGTAAAAATTCACCGCACTGGCCAACACCACGTCCTTGTC